>Ga0115031_1003064_pt1 | contig 12407 bp, 17 predicted proteins | sample Maine_Asex4_meta_FD_87301 | JGI IMG/M metagenome (GOLD analysis project Ga0115031, IMG submission 87301) | Marine algal microbial communities from Maine, USA - Maine_Asex4_metaG | ecosystem: Host-associated > Algae > Red algae > Unclassified | place: Maine, USA | collected 2015-01-05 | reverse complement strand
TGGCCCAAGGGTTCAACCAGGTGCCCGGACGAGACTTTGACGAGACGTGGGCTCCGGTACCCAACGCGGCCACGACACGTGCTCTCTTTGCTGTGTCGGCAGCTATGGGCTGGAAGATTCACCATGTCGACGTCAAGACAGCCTTCCTCAACGCTAAGATGGACAAGAAGATTTACATCAAACTCCCCGACGGTGTCGAACCGGAGGGGCTGGAGAAGACGTGTCGGCTTGACATGGCGCTCTACGGGACAAAGCAGGCGGGGCGGCTGTTGGGCATCAAGCTCGACAAAGAGCTCCAAGAGATGGGGGCGGTCCGGTCCAAGGTGGTCCCGTGCCTCTATAAGTGGCACCACCCCGTGCACGGGTGTATCTTTATCCTCGTGTACGTCGACGACGTTATCGTGGCAGGCGAGAAGGTGGCAGGGGTCGAGGACGTCAAGCGCTTCGTGTCTTCTAAGTTTGAGGTGCGCGACATGGGGGAGGTCGAGAAATTTATCGGCATGAAGGTCATGCGCAACCTGGCGGCCAAGACTCTGACGTTGAGCAACCCGGGGCACACCGCGACGCTGCGGGAGGCGTTCGGGATGGACAAGGCGACGCCTCACAAGACGCCGATGGCGTCGGGGGTCACGCTGACCAACGCAGGGGGGGGCCTGCTGCCAGAGGGCAACCGTTACGCCGAGTTGGTCGGCTCCCTCCTCTGCCTGTCTACCACGACGAGGCCAGATATCGCCTTTGCCATGGGGGTGCTGTCGCGCATCATGTCCTGCCCTGAGGAGGACCACATGCGCGCGGCCAAAGGGGTTCTGCGCTACCTGCGCGGGACGACTCGCCCGGGTGTGGTGTACAGCGGCAGCGAGCCGCTGCAAGGGTTTGTCGACGCCGACTGGGCCGGCGACATCGACGGTTGTCGGTCACCAACCGGCTCCGTCTTCACCTGCACTGGCGGGGCGATTACGTGGGCAAGTAAGCGCCAGTCGACCGTGGCCACCTCGATGGCCGAGGCCGAACACGTGGCCGCCGCAATGGCGACCAAGGAGGCGCTGTGGCTACGCAAGCTGCTGTCGGCTCTGGGCGTCGACGGTGGAGCCGTGGCGATGGGGGAGGACAACCAGTCCCGCCTGGCGCTGGTCAACAACCCCGAGGCGACGAGGCGGACCGAGCATGTCGACGTCGCCAACCACATGGTTCGCGACTTCCAGGCGCGCTAGAATGTGGCCTTTTACTCTCTCCCGATCGCCGACATGCCGGCGGATGGGCTCACCAAGCCGCTGCCGTCGCCGGCGTTCACGGCTTTCCGGGCTGCCATCGGGCTTGGTCAAGACTTGGGCGCGGCTGAGCGGGGCGCCAGGCCTGGCGACCCCCTGTGGGGGGAGTGCTGAGGCGCCATGGCGCCACTGGAGGCGTCCAGTGGCGCGGTCCCGGATTCGCGGCAGCGACCTCCGTCGTCCTGGCCGCGGGCCGGTGCCAGTCGTGGACGGTTTCGCTACCATCGACTTGTTTGGGGCCAGAAATGCGGCGCTGTTGCCTTGAGGGGACGGCCGGTTGGGACCGTCCCGGGGCGCTGTGGCGCCACTGGGGGCGACCAGTGGCGCAGCCGCGGGTTCGCGGCGATCGCCCTAATCGATTTGGTCTAAGTCGATTTTGAGCGGTTTTGGCCGGGAGCAGGAAGCCTACTGCTCCCGACGGGCATGAGTTGTTTTTGGTGCAAGACGAATTTGGTCGATTTCGGCCGGAAATAGTGGGCCCCGATTTTGGCCGGGAGCAGTAGACCTACTGCTCCCAGCGAGCAGACTTTGACGGGCCGCCGATCCGCCGGATCGTCTCCGTTCGAGACCACCCGGGTGTGCTGTACTCACCTCGACGTCTGCTTCACGTGGATGGTGATTTTTTGGCGATTTCGTCGGAGGTCGATTTTACTTGGCCGGAATCGGCACGACTTGCTGGGAGCTGTAGGCCTACTGCTCCCAGCGAGTCGAGCCGATTTCGGCCAAGTCGATGAGATCGACTTCGCCGTTTTCTCGATTGCGGATGTTGGCGGAAGATCTCGCACTGTGACCGTGACGAAACGTCCATGGCGCGGACTGTGGAGCGCTGGGGGAGTGTTGAGGCAGCCCCCCAAGCCCGCCCAGGTAAGTCGGAGTTATCGCGGACTGCCTGGCCTATTCCGGGAGTACTTAAGGGGTTATTGGCTTTTTTGGCTATGCCAATGTCATCCGTTGCTGTATGTGTGTGATGTAATTACTTGTACTTGTATATTGAGGGCAGCTCCTTTTGGAGCTGAGCTCGGAGAGATTCTCGTGGGGTCATCGAGGGGCATCGCGATTTGTGGGGTGGTGAGAGCATGTACCCTCCAAGGGAGGACGCACTGCGCTGGCGGGGGGGCGCGCCGGCAGAACGTGGCGAGAGAGGCACACAGAAGGTTTAAGAGCCTGCTCGCCTCGCGCCTCAGACCGCTCTCGAGTAAAGTAACGCATCCACCTAACTACCGCTCACTTCACAGCGTGCTCATGAGTGGTATAAGACCATGATCAACGGCGGCGTCCTTAGCAATTCGGCTGGCACTTCCGGCTCACCGGTAAGATCCTCTCCATGTACCTTCTCTGCACCTTGGGTTCGCGGACATGGAGCTGCCGCTCGCCAGGCCGCAGAAGCAAGTGCCGCAGGGCTCAGCGGGCGGGTGTCTGTCTCAGGACGCTTAGTCCAGGGCATTCGTCGCCGTGCCCTTTATGGCTGCTCGTCGGGCCGTACCCACCCTTTCACATCGTCCAGGAAACAATCGGGGACGGCATCACCTGCCGTTGTGACCAGCCCGGCAGGGCCTAGCAGCGCACTGATGCAAATGATGATGCCAAGAGTCTCCGTCGAGACGCTGGCATTCGATGGCTTGAGCAGCCACGCCGCACTCTTAAAGGAAGCACCTATGGTGCGCGCCTGTCTTCTTGTCCTTCTGGCGCGCGTCCAGAACTGGGAGGAGGTTTTTCTCCGCCTGCACGCGATAAACAAGAGTACCTTGATCGCGGGAAGACCTGAGGTTGGCAAGGCCACGTTCCTGCGGCGGTTCTGTGCGTTTTTTGCGCCTGCATTAGTGCGAGTCGGAGGACGGCATTGTCGTTGGCCCAATGGGAAGCTCGGCTCAGACTGCGAGGGGCAAACCTACCACTCCTTTTCTGTTTGGCCATCAGTAATTGCCTGTACACTGCACCGCCGCCGCCGAGGCGGCGCACTTGCTGCAGCAGAAGCGGTGGGATCCGATTACCGCCCGACTGTCGCTTTTTCGAGTTCTCCTGCTGGACGACATCTCCGTCATGCAAGGTGCGACACTGGCAACCATGCGCGAGTTTCTGCTGCAGTGCCAGCTCGTGATTGCGCCGCTGTGCGTCGACTACGCCTTTGGCGACTTCTTGCAGCTGCGGCCACCGTGTGGCGGACTCGCCTTCGCCTCTTTCTGCTGGCGAGAACTCCTAGGCTACGAGATGCTTGAGCTCACCTGGGTGCGCTGGCAAACGGAGCAGGACTACATCGCGGTCATTTGAGATGCAAGGTTTGGGCCTTGCATTGCGTTGTTTGCGCGGCTCATGCACGAGCGCTGCGTATCGGGCGCTGCCCACGCCAAGATTGAGACGAGAGTGCTGCACCCCGTGCCGAGCCACAAGGACGTCACGGCTCTCAACGCCAAGTGCTTGTCCCGTCTGGAGGGCAGCAATCGACCGGCGGACTTCCTGTGCGGGGACTCGCTCGAGGTCGACAGCGCCCGCGACCCATCCCTGCGCGCGCCGAACCTGCGGAAGATTACAGCAAGGACGCTTGAGGCGGCATTGAAGGAGTGCTTGGCGTCTCGCCATGTCCAAAATTGCTGTCACGCGCGGGTCATGTTCACGTCGAACTACGAGATGTCGCTGTGGCGTTTCCACTGCAGTATCGGCCGCATTGTGGCCAACCTTCCGATCGGCTATCCAATTTGTCATTTTGAGAATCAGTTCATGCCCGAAGGAGTCCAACGGGGGACGGACGGGCTGCGTGACGCTGTGGTCGGCTGGATTTAGGAGAAGTGCGCGCCTGCGAAGCTCAATTTGTGGGTGCTGCATGTGACTGGCGCACTTGCTGTCCGTTGGCAAGTTCCTTTTGTCCTGGGCTGGGCAGTTACGGTGCACCACTCCCACAGCCTGACGCTTTCGAAGGCGGTCCTGTACTTGTGACACGCGTTTGATGATGGCATGGTCCACACGGCCGTGAGCGAGGTCGCCAAAAAGCACCGTATGTAGTCGACTTTTCGACTCTGGAGCCACGGCGTGTGCTCTTCGTCTGACGATTTATTGGTTGCCAGCCCTGGGCGATGGCGAGGTTTCCCCCCGCGCCTAGTCCCTCTGGGCGAGCATTTGGGAGGGGTCACACCTCATCTGTTCTCACCGTGGCCCATCTGCAGCAGCCTGTCAAGACTGCAGAGTCACTTCTTACCGCAGCAGATCGAAATTAGACTGTCCACAGCATTGGAGAACGAGAGAGTCGGAGGAGGAAACATCACACGATGAGACGGATGCCATACCTTGTAAAAGGTGAATTCACGGCCCTGGTGTCGGTCTTTCAAGGAGGGGCCCCCATGAGCACAATCTTCGTAGACTCCTGTACAAGGAGATGTCGCGGCAGTGCACGTCAGCACGAGCCGGAGGAGGAGAGAGTCGAAGGGGTCATGCTTGGCGCATGCTGCTGACCTCGTTGAGGCGCTTTTTCCGCCAGGTCTTCACGTACGACGCTTCTCGAATGCTTCGTATTCATCTTGGGGCGTGGGCATTGTCTTTGCGCTTTGTGGCGTCGCGGAAAAATGTACCGACGTGCATTGAAAGGTGTCCCTTCGGCCGATGTCCCATCCAGATGGGCCAAAATCGCCAATTCTGGAACAGCTGATTCGATCCTCTCTCGAAGATCATTTATTCCTTTTTTCCGGTAGAATAGACACTGGTGTCAATTCTACTGGCCGACTCATTTGAGCCGATTCCCCCAGTTCCATTCTATTCTTGATGCCTATGGGCCGACTTTGCGGCTGTGTACAATGAAAAGTCGGAGGGGGTGCCCCTACCACCCCGAAAAGGCCGCATTTCCAGGCCATATGAGAGGGAGCCTCATTTGAGCCTCATCTCAGCCTCAGTTAAGTTTCAGGAGCAATAGAATGGACACTAGCCAGAGGCCTCTGGCGCACCCTGCATCCCTTTATTGTGCTTCTCACAGAAACTGGATCAGCAACATCCGCTTCAGCATCAGGAACCGCCCCCTGAGCCAATGAAGCAGTGATTTTGCAACGGAAGCTGATGCAACGAGGTCTAGTTCTTGTGAGAAGCACAATATATACGGCTCTCCGTGGGCCGCATTGTCTCCTGTCTGTATTTATGTGCGGCCGTGGAGCCCATTAAAGGGATGGCCGCGATCAAAATTTCCCACACGGGCTACATTGGCAAGAAAATAGGTTGCGCTGCGGCCCAGATTTTCCGAGCATTCCGACCACAAAATAAAGAAGGACCTGCATGCACGCCCGGGTAAACTCCGCGTCGATCCGCGAGCGGCGCAGCGCGAGGCCGTCAAAGGGACCGCCAGCCTCAAAATTTCCCAACTTCGAATATACAGAGGAGCGTTCCAACGGCCCAGAGTTTCGGCAAGCAGCGCGGCGCAAGGCTGTCGGAATGTACTCGAGAGCTACGGCGAGCGGCGCAGTGCGAAGGCGCCTTCCCACCGGCTGCTGGGTGGTGGGGTGGGGGGGCCGCAGGGTGGCGGCGTGGGGCAGTCCAGCTGGGAGGGGCGCCTCGCCGCCGGGTAGCGCGATGGAAGCGGCGGGGGGTAGGGCCCCCTTTCTTCTTGCCGCCGGGTTGCGTCGAGAACTCTGGTGGGGAACGCTGCTTTCCCGCCGGCCCTATGGTGGCGGGGTGAGTGCCTGCCATGTGTTCGTGGACGCATTTTGATATATTATCTGCGCGCATCGCCCTATTGCGTGCGATCAGAGCCCGCGCTGGTCCTCCCTCAGTAGTCCCCTTTCTGAAAGACGGTTGAAAGACGGTTGTCAGCTACTTTTGTTCGACCGTTCGCGACCACCCCGGATTGCTGTTCGTTCAGCAATGTCAGTGTTCACCCCCGATTGCAGCCCGTTGGCCAGTGTTCACACGTATTATCGTATTTCATGGCACAGCCTGTATATGAAGTGCGGGTGGGTCGGCATTCCAGGCAGTACGACACAATTAAGAACGAAATATTTGACGCCTTTTCAAACGAATCACAACAGAAACTAACTATGACCAGGGGTGAGGTGGGGTGGACGGGGTACGGTGGAGTATGGTGTGGAGGGGTGAAGCGAGTGGAGCGGGGCGGGGTGGTATGTCGTAGGGTTTGGTGGGGTGGGGTGGAATGGTGCAGGTGTGATGGGGTGTGGTGGAAGGAGGGTGTCCTGGGGCTGCGCTGGTGGCATTGATCGAGGTGAGGTGGGGTGATGTTGGGTGGGGTGGCGTTGAGCGGGTAAGGTTGCCCTACGGGAAGAAACGCAGGATAAAACCCGGATTACCGGTCCAGTCACAGACCCTTTGGGCTGCGATCGGAACCGGGAAACGACCCAGATCGATGGCACTTTGATTGACTCACAGATGCCCTCACTGACAGCCAACAGCAGCATGGTGTCTCGACATTATCCTCATCATAACCGCACTTCTGTGACCACGTTCTGTACCATATCTTTATTTATTTGAATCATACGCGAAGGCCACGGCAACGCCAAAGGTCACCAACAGCTACCACCACCCCCTCTTGCACCGTCAAAAAAGCGAATTCAGAGCCATGCCCGTCACCCAGCACCACTGGGACGCCACTCAATATCGGACATTTGGTGCCCTTGAACGAAAGCCCTTTCTCGTCCGGTTCTCGATCGGACTGCATCCGCCGGACGAATCGGAATTCGTTTTTCACAGCGACTGGCAGTCGTCCGGTCAGACGAGCGCCGAACGAAAGGCCTTTCGTCCAGATAGACGTTGGGTCCGAAATACGGCTCGCCACCAACCTGACAGAAATTCCTTTGGTTGAGAGAATTTCTCTAATATTGATGATGACTACGACTTCCTTGCTGAGGACACCGGTCCTCTTGCCTCACAACCTTCCCCCTCACCACCTTTCCCCTCACCACCTTCCCGCTCACCACCTCCCTCCTCACCACCTTCCCCCTCACCACCTTTTCCCTCACCAACTTCCCCCTCACCACCTTTCCCCTCACCAGCTTTCTTCTCACCACCTCCCCCCTCAACAGATTCTCCCTCACAACTTTCTCACTCACCACTTTCTTCCTCATCAGCTTCTTCCTCCCTGCCAACTTTCTCCCCGCCTTGCGCCTTTCCGCCTTTTTCCTCCATGGCTTGCCCCTCCTCTATTTGCGCCTCCCAACCTTGCGCCTGCCCGCCTTGTGCCTTTATGCCTTGCGCCTGCCGGTCTTACCCCGCCTCTTTTTGCCCTCCCCCGTCTTGCTCCGCCTCTTCTTGCGCCTCCCCGCCCTGCCCCGCCCCGCCTTTTCCTGCCCCGCCTTGACCTGTTCCGCCTGGCCCCGCCCCGCATTGCCCCGCCCCGCTTTGCCCCGGCCCGCCTTGTCCCGACCCACCTTGTTCCGCCCCGCCTTGCCCCGCCCCGCCTTACCATTCCCTCGCAGCCGCTCAACTTCTTGCACTTCACCGCACCTGCTCTTCTCGCGCACGTCCACACTTCTTCCGTTTCGACCTTCCGCCCCCCGCTCACCGCTGCACCCTTTTCCACCGACGTCGCTGCCCTCCTTTGCGTTTACCTCAGTCAAGAGCCACAGCCATCGCCGCTCTCCCCCGTCGTAGAACGTGTGCCTTCACAAAACCGTCCTCTCGTCTACCGTTGCCGTCCCAGACGCAGGAAGGCGCACGCGTGAGCACGGTGACCAGAGTGCGTGAGTGTCGACCAGGGAAGAATGACGGTCACGGAGGAGTCGGCTGAGGCAAGGACGGTTCTTTGAGGTGTGCCGGTTGCTCTTGTAGAGTGCATCCCTCTCCTGTATTGTAGCTTCCACTTCAGACTTGCACCCCTCTACTTGCCCTCGGCAGGGCCGTAGGAGAGGCACTGTGAGGTGCTTCATGTTTGAAAAATCAAACAGCAAACGTCGGAACCAGTACTTACTACAACTTGTCTGCCGTCAATGGCAGGACGCTCTCATGAAGCTTCAGGAACGCCTTCTTATTGGGACTTGGAGATGCACTGGCACTCAAAGCTTGAATTGTTTCAGAGACTTGGTGACCTTCTCGCTAGAGGGACTCTGATTGGCCATACTTGTCGCTGCTCAGATCTGGGACTGAGATGGAAATCGGCTTCGAGCCGAGCCGGCTGTATTCAAGGCTCTTACAGAGGCCTGGATAGACACCTATGTGACAAACAGCTGTGCGCAGACTGTGATTTTTCCGGACGAGAACCCGAGAACGTCCGGCGTTTGTCCGCGGGACGAACACTCAAACGAAGGCCGAACGACTCTGTGTCATTCGGGTTCTCCCGGGGCCGTTCGGGTTATGCCTGACCGCACCAGGTTTCTGACGAACAGGCAACTGGCCGAGACCCACTGATTATATGCCGCGACGTCCCCCACTCCGCCTCTCACAGAAAAGCGCCACTCTCATCTCCCCCCCTGTAGAAAAGCGCCACTCTCATCTCCCCCCCTGTAGCACCCCGGACTGGACAGACAAGACCAGTCGAGCACAAGAAGTAAACAAAGATAAGAAAGAAGGCACCAGCAACGAGAAACAACAGAGCACAATAAAAACGGTCAGAACAAGACCCGTTGAATTCAAGTCATCATGGCACGACCAAGTGTCACATATGACGGCCTGCATGACACTCGCATGTCCACTGCAAGCCACCTGAGCAACCCAAGATGCTCCAAGCAACCGCTCCCCCTGTATTTCAGACAGGGACGGCACCTCCTGCCCACATTCTGCACCTCGAAGAGTATTGTTAACAACTCAGGCTATCTCTTTCGGCTATTCCATTCTAGAACCAAGTCTGCGTCCTTAGTCAGCCACATGTACGTCAGCGGTTGGCTGCTTTGCTGTCGTCAGCCGAGGTACCTGCAGGATCCCTGACAACACGTCCATTCCGGGCCCGATCAAGACGATATATTTTCGACCAGGACTTGATTAACTGCAGCGGCAGTTGACAACTGTGGTGAGCAGCCCCATCAACTATTTTGAAGGCGCAGAGAACGCTCGTCGGCAGACGGACAAAGAAACAGGTCAAAATATGCAGCGCTTGATGACGACCACGCCTAGAAGGGCGTCGCTGTGAGACCATTGCCATGTACGACACCTCCTGCAGACGTTCCGGAACAGCGACAATCTCTGCCCAGAAGGAACTGGCAGTCAATCTTGCAGAAGTGGCGCACACGTGTCGGCCACGTGCTACTTTTTGCTGTGAAACGGGCCATTGATCCATTACATGGGCCGATCAGAGGCTCCCGTGAGATAGCCTCGGCTATCCTGAAAGCTATTCCGACTCGAAAAAGAAAAGCGAGAGCCGCACAGCTATTCTTGGTCAGCGGAAGCCAGAATCAGGTACGAAGTCCGATTTCCATGGCCCGAACAACAAAAGAGCTTCTTCGTCACAAAAAGGGGTGTTACATCGGACTTCATGTGCTTAAAGCGACACGTTGTGCAACGTTGCGGGAAGATAGCCATGGCATTCCAATGCTCCAAACGGAGTTAACAGTCAGACACAGGTGGGCGAATTATCACCGTCGCGCACCCCAGTCGTATGGAGCATCGCAATCAAGGCGCTGTTCGCATAAAGAGCACCCGCTCATTCGTTTTTCTTTAGGATACGCAACTGACGTGCAATCCATCCCTGTGTGTCTCGCTGCATACAGATAGACACTTCACGTAGATAAAAGTACACCTGGGACATCCTCTGGTCTGGGCTTCGTCAATTGTTTCTTGTTACACAAATCTCGTTTAGGCCCGTTGGCGGAATGACCAGGACACCATGAGGAGCGTTATGAAGTCCGTTGATGTGCTGACAAGTGCGACTGTGTGCTCTCAAAGGCTGCCATGTTCAATAGGACAGCAGAGGCGATTCCGATAAGAAATACGCGAAAGGGTACCCTGCTCCCCCCACCCGTTGCACCAATGCATCTGTCTGTTCTCGTTCAAGCAGCCCACGCGAGAGTTGGCGGCTACTGTGTGCGGCGGGCTGACGGCAAGGGCAGCTTTGCGTTGCTTGTCTGAAGGTTACAGCAAGAGAGCCCCGCGGTGGTTGCGGCGGGCAAGCAGACGGCTAGGTCCTACCTGTGGTGGTGCTAGTACGTCGTGCACGGCTAAAGCAGCCCGGTGGTGGTGGCGGTGGGCAGGTTGATGGCCGGGGCAGCCCCGCGGTAGTGCTGACGAAAGTGACAACGATAGTTAGGTAGGACTTTTGGGCGTTGAGTCAACGAGTCCCAACTCAAATATCTCGCCGCTTTCTAACGATGCTAAGTGGGGCGGACTGTCACGGCGACGTTGGCGGTGGTGGCAGAGGCGACGGGGGTGGTCGGACACACGAGGGGGGCGAAGGGCAGGGGACAAGCGTCAAGGGCGGAAGCGGGACGGCGGCAGGGGTACTGTGGCAGCGAGGAAGGTGTTCAGTGTCGAGGGCGGCCGCGGAGGAGGCGGCGAAGCGAAGGGCAGGCGCAGCAGCGGGAAAGCAGCGCTCAGTTGACGGACCCGCTGAGTGATGCGGATCGTGTCACATACCTCGGGGGTGAGGCGCGTCCGTGAGCCGCTGTTCCGCACGGTATGCCTTGTTCTTGGGCACTTCTCGAAGAATTTGTAAAATAGGCAATTCCAGGACCGCAAGAATTCTGCATCGCTGTTCACTGAAGGTCAGATGTCCATCAGGTTCATGGGAATATTAAATGACAATTTGCTCGCGCGGGGAAGCTCATTTCAAAAACCGGCACTTGCGCAGCACCTAGATGCCCAGTACGCAATTTCGCACGCAGTACCCACTCGGGCTGAGGGGACCTTTCGCCAGCTGAGAAAACTGTCGGCTGTAAGGCTCTTGCGAGAGGTCATGATTGCATTCGTCTCATTGGGGAATCGGGTGGTGATTGTATCTATCTGATTGAGTGTTCTGGAACAAATTTCGGTCACTTCGACCAAGCCTTCTACATGGCGTCGGAAAGAAGTACGAGCCTCGGCATGGTTGAGATAGAGCAGGGGGCAGGGCGACGGCAAAGAATAGGACTGAGTGGTGGCGATCGCGACGGGGAGAGCGGAGCGAGGGGCGCCGAGGCCGGGCTTTGGCGGTTGCCGCAGGAGGAGCTGAGCCAGGGGGCGCCGCGTCCCCACCGCGCATGCGACCAAGGGTGTTCAGACAAGAATATGCCTCCGACAACGAGGAAGAGCCGAGTCGGTTGTGATCGATGCCCCCTCCCGCACTGCTCCGCTGTGGTTAGTTACAATTAGTGAGCCAGGATGCGCTTTTTTCGTTTGTTTGACGAAATGTGAGACTGTGTGTCAAGCAGCACACGATGACCCGCCCATCCCCACCACGGTCTTGAAGTAGGTCCAACTCCCCCCGCAGGCGCTCTTGGAGGGGTCGCACACCAGCAGGTAGATGGTTGCCACTGCAAACGTGCTCGATTGCCCCGAATTTCTCAACGTGAACGTCTCCCCCGCCATCATCGGCCGCATCCTGAAGTAGTAGCCGTCAAAGTCGAAGGTCACGCCGCCGAGTATCCACTGCGACACGAACAAAACGGAGGTGCTCATCACGAATTGAGCGAACTCGATGACGTGCAGCCAACAATACGCGACAAGGAAAACGCTCAAGTCAAAAACAAAGCCAGAGATGGTTAACATACGAACTGCAGGAAACAGCAACTTGGACAGTCCATAATATCACCAATAGTTGCGTGGGACGGTCCCTTTCCCCTGCTCAGCACACCTGCTCCCCCACGTCGCTCACATATCTTGTTCTTGCCGCGGTTGTGGTACACTTTGAACCAGCTCGACGTGAGCGACGAGATGGTTGTACTCTGGTACTTGAGAGCGCCCATTATCAGCTTCATCCACAGGAAACAGGCAACCCGACGGGAGCAGAACCGGAATAGAACCGGGATTGCCGTGGCAGGCACAGGCCAGCCTTAAAGTGTGAGAACCGGAATAAATCCGGGATCGGCGGCCTTTGATTGGCTCACAATCGCTAGGAGAAGCATGATCCATGGAAAGGATCGCCGTACTTACAGCAGCTCCATACATACGCGCAGGTTCCAGACGATTGATATTGCTTTGTCTGGTGCTTTTTCTTTTTTTTTTTTTTTTTTTTTTTTTCCCCCCCTTCCTTTTGTTTTTTTTTTTTTTTTTTTTTTCTCTTTTCCTTTTTTTCTCCCCCCCCCCCCCCGG
>Ga0115031_1003060_pt1 | contig 12414 bp, 16 predicted proteins | sample Maine_Asex4_meta_FD_87301 | JGI IMG/M metagenome (GOLD analysis project Ga0115031, IMG submission 87301) | Marine algal microbial communities from Maine, USA - Maine_Asex4_metaG | ecosystem: Host-associated > Algae > Red algae > Unclassified | place: Maine, USA | collected 2015-01-05 | reverse complement strand
GTCGTCGCCGTGTGTGTACTGCGAAAGACGGTGGTCCGTATCGCGCTTGCTTTGTTGGAGCCCTGCTATGTGAGTCGAGGCCGCGGCTGGGATGTCAGCGGCTGGTTGGACGGGCGGGGGCGTCCTCCTACGGTGCGCCGTCCCAGGAGCGGCTTGCGGACGGGTGTGAGCGGGACGGCGTGCACTGGAGCGTGTGCGGCACGGTCGGCACCAACGACCGTGCCGCGCACGCTCGTCTGCTTGTACGGATGGGGACGGGCACTGGCGGTGGGGCTGTCGGGAGCTGCAGGCCACCCAAACCAATGGGTCCGACGGCCAACAACGTGTCGGGCAGAGCCGGGGCGGGAAAGAAACGGGTGCCAGCAGGGGCTGGACGAGGCGGATGGTGCAAGAGATTCAAGACGGTGCCTCAAGCCAGATGTGCCCTTGTCGAGGTGTAGCCGCGAATAGCCCGAACAAGAGGCCCGGCGGGCACCGGGCCGACGGTGACGGTGCTGCGCCCACCCCGCCGAGGGCGGCACGGGCGACGCGCACCACTCAGGGGCGTGCTTTGACGCCCCCAGCAATGCGCCAATAGGGATGGAACAATCCCGTTGGACACCACCGACGTTCAGCACGCGGACCGCGGGCGCCGCGGCGAGGGCGGGAGCGCAGCCCCGCTGTGATGTGGAGGGAGGCACCACGAGGCAGGGCGACGAGTGGGCCCGTTGCGGCTGGTCGGGCCTTGCGCGGCGGCGGGGGCGGACGAACCGCATTCCGCTCGGGTGCTAGGACCATGACCGCTGGTGCCAACGCACGGTTGCCGCTTCGTGAAACCCACCGTCTGCGGAGGAGACAACACCCTACGTCGTATGGTGGAGTAAACGGGGGCGACTCTGGGGCAGAATGAGCCGCCCCGCAATTACCTCGCGCCCGGGCAGTGCCGCACCCCTCGCGTCCACACTCTACTGTATACCAAAGAAACAGCATGTTTGCATCTGTCGGTGAGTGGTCCGCCCCTCCCAGGTGTGCCAGGGCGTTGAAATGACACACGGCGCCACGCGCAGCCGCCAGCCGGATGCCATGCGAGAAAAAGGGGGCAAGCAGCAGACGCCGCCTCGTGAGGCGGGGACGCCAACCAGCAAGACAGGCGAGTCGCACAGGCGGGTGGGCGGGGCGGGGGCTCCCACAACCCCTCCTGCAGGTCCGGTGTGATTTCGACGGTGAGGCGCGCGGAGCCTCGGCGCCTGCCACGCCCCATTGCCAACAACGATTGCCAACCGGGCGACTCGTCGTCTGTAGCGGCAGATCCACGTGGGAGCTGTGTGGGGTCCGAGTCGGCGCAGGCGAGTCAACAGCCGTGGCCCCTGTTGCCCCCGACAGAGGTTGTGGCAGGGGGCCATAATCTCGCCATACATCCAATGGGAAAAGCGTCGGCTTTATCGACCGACGAGGACCGATGGCCAATGAGAAACTGACATTAGCCAAAGCGAAGCTACCACACTAGCCATCGCCTTCTAGTGAACAGTCTACGATTACCCGCTCGAGGTGGCTCGAAGACGAGTGGCTGTGCGCCATGACCGGCGTGGTGCTGACAGCAGCCATCTGCCAATGAGAAACTGACATTATTATCTAGTCTCCGGGATTTCCCTCCATGGTGAACCGACCGTCGGAGAAGGTCCGTAGCGTGCTGGCTACTGTACAGTAGGACCCGTGTGCACCCCCGACTGTTTGGATTGTTGGGCCGACCACGTCTCACATGTCCGGACGTCCCACCCGCATCGGCCCCACACAGACCGGCAACCAGCCAGCCTCCTCCCGCGCGACGTGCGAGCGCCTTCCTGTACGTAGCCTCCAGGCGGGGCTCGTCCCTGCTGGACCTTGCCTGATTTTCGCTGATCGGGCCGTCTCCGTTTCTTTGGTGGGGTTGTTGCCAACTCGGTGCCCCAGGGATGACGCACTCCTGGCGGGTGCTGACAGCAGGGAACATAGCCAAGCTCCACTCCTGTATGGATCTGGACCTGATTTTCGGAAGTCATGAGTGGCCAATGGGCACCCCCACCGCCACGTGCCTGGCGTCGTGGTCAGTGGAAGGACGGTTGCTCCTCGTTGCCTCACGATGGGGCGATCAACGTCTGGTCCACTTTTCAAAAGAAGAGAGATGAACTCGCTCCTCCTGATAGCGGTCATGCATCTTCGTGCCAGCGCCTCGTCCGATCCGACAACGAATTGACCCCCAATCGCCTGTCGTGCAGGCCCTCGGGCGCGCAAAGGCGCGGCTGACTCGAGGCTGCACCGACAGCCAGAGTGGGTCACAGGGTTATGTCGGCCGCCACTTTGCTTATGTGGATCCCCTAGCTGGGGCGTGCGCAAGTCCTGGCCAGACGCGTGCGCCGCCTTGCCGCGCCCGTCAGACGGGGATCGCCGCGTTGCGCGCCCGCGGTCACAGGGGCAGCTCCCACGGGGTCGCACGCGATCCGCCCACGCGCGCTGCCGGCATTACCGCCGCCCACTCGGACATATAATCCGAGGGTCGGACGGCGGCAAGGTGGGTATCTCTGTACCAGTGTGCGGTACGGAGCTTGGCCAGAGTCTCCAGCCTCCTCTCTCTCGGGTCCACTCACGCACGTTACCAGGCACCTTGCTCCCGAGATCTCGTCCGCCTTCTTCCCCGTCGGCGTCGTCGACCAACCTTCTTCGTCAAGAAAGTTTTCCACCTCTCCCTCCACTCCATCTCGGACGCCACCATGAAGCGCAGCTTCAACGAAACGGCGGATCACCTGCCCCAGTGGATGTCGGCGGTCGGCACCGACGAGGACCTCTTTGATCTGTCCGCGTCGGCCTTCCTCTCGTGCTCCCCTCGCCCGTCGATCAGCGCCGTGCCCCCGTCGCTGCCACCCCTGGCGAGCCGCTACTACGCTGTGTCGCACCCCCAAGAGGCGCCCGACGGCTGCCGGCGTGAGACAGATCAGGACAGCGGCTATTCGACCCACTCCACGTCGACGGAAGGCACACCCCGGCCCCGCCGGGCGGTTCCGTCGCTCGGGGCCTCGGGCAACAACCACAAGGTCGTGGTCGGTGAGCAGCGGCTGGCGCCCGCCGGGGCGTGGCCGTCGCGCAACCCGCGGTCGTCGGCGCCCGCGGCGGTGGATTCGCCTCCGCGGCGGCAGCAGATGATGGTCGACGCCGGCGCCCCCGAGGACAAGGAGGAGCCCTATCGCTGCGAGTGCGGCGCTGGGGAGCTCGGTGTCGACGCGCTTATTGAGTTTATTCGCGCCCACCCCAAGATGGTCGCCGTCACAACCGAGGACGGGAGCCCCCTCCTTATCCGCACCATTGCCCGTCAACTGGTTGGTGACATGCGTCGCCGCCGGCACGCAGAGTCGTGCACGGCCTACCCCAAGGTGCCGACCGGCCTCGAGAACGCCGCTTCTGACGGCGGCGCCGACGGGGACGCGGCGGCGGCAGCGGCGGCCGCTGCCGCGGCCGTCACCCCCTTCTCCATGAACGAGACGGAGCGCAAGGCGCTGCGCGTGGTTCTCAACCGCTCCGCAGCGGAGCGGAGCCGGCTGCGCAAGAAGGCGCGCTTTGAAAACCTGTCCTCCACGCTCGCGAACAAGGACGCGACGATCGACTCGCTGCAAGAGAAGGTTCGGTCGCTCAACGGCGTCGTCAGCCACCTGCAGCTGCTGCTCAAGCTCAAGAGCGGCGGCTACGGGTCGGTGGTGGGCGACGGGGGGCGGGATCTGCTCGTCCGCGACCGCGACGCCGGGCGCCAGCCGCTTGACAGCGGCCGCCAGGGAGGGGTGGGCGAGGGCGGCATCCGGTTGGCGTCGCTGATGGAGGAAGCATCGCAGGTGTGGGATCGTGCCGCGCACGCGGCATGATTGGAGAGATATGTCGTGCTCTGCTTGTTTGACGGAGGAGGAAGCTGCACTCGACCATTGTGCGTGTGTCGTGCGTGGATTGGGCAAGTGCATTAGGGGCTGTGTACATATCAAATAGGGACGGCGCATTTTGCGTGTGAGCAGCAAGAGCGGATACGCCGACCACCGCACGCGCACGAGAGGAACGTGCTCGGGTCGTTGGTGGACGGCGTGCGGAAGCGGGTTCACGGCCCGAAAGACAGCAGTGTGCGGCACCGGCCACACGCCGGTGGCGCTTCGTCGGCGCCGCCCCCCGACGTGCAGGCACGCGGCGGCCAGCCGCCGTCACCCCCCACACGCCACCCGGTCCGCAGCGGCGCTGCGGGTGCCGCCGCTGTCGCCGCTGCCACCGTCGCCGCCGTTGCCGCCGTCGCCGCGGCGGCGGCGGCCGCGTCGCACGGAGTCGCCGCCACGGACGGCCGCCGGCGCCGTGGCCGTCGCGCCCGCCGTACGGGCAAAGCGGCTGCGCCACGGCCGGCCGGCGACCGGACGCGGCGGCGCCGCGTCTCGCGACAACCGCCGCCGCTCGATGGAGCGACTTTGTGTGCACTGGGACGGGACACCGTCCAGCGCATCGTTTGCCACGCCTGAGTAATGCATGCTGCGGTGCAGCGTTCGTCTGCCTTCTTTCATTGCCTGATTGGGTGCGCACCGCTTCATTCGACAGGCTTGCGAGGGGCAACTGAGCCGAGCAGCCCCGTGCCAAAGCTGGCGTCGGTGCCCTTTGTCGGTGAACAGCAAGACGACAGCCACGTGGCTTTAATACAGGAGTTCCCTATCCAAATCCGCACTACACGGATCATGTCTGAGGAGATCCCAAAGTACACGCTGAAGGCTCTGGCCACCAATCTGGCCAGGGTGGCAGGTCCCTTCCACTTGGTCTTCCGGGAGCGTCGTCTTCCCGCTCCACGACCAGCACCGCCGTCATCCCAATCACGTGGCCCCCTGGACCCAACCCCCCCTCCCCGTGTCACATCGGCGAGTTGTTTCACTGTTCCTAGCATTCCTGTTTGACCACCGTTGCTGCACACCATGGCTTTCCTCCCGCTCGCCGGGTCGCCGGTATCGGCGCCTCGTCGCCGCGGCGCCGTAACGTTCGCCCGGCAACCCGTCCATGGAGTCGCCCCCCTCCATCGGGCGCTGCGTATGGCTGCGTCTCCCTCTGCTGATGACAAAGAACCGGTTTTGACGACAGCGGCGGGCTTGGAAGCTGCAGCCGCCGCCTCCTCCTCGGCCGCCGCCGCCGGCAGCGCGGCGGCGGCGGCGGTTGACCCCGTCGCCGCCGTCGCCTCTGGCGAAGTGCCGCCCATTCCCCCTTCCCTATCGGCGTCGGTCGCGCAGGCGGCGGCTTCGTGTTGCGCAGCCCTCCGCGCCGGCACCACGCGGCTGTTTGTCGAGCTCGATACCACCGCCGGGGACAGCACCTACACGATGCTAAAAAACTCCTTGCCAATCACCCGCATGCTCGTCGACGCGATGGAGGGGGAGTTGGCGGCCGTCGCCACAGGCGGTGCGTCGTCCACCCCGTGGGACCCAAAAGCCGTCCTCGTCGTCCTCCCCGACGCGGGCGCGGCGGCGCTCGCGTCGCGCGACTGGGGCCCCGACGCGTGGTTCACCGTCACGGGGTTGGAGGCTTCGGCCATCACGCCAACTACCGCGGCGGTGGTGCTCGTGTGCCCCCGCGCGTCTGAGGTTGCGGGCATGGAGCGGCTGGTGGCGGGCGCGCTCGACCGCGAGGCCGACCCGCTCCCCTTTATCATCGTCAACCCGGATGTGGTTGACATGGGCGTCACGGGCCTCAGCCTCAATGCGCGACAGCTGCGGGAGCGGGTGATGCGCCGCTTTGACACCGCCTACTGCCTCCGCACGTACGATTGGGGGGTGTTGCTCCGCGCCGCCCCGGGGCCGTGGACGGTGTGGCAGGACGCGCCGGGTGGGGACGGCGGCTTTGAGCTGCTCGCAGAGCGGGACGAGCGGCCGTCCAGCGACGACATCATTGACATATTCAACGAGGTGGAGGGTGGGGAGGGTGGGCGTCCGGAGGGAGGGTTTGCCGCCCGCCTGAGCCGCTTCTTGAAGGTGTATATGAAGGGGTAGGGGGCCGACGGGGGCGTCATGGTGATGGGCACTTGCTCTGGCAAGTGGCCGAGGTGCGGTGTCGGGCACCCCTGGTCCCAAAGGGAGAGCCAATTTCCGCACATGGTGGCACACACCGCGTGGCGGCAATGTAGTTGGCAAAGAGAACATGTGAGCGGGGAAGCACAGAACGAAAACGGAGCGTTGTACATCACAAAAGAAGAGCAGCACCATCAAGGTGGGAAAATAGCAAGGCGCGCACACCCAGCCAGCCGTACCACCGCCCAGCCGACCGCCACGTGGTTGCAAAGCCAACACGCTGTACAGCAGTCCAAGCACCTTACTTGTAGTTCAGCAGCTTCTCGATGAGGTCCACATGAGCGAGCAGCATTCGGCGGCAACAGTAGCGCTTCAGACCCAGCGTGTCCAGCGCGTCACCCTCACTGTAGTCGTTCTTGAGGAGCTCCAAGTACGCCTGGTGTTTGTTGCCTGAACCCAGAGAAACAAGCCAGAACACAGATGGTAGGTGCACACCGACAAGAGGAGACACGCATGGCACATGCATGTCAGTCGTCTGCAAGAGAACATCGATTGCATTCTCGGAAAGCAGGCGAACATCAGAAAAGAAGAAGTACATGCCACGGACAACCACAAGCTGCCTGCACTATCGCTCGAATGGACTGCGGCAGCAAACACCTCAACACTCCGCGGCTGCTCCAGGCACCGTACAAGACAGATGCAGAGCCCAAAGCAGAAAAGAGATTAATCGCGTGTCGTACCAATGACCTTGCCACAGGTGAAGCACCGCACAGGAATAATCATGGTGGATGAGGTGGGTAGATGGGGGACAAACGCGGCAGCGGCCACGCGTGAGCGACGCGTTCACGTTTGACGAAGAACAAGCCGGCGGCAACGACGGCGAGGTGTCGTCGACGTCACTCGTCATGGTAAATAGGTTAAACTTCTCGACAATCCCAGTCACGCCGGCCAAAACCAAAAGTGCGCATACTTGACAAGTAATTTGACCGATCAAACCAATTAACATATTTAAGTGGTTTTCATGTGACTCCTCCTTCAAAGCCGATTAGTGGCCATCATGCCTTCATCATTGTTGGGGTTGTCCCGAAAAAGGAACCTTTTTCTGAATTGGACTGTTGCCTATGCACGCAGCGTGACGCTCGAAGTAGTCCTGCGGATGAACTCGTACGCGGGTGTGCGCCTTACGTCAGGCGGAAGTTCGTATGGGTTCGCGGTGGTTTTCAGATACTCGAGGATGTCGTGCAACGGGATGAGTGGCATGCTGGCTGTGCTGACGGCCATACGTTAGTGTGAGCAAGAAAGGAGTGGAATAAAGAGAATGATATTGTGCATTCATAGTACAACTGAGTAGGTTCAGGTATCTCTCTTCTGAGTTGTCTTGCGCTCTGGTCATGGCACAAGCTCCGGGCTGCCCCTGGCGCTCTGCGCTCTCTTTCATGTCGTGAATGCAGTTTTTCATTCTTCGCATAACCGGAGTATTTTCGCAAACTCAACCTCAGTCGACTGAAGCCAAAGTCAGGAACGTTGATGAGTCGTTCGAATCGCATCGAGCTCCAATTCCCACCTTGACCGTGCGTCGCACCTGCACTCTTCGCTTCGTGCTGCACCCCCCCGCCACCCGCCCACCCCGCGGCCGCCGCGAGTGCACGGCGCGCTGCTGCGCGGCAGACGCGCTGCGCCGCGGACGCCACTGCAGCTGCCGTGGCGCTGTCTGGCGATGCTCTACTGGCGCTGGTGTGCCGCCCGGCCTCGTCCCGCCGCGGTGGCAATGGCGGGGCGGCGCCACGCTGCGGCGCGCAGCCGGCAGCGCAGCGGCAGCGTTACGCGCGCCCATCCGCTGCGCGAGGGTGGAAGCGTTTTTTTTCTTTTTTTTTTTTTTGTCCATTGTACCCGCCCTGCCCCGCGACACGCACGCGCGCTCTCGTGCGTGCCGGCCGGCGGCGCGGGGGCCGCTCATGCGAGTGCCCCACTGCAGACGACGGGCGCCGCGTGGCGCGCAGCTTTTCCGCCCGGCTGCCCTGTCGACGGCGGTCGTGGTCGGGGTCCCGGTCGGGGTCGGGGGAATTCGGCGGCGGCGCGAGGGCGCCACCGCCGAGGAGCGACGGCGGGCGGGCGTTTTCGGTCGGCGCTTGACACCCGCGCCCGCGCGTGCTGCCGCACGGGGGACGGGCCGCCGGCCGTTTTGTCGCCGGCACGCAGCGCGCGTGCCCCTCGCCGTGGGGTCGTCACTCGCGCACCTGCCCGTTCCCGGTTGGTTCCCAGTCTCTTCTTTCGGCTCCGTTGTGCTCGCGGGGGGGGGGTGGGGCCGTCACCTTTCGTGGGCACGGAGTCGGGGCGCGCGTGGCGGGCGGGCGGCACTGCGGGCGGCGCCGGTCGCGTCCGCCCGCGTCGGTCGGTGCGCGGTTGACGGGTGTGCCGCCGCCGCGGCCGCCGCCGTCGCGACGACCGTCACTGTGGCCACCTCCACCACCTTCTCGGTCGTCGACTGTTGTTGCTGACCCCCCCTCGGCGGAGTGCGGCGTCTCGCCGCCCCCGTACGGCTACCACGGCGTCCACAACGCACGCCTACACCAGGATGGCAGTCGACGGACCGCCGTCTATAGAGCCCGGTGTCGTGACCTTCCCGGCTCCTGATGACTCGCACGTGGTGGTCGACGTGCCGCCGCGCGGACAGCCATCCTTTTCTTCCTCGGTGCCCCCGTCCTCTGACTTTGCGCCGGCAGTCGACCCAACCTTGCCGGCGCTCGACCCCAAGGCCGAGGCCACCGCCGTGGCGGCGGCCGCCCGCCGCACAGAGGGCAAGGTCAACTGGCAGGTCCTCGCGCTCATCCTCACGGGCGACCTCCTCGGCACCGGTCTCCTGACGGTGCCGCACGCGTACACGCAGCTGGGGTGGATCCCCGCCACGACCGCCATCGTCGCGCTCTTCGCGTTGACGACCTACTCGGGCATCCGGTTGTTTAGCCTGCGGCTACCAGGCGTCTCGTCGTACGCCGGGCTCTTCCATGCTCACCTCGGCCCGACGGGTCGGGCGTATGCGGCGTTTTGTGTGCACGCGCTGCTCTTCCTGTTTGTCGCGGGCAGCCTGCAAGTCGCCCAAGCGTCGTGGCGGGCGCTCTTCCCATCAATTTGTGGCGCCGTCTGGGTCGGCGTGGTTGGCGTCGTTGCGTGGATTGCGTTGCAGGCGCGGAGTATGCCGGCCATTGGGGTGCTCGGCGGTGTCGCCGTGGTGAGTGCCGTCGTGCCGACCGTGATGGTCATTGGCGTGTTGCGGGCGGATGTGCTCGGCGGCGCCCGCGCCCCCGGGGATACGAGCTTGTGGTTTGGCGGCGTGCGGGGCGCCGAGGGCGGCGGGGCGGTCGTCGCGCTTATGGACCTCCTGTTTGCGTTTGCGGGCCACGCCGTTTTTCTGGAGTACGTTTTGTTGAGGAGGTTTTTTTCGAGTGGCTTTGCGAGACGGATACTGTTGCTGCTGCCCAGGCGTTGTGTACGTGAACGCGAGTCGCCACTTCTTTGACATTCTTTTTCTTTGAGCGTTTGACTAACAGAACTCGCTCTGCCATGGTCGCCTAGCCTGTCTCCGCCCTCTTCTGCACTCTGCGTGTCCCGCCTCTCTCTCCCTTTCCTTGCTTCCAGGCTCGTTGGCGAAATGGTGGAGCCTGCGGATTTCCCGAAGGCCCTATACGCCTCGCAGGCCGTCCTCTTCCTTTTCTATATTGTCGTCGGCGCGGTCGTGTACGCAACCGTCGGCGCGGCCGACTGGCTGACGTCCCCGTTGTCCTTGTCACTGTCGCCCGCCACGTCCCGGAGCACCGCAATCATGATCCACTCGCTCGTCATTCTGCACGTGACGTCTGAGATGGTTGTTGACGGCACGGTGTTTATTCGGGCCGTCCAAAGACACCTGCAGCCGGTGCTGCAGCGCTTCTTACACCGCCTCAAGTATGGGCCCCCGACGGTACCTGCCTCGGGGGCGATGGCTGGCGGGACCATTGCGGCGACGGCTAATGCGGAGGAGGCGGCGCGCGTGGCGCCGACGGGGGGCACGCCCTCTCGCCCGAGCACGGGCCGCCTCGGCGCGCTGCCCCCCCGTGCATGTGACCAGGAGCCGACATTTCAGGTCGCGCCGACGACGGACTGGACTCCCCCGGCCGTTTTGTGGTGGGCCCTCTGGTCGGCCCTGACGGTGGTGGCGATTGTGGCTTTGGACCTTGCGATTCCAAGCTTCGATGACTTGTGCGGCCTCGCGGCGGCGTTGATTGCAAGCCAAACGTCCCTCGCGTGGCCGTCGGCGCTGGCGTGGGGGCGCACCGACTTCAGGTGGCGCGGCTGGCGGACGGCGCTGGGCTTGGGCTCAGCCGGCAACACGGTCGGCGACCCAGTCGACGACGAGCGCCATGCGATGAAGGGGGTGGACCCCCAGGGCCACTGCGCCATCATCCGCGGTCGCTTCTCGTCAACGCTGCTGCTGTCGGCAGACGTGGGGGTTTTGGTCATTGCGGCCGCCTTTCTGCTGGCGGGCACAGCCGCCAACATTCAGGACATTGCAAAGAACGGGACGGGCGTGCACAAACTCTTTTCCTGTGTGTTGGCGCGGAGTTAGGCGGAGCCTTCCCGACGTCGATGCTGCGGATGCTGCTGCTGCTGTTGCTGATTCGTCGTCGCGACGGGGTGAGGCCCCCGCGCTTGAGTGTACATATACTGCTCTCCCCACGGTCAGCAGTGTTCCCTTGTATAGTGTTCGATGACACAATAAGAAGTTGGTGTCACGTGCTATGCTAATGGTTGCCATCCGCTACGCCAGAACGGAGACACGATTTTCGTGATGGTGGACACAGGCAGGTCACTAGACAAAAAAACAGGCCACGTCATGTCCTCAACTCGCTTCACACCCACGCACACACTGAAACAGCAAGTGACAAGGAAAAAGTACAGAAGGTATCCCCTAGCGATACCCGCGTCCCCGACCAAAGAAACACGTCGAGCTCCTGGAGCCTCTACTTCTTGCGCCCGCGCGCGCGCCCCCCAAGGTTGCAGTAGTATCCCTCATGTCGTCGCCGTCGCCCGCTCAGCATTCACCCCTGTCGACCCCTCTGCCCGCTCCATCTCGTCCCCCTGTTTGGCAGCCGCAATGGCCGCCACGTCCGCGTCCGACGGCCCCGCGTATTGGCACTGACCGCTGGCGACGATCCACTTGCCCGGCCAGCCGACCACATAGTTGCTCCCATCCGCGTTATCCCACTCCTCCCCCCCGTCGTGGAGCGCAAACTCGGCGCGGGTGCCACGGACGCGCGTCCAACACCATCGCTCCCCACCGACGAGGCGCTCCCGCAACCGCAAGCCCGGCAGCGCCGACCACTCGCCGCCGTCCACGGCGACGGTCGCCCATGCCTGGGGCCACTTGGCGTCGGGGCGGACCGCCAGCTCGATCCACGTGTGGGCCTCCCCAGCGGCGGAACGCTCGGCGGCCAGGCAGGCGCCAACGTCCGCCTCGCCGACGCGCGTGAGCCCATTGTCGGCCACGTAGCGACCAGGCGATGGGGCCACGTACGCCGAGTCATTGGCCGAGTCCCCCGTGCCCCGTCCATTGGAGAGCCGGAAGCTGAGCGTCGACGCGCGGATACGGAAGACGCGAAAGCCGGGGCGCACCGCCGACGCGTCGATGAGGCAAAAGCGGTTGAAGGGCACCCACGGGCGACCGTCGGCCGAGTAGGAGATAGTGCAGATGCGCCACGACTCTTTCGAGTGGAACACCTCGATGTAGTTCATGGGGGGGAGGGGCAGGCTCGGTAGGCCCAGTACTGAAGCGTTCATGGTTATGACGCCCACACCACGGCCATGTGGGGAGCTGGCAACGGCTGGACAGGGAGCTCCACGACGGAAAAGCGGTGTGCCGCTGGCCACCGGAGCAAGTCAAATGGGGATAGGAAGGGGGAGCTACACGAGGGCGGCAAGCGGGGAAACGGTAGGCAAGAGACGATACAGCAAGGGAGAGATGACCGCGATACGGTACTGTACTGCACCTGCTGAACGCGTGGCCCGATTCACACAGGACACGTGAAAAGCTCGCCGCTCGCCTCGGCAACAGCAACCAAGCAGAGATTCATCCGTCCCAGAAGCACTCGTAGTTTCCAACAAGCCAATCACAGCGCACAGCAGTGCCGCACCAGATATTATGTAATGTGCAGCACACACCTTTAGTTAAGGGCGGACTTCTGGGTCGTGACACGTTCTGACACGTGCGCTCAAAACAGCAGCCACGCTAAAAACACCGATCCTCGTCGAACGTGAGAGGTGCTGCAACACCTCCCCACAACAGCTTGAGCGGCACTTCGCATGTGCGTACCCAGTCGAAATCGCGCCTCACCTGTATGGCAAAAAAGCAACAAACCAG
>Ga0115031_1003059_pt1 | contig 12414 bp, 7 predicted proteins | sample Maine_Asex4_meta_FD_87301 | JGI IMG/M metagenome (GOLD analysis project Ga0115031, IMG submission 87301) | Marine algal microbial communities from Maine, USA - Maine_Asex4_metaG | ecosystem: Host-associated > Algae > Red algae > Unclassified | place: Maine, USA | collected 2015-01-05 | reverse complement strand
TCATGACCACCCGACCGGAGAAAAAGGTAACGGGGTCGGTGAATCTGCAGAACGACGGAGGAAGAGTCTCCGTTAGCGAGGCTATCAGCCAGAAGTAGATCAATGTCAGTATGATACCATCTGACATCTGCATCCAGATTACGGGTTTCAGGACCACCGTTTTTGAAGGTTATTCGGGTGAGGGCAGGGTCGATAAAGCTTGCGCCCTCCCAGGGTGTTTCTGATGTGGAAGGGGAAGAACAACCTAAGAGTATAAAACAGAGAAGCGCTAAAATGGGCATTAGGTGTGGCATTTTACCAAGCAGATGCTTTTGGTGGGAGAAAGGGCGGGTAAGCGTAAAAAAATGGTGTGGCCTACGCACCGCTACGGTCACAACCGATCAAAGTGCTCCACACGCACATGAAATCTGTAGCGCGGCTGGAAGCCGCTTTGGCCGGTCGCATGCGGAGCATGCATTTGCCGGACAGACCCCGCAATTTTTCGCCCCCCTGGCGGTGTTGACACTCCTCAACACCTCAACCTTCCATGCCATTTCAGGACCCCAAACCCGGCCGCAACCGCCGCAAGTACAAGCACGGCCGACGCCACTACGCCCGTAAGCTACTTAAAAGCCGGGCCAGTGAGAAGTTCAGCTGCCGCCGGGCTACCCGGCAGGGTGGTCGGCTTCGCAGCCGGCAACGGGAAGAACGCCTGGGGCTCAGCCCGAATCACGAGCCCATGCGCCCGCGCTGGGGCTACGCCGAGCGGCAGAGCTTCCGGATGGCACCGCTGCTTCAGCTGCTACGCCACTGGGTGGGCTCCCCCTGGGCGGAGGCCCGGGCCAGCATCAGGGGACAGCTCAACCTGAACAAGAAAACAGATTATGCAGCCTACCGCAACCTGACCGAAAGCCTGGTATGGGACGAGAACACCGACGGACCAGTGAGCAGCTATCACCTGAGCAAGTTTGGTTACTTCGTGCGGGTGGGTGATGCAGTGCTCCGCTACCGCAAATAAGGCTTACTTATGAGGACTAACGTCCGCGCAACCAACCCCTGCTCTTCAACTTCCCCTTTGGGGACCGAGGCGGTAGCCGAGAGTAGGGGCCCTTGCACCTGCGTTTGCGGCTAAGAAACACCTCATAATGAGCCCCAAAACAAAAGGTTTTCCCACCGCAAAAACACTAGGTTTTCCGGCATGATTTTTGTACTTTTGTAGTTATGGCAGATACCAGCAATCAGTCGCCGAACAAGACCTACGGCGCGGATAATATTACCGCCCTCGAAGGCCTCGAAGCGGTAAGGAAACGGCCCGGGATGTACATCGGCGGGACGGACACCAAAGGCCTCCACCACCTCGTATGGGAGGTAGTCGATAACTCCATCGATGAGCACGTTGCGGGTTACTGTAGCAGCATCGATGTTGTGATCAAGCCCGACAACTCCGTCGCCGTTACGGACGACGGTCGCGGTATCCCCGTGGGCATGCACAAGAAGCTGCAAAAGTCAGCGCTTGAGGTCGTCATGACCGTATTGCACGCCGGTGGTAAATTCGATAAAGACACCTACAAAGTATCCGGAGGTCTTCACGGGGTAGGTGTTTCCTGTGTGAACGCGCTGTCCAGCTATATGGAAGCCCGGGTACACCGTGACGGAAAGGTCTACGTGCAGGAATACAGCGAAGGAAAGCCACAGAACGAAGTACATGTGGTGGGCGAAACGGATCATACCGGAACGACCATTACCTACACACCGGATGCGACAATCTTTGACTCCACCGTTTACAGCTTTGAGACGCTGGCTACGCGCATGCAGGAACTTGCCTTCCTGAACAGTGGGCTGAAACTGAGCCTGATTGATGAGCGTAAAAAAGAAGAAGATGGCAGTTTCCTGCGCAAAGATTTTTACAGCGAAGGTGGCCTGGCCGAAATGGTACAGTACCTCGACGAGGGCAAGCCCGATCTGATCGAGGCTCCGATCTACGTAAAGTCAAAAGAAGACAATGTAGAGGTAGAGGTTGCGATGCAATACAACACGACTTACCAGGAGAACGTCTACTCCTTCGTCAACAACATTAAAACCCGTGAGGGAGGTACGCACGTCAACGGTTTTCGCTGGGCGGTGAACCGGCTGTTCACGAAGTACGGTGATGACAATGGGATGTTCAAGAAGCTGAAGTTTAAGATCAGCGGGGAAGATTTCCGCGAAGGTTTAACTGCCGTGGTTTCCGTGAAGGTCCCCGAGCCTCAGTTCAAGGGTCAGACGAAGGGCGAACTTGGCAACAGCGAAGTAACCGGCATCGTGAGCCGTTGTGTAGGTGCCTCCGTTGGTCACTGGCTGGAGGAAAACCCCACCCAGGCCCGTCGGATCATCGACAAGGTGATCATTGCCGCTACGGCGCGGCACGCAGCCCGCAAGGCCCGCGAGATGGTGCAGCGCAAGAACGTACTTACCGGTGGCGGACTGCCCGGAAAACTAGCCGATTGCTCCAGCAAAGACGCTGCTGCCTCTGAAATCTATCTCGTGGAGGGAGATTCGGCCGGTGGAACGGCCAAGCAGGGTCGCGATCGTACTTTCCAGGCCATCCTGCCGCTGCGCGGTAAGATCCTCAACGTAGAGAAGGCCATGGAGCACAAGATCTACGAGAATGAGGAGATCAAGAATATGTTTACCGCCCTGGGTGTCCGCATCGAGGAGGGGAACTACGGCGAACGGGTCCTGAATCTGGAGAAACTGCGCTACCACAAGATCATCATCATGTGTGACGCCGACGTTGACGGCAGCCACATTGTAACCCTGATTCTTACTTTCTTCTTCCGCTACATGACGAAGCTGGTCGAAGATGGCTACGTATACATTGCCCAACCGCCCCTCTACCAGGTGCGCCGTGGCAAGCAGTTCCAGTACTGCTGGAACGAAGAAGAGCGCCAGGAGGCCGTTGCCCGTCTCAGCCGTCATGAAGATGATGGCTCGGTTAAAATACAGCGTTATAAAGGCCTTGGTGAGATGAACGCCGAGCAGCTCTGGGAAACCACCATGGATCCCGACACGCGTATGCTGCAGCAGGTGACCATCGAAGAAAACTCAGAAGCCGACCGCGTATTCAGCATGCTGATGGGAGACGAGGTGCCACCGCGCCGCGCCTTCATCGAAGCTAATGCAAAGTATGCTAAGGTGGATGTTTAGATTGATAGCGCGGTAGATTGATAGATGTGATAGTTTTATAGATTGATAGTGCTACCGCGTGAGGCAGGCCATTGGGACGAGATCCTGGTGGCCTGTTTTGTTTTTGGCGCGGCCGCAGGTGCAAGGAGCCCCTACTCTCGGCTACCGCCTCGGTCCCCAAAGGGGGAAGGTGAGGAGCAGTGTTGGTTACACGGACTTTAGTACGCAGCCTAATAGAAGCGTACTGAAGTCCGCGAAACCAAGGCTTCCTTAAAAACTTCCAGTCGGGGGAAAAACGTTACCTTATCATCGCCTCTTCTGAGGACTATTATCATTTCGAAAACCCAACCCATACCCATGCAAAAGTATCTCCTGCCAGTTTTGGCCACCCTCCTCCTGTGTTTCACGACCAGCTGTTCCCCAAAAACGACTGGTGCAGCCACGACGGCAGCCTCTGGCGGAACGGATTACGCGGCACTCGCTGCATCGTACAAGAAAAACCCGGAAGCGCTTCGCCAGCTCATAGAAAACTCCGAAGCAACGGAACAACAGCTGGCAACGGCCCAGCAGCAGCTGAACCAGTACCGGGCCCAAAGCGGTACCGTAGACCAAGACCTCAATGCGCTGCGCAATGATCTTGCCCGTGAGCAGCAGGCCAACGATCAGCTGCGGCAGCAGCTGGCGCAGGCACAGGCGACGGCAGCAAACCGGCCCAATGCCGGGCCCAATGACCGGCTTGATACTGATCAGACGACCGTTGTTGCTGGTATCATCTTCCAGGTTCAACTGGGCGCATTTGCTCAGAATACGGTCAACTCTAACCTGTCAACGGGGAATGCACTGGAGCTACAGGAACAGAATGGTTTACAGAAATTCGTCGTTAGCCAGTTCCGTACCTACGCAAGCGCCGCCAAGCTGAGAGATCGCCTGAAGCAAATGGGCGTAAAGGATGCTTTCGTAGTGGCCAAGCAGGATGGTAACCGCATCACGGTACCGGAGGCATTGCGCCTAAGTGGACAGAACTAGTAAACGCTAATAAGGCAATAGCCGATGCTTCAACGTATCGTCTCCTGCATCCCGCAGGAGATTAAGATTGTAGGAGTAAATAAATTTAGGCGTGCGCTCGTAGATGCGCTCGTATTCTTCGAGTGCACGCTCTTTGGCTTCTTCATCGATGCCACCACTTAGCCGGTAGCGCACCAGGTAGGCTTCGGCCCGTTGCTCATCGCTGAGTTCGGGGTCGTTGAGTACTTCGTCGACGAGCAACAGGGATTTTTCCAGATTCTTGGGGTCGTAGGCGGCCAGGGCACAGGCCCGTAGTAGCCGGGAACCGTTGAGGAGTTCGGGGTTACCGAGTTCTTCGGCGATGGAGATGGCTTCTTCCTCTGCTACTTTTAGCTTATCCAGCTGGCCATCGGCCAGCAATACCCGCCCTTTTTCTTCGAGGCTGGACGCCAACACGAGCCGGTTATTGGTGCTGCGGGCAATCTCGATGGCCTGATCGTAATACATCAGAGAAATATCGTGCTGCTTCTGAAGGTAGTAGATGTCTCCCAGGGTGTTCACTGCTTTGGCGACTCCCTTCCGGTACCCAAGTTCCCGGCTGATGCTCAGGCTACGATCCAGATGCTGGATCGCGAGGGTGAATTCTCCCATTACGCTTTTGATGTCACCAATGAGGCCTTCGGTAACGGCAATTCCCTGGCGGTCGCCCAGTTCATGACAAATCTGTAAGTCCCTGGTAAACAGTTCTGCGGCTTTTGTAAACTTCCCCTGCCGCTCAAACACGCTGCCGAGGCTGCCCAGGCCAATTGCCTGCAGGCGTTTGTTGCCCAGCTCTTTGGCCAGTTCAAGGCCGGCGTAGTGGTGCTCCATGGCCTTATCATAGTCTCCGCTTTCGAAATAGATGATGCCGAGGTTGGTGTGCAGGCTGGCGAGGCCCATACTGTCCTGGTTGTCTTCGTGCAGCGGTATTTGCTCCTTTACTACCTTGATGGCCTCCGGATAATTACCCAGGTTCATGTGCGTGAGCCCCAGATGGCTGATGGTCTCGGCCGCGCTGGAAGTACCCGCACGGCTGAAGCCGTGGTCCAGTGATTTAGCGTAGTAAGTAAGTGCGTCGTGGTAGTGGGCCGTCCGGAAATAAAGGTGGCCCATATTACTGTAGGCTTTGGCGATGCCGAACATATCATCCACTGATTCAAAAAGGCTGGCAGCCACCCGCAGGTATTCCATGGCCTGATCATACTCCCCCCTGAAGGTGTGCAGGCGGCCTAGGTGATTGTTCGTCCTGCCGAGCAGAAGAATATCACGGCTTGATTTCGCGATCAGCTGGGCTTCTTCGTAGGCGGACTGTGCGTCTTCCCAACGACCGACGATTTCCAGTACTTTCCCCCGGTTTATGTGTGTATTTACCGTTACGTCTTGATCGGGCTGATTGGTGAATTTTTCGATCAAACGCTCATACAGGTCGAGAGCCTGTTGGTTTTGGAAGTTCGCGCGGGCATAGTTGGCAGCCTTACTCAAATACTCAATGGTATTGTCTTTTTCGCCAGCATGCTCATAATGAAAAGCAAGATCAATGTAGCGCTCTTCGATGTTGTCCGCATAAAGTTTTTCGATGGCGTGGGCAATCTGTAAATGCAATTGCTGCAACCTGGTGGTGAGCTGCATTCCGTATACGGCCTCCCGCAGAAGACTGTGGCGGAAGATATACCGCAACTCGTTCATCGCGCTCCAGATCTGACCTCTTTCGGCAGTTTCGATCTGGTCTCGCAGCAGGATAACCATTTCTTCCGTGGTGCTTGTGCCCGTGTCTTCACGCATCACCTCAGTAAGAACCGGAACATCAAATTCCCGACCAATGACTGCTGCAGCCTTCACTGTTTCCCGTACGAGGTCGGAGAGTCGGTCAATTCGTGCGGTAAGGATGGAGGAAATGCTGGTGGAGAGTTTGATACTCTCATCAGTCAGGTTAAGGACTCCATCTTCATCAGGTTCCAGAAGTTCATTCTCACGAAAATATTCCAGGATTTGCTCCAGGTAGAAAGGGTTGCTGTTGGTTGCTCTTAGCAGGGTTTCCAGGCAATCATCTGCGATGGGCGCATTCAGGGTTCCTTCTGCCATTCGCCGGACGGCCTCTTCGCTGAGGGCCGAAATTTCTACCATGATGCTCTTAAGCCCAACGCCGTCGGCTACGGCTCCTCCCACAATTTCAGGATACTTACCATCGTCATCAGCCCGGGAAGTAGCAATAAACAGCAGGGGTAAATTCTGGGTATGCTTGATCAGTTCGGTGACTACCGCAATACTGTCATCATCAATCCAGTGAATATCCTCCAGCTCTAATATTGTTGGTTGAAGCACACACTCCGCCAAAAGCAGGTTTACCAGTGCATCAATGGTGTTCTGGTACCTGCCCTGTGCATCGAGTTGAGACCACAATGAACGCTCCATCGTAATGCCCAGCAAAGCGGCTAAAACTGATTCTGTCCGATCGAGCTCTTTCAGAATTTTCTGGCTCTGCTCATTGTCTGCTTTACGTAGATTCTGCCTGATCTGGCTTAAGCGAAACTGGAACCTTCGGCGGTTTTGGCTTCCCCCCAGATCGATGCTCTGCCGGAACATTCTTTGCAGGAGGTACACGAAGGGATTAAACGGTTTACGCAAAATCTGGTCAGCGCTGGCCAGCAACCAGTTTACGGCTTGCTGCTGGTTGAGCTGCCGGCGCACCTCGTAGGTAAGCCGGCTTTTACCGATGCCCGCCTCGCCGAGTACGTAGGCTACTCCGGCACGTTTGTTTTCAAAAATGGGTGCTGCAAATTCAATGATTCGCTTTGTTTCTTCTTCCCGCCCAATGAGCTCTCCCCCGTAATTAGGCTTTCCTAAAGACTGCCGCCTGCCATTAAGCGCAAAGGTGGGAACTGCTGCCTGGATTCCCTTGTAGTGAATGTTACCCCGTAGTTCAAACCTAAAGTGTGGCACCTGCGCAAGTTCTTCATCCACCAGAATGTCTTGCCAGTCTGAAGAAGACATGATCCGGGCAGCCAGGTTTACCCGATTGCCCACACAAGCGTATTGTACGCGCTCTTTGCCACCAACAAAACCCGTAAAAGCCATACCCACTGTAAGTCCAAAGCGGAAGCGGAAGTCCTGCTTATTTTTTTCTTTTAGTGCATCCAGCTCCGCCTGAGCCGTCAGGGCAAATTCAAACGCCCGCACGGTATTGTTCTCGTATGAGACCGGTGCGCCAAAAAAGACAACCATAAGGGCACCTTTGTCTCCGTAATCAATCTCCTTGAAATATCCTCCAAAGTCACGTACCTGGTTAAGCACTACCGTAGCGAACTGGTCCAGGTCTTCGTGGGTGTGTACAGCCTCAAAAGACAGGAAAACGGAAACGACGTTTCGAAACTCTCCCGCCTGGTCATAGCGTACAATCTCTGGCGGCAGAAAATTCCTGGCAATCTCAGGGGTAACCTTTGGTAGCTTCAGGGCGTCAATTTTCACTTCTGCTGTACCTGACGGAAGTTCGCCGATAACGCGATAGGCACCTTCAATAATGGCTTCTGAAAGCACTTTCCTGCCTTCCAGCAGTGTGTTCATTACCTCATCCATTACTATTTCCTGCTGGTCAGCCTGTGACTGACAGAACGCCGCCTGATCAATGGCCTTCCCTCTGAAGTAAAAGCCTTTCAGGTCCTCACCGATAATTCCATAGGCAACCGTCCCGGCGGCCAATCCTACCTTAACTCCAATGGTGTAATTATCGCCAAATTGATTGCCTCTACCTTCAAAGATTTTACGGGCCAGGTCCGCTGTGCGCAGCAAATGGAAAGCATGCCGACGATTAAGTGGCATCGGGAATACTGCCGTAAACGCATCTCCGGCAAAGTAAGGGATGAAGCCTCCACGAGAGTAAACCAGGGCGACCAGGGGTTCAAATACTTCATTAAGAACCAGAGAAAGCCTTTCTGCTCCACTTAAGCCTTCTTTCATCAAGGATTCCGTAAGCAGGGTAAAACCCGACAGATCTACGTTAAGCGTGAAAGCATCAACCTGACCAGAATACTCTTCGGCCAGTATTTTTTGCTGTATGAAAGGTGGGATCAGAGGTTGCATAAGAGGGAACCCAAATATACTGCTCTTAACGATAGTAAAAACGGCCACCCGCTTTTCAACGAGTGGCCGTTAATGGGGAAGAATTTGAGCCTTGACCGTTTTTCTATAACTGGTCGAATATGGGATAGTAATATGAGGTGTACTTTCTATTCAGGTGGTCAGGCAATCCGAACAAACTTCCGTTTAATAGTAACGAGCACCATCCAAAAGAGCTGAGGATAAACTCATGCCTCCTCCGATAGCACAGGCTAACAGAATAACGTACAACAGTGTCATAATGGTAAGTAGATTAAAGTGAAAGATTTAAAGACAGTGTTGTTCATGGAAATACTTCATAAATAAACCTCTTTGCCGGCAAATAACCAAGCGGGGAGGGAACTTTTAATCTCAACTTATACAATAAGGGTTATCAACAGGGCAATCAGGGTAGCGAAATTTCAGCCAGAAAATTGGAGTCATGTTTTCCCGTAGCTTTGCTTCCGGAATAGATTTGCAGGAATCTGCCTTTGACCTTCAGGGCATGAAGGCGATGCTCATCAGCGGGAAGTATTTCCAAGGCAAGTTGACTATCCTCTCCGTCAATAATGTAAACATGGTAAGGTTCCCGGTCATCCAGGCTGCCCAGATTTAAATGTGAAAGATCAAGAATGACCTGGTCATCTTCAGCAGCATAGTGAAGCTGTATTGTACCGGCGCCAACGTAGGTCGTTACCGTTTGTAGTCCAGACCAATCCAAGACGGACTCTTCCAGGTTTTCCACCTTGAGCCGATGGCTGTTATCGTCCTGAGCATGTCGGGCTTTTTCTTCCAGCAAAGCGGATTTGTTGTTCTCATTAAGGCGAAAAAGATAACCACTCAATGCAAGCATAAGTAAACAAACGGCCCCCAGCGCATAGCGCCAGATGGTCAGAGAGTGGTTCTTTTCTGTCATCTCCAGAATCATCTCATGATCCATGTCCAAAAAATCTTCCGGGGTCCTGATCTGTCTTTCTCCTTCGGGTAAGTCCACACTCTGAATATCCAGATAGTGGTTTAGTTCTTCCCTAAGCGCAGCGACATCCTCCTTTGCCTCGGGGTTCTGCTCCAGAAAAGCTTCCAACAGACGGTTTTGTTCCCGGCTGGTCAGGCCAAGAACATACTGCTCCAAAAGGCCACTACTCTTGAGGCTCTCGCGCGTTAAAATCTTACCTTTTTCGGGTTTTTCAGCTGGCATAAAGGGGAAACCCTGAAATTCGCCATTGTGTTCGCGAAAATCTATCATTACGAATACAAGCGATGATGATTGGCTATATCAACTACTTCCCGTCGTAGGCCCATTTAAGGTACAGTGCTCCCCAGGTAAATCCTCCCCCGAATGCGGTTAGCACAAGATTGTCTCCCTTGCGTAGCTGTGATTCATAGTCCCATAAACAGAGCGGTATGGTCCCTGCGGTAGTGTTACCATACTTTTCAATATTAATCATCACCTTCTCCATTGGGAAGTTGGCCATTTTGCTGACGGTCTGAATGATCCGCACATTGGCCTGGTGCGGCACCAACCAGTTGAGGTTGTCCGCATTCAACTCATTACGGGCCATGACTTTTATGACGACGTCGCTCATACCAGTAACCGCAGCCTTAAAAACCGGCCGGCCATTCTGGCGAACGAAGTGCTCACGCGCCATTACCGAATCTACCGTTGCGGGTTTACGGGAGCCACCAGCAACGAGGTAAAGGTATTTTTCACCACTCCCGTCACCCCGGTGTTCATAGTCAATAATGCCTACTTCCTCGGTCGTAGGCTCCAGCATCACCGCTCCGCCACCGTCACCGAAAATAACGCAGGTCGTACGATCAGTATAGTCAATGATAGACGACATTTTATCCGCCCCCACCACAATCACTTTCTTGTGCGTACCGCCTTCAATCATTTTGGCACCAACCGTCAGGGCGTAGAGAAAACCACTACAGGCGGCATTGAGGTCGAACCCAAATGCATTTACAAGACCCGTGTGGTAGGCAGCAATGTTAGCCGTGTCCGGAAAAATGCTGTCTCCCGTTACGGTAGCACAGATCACTACCTCGACGTCTTCAGGCCGTGTGTCCGTCTTTTTCAGCAGGCCTTTAATCGCCTCAATGACCATGACGGAAGTACCCTGTTCTTCACCCTTTAGGATGTGACGGGTCTTGATGCCGGTTCGCGAAGTAATCCACTCGTCGTTCGTATCAACAATCGTGGCCAGTTCTTCATTGGTCAGTACGTAGTCTGGCACATAGCCGTGAACTCCCGTGATGGCCGCTCGGATTTGGCTCATAGTTTTCGCTTTTTTCGGTTAGGGCGCGCAAGATACACTTACAAATTTGGTGTAACGATCAAGATTGACCCCCAAAGCCCGATCCCTAAGCAGCGCGCTCCTCTTCTGTCATGGGGTTACTCAGGTCACTAAAATCACTAAGTGCCACCAGGCCAAGAAAGGTGAGCAGCCCGTTAAACGCCAGAATCAGAAAGCCAAACTGAAAATCACGCAGTAGCTCCTCAGAATAGGCATCCACCAGCATAGATAAGATGGGAGAAGCAAGACAGACCAGCAGGAGCGCAGGTATCCTGATTCTTCCAAATTGAATCGTTTCCCGTACGTTCAGGCGCGTGAAAAGACCAAAGGCAAAAAGCCCCAGTAATGGCCCGTAGGTGTAGCCCGCAGCTTTAAACAAGCTGTTGATCACGGCCTGATCATTAATTAGTCGGAAGAGCATGATCACCACAAAGAGCAAGGCCGAAAAACCCAGGTGCACCAGTAGTCGCTTACGGCTGGTTGCTGTGGCAAGTTCATCATCTTCGGGGTTGCTATCCTCTTCGGTCATCCCCAGAAAATCGACGCAGAAAGAAGTCGTCAGCGCAGTTAAAGCACTATCCGCACTGGAATAAGCCGCCGCCACCAGTCCAAGAATAAACAGGATCCCCGCTACGGATGGTAGGTGACGAAGGGCCACTGTTGGAAATAATTGGTCAGAAGCATCCGGGATTTCCAAGCCAACGCTGGTAGCATAGATGTACAGCAGTGCCCCCAATGATAAAAAAAGCAGATTCGCAAATACCAGCACGATGCTGAAGGCAGCCATATTCTTCTGTGCGTCCCGAAAATTGGGCATACTCAGGTTTTTCTGCATCATATCCTGATCCAGGCCGGTCATCACAATCGTAATAAGAGCTCCACTGAAGAACTGTTTCCAGAAGTTGTTGGGGTCTGCCCAGCCACCTTCAAAGAAGAAAATCTGTCCGTAATTACTGTTCTCGATCATGGCGGTCATACCGCTCAGGTTGGTTTCCAGTGCCTGCCCGATGTAGTAGACCGTAAGGCCCGCAGCCAGCAACATACATACCGTTTGCAGGGTGTCCGTGTAAACAATAGTCTTGATCCCTCCCTTAAAAGTATACACCCAGATCAGAAGAATAGTAACCGCCACCGTGATCCCGAAGGGTATTCCCATGGGCCCGGTAACGAAGTTCTGCAACACAATGGCTACCAGGAAAAGACGGAAAGCAGCCTGTGTCGTACGCGACAGCAAGAAATAAAATGCTCCTACTTTATAGGCTTTAGGCCCAATCCGATCCCGAAGATACTCGTAGATACTCGTGAGCCCCAGACGATAATAGAGCGGTAGTAACACCAACGCAATGAAGGCATAGCCAAGTAAGTAACCAAACACTACCTGCATGTAGCTGAACGCCTGGTTCGTTCCTCCGGCCCCTACTGCGCCGGGTACACTGATGAAGGTCACTCCCGAAAGACTGGCCCCCACCATGCCGAAGGCCACCAACGGCCAGGGCGACTTCCGCCCGCCAAGAAAGAATGATGAGTTGTCACTTTCACCACGGCTGGTAAGCCATGAAATCAGGATCAAAACTGCGAAGTACGCCGCAATGATGCCTAAAATGACGATGGGACTCAGGGATGCATTCATAGATCAGTTGGCGCAATATAGTACGTCAACGGGCAACCAGCCGCAAAACTTGCCCACAGCGACTATCACCAACCTATCTCAACTTGTCTAGTTCCCCTTTCAGCACACCGATGCTTTGTACACCTGCGGCACGAAATTTCATGTCTCCCCGCTGAAAAATCATAGTGGTTGGCATTGCCGTTACCCCCAGTTTTTCGCAGATTGCCT
>Ga0115031_1003058_pt1 | contig 12414 bp, 8 predicted proteins | sample Maine_Asex4_meta_FD_87301 | JGI IMG/M metagenome (GOLD analysis project Ga0115031, IMG submission 87301) | Marine algal microbial communities from Maine, USA - Maine_Asex4_metaG | ecosystem: Host-associated > Algae > Red algae > Unclassified | place: Maine, USA | collected 2015-01-05 | reverse complement strand
TGGGACCATCCAATAAAATGGCCTACAGGGTGACCATCAAATGGACTAGAGCCATCCATTCTATGCAACGTGGCTGCCTGAGCGTTGAGAACACGAATGGATCCCTACTAGAAGCTTCGCTAACAAAGAGTAGCTTGCTCGAGACTCTGCAAACGAAAACAGAGAAAAAGATGGTGCGTCTTATTGCACAGGACAAAAGACACACAAAAAAAGACATTCCATCGACCCCAATACAGAAAGCGACACAACGCAAGTACAGAAAAGAAGAAAAACGAGTGAGGCGAGCCTCGTTGGCCGCCCACACGCCGTCTTGGACTTCGACACCCAGCCGCCGCTGCACGCAGAGCCCTCGATGCCCACACCCAGCGAGAGGACCTACTTGGGCTGCATCTGTCAACCGGTGCAGGCTGTACGAAGGAAAGCGGGAGTGACGCGAGCGCGTGCGACACCCACAAGTCTGCCCAGCTGCCAATTGGCAATGGTGGCCACCACCGCAAGCCAGTCAGTGACTTGTCAGCCGCATACGAGCAGAGGAAGGGCATGCACCGCGTGGCGGGAACACGTGCCGCAGATTGCAGGAACAGCTACCGCCGCTGTCTACAAACCACAACAGGAAAACGGGAACCCCAGAACACTGAATCAGGGTGCGCGCCAAGCCCGCGCACAATGGTGCACATGTGTAGTCGCCACCAGGCGACACACACACACACAAGTAAATACCGCACCGACACAGGAGCACGACACGACACCCTTCTTCCCATGCTCCCCGCCCAACTCATCCGCACCAGCCCTGCCGCACGGTGGGGGGCCGTCAGTCAGGCAGGACCTCCTCCTTGTTGCCCAGCTTGTTAAGGTGCAGGTACGTGTCAGTGCCCCACCCGTCCATGCTCATGAGGGTCAACTCCCCACCAAAGAACCGCGCGTACGCGCGGGAGAGGGGCAGGCCATAGCCAAAGCCCGCCAGTACCTCAGGCCGCGAAGCGCCCTTGGCCGCATAATCATCCTCCATCCGGAAGAGCGTCTCGGCCGGCACCGCCGCCGTCGTGAAGAAGTAGTCAAAGACGCGGTCGACGTCCGAGCGGCGCATGCCGCCGCCCTCGTCGCTCAGTTTGATTGTCACGTCCTCCGCCCCGTCCGCAATGATCATCTTGACGGGCGGCAGCACCGGCGAGTCGGCGTGGCTCTCGACGGTCGCGCGGACCGAGTTCTTGAGCAGCTCAAACATGATCAAAAACATGTGGCCATCCAGGTAGGGCAACGACAGATCCGTGTTGCCCAGGATATCAATGTCGGGCGCCTCTCCCAGGTTGTGGTACGCAATTTGCCGCACCGCCTCGGCAGCGTCGGCGGCAACGACCGCCGGCTGGCAGCTGGTGTTGATAATGCCGGCAAAGCCAGGCTTGGGCGCCGCCATCGCCAACTGGTGAGAAATCAGCACGCGGATGCCGATTCGGGACGAGTAGAAGCGGTCGAGGAAAGATGTCACGAGGCGATCGTCCGCCGACACCCCGCACTCGGCCTTGAGCTCGATAATGCCCTGCGCAATCAGCCTCACCACGTCGTCGTGGCGGGTGCGAACCATACCGATGACATTGTTGAGGCGGGCCACGTCCGCCTCCTCCGTCGGCCGCGGCTCAGACACCAAGTCCAAAAACGACTGCGCGTACATCTCCCGCACCTTGATCACGGAAGGCATGCTGCACAGGCGATAGGGAAGGTTCTCCAACTCCAACACTCGCCGCGCCAACCGGACGGGCAGCTCGCAGTAAAGCCACTGGGCAGACAGCAGCTCGTGGCCGGGCACGCGGCTCGATGCAAACTCGTACAGATTCTTGAGCGTCAGCGGCGTCTGCTCTAACCGCGCGTACTGCTGCAACTGCTCGGAGAGGGCGGCGGTGAGGCCACCACTATTGACCGCCGTGCGGGTGACAGGACACGAGGCCGGCGACGGGGCGCCTGGGCCCATCGACGAGGACGAGGCGGAGGAGGTGTCCCAGCGGGAACTCCGCCCACGCGGTGACTTGGGCGACGTGCTACCATCCTTGGTGCTTGCTGCCGACCGCATCGCCGAGGCGCGCGTCGCGGCCGCCGCCGACGCGCTCCGCCCGCGTTGTTGTTGCCGCGCCGCGGCGGTGAGGGGGCCGGCCGGGCTCGCACCGCCGGCACCGCCGCGCCGACTACCCGAGCCAGTCGTCGCCACCGACGCGGCAGACCGAGCCGCCCCCTGCCGGGAGGCGGTCGGGGGTGGGGGGGATTCGGCGCGCCGCGCCGCCGCGCCGCTGCGTCGGCGGACGGCCGCTGCTGCTGCCGCCGAGGCGGCCGCACGCGCCCCGCCGCCCGACGCAGTCGAGACGGAACGGACGCGGGCGGCAACAATCGCGCGGGCTGCGGAGGTGGACAACATCGTCTAGGAAGGGGGGGAGCGGAGGGGGGTAAGAGGAGGGCGGGGAATACCACAACGGGTACGTCACGTCAACAGGGGCGGGCGGCAATGGCGCGCCCGCTTTGTTCGGGCATAGGATGCAGCCACGTCGAGGGGCAAGGAGATGGCGGTGACCGCGTTGGCGGCGGCAGCCACAAAGAAAAGCAGCGGTCGATGGGACGGCGGGAGCAGTGACGGTGACAGTGGCGGCAGTGATTGCCGGCGCGACGGCGGTCAAGAATGGGCGTGATGGCACGTCGCCGGGAGAAGCTGGACAGCGGGGCCGTGCATCTGAAGTGCGGCAGAGGGTGAGTTGCAGCGGCAAGTGGCCTGTCGCCTGGCGGGAAGGGTGAGTGCTTCGGCTCCCACCGCGTCAGCTTGTCCTATGCCCACCCCGCCAAACAACGTGGCTTGAGGCAGCGGATGAGGGGGGTAGCCGAGTTGGCGTCATCCCACGGCGACACCCCACGGCCGTGGGTCTCAGCTGGTCCTGGCAGGCCACCAGGCCTGCCAGGCACCCATCCGTCGCCGAGGACGCGCAGCGAGGCTGCGTTAGCCCCCTTGCATGCGGCGTGGCCACACATCTGGGGCACTCGCTTGACCACCGGTGCCCCCCGTCTACTGGTCAACAGCAAGAAATATCTCGCCGGTCCAATCCCCCTTTCGTGCGGCTCACGGTGGTCCTGTGATACCACGGGCAAAATCTCGTGAGTGGACGGTCGGTGGAACTCGGACACCGTCTGCCTTCAATTGTGTGGTTGGCATTCGAGGAGCGGCGCAGACAGGCGAATCTGATCGTGCGGCGATGAGCCTCGACTGGAAGGACGCGACGGTCCGGGCCAGCTGGGGGAACCTGATCAGACCGCGGAGGCACGAAACGGCGGTGCCGTGGCGGCCAACAGCAGAAAAAAACGCTACACGAAAATCCAGCAGCAAAAAACAGTGCAGCGGGAACCCCGGCACCACCCCACACGTGGGACAGGCAGGGATCGCGCACTATCGGGTCCTGTCCGAGGGCCCCAGAGACGGTCCGAGCGCGGCTGATCCATTTGGTGTTGGACGGACCGCCCCGGTCAAGGGTGCGCCCGCCACCGTTGGTGTTGCAGCTTGCCCAGTTATGGATGCAAGCTACCGGGGCCACCGTCTCCACAGTTGGCCACGACGCGGCCAAGCACAAACCGCCTCTCTCGTGAGCCACCATGGCAGTCGGTAGCTGCAAGGCCGGTTTGTGATACACGGGTGAACATCTCCGGCCCACCAGATGTAACCGGATTGCAGCAACATGCGCTGCCGCCAACCCACCGGCGAAAATGGAGGAAAGCAGCAGCAGACAGAGTCACGATGAAGCAGGGTCCAAGCGTGACACGAAAGACATGAATAGTGAAAAACCCATCGCACCGTGAGCAATGGACAAGCAGAGTCGCTGCGACATGGCCAACAGCCGACGGCAGCAAGCACCTGAAATGCCCTCTTGACGAACCCCCCCACTGGCTGCACGCAAAACCCGCCGACACTGTCGACATCGGCCTGTGGGTGCACCACCTTCATGGTGCCCCACCCGTCCTATTGCCGCGGCGGCACGGCGGCGGCGGTCGCTCCCACCCCCCTCGCAGCGGCCGGCCCTTTGCCCGCCTCGCCCGCCGCAGCAATGTGGTGCAGTGCCTTGTCCAAGAACGACGCCGGCACGGAAGAGCCATGCAGCACGGCCTCCCCCCCGGACAGCTCTCGGCGCATCTTATTGAGAAGGTCCGCGCCCGCCCCCGCGGCGGCAGACCCAGTCAGCGACGCCTCTGACGGGTAGTAGTCGCCAAGGAGTTCTGGCGCGCGGACGTCCCCATTGACGATGGCGCTAAGATGGACAATCAAGTCGTGCGTCATGTCCTCGCTAACGACCGAATCTTGTGCGTAGGCTGGATGGGCTTCGAGGAAGCGACGCATGTAGGTGGCGGCAGTCATCAGCCGCCCAGCCGCGCGGTCGCCTACAAAATCAAGATAGGCAGTCAGGCGCACGCGGCGGTCGGCCGGGAGTGCGAGGGAGGCCAGGTACCCCTTGACAAGGGGAATGAGGCCCGGGAAGGTTTGACCGGCCGCAAAGCCGCCGTCAAGCGGCTTGCCGTTAAAGATTTCGTCGAGCGTCATGGCCGACACCGCGTCTGGGTCCTCCGCGTCTTCATCGCCACAGTAGGCCTCGAACGCGCCGTCCTTGAGCACCGCCTGGTGCAGGTGCCCGCACTCGCACAGGAAGCTGCCCGCCGCCCGTGCCGCCCTGTCTCCATCGGCGGAAACGTGTGGGACACCCACCGGTGCGGCCGCCGCCGCGCCTGGGCGGATCGAAGACGCCGTGCGGCGAAAAATGTTCTTGCGAAATGTGAACCGTCCCGCCGGCGCCGCACCGCGCTCGTGGGCGGCCGCCATGTTGGCGTCGACCGCCGACATGGGCACGTACAAGTTAAGGTCGAAAGCGATGATGACGCGGGAGAGGAGGACGATGAAGACCGAAAACGCGGCGTTCTCAAAGTCCGTCAACTGCACGTCCATGGAGCGGAACTCGGTGCGCCAGCCAATGTCTGACCCTGGGGGCGGCGGCTTGAAGCGGACCGTGTTCCAGTTCGTGCTCTGGATGTTCTCAAAGTGCTCCGTCGACGCCGTGTTGTCGACCTCAATGCGGTCCGAGAAGATGACCAACGGCTGCCGCACGTACAGGTGGGCAACATGCTCCGCCAGCCGCTCGTCAATGCCCGCGTCCACCAACCGCGTGTACACCTTTTCGTTGAGCGCCACGGGGATGTCATTGTAGACTTCCGGCTTGAGGTCGACCCGCGGGGAGATGTAGCAGTCGATCGAGTCGTAGCGAGACTTGGTGATGACGCCGCCGGCCCGCTCCGCGGGCGTCCTGTCGTCCACCGACGCCGCAATAACGTTCCACCGCACGTCCGTGTCGGCGAGGAACCCCCGCAGGACGGGGGTGGCCGCCGACACAGCGAGCATCAGCGGTGCCATGACTGCCAGCTGGTCGTACAAGTGACGGGATTCGTCCATGTCCCGCGCTTGGAGCGTAACCTGCAGGCAGCCAAGGCCCATGCCAAAAGCCATCGAGTCCATCCCGATGTAGTCAACGCGGTCGCCAGCCGCGTCCTCGATGCGGGTGTAGGCGCTGTCCTCGATGGGTGCTGCGGAAGAGGAGGGCGTCGACGCGGGCGCCGCCGGCACGTGCTCGGCCGTCCCGTTGGCGCCCCCGTCCGCTGCCGCCGCCGCGCGGGTGGCCAAGCCCGGCGGCAGCACTGGCACTGTGTTGGGCGTGCACTCATCGCGGAAGAGCGGCACACGAATGTCGACCTTGCCGCCCCGCCGAAAGCGAATGTTGCGTGACAGTGTGCGGAAGCGAGGGTGCGGCGTAATCACATCGTCCGAAGTGTAAAAAGAGCGCGCGTAGGGCCCGTAGGGGGAAGTTGACGGCACCGTGCTGTCTTCGCAGCCGATGCGTGGAAAGGCCGTCAGGGTCATCACCGACTGGCCAGGCTCCAGGAGAGCGGCCACCTCTCGCCGCCGCAGCGCCATATTCTGCTCCACGAGGTCGAGGTCAGCTGCATAGCAGCGGTAGGGCGTGCCAGGCGTGCCTTCGATCATCCAATTGGCGTACTCAGGGCGCCACAGAACCGCGACCGTCGAACCCGCCGGCGTCGCATGCTCCTCCCGGCTCAGGATTTCGAGCAGCTCCGCCGCGCGCAGCAGAAGGCGCGTACGTCGACCGCTTGCGTCAGTCGCAAGGAGCGTGTACTCGATTTCGTCGCCCCACTTAAGCACGTCGTTGGTCCGCCCAACCGTGTTCCGGTAGACCTCAAGAAACTGCGTGACGCCATCATCCTTGACGCGCTCCCGAACGCCGCCTTGGTCCTCGTCTGTCCACGATAACGGCACACCCGCCGCTTCCAGGAAGCCCATTCGGGGCGACAGGGGAGAGCAAAGCGCCACAGCACAACAAACCCAGATTGGCCCGCCGCCTGCTGCCTCAGCAGGACGCTCCTGCGGCCAGACAACGACAAGGCTCTAGGGCACTTAGGGCAGAAAACACCACAGCGGGCGTGTGCAGTGGGTGAGCTACTGCAACTGCCACCCACCGTCACTGCGAGTGCGCGCTACAAAACCTGCGACCGCCGGTGGAGGGGCACTTGCTACGGCTGCTGCGACGCCGCATCCCCGACCAGCGGACGATGCAGAGCAGCTTGTGGTACCGTGAGGTGCAGAATGAGCCACGCAACTACAAGCTGTCGATCCTTCTCAAAGAGTCGAAACTCCATGCAGGTTCCATCCCATGAACTTCAAGTGCATCGTGAGCTTCGAGACAGCACTGAAAAACAGTCCACACCAAATAATTATAAGATATTTCCCATTAGCATGCGAAAGAATTTGATGGAGAAGTTGCATGCGCACACCCAATACAACACGCCGGTTTCAGTTTGCTGACAATGTAGTTGTTTTCTGCTTGGTGAGCATCCTCTTTCAGTCCAAGTGCGCCCCGCCAAACCCCTCGCAGAGTTATTTGTCGGGCCCCCCCCCTCAGCAGCGGCTCAGAGCAGGTGGCCTTCAGCGCACAGGCCTGCGTCTGGCTTGCAACTGGCCACTTGGTCGCGTGCGGCCCTCAACGAGCAAGGAGTGGGGGGGGCGCGTGGACGCGGCGAGCGCAGCTGAACAGCCCCCTCGTCTCGGCGTCGCGTGGTGTGTCGGCGCACGATCCGCCCCCTCCCATTGCCGGCGGGTGACGGTGGTGGCGGCTCGCCCTTTCTTCTTCCCCCTGCGATCAGGCGCAGCGTCGTCGAGAGTCCTGTTTGCGGCTGGCGACCGCGCGTGTGGGCCGCCACTGGCGGTTGCTATTGAGGCGGTGGTTGCGTGGGGCGGTGGGCGGGCGTGGTTTGGCCAACGGTCGACCCGGTGTCGCCGACAGGCCTGTCCCGCGGGTTTGTTGCGGGCCTGGTCGAGGCGCGGGCGCGTTTGTGGAGGTCGGCTGGTCGGCTGGTTGTTTGTGGAGTTGTTGGGGCTGGTGCCGCAGGCACCCGGCTGCGGTTGGCGTTACCTGAGGCTGGTCGACGTCAGTCGTGTCGGTTTTGGACCAGCGTGGATCGGTCGCACTCGGGTGACGACGTTGAGGGTCTTTGGGTGCCTCGTGGCAGCTGCGGGCGGCTCGCGATCGCTCCCGTTCGTGCCCGTGGGCACCGGGCACTCGTGGCATCGGGCTGTTGCACAACGGCCGTGTTCGAGCGTGCCCTTATCCCAAGGTTGATCGTCGAGGGGACCCCCCTCTATCGTACCATCCGTCGGGTGGCGTGGCGTACCATCCTGTCGCGATCGGCTACGTTGTCTCCATCTCCCCTGTTGGAGCACCAGCTACATCTCCAAGGTGACTCTACCTTTAGACGTGTGCCGTTGCCGCTGTTGCATCCTGGTTTTCGTTGATTCGCACGTTCTGTTCTTGTTGCGGGCCCTTCCCTTCAAGACTGAATTGGTGAACTGTTGCGGTCTGCGCTGTGTCTCGGGTTTGTCGTCGTCCGCGTCATCAGGTGCTCTCTTCCTTTGGCCCCTGCCTTTGGTGCTCTAGTGCTTTGCCTTCGGACTTTGGTCTCCCGTTGTGGGTACCTCGTCACATTCAGCAGTTGACGAACCGGTGTTCCCTTGCTCCCTCGGAGTCGCCCCTGTGCGCGATCGTGGGCCACGCTGGCGGTGGCCGCACTCCCCCTCAAGTCATGAGCGGCGCGAACCGCGGCGGTCGGCCGCGCTACGATGTGCACCCACGTACAGCTGCCACCCCCCATGCAGGACCCGCTTTAGGGCCCGCGGCGGTCCGCCCCACTCCGCCATCGACAGGCGCCTGGGGCCGTGGCCCCCCGCTGACGGCCACTTTCCGCCCGCAGCCGGCCCATCCGTCGATGCCATACGGGACGTCGCCGCCGGCGGCTGGGGTGCGCTATGGACAGCCGCCGCCGCAGGCGGCGCCGCGTTACGGGCAGCCGCCACCTTCGGCCGGTTACGCGCCCCAGTACGGCGCCCAATATCCTCCGCCGCCACCCCAGGCGCCGCCGGGGGCGCCGCCTGGCCAGTCGCCGCACGCTAGGCCTCCGGGAGTGATGGTTGGTGGCTACCGTCAACCATTTATGCAGCAGATGCCCCCGCCGCAGCCTCATCAAGCCCCGCCCCCGCCGCCACAGGCGCTGGCATCTTCCCAAGCAGCGGCAGCACCTCCGGCGCAGACTGCGCTCCAAGGTCCCCCGCAACATCCGCAGCAGCGCCAACCTCCTCGACCGATGCCGCCGCCGCAGCAGCCACTTCTGCCTGTGCCGCCCCCGCCGCAGCAGCCGCAGCCGCAGCTGCAGGCACCGCACATGCAGCCACGTCTTCAAGAACCGAATAACCAGGCGCAGCCACAGCAGATTCTTCAGCAACCTTCGCACCAGATGCAGCAGCAGCCTCTTCACCAAGCTCGGCCGCAACCTCCGCAGCCGACGCCTCAGGCGCCTCCGCCGCAGGCGCAACAAGCGCAGGTGGCGTTCCAGCAAAGACCACAACCGGGCTACTCGCCGTCGTACTACGGCAATGGTGGCGGCAGTCAGAATCCTTCCTATGGCGGTCCGAACTCGGGGGTTCGCTCGCAAGGCGTCACGCCTCAAGGGCAGGCGCCCCCGCCGCCCATGCAACAGCCGCAGCAGCCACAGCAGCCGCAGCAGCCGCAGCAGCTGCAGCAACCCCAGCAGCCGCAGCAGCTGCAGCATCCGCAGCAGCCGCAGCAGCCACAGCAGCCACAGCAGCGGCAGCATCCGCAGCAACCGCAGCAGTCGCAGCAGCCGCAGCAGTCGCAGCAGCCGCAGCAGGTGCAGCAGCCGCAGCAGGTGCAGCAGCCGCAGCAGCCACAACAGGGGCAGCAACCGCAGCAACCGCAGCAACCGCAGCAGGTGCAGCAGGTGCAGCAGCCGCAGCCGCAGCCGCAGCAATCACCGGTGCAGATGCAACCGATGCCTCCTCACCAGCAGCAGCAGCAGCCTTCTAGTCAGCAGCAGCAGCATCAACATCGTCAGCAGCAGCAGCAGCCTCGTCAGCAGCAGCAGCAGCCTCGTCAGCCGCAGCAGCAGCCTCGTCAGCCGCAGCAGCAGCAGCCTCGCCAACAGCCGCAGCAGCAGCCTCGCCAACAGCAGCAGCAGCAGCAGCCTCGCCAGCAGCAGCAGCAGCAGCCTCGCCAGCAGCAGCAGCAGCATCCTCGCCAGCAGCAGCAGCAGCAGCCTCGTCGTCAGCAGCAGCCTGCCCGCTCGCAGCAGCAGCAGTCGTCAAATGGCCAGGCGCCGGTGCCGCGTCAATTACCGCAGCACCAGCAGTCTTACGTGCCGCCGCCCGTTCAACAACGCGTGCACCAAGATGCGCGGCTCAACCCGCCAGTGACACAGGCGTCGCCTCGTGCTGTTGCGCCGCAGGCGCTTAACAATGGCTCGGCCAACCACGGGACCGGGGCTGTCTCCGTCTCAGGCCCGGGCTCCTCTTCGTCGGCCATGATTGTGGCTGGCCAGCCGCAAGGCCGGCCAACGCGCCCTCGTGACGATCGCATCAAGACAGAGGATGTGACGGCGACCAAGGGCAACGAGTTTGCCGACTACTACCTCAAGCAGGACCTGCTGCTGGGCATCTTTGATGAGGGCTTTGAGAAACCATCGCCTATCCAGGAGGAGGCCATTCCGGTAGCCCTGGTAGGCCGCGACATCCTGGCGCGCGCCAAAAACGGGACGGGTAAGACGGGGGCGTTCCTCATCCCCATCCTGGAGCGCGTGGACGTCAGCCAAGATACCCCTGGGGCGGTGGTGCTCGTCCCGACTCGGGAGCTGGCTCTGCAGACGGCGCAGGTTGCCAAGAAGCTGGGGCGCCATCTGAAGGGCCTCGAGGTGATGGTGTCCACTGGTGGGACGGCCCTCAAGGACGACATTATGCGGCTGTATCAGCCTGTGCATGTGCTGGTGGCCACGCCCGGTCGGGTGCTCGATTTGGCGGAGAAGGGCGTTGCAAAGCTGTCCGGCTGCAAGTTGCTGGTATTGGACGAGGCCGACAAACTATTGTCACGCGAGTTCACGCCGCTTGTGGAAGCCATCATCACGCGCCACCTGCCCAAGGAGCGGCAGATCATGCTGTTCTCTGCGACCTTTCCGGTTGCCGTCAAGGGCTTCCGGGACCGCTTCCAGCGCAAGGCGCACGAGATTAACCTGATGGACGAGCTGACTCTGCGGGGCATCACGCAGTTTTACGCCTTCGTGGAGGAGTCCAAGAAGGTGCACTGCCTCAATACGCTCTTCTCCAAGTTGCAGATTAACCAGAGTATCATCTTCTGCAACAGCGTCACCCGCGTGGAGCTGCTGGCCAAGAAGATCACAGAGCTGGGCTATTCGTGCTTCTACATCCACGCCAAGATGCCTCAGAGCCATCGCAACCGCGTCTTTCATGACTTCCGGTCGGGCGCGTGCCGCAACTTGGTGTCGTCGGATCTGTTTACCCGCGGCATTGACATCCAAGCGGTCAACGTGGTCATCAACTTTGACTTTCCCAAGAGCTCCGAGACCTACCTTCACCGCGTGGGCCGGTCGGGCCGCTTTGGCCACCGGGGGCTGGCGATCTCCATGATCACCTTTGAGGACCGGTTCAACCTGTACCGCATCGAGCAGGAGCTCGGCACCGAGATTGGACCGATCCCGCCGTCGGTCGATAAGGACCTGTACTGCGCCTAGGCTGCCCTTGCGGCTGAGCCGTCGCATGGGAGAGCGAAGCGGCGCCTGCGTGGGCGTCGTGTCAACGGTTGCCCGACTTCCTTGCCTGGCGTGTACAGCTCGTGGTGCCGCTGTGGTGGGGGTGGTGGATGGGTGGTTGGTGGCGGGCGGTACTTGCTTGTCCTGTTTCGGTGCTGGTTGGAGTGCCAAGGTTTTGGCGGCTGCATGCAATGTGCGGTGGGATGAGCCCGCAGCTCTGCCGAGCCTTCCTCGTTTTCTCTGTTCTCCTTTTGGTTTCGCGTCGAGTTTGCATTGTGTTTTTGCGTGTTTGTGTGCGAGTTTGAGTTGGCGTGTGTGCAGGCGTGCTTTGCATGGCACCTGTGCGGGCGTGTGGGGTGTTCCTGGTGGGGACGTGGTGGTGACTTCTCTCGGCGGTCGGCTGGCACCTGCAAGGTTGTCGGCCGGCCGCCAGGGGCCTGGATGGGGGGGCCTCCCCTTCTGGCTCTTTGACGGCTGGCGTCGATGGGCGGGCGTCGACGGCTGCCGGGTGACTGGTACACACCGGACGACTATGGCGCCGCGGCGAGTACGGCACGTCAACTCTGTGCTCGCTGCGGTGGCCGTTCTGGTGTGCCACTGGTCGGGCGTGGAGGGTGGGTGGGCCACGAGCCTGGGCTTGTACGCCGGGCTTGTGTGGTGCGGAAGGGCGACCGCAAGCGCTTGTAGCGCCGATGGCCGCTCGTACGGCCGCGGGTCGGGCGGCTGGGGGGGTCACGCCGCAGTGCGGTGTGGGTGTGGTGGGTTGTGGACTGGAGGGGGCGTGGTGGGTCGGGGGACGAGCAACTAACAGAAAAATGGGTGCGAAAAAAAACAATAAAAATAAGGGACTGGGCGCGGAGCGGGGGCGCGTGCGACAGCGCGAGTGCCCGCCCCGCGTCTGGTCCCACCAAACAAGACAGACGCGGCCACGACCCCGACGCAAACCGCCAGCATCTTTACGTCTGGTCTGCAGCGCGGGGTCGGCGCTGCAGCGCGGGCAGGCAGCGGTGCGGACGCCACGCCTGATCGTCGTCGCCCTCGCGCGCTGCCGCGGGGACCCTTACGGGCCCTACGCACGCCGCACGCGGCAACGAGTGCCACCCGACCCGCGGTCTGCGCGCCCCCGCAGCTGCCCTCACCGCGCCCCGACGCCGACCCGGCGCCGCCGGTGGCGCCCCCCACCCACCGACGCACCGCCGCCGCCCCGGGGCGGTCGCCCCCCCC
>Ga0115031_1003055_pt1 | contig 12418 bp, 15 predicted proteins | sample Maine_Asex4_meta_FD_87301 | JGI IMG/M metagenome (GOLD analysis project Ga0115031, IMG submission 87301) | Marine algal microbial communities from Maine, USA - Maine_Asex4_metaG | ecosystem: Host-associated > Algae > Red algae > Unclassified | place: Maine, USA | collected 2015-01-05 | reverse complement strand
TTCAGAATCCCACGCATGGAGTGCGTGGGGAGTATGTCAATGATTAACCTCACAACAAATTTGGGAATCAAATCGAATTAAACGAAGTAAGCCATCAACTATTCATTATTCACTACTATCGGCTTCTATAGCTTCTCGTTTAGAGAAACCCCAGGTAAAGAAAATTGCCACGACAGCAATTGTTACCCATTCGGGAATGTAGGTATCGGGTAGCCAGACTTTTAGCAAAAGACGCAAACCCACGAACCCAACGGTGATAAATCCTGCATCTTCTAGGTAAGTATATTCCTGCAACCAACGAATAAATAAACCAGCCAGGAAACGTAAGATGATAATGCCGATTGTGCCGCCAGCAATAATCAGCCAGGTATCTTCCGTAATAGCGATCGCCGAAGTGACGCTATCTAAAGAAAAGGCTAAATCTGTAATAGCAATGGTGGGAATCACTTGCCAGAGAGACTTGAAACCTAAACTTCGTTTTTCTGGATCTTCTTCCTCATCTTCGGCTAAAAAGAAGTAGTTGAAAACTAGCCACAATAAATATAATGCTCCTAGAAGTTCAAACTGCCAATATTCAATTACATAGGTAGCACCCAAGATTAAAATAACTCTGAGAATATAGGCGCCAATTAATCCAATATTAAGAGCTTTTTTTTGTGCTTCTGGATCTTGGACACTTTTAGCAATTGAAGCTAGGGCGATCGCGTTATCCGCAGATAAAACTGCTTCTAAGACTATTAGTATCAGCAGTATAAAGTAGACTTCTACTCCTGCATTAGTAAAGTAATTAACTATGTTCTCTAGCATTTAGTATATGTTTTCAAATTAAATTAGATAGAAAATCTTCATCTATATTGTTTCAGAATAGACCAAAAGAGGATCGCGATAAATCTATCTATTTTGCGATTTTCTCTTAGCTTTTGCTTAAATTTCTGCTCTAATTATGTTGCATCTTGTTACAAAGTCTTCTGTATCGGGTCGATTATGGCGCAAATTAAGGATGGAATATCTTATTCACATAATTAAGGAGTGAAATATTATGATCTCAGATAGCCAAGTCTATGTAGCTCTTGTAGTAGCATTGTTCGCTGGAATCATGGCGTTACGCCTTTCCACTGAACTATACAAGTCTTAATGATATAAACATTTAGACTCGCGAAAAAAGGATTTCAGATTGGCGATAATTGATTTATCTTGTTAGTCTGGAATCCTTAATTATTGGCAATCGCTACATTTAAACATGGACTCTAATAAGCCCTCATTTAAAAAAGTCCGTCGCAAATCGCCCCAGCGAGGAAATCCTTATCGAGGAGTAACCACTGAAATCAGTCTCAAGCTTATTTTAAGTTGGGCAATTGCCGTTGCGGCGATCGTATCTTTGTTTCGACTTTTACCCTATCATCTTTCTCAACAGGCAAAGCTCAAAGAATTACGCATTCAGGTAGAAGAAACCGACGCTAGAGTCAGTAAATTGAGAGATCAGCTTAATCACAATTTCGATCCCCAACGGACTCAAAGCCTGATGGAACAATATAGCTCTTTGACTTCCCCTAATAAAAGTCGCATTTACTGGCTACCAGAAGATAGTAAGCAGTAAACAGGAGAGACAAATTTAGCTCATTTTGGGTGAGCTAAATTAATAGGCAAAGTAATTCATCTAGCCAACCTAGCACTTTTCTCTTGTAGCTAGCTAGAGTTGGTTTAGTCTCTAAAATATCTATAGCTTTGTGGTAGTCTCCTACGGCACAATTCCAGTCACCTCTAAGGTGGTATGTTCTTCCTCTTTCAGAGTAAATTCTTGCTTCTAAAGCATCACCAATGATTAAAGCGATGTCAAAATTTTCCAATGCTAGGTCATATAGTCCTAATTCGCGGAAAGTAATTCCTTGATTGATCCAAGCACGAAGATTAGCGGGGTTTAAATCTAAAGCAATATCATAATCGGCGATCGCTTCAGCTAAATCTCCTTGTGCTGCATAGCAGTTAGCCCGATTATTATAAGCACTGTCTAAATAAGGATTTATTTCTAGTGCTTGAGACAAGTCGCAAAGAGCCTCGATAATCTGATTATTCCGAAAATACATCAGTCCTCGATTATTATAGTCGGCTGCATTGTCAGGACAAAGAGAAATTAGCTCATCCAACAAGGAAATTGCTACTCTATAGTCTCCTTGAGAAGCTTTTTCTTTGACACAGGTTCTTAAACATTGTTCCGAACTGCTATCGCCCAAAGTAGACATGGAATCATTAGATAATGATGCTAAATCCAAGCCATAGGACAATAGGGGAAGTTGTTGTCTTCCTACCTGAGAGTCAACATAATTTATTTGTCGATCAAAATTGCTTTTCATAGCATCAATTAAACCTTTCCTAGTAGCTACCTTACTATTTAGCCTGACGACTGTGATCGACTCGATGTGTCACCAATCGAACTGTCTAATGATTTTGTAAATCTTTAGAATCTAGCTATTCTTTCTAAAGAGCATCATGACCAAAAAAAAGTAAAACGTCTTCTATGAAATTACTTAAATCGATTTTGAATTTCTGATAAGCTTTAATAAAAAATATTTGTTTTCATCACAATTCGCCTTTACATTGCAGTGAAAAGACCGTTTTACATTACATTCAGTAGTAGTGTGATTCACCTATATAGTTAAGAATTTTATTTAATTTATTTAAAACTGGTATTCAACAATATGACTAATGGAACTGTATTTGCTCAAGCGTCGGATTTATTGCCAGAAGATTATTGTGTTTTAGGTTTGGCAACCTGTTTTGTCCGAGAAGATGGGGAGATAAATCAATATACAATATTAGAGCCTATTCCTTCTTCAGCGTTAGAGGCATTAATCAAAGGCGTTCCTACTTCCTATCAAATAGCTTGCTCTACTACCTTGGGAGACATTTTCCAGTCGGATACGGCACAGGTTCCTCAAAAGCTTCAAACAGATGAGGAGGTTAATTTTTGCGATCGCTTTGCCGAGAGAGTAGCAGCAGCTACCCGCACCTACAAAAGCCGTCCCCAAGCCAAGGACATCATTCCTCTTGGCACAACCAAGCAAGACTTTAATTATTCCTTAGAAAGAAAAAGAGTCCTCAACAATTCTAGAGCTGTTAGCACTGATGATAATGTAAAGCAGCATTCTCATACTCACAAGGTTTTGTAGAGGATCTCCGCTATAAGCTCTAAGCTATTGAGAATCAGTAGATTAGAGAGGAGAGTGAGCGCGATCGCAGTTATGATTGTTTGAGATCACATAGTTAAGCTTTTTTTGAAGTTAGAGTAAAACTGCAATTATAAAGCGTCGATAAAGTAACTATAAAGATTTAATCATGAACAAACTAACTATCCAGCAATTCTGTCAACTAGAAACTTTAAAGACAGATCTTAATCCTCTAATCACATCTAATTGCGAATATAGCGAGAAAATTGAAGGCAATTTGACAGTACTTAAGTTAACTAATCCTCAAGGTGAAGTTATCCAAGAATTAATTGTAGTGCTTTAGAAAAGGCTGGTAGCTAGGAGAGCGGGTATAAATTAATTTTTTACTCTGCTCTCCTAAGTTTTTTTATTTCGCCGTTGATTCTGATTCTGAACTTTCAGACTGTGCTTCAACTTTAGGTTCAGATTTAGACTCTGACTTAGATTCTTGTGGTTGAGGTTCAAGATTTTGTGCCTTTTCCCATCTTTCTTCAGCGTTTGCCATTACCACCTCTAACTTCTCCAGATTTTCCCCTGGATAGTCTTCTAAAGCTTTAATCGAAAGAGACATCCGATTTTGATGTTCATCAATTTGCTTAATTACAACTTTAATCTCTTGTCCCACTTCAAACACAGTAGTTAAAGATTCAATATGTGCGCCACTAATCTCTTTAATATGTAACAAGCCTGTTGCACCCTGAAGATCGATAAATGCACCATAAGGCTTGATATTGACCACTCTACCAGGCATTAACGTACCTTCAACAATGCTATTCATTGCCACGGCACGCATAGCATCTCGTTGAGATAATACTAGTTTGCGATTTTCTTGGTCTACTTCTAAGAAAGTAGCAGTTAGAAGCTGTCCTACCAAAGAATCTAAATTATCTCGCTGCTGTAAATGCGATCGCGGTATAAACGCTCTTAAACCTGCAACTTCTCCTGTCACACCACCTTTGTTTGCGCCTGTAATTCTGATTTGGGTGGATTTTTCTGTTTCCGCCATTTCTTTGATATCTGCCCAAGCCTCATCTAATGCAAGCTGACGAAGAGAAAGGGTTACTTGTCCATCAGAATCTTGTTCGCGGATAATTAAAAATTCCTTGGTTTCACCTACGGGTAAAATATTCTCTAGGTTATCAACAAAGCCTAACGCTGCTTCATTTGTCGGCACAAAACCAGGTGATTTGCCACCAATATCAACATATGCCCCATCAGAGGTAATTTGAACTACTGTCCCCTTAACTTTTTGCCCCTTGATAAACTCATAGTCGTATTTTTGCAGGGCAGTCTCAAAGTCTTCCATCGAGAAGGCTTGAGCAGGATTAGAGGAGGATGTTGAGTCAGACATAGTAATGTGAATAGTATATGGTAACGAACAGAGCAAATCTAAACTAAATTTTAGACTACTTTTCTAGTTATAGTTTTTGGCTAAACAAGTCTAGCACTTTTACCCAGGCATCTTTGGCTGCTGCTTGATTATAGCTTTGACGGCGATCGCACATAAACCCATGAGTAGCACCTTCATAACGGAACATCTGGTGAGGAATATTGTGCTGCTGTAATTCTTTTTCTATTTCTTTGGTTTGTTCATTAGGAATAAGAGGATCTTCTGTACCAAAAAAGGTATAGATTTCTCCTGTAATATCTTTAGTTTTGGTTATGGTAGCTTCAGTTTCTCCAGGACACCAAGTGGCAATCTGTGCGCCATAAAACGAAGCCGTGGCAGCAACGTCATCAAGAGTGGCTGCTAAATAGGCTACGTGACCACCAAAACAAAAACCAATTGTTCCCACACCTTGTTTGACTTCTGGCAGACTGTAAAGATAATTAATAGTTGCTTGAATGTCACTAATTAATTCCTTGGCTTTGGTTTCCACTTTGTATTGGCGACCAAGTTTTACATCCTCCTCTCCATAGCCAGCGTCAAACCCAGGTGCTTGACGCTGATAAATCGCAGGAGCGATCGCAACATAGCCTTCTTGGGCTAATCTCTCCGTGATGTCTCGAATATGCTCATTAACCCCAAAGATCTCTTGAATCACAACAACAGCGGGATAAGTCCCTGCTGCTTCTGGTTTGGCTAAGTAAGCATCGATCTCTAAATTTTGATTTTGAACTTTTACCCACATATGCAATCGTACTGAATTGAATTAAAACAACAATAATAATTGGATCGTAAGTAGCGAGTAGAGAGTAGCAAGTAGCAAGTTTCTTGTTCATTATTAATTACTAACTGATTGTTGGGTTACGCAATAGTTAGTTCAATGGTTTTATTTAGCCAATTGAATTGTCAGCTAACCCAACCTACAATCCTTTCTTTCCTTACTCCTCGTTCCTCGTTCCTTACAAAACTCCTTTAGAACTGGGGATTGTGCCAGCACGACGAGAATCTAGTTCTGTAGCCATTCGTACCGCGCGAGCAAAGGCTTTGAAGGTTGCTTCAATGATGTGATGAGAATTGATGCCGTCTAATTGACGAATGTGGAGAGTCATTTGCGAGTGATTTACCACCGCTACAAAAAACTCACGAATTAGCTGAGTATCGTATGTTCCTACTCTTTGGGTGGGAATTTCCAAACTGTAGCTAAGATGAGGTCTACCCGAAAAATCTAGGGCTACCTGTACCAAAGATTCGTCTAGAGGGGCAACAAAGTGACCAAAGCGGACTATGCCTTTGCGATCGCCCAAAGCTTGAGCAAGTGCCATACCCAAAGTAATTCCTACATCTTCATTAGTATGATGATCGTCAATTTCAATATCTCCAGAAGCTTTGACATCAAGGTCGATTAGTCCATGAGAAGAAATCTGATTAAGCATATGATCTAAAAAGGGAATACCCGTATCGGCATTACATTTTCCCGTACCGTCGATATTTAGTTCGACTTGAACATCAGTTTCTCCCGTAGTTCGGCTAACCGATGCAGTTCTTGATGAACTGGCAGAATGATTGTTTGAAACAGTTTGGCGATCGCTAAGTTGCATTTTTATTTCTAAGATATATAAATTAATTTTAATAGTTAGGGCGTGTCATCAATTAGAAAAAAGCTAAAAGCTAAAAGCTAATAGCTAATTAATTCCTACATTCCCATTATTTCGTAGCCTGAATCAACATAGATCGTTTGTCCCGTAATTCCACTTGAAAGATCGCTACATAAAAATGCGGCGGTATTACCTACTTCAGTTTGAGTTACAGTGCGGCGTAGAGGTGCAGTCTCTTCTACGTGACGAATCATGTCGAGAATTCCACCTACAGCAGAAGAAGCCAAAGTACGGATAGGGCCAGCGGAGATGGCATTGACCCTAATATTATCTTGACCTAATTCCGCAGCCAGATAGCGCACGCTCATTTCCAAAGCAGATTTAGCTACTCCCATTACGTTGTAGTTGGGGATTACCTTAACTCCGCCCAAATAAGAAAGGGTAACAATACTTCCGCCTTCTGTCATCAAAGGTTTAGCTCTACCTGCAAGACAGTTGAGAGAATAGCTACTAATATCTAAAGCTTTGGCAAAACCCGCCCTAGAGGTAGCCGAAAAGTCTCCTGTTAAGTCTTCTCTTTCGGCAAACGCCAGACAGTGAACCAGAATATCCAGTTTGCCCCATTTTTCTTCAATAGTTGCAAACATAGAATCCAACAGTTCATCATCCTGCACGTTGCAAGGAAGAATAATGCTTGGATTTAAAGGTTCGACTAATTCTTTGACTTTTTTTTCAAAACGCCCTTTTTCATCAGGAAGATAGTTCACTCCTATATTTGCGCCAGCCTTATGTAGCTGCTGGGCAATTCCCCAAGCGATAGAACGATTGTTAGCTATACCTGTAACGAAAGCATTCTTTCCAGTTAAATCTAGCACTGTCTTTTCTCAATTTTATTTATTTCATTGCAATTATCTATCCTACAACTTCTATCACTGATTGCTAATTATATGCTTGATGGACTAATTATCTCGATGCGGTTTAATCATAATGATTATTGATTTTTGTGGTCGGTTGGCACTCAAAAATTAAATAGTGATGGTCAAGGTGGGTAAATATACTTTGTAGTGTGAGAATATGTAAGTATCTAAATATTAAATCTGCTACGCAATATCTTAAACTCAACTTTAGATTATATGGAACTTCCTCTAACACAAAATCAGCCCTTAGCGTCCGTATTCCGTAAGCTTGGTCGTGGTTCATTCCCTCCCATCGTCGAAGGATTTGAACGTGGTAAAACTATTTTTTTCCCTGGAGATCCAGCAGAGAGAGTTTATTTTTTACTCAAAGGTGCAGTTAAACTGTCCCGTGTATATGAGGCAGGAGAGGAAATTACTGTAGCTCTTTTAAGAGAAAACACCGTGTTTGGGGTACTTTCTTTGATTACAGGACAAAAAAGCGATCGCTTTTATCATGCAGTGGCATTTACTTCTGTAGAACTATTATCTGCACCTATAGAGCAAGTTGAAAAAGCCCTCCAAGAAAATCCTGAGCTATCATTGTTGATGTTGCGGGGGTTATCTTCTCGGATTTTGCAAACCGAAATGATGATTGAAACTTTAGCCCACAGAGATATGGGTTCACGCTTGGTAAGTTTCTTGCTTATATTGTGTCGCGATTTTGGCGTACCCACCGAAACAGGAATCAAAATCGATCTTAAGCTGTCTCATCAGGCAATCGCCGAAGCTATTGGTTCAACTAGAGTAACTGTTACCAGATTACTAGGAGATTTGCGAGACAAAGAGATGGTTTCGATTCACAAAAAGAAAATTACGGTGCATAATCCTGTAGCATTGAGTCAGCAATTTGCTTAATAGACGATTTACTATTTATTTTGCCTCCACTCCCTGGGATTAAATTTGCTCGACTGAAAATTTATTACTATTACCAATGACCAGTGGTTGGATTCTGATTTTAGCGATTTTTATTCTAGGCGGTATTATTGCAGCGTTTGGCGATCGCTTAGGCACAAAAATAGGTAAAGCTCGACTCAGACTATTCAACCTCCGTCCTCGTCAAACAGCGATGGTAATCACGGTGATTACGGGAATGCTAATTTCTGCTTTGACATTGGGAATTTTATTCAGTTTGAGCCGATCTTTAAGGCAGGGAATATTTGAACTAGACGACATCTTAAAAAAGCAGCGTCGTATTGAAAGAGAACTGGTTCAGGTCACACAGCAAAAGAAACGGGTAGAAAAACAGCTAGGTCAAGTCAAGCAGGAACAAAACCAAGCTGTGGTTAATTTAGATGTAATCAATCTTGATTTTGAAAAGTCAAAACAACAGTTAGCTAAAAGTTCTGCTCAAGCAGCAAAACTTCGACAAGAACTAAACAATTTGTTGGTTCAAAGAGAAGAAGGGCGAGAGGAATTAAATCGACTCAAGCAGCAGAGTCAAGAGTTGCAGACTCAACTACAGCAACGAGAACAGAAGATTAGGCAGCAAGACGCAATTTTGGCGCAAAAAGAAACCCGTCTTCAAGAGTTGGAACAAGAGCAAGAAGTACTGCAAACTCAGGTTCACGAACGCGATCGCTCCATTGCTACCTTGGATGAAGCTATTTCTGCTGCGGAAACTAGCCTTAAATTAAGGACAAAAAGATTAGAGGAGCTAGAATCTCAATTAGAATTTGTTGAGAGGAATGTGGCAGCTTTAGAGCAGTCTTATCAAGAATTAAGAGAGAAGAAAATTACTATCGTTAAAGGTCAAGTTTTGTCTTCTGCGGTAGTTAGAATTGTCGATCCTACTGCCGCAAAATCGGCGATTAATAGCCTATTGCGTCAGGCTAATAGCAAAGCTGTCCAAGAAACTCAGTTTAGTGGTTCTAAATCAACAGAGCAAATCGTTAAAATTACTAGATCTCAAGTAGATCAGTTAGAGTCTCAGATTAAAGACGGTGAAGACTATGTAATTAGAATTCTCTCGGCAGGAAACTATGTTCAAGGGGAGCAAAGGGTAGAGGTGTTTGCTGATATAGCTTTAAACAAGCAAATATTTCCCCAAGGAGAAGAAATTGCGACTGTTTCCCTCGATTCTCAAAATATTACCCGCAAAGAAGTCCAAGAAAGATTAAATTGGCTGTTGGCTGTATCCAAGTTTCGCGCTCAACGAGCAGGTATATTAGGAGATATTGAAATAGGAGACAATCAAATAGAAAGTATCGTTAATTTTGTCAATAAGATTACCCAGACAACCGAACCAATTGATGAAATTAAGGCAGTAGTTACAGAGAGTACCTATACTGCGGGGCCTTTAAAGCTAGACTTTGTAGTTATTAGCAATGGAGAAATTATCTTTGGCACTTAATACAGTCATCAGCTGTAGCGGTTGTCTCAAATGTTAAATGTATAGTTGGGCTATTGCTTGAATCGATCTTAACTAACTTCTAAAATATCTATTTTCCATTCCTTGTTTTGACGCACAACATTAAACTGTAGAGGAATTTCTCGACCAGATTTTAGAATCAACACGGCATCGATGGTCGAGCTATCTCCTGTTTCCATTTTGGGTACTCCTAAAGACGTTCGCTGATATTGTTTAAACTTGTAGTTTTTGATTAATTTGATAAACTGTGGCTTAGAAATCCTGCTGCGAAAATTATCCGTAGTAGAGCGATAGGCTTGATCGGTTTTGTTTTCAATAATTAGCTGAAAAAAATCATTAATTGCTAATGGTATTCCTTTGGTATTTCGCATCACAATTACCACAATTGATATCCAGACCAGAATAGCAATTGCTGCGATCGCAATAGTACCAACTAAAATGTATTTGCCATAAGGCTGTAGTAATTCCATATTGTTTTGCTGTTTACCAGCAATTAATTTTGTATCTTAAAATTGATTAACATACTGCGACATTAAAGCTTTTGTTAAAATCTCCCCCAATTTAATCTAGTCGGTGCCACAATCAAAGCTACTACAAAACCTGTTTGATAGATATCAGTAAGTAGATAAAACCCAACATATTTTAAGACTATGCAACAAATATTTAGTATTCTTGCTTTGATGGATGGCTATTTAATTGTTTTGGCAATTTTATTGGTTATTTTGCCAACTTTTGCGGCAATTCTATTACGGTATGCTTTATATCGGCATTTGAAAAGTTCAGCAGGGAAGGTCAAAAGAATTCTGGGGGGAATGAATTTAGAAGCAAACCCAAGAATTCTGAATAAATTAGAACAGAGATTTGCTGATAGTAAGGTTAATTTAGATCAGGTCAATAGTGCATCAGTAATTGAAGGAGCATATACTCAAGAAAAGTTTTATTTTTTTGGACTATCTTTAAGTTGCGAATTTATTGATCATCTGTCGCGAATCTTGCCTAACCTTTTACTTTCTTTTGGGCTATTAGGTACATTTTTAGGAATCACTTTTAACCTGGCAAATTTGAGTCAAACTATTACTCAAACAGATGTTAATGATGTCAAAAACCTAGTAGAACAATTAAACGTTCCCCTGCGAGGAATGGGTGTAGCTTTTACAACTAGTTTAATTGCGATCGCCTGTAGTTCTTTGTTAACAGTTTTAAATTTGTTTTGGAATACTAACTTAGCCAAATCTAGTTTACTTAGCTATCTCGAAGACTATATTGATAACGTTTATCTGCCTAGAATACAGCCGATCAGTTCACTTGAAGGAGCGATCGATAAGTTTAGCAGCGACTTTGAAGGCATGCTACATCAACTTGGTAATACTATCGAAGAATCCATGACCAGAGCTTTTAGTCGGATCGAAAGCAGTGCCAACACTTTTGAAAAGGCTGCTAACGTTTTGGATAACAGTGGCTTCCCAGAAAAACTGGCTGCTGCAACCAACGATTTAGCGATCGCGCAAAATCAGTTTTCTCAATCTTCTTTAGTATTACAAAAATCCACTCAATCTTTCGATCATAATTTAGTTTCGGTGCAGAAGCTAACTAGAAAGTTTCTCGAATTAAATGAACAAATAAATAGTATTGATGGACAGTATAAAAATCTGGTTAATTTAAATCAGGAAAAAAATGCGATCGAAAAGTCAGGCTTAAAAGAAATTCAACAAGAACTATCAAAGCTAGTCAACAGAATTGATTAAGACAGTTGACAACTCAAAAGCCAAACCAAAAGATTTTAAATGAAAAACAAACGTAAGATACGCAATTACGAAGCAGTAGAAAGCCTGAATGTTTGGCCATCTTTTACAGATTTAATGGCTAATGCTTTCATGATTATTAGCCTATTTTTATTACTTGCTTTATTCAAATCATTGTTTCTTAAATATGCAGCCCAAGAAACAGAGCAAAATTTAAGCGATACCGAAAGACAGGTAAGACTACTTCAAAGAGAAATAGCCACTTTAGAAAACGAACTAGGCGAAAGTACTTCTGATGCTCGTCAACTCAAAAAGGCTTCTTCCGAACTCCAGAGACTATTGCTTGACAGTAATGAACGTAGTCGCAACCGCGTTGATATTTTAGAATCGGAAGTAGAACGTTTAAAATCTGCACCTCCTGTAGTGGTAATCCAGGACTCTGGAGGATATCAGTTTGACTCTGGTAGTGCCAAGCTACCGAACAACCTAAGAAACTATATCACCATGGATTTAGTCGATCGCATTGAAAAAGTTAGTCAACAACGTAATCTTTACGTGGTAGAAATTATTGGACATACAGACGGACAGGTAAACTTTGGCGGTGGAAACCTCGACCAACAGCTAGAAGACGTGGCACGAGGAAAACAGCCAGTAGATAGTCTTAAACCTGGCTCAAACGCCGACTTAGGTTTGATGCGGGCATTGGAAGTGGTTAAACAACTCCAGACAGTCCAATCACAAACGGGCAGACTCGAAGGAGTACAGTTTAGAGCCTATTCCGCAGCCCAAATACAACTTCCTACAGGAGACTTTTCTCCTGCTAGCCGACAACCAGATCCCAGTCGTCGCCGAATTGAAATTCGCTTTTCTCCACTAGGTAAAGCAGAGACAGTTAGATAACACTCTTAAGAAACAGATTGCAGGAAAAAAGCGCGATCGCGTTTGAGTACCGAGTTACGGAATTATCTGATCTTCAGAATTTACTTCTTGTTTGAATTTGGTCGATCAGATCTGACACTTAATTCCCAATTAGTTTATACGCACTAGTAAATTGTGAACTCCGTTTAAAAGTTTTTTTGGAGCGATTGGCTTATAGAGTGCCAGGTCGATTCTCATTGTCTTGGCAATCTCCAGTGCAGGAAGAAGATTGTAGCTGGATGGTCGATA
>Ga0115031_1003052_pt1 | contig 12424 bp, 14 predicted proteins | sample Maine_Asex4_meta_FD_87301 | JGI IMG/M metagenome (GOLD analysis project Ga0115031, IMG submission 87301) | Marine algal microbial communities from Maine, USA - Maine_Asex4_metaG | ecosystem: Host-associated > Algae > Red algae > Unclassified | place: Maine, USA | collected 2015-01-05 | reverse complement strand
TTAATAAAGTAATTGCAGTTTGCTAAAGCGAACTGCGTTGTTTTGTTTCGCCGTGTCATTCTCGTTCCATGAGAAAGGCACGGTATTTTTTTGTAGGTATTCGTCTGTCTATTTGAGGTGGCGAACGGGCATAGGAATTTTTCTCCATTATTAATATGGTTTATGTGTTAAGAAATAAATATACAAATCCTATTAGCATGACGTATTATGTGTCATACTTTTAGCATTGTGGTATCGAAATGTTATTGGCTTGTAGTAGTAACTCCCGTTGTCTGTATCCTTGTTTGACGTTTTTCAAGTGTAAATCAATCCCCGTTTTTAGTTTTAATTCCTTTTGGATTAGAACGGATTAGAACGGATTAGAACGGATTAGAACGGATTAGAACGGATTATTAATTAGTGTTTTATTTATATGCGATAAAGATAAGTGTTTTTCTTCGATATAAAAATATTTTTGTGATTTTTTAAATTAAAACTTTTACCACAAAAAAATCTTCTACCAAACAGGCGGCGAATTGGACAGAAAATACAAGCAAATCCACACACCTCCAATCATTTTTTCCTAACTTTGAACACCGTAAAACGATTTTGCAAGTCGTTCCCCACGTACAAAGAACGATTTACAAAATCGTTTTACGACATTTACAAAAATAAATACAAAAGCATGAAAAATAAACACATACTACTACTCTTCACTCTACTACTCTTCACTCTAAACTCCTTCTCCCAAGAAAAACCAAAATGGGACGTAAACAACCCACCCGGCGACTGGCGCACCGTCGAATTTAGCGTCGATGAAGGCACATGGATGAACTTGGATGTCAGTCCGAATGGCTCGGAAATCGTCTTTGATTTATTGGGCGATATATACACTGTGCCGATGTCGGGCGGTGCGGCGGTGCCTGTGCGGACGGGCATAGCATACGAAGTGCAACCGCGATACAGCCCTGACGGTCAACAGATTTGCTTTACGAGCGATGCGGGTGGTGCGGACAATATTTGGGTCGCCAAGCGCGATGGTTCGGATGCCAAACAGGTGACGAAAGAGGAGTTCCGATTGCTCAATAATCCGATATGGATGCCTGATAGTGAGTACCTTGTGGCGCGAAAACACTTTACATCGGGTCGCTCATTGGGGGCGGGCGAATTGTGGATGTATCACAAATCCGGCGGTGCAGGACTGCAACTCACCAAGCGCAAAAATGACCAGCAAGACCTCAACGAACCCAGCGTTTCGCCCGATGGCAGATACGTCTATTACAGCGAGGATATGTACGAAGGCGGTTATTTCAAATACAATAAAGACCCGAACAGTCAGATATATGTCATCAAGCGATTTGACCGTGAAAAAGGGGAAACGAAGACCATTATTTCGGGTCCCGGTGGGGCGAGTCGTCCGCAGGTATCGCCTGATGGGTCGAAGTTGGCTTTTGTGCGTCGAGTGCGGACAGAAACGGTGCTTTTTATACACGATTTGGAGACGGGCGAAGAGTGGCCTCTCTTCGATGGATTGAGCAAAGACCAACAGGAAGCATGGGCGATTTTTGGCGTTTATACGGGCTACGATTGGACACCCGACAATCAAAATATCGTAATATGGGGCAAAGGAAAAATCTGGAAAGTGAATGTCGCCAGCGCGAAAGCTACCGAAATTCCCTTTACAGTCAATGCCAAACATCAACTCGCCGAAACCGTCCGTTTTGACCAAAAAGTGGATGCCGATAAATTTACGGTCAATGTCATCCGACAAGCCCGTACATCGCCCGATGGCAAGACGCTCGTATTTAATGCGGTGGGTTATTTATGGAAAAAAGATTTGCCGAATGGCAAACCAAAACGCCTCACTGATGGTACAGATTTCGAGTACGAACCTGCCTTTTCTCCCGATGGAAAAAGCATCGTTTACGCCACTTGGAATGATGCAAATCATGGCGCGATTTACAAATTATCATTAAGCGGAAGGGCAAAACCTGTCAAGAAACCTCTTATATATCTTTAAGTAATTCTGATAAAGAAAAGTCCAGTGCAGTGACGATTTCATGAAGTTTAGAAATAGAAATATTAACCTTACCTGATTCTACCTTGCGAATATAAGAAGGGTCTGTCTCTACCTTGTAAGATAGTTGTGCTTGGGTCATATCAAGGCTTCTTCTCCTTGATTTTAATCTCTGCCCAATAGTGACTAATATACCTACTTCTTTCACACGACAATGAAAGCGAGATTTTTTTGTAACTAAAAGGTCAAATTTGACCGCTTTTAAAATATTTTTCTATCTTTGTATCTAATTATTTAACATAGGCTTCAATTTTAACATTGTATAGCCGTAAAGAATAGCTATGAAATTATTATTTAGTTACAAAGCCTTATGGATAGTTCTTTTACTTTCCCTTGGTTTTATCAACATGAGTTTCTCATCAAAGGAGAAAACTCCTACCATTGTAAATCACGTTGACTTAGTAGTAGTCGATGAGGAATCCAATTTTAATCAACTCGGTCCAACGGCAGCAGTGAGACATGCCGTAGCGTACACTAGAGCAGTTGTACAAAACACACGAGTTCTGATTCAAGATTTACAAGTACAAGAGATGCTGAATGTAGGATTAGGTAGAGTGGATACTCCCGGTGATACCTACTCTCATGAGGTTTCAGAAGAAGAAAGAAATCTTCGGATAGCTATGTTAGATTAATCGGTTGATATTCGATGCTTTCTAAGCAGCATGCATTCTTATGAGTGTATGCTGTTTTATTTTTTCACAAATATGATATTTTCTCTTCCAAATTAGCTAAGGTCATGCAAGAGTTAGTTAGATTTAAATTTATTTTGGTATTCTTTGCTTTTACCACCTACTGGTCGGCAACAATTCTATTCATCCTTCCTGAAAATTACATTACAATATCACTATTGCCGTACAAAAAGGCTTTTGACACTGTTTTTTTTCAAAAATGGGGTTTTTTTGCGCCACCTCCCAAATACAATGATAGATTATATTATACATATTTTGACAAGTCTGGTAATTCTTCCACATATGAAGTACTAGAACCATTTGCCAAAAAGAAAAGTACATCTTCTCCATTCAACGCTGATATCGAGTTGATTGAATATATCATCAGTAATTCATTAAATGCGATTAATGGCAATCTTCATGAGGTTTTTAAGAAAAATAAAGCGACTACATTCATAGAGACATCTACGCTATCCGATAAACAATTAGATTCGCTGAATAGATTGATTATAACTAGCAGTTACTCATATCAATCTATAGTAAATTATGGAAAATACATCCATGAAGACCTTGATTTACAACACACTTCTAACTATATGATTATTAGCTTTGGACGAAAAAATATACCAAAATTTGTTAATAGATTTGGTAAGGGAAAAGATTTAATAACCTTTATCAGCGACACAATAAGTACTTCGAATTATGATTAATTCTTTAAAGAACGCAAGTTATTCTAGCGAGTATGCTCTATGCCTATCATTGTGTAGAGTTTTTATATGCCTCATTGCCCTCAGAAATATTTTTGTTAGCCTACCTCTCTTTGAAACCCTTTATTCAGGCACATCATTCTGGGTAACTTCTGATATATTATATGGCTTTTCGTTTTTAGACTCATATTCAGGTATAATTCGCAGTAATGCTAAGATAGTAATATTTCTCTATACTACTTCACTAATACTCTATGTGTTTGGCGTGGGCAGAAGGTACATAGCCATAATGACATTTATCTTATTTGATTTAATTCAGAGGATGTCCTATATAACATTGAACGGAGGAGATAATTTACTAAAGTTTATTTTCCTTTACCTATGCTTCGCAGATTCATTTAGATATTTATCAATTAAAAAATCTAAGCCAAACTTCACTCAAATAAGTGATGCTCCTAATCTTAGTATTTTTATAAATAATTTGGTCGTTTTATCTATCAAAATACACCTGTGTTGTGCATATCTATTATCAACATTTTACAAATTAAACACAGAAGTTTGGTTTAATGGATTGGCTACTTATTACACACTATCTGTTGAACGATTTCAAGGAACTCCTTGGAATCAAATTTTAGCAAAGAATGGATTTTGGGTCACAATCACAACATATAGCACGTTAGCAATTGAATTATCATTTCCTTTTCTAGTGTGGTTTCGTCAAACCAAGCTATTTATCACAGTAGCGACTATTGTACTTCATTTTGGAATATTCATATTTATGATGATATATGATTTTCAAATAATATTTATATTTCTGCACATATTTTTCTTTAATGATAATGATATTAAGTCCTTGTGGATTTTATTAAAAAACAAATTTACCACTATTTTTAGCTAAAACTACTAAATTTACACGATTATGAAGTTCACTAAAAAACTTATATTTGATATAGCTGTAGTATCAGCAGCATCTTCGATAGCAGTCCTAATTGTTTCATATCTCATCCTGATAAGGATGTACAGAGATTCATATACGGAAAATGAAGTACTCGGTTTTATGCTGATACCTTTCTCAGCTTTTATCATATTATTTCCTATAATAGGAGTAATAGTTGCTAAATTATTACCAATTGAAGAACCTCCCAAAGGTCTCAAACAGAGATTAATATGGTTATGTCTAGTATTTTCTTTTTCAACCATAGTATTATTAATTTTAGATTATGCTATGTACCTCATTAATACAAATATGTTTTATGAAATGGGAGAAGCGTTGGATAAACTTATTGGAACTGAAGATACAAAAGATTCGATAGGAATGTTTCCAATGATGATACAAGGCTACCTACAGAACCTAATTGGTTTGTTTATTGGATGTTTAATTTTATCATTAACAGTGAAAATAAAAAATCATGGACAAGAAGAAAAAGAATAACACACTAATGTTCATAGCTTTACTCATCTTAATTTTGATAACTGCGATAGTGCTAGAAATACGTTGGCTTATTCCTATCGCTAATATCGCGCTTGTATGGAAATCCGTAGCATATTTAATTAATTAGTTAGATACAAAAAAATACAAGCAAATCAATATTGACAAAACGGAAGAAAAAACGCTCTTTACGGCAAAATATGCGCGTGATTTTACGCCAAGTCCTGACAATAAATGGGTGGCATTTACGGAGTTGTTTAAGGTCTATGTTGCTGCCATGCCGCAGACGGGCAAGGCGTTTGAGTTGAACAAAGACACCAAAGCCGTACCGCTTCAGCAAGTGGCAAAAGATGCGGGCATTAACCTGCATTGGTCGCCCAAAAGTGATGCCTTGCATTGGACGCTCGGCGAGGAGTATTTTACTGCCCGACTCACCGACCGTTTTTTGTTTTTGGAAAATGCAGCCGACAGCATACCGCCGATGGATAGCGTGGGTTTACGGGTTGGTTTAGAACTCGATACAGATAAGCCAAAAGGCACAATTGTATTTACGAATGCACGTATTATCACGATGAATGACAAAGATGAAGTCATCGAAAACGGTACGATTGTCGTGGAAGGCAACCAACTCACCTACATAGGCGCGAGTGCGGACGCGCCCACACCGAAAGGCGCGAAAATCATCGACGTAGAAGGCAAAACTATCATGCCGGGCATCATCGACACGCACGCCCATTTGAATACGTGGCGACAAGGACACAGCCCGCAAAAACAGTGGTCGTACTACGCCAATCTCGCCTACGGCATCACCGCCACACACGACCCTTCTTCGAATACCGAAATGGTTTTTTCTCAATCTGAAATGGTGAAAGCCGGGCATTTGGTCGGTCCGCGCATCTATTCTACGGGGACGATTTTGTACGGTGCAGACGGTGACTTCAAACAGGTCGTCAACAGCCTTGATGATGCCAATTCTGCCATGCGCCGTATGAAGGCTTTTGGTGCGTTTTCGGTCAAAAGTTATAATCAGCCGCGTCGAAATCAGCGTCAACAGGTCATCGAAGCGGCTCGTAATCATGGGATTATGGTCTATCCCGAAGGAGGCTCGTTTTTCTTTCACAATATGTCGATGGTCGTGGACGGACACACAAGCGTGGAGCATAACCTCCCCGTCGCGCCCCTCTACGACGACGTTATCCAACTCTGGAAACGCACCGAAACGGGCAATACACCAACCCTTATCGTCAACTACGGCGGCGTGAATGGCGAGTATTATTGGTATCAAAAAACCAATGTGTGGGAGAAGGAACGTCTCTTGAGTTTTACGCCTCGCGCTGTCGTGGATTCGCGCTCGCGCCACCGCACGATGATACCCGATGAGGAATACGAAAACGGTCATATCCTTACCTCGAAATCTTGTAAAAAGCTGAATGACAACGGTGTAAATATGTGCCTCGGTTCGCATGGGCAGCTACAAGGCTTGGGCGCACACTGGGAACTCTGGATGCTGCATCAAGGCGGTATGAGCAATCTCCAAGCCCTCCGCGCCGCCACCATGAACGGCGCAAAATACATCGGCATGGACGCAGAAATCGGCTCGCTCGAAACGGGCAAACTCGCCGACCTCATCGTACTGGACAAAAATCCGTTGGACGATATTTACCATACCGAACTCGTCCGCTACACGATGGTCAACGGCAGACTCTACGACTCAGAAACGATGAACGAAATCGGTAATTACGACGAACCACGCTCTAAGTTCTACTGGGAACAAAATAAGTATTCGAGTAATTTTCCTTATCATCAATTGACGAGGAGTTTTATGCGGCCTACTTGTGGGTGTTTTGGGGTGCATTGATGATGGTGCGGGTATCTTGCTTGCAAAAATTGAGGCATCAAAAAGAGTAAATTCTACTTTTTTTGATGCCTTTTTTTGCTTAACAATCTATTTCAGTGCAATCTGCAGGACTAAATGGAGTCATACTTTGGCAGTCATCCAAAGATTCATAAACATCTCCATTAGTATCCATGTAACAGGGCTGCATTTCGGATTCTTCATCACAATCACGCCATTTACAGCAAGAGTTTAGAGTTAATACAAGGGGAATTAACAGTAAATACATGTAATATTTTTTCATACAAAAAGTAAAATTAATCAGGGTCTCTAATACAACGACATCCGTTGTAAATATTACCCACTGAAGGAGGACTTGCAAATCTTAGATACAAGGGCATTGAAGATTCTGGTAAAGCAATATTCCCACCTCTAATGACTCTGTTTGTTCCACTCAAAGGGCCTCCGTTATCTTGTAGTGGAGTATTAGTGTAAAAGTCTTCATCATACCAATCAGACACCCACTCTGCCACATTCCCAGACATATCATAAAACCCAAAGCCATTTGGTAACAATTGCCCCACTTGGTGCGTCTCTCCATTTGAGTTATCAAGATACCAAGCTACAGCTTGAGGTGAATCGCTCCCACTATAGATATAGGGGTCAGTTTGTGCTTTAGCTGCGAATTCCCATTGAGCTTCAGTAGGAAGTCTTCCGTTTTTTGCTCCTCCTGCCCATTCACAAAACGCTTGTGCACCAAACCATGTGAGACCTCTTATTGGATAATTTTCCCTTCCGGGTGTAACGTAAAAAAAACCATTTATAAGGGTCAAATCTGATTGTCCTATATCTAAATACTCAAATGCTTGATTACCTTGAACATCAGTATTCAGAAATACAGCGTATTCCTCGTTCGTAGTTTCCGTCTCAGCCATCCAAAATGCACTTACTATTTTATTATGCTCAGGTTGATGTGACTCATTCCCATTTCCTGACCCCATTACGAAACTTCCGCTACCATTTGGATCACTGAAAATCAAAGGCTTAAAATTCAAGAAGTCAGCAGTATATTCAAAAGGATCGCTATAACATATGCCTGCACTATTTTGTGCATAAGACCTTATGAAATACCTTGTGAGTGGTTGGAATCCTGTCATTAGGGCTTCAAATGGTTGTGGTGCGGGAGAAGATGCACCGTTAAGAAGACCCAATTGAATTTGCCCTTCATTATTATCAATAGTTACGTTTGGAATAACTCCCCATACAAACCCATAATCTAATAGACCAATGTCCTGAAAAATTTCACCATAATCTAAGACTATTCCGTCTAATCTTAAAGTCAGAGGTTCCGGTTCAGTATTTATCTGTATATCAGGTTCACAGATAGGCGGTGTCGGGGATTCTTGCACGATTAAATTCCTAATGGCAGGTTCTGAAACATTACCGTATAAGTCTTTAGCCTCAAAAGTCACCGTTTTTTCTCCTATCTGATCGTAAATGAAACTAATTTCGTTTAAATTACTCCAATTTGTGAAGCCTAAACCAGTGTCAAATTCCCATCGGTATTGTAACTCGTCAACACTCGAACAATTATCTGTCGATAGAGACGTAAATCTAACTTCATCATTTCTTGTTATGGTGGATGGAAAGAAAGTGAAATCAGCAAAAGGTAATTCCAGGTCTTCGTTTATCTTTTTAATTTCCAAAGTATCTCTCTCGACACGAGTGAGATTATTTATAATGAAATAACCATAATTCACACAAGTTAGATTCGCATTATTAACATTAACTTCTATGGGAAATGGTAAATTTCCCGTTACAGTTCCTAAAGTTGGGCTGATATCAATCCAATTAGTTATCGAAGTAATAGTAAATTCAACATCTTCAATCCCACTATTCTCTAATTCAATATTTATACTATTTTGATTTTCCTGTACACATAATAAACTTGGTCGCCAAGTAATATCCCCAACAGGTGTTAGTTCAAAATCGTAATCATATTCTTCATTTGAATTATTTTCTCCATCCACAATTATCATATCTTCTTTTTCAGAAGATAGGTAAAACGGAATTTTACTTGCCTCTATATCTTTAAAATCGTATATGTAGTTCGCTTGTAAATCATGTTCAAGTTCATAGATACCTTCAATATTTGTGTATGTAAAATCCTCATCGCTATTAATTGAAATTTTTGCATTGGCTACGGGCAACCCTGTTTTTACATCAGTTACTTTGCCTCTTATCATACCAGTACAACCTTTTCTACATTTATTGTCACATGCAAATAAAATAAGAGCACATGAAATCAAACAGAATATTTTTTTTTTCATAATGTTCTAAATTTTAGTAGCTAAATAAATCTAAATTCACAGAAATTGATATTGAAATATCCAAACCCGACTGAAAACCGTCAGTATTATCTACATCAGGAATAGTGGTTCGAGCAATGCCCCATCCAAAATGTCCTCCAACATAAACAGGGAATACACCATCATTCAGTTGTAATTTTGGGCATAGTCCTAATCTTATGTATGAAGTATCTGATTTTTCTGTTCTATCTCCATTCAGATTATTTCTCCAGTTTACGTGCAATAGATGATAAGAAAAATTAATTGGTAAATTGAATGCACCTATTGGTATAAGTGTAACTACTTCAAAGCCCAAGAACTGTCCTCCTAAACTAGTATCGTTTGGAACATTTTTTTTAAAAGGTATGAGTTGGTACGCAGGAATTATTGTAATTCCAGGCTCTACAGTAACCATATAATCAGTGTCTTTATTCATGTTCCATACTCCTGCCTGACTATATAAGGAAGATGCAATTATAAATACAAAAAATGTGAAAAATAATTTTTTCATTGTTATAAATCTTTGGGCTCTCTAAGGTGAGAACAGGTTATAGGATTGAGGTCATTAGACAACTCTTATAACAAAGATATATTTTATTCTGATTAATACCAAAAAAATTGCTACACATAAACCCGCTTCACCCCACCCGAAGCAGTTTTTAACGTAGAACGACGCTTCCAACTCGTTCCCACGTATGTATTCGCGCCAACGTGAATACGCGGGCTGGAAGCACCACGCTACGGTGCGTACCGTGTTTTTCTCCCAAAAAATCCGTATTTTTACAAAAAAATAATAAAATATGGCTGTTCAAACACAGACAATGCCGGATGTCGGGCAGTTGAATGATGTCCGTCGCTTCACGATAGAGGAATACTACAAAATAGCCGAAACGGGTATTTTCGATAACGAACGTGTTGAACTCATCAACGGAAAAATTATCACTATGGCTGCGATGAACACCCCTCACATAGGAATGGTGACGCGCTTGATACGCTTACTCAATACGACTGATTTTGCGGAGCAATACACCCTTTTGAGCCAAGTGCCGATGAGGATAGAGACCTATAATGAACCCGAACCGGACATCATGATGGGCTAAGTTTAGAGAGGATGATTATTTGAATGTTTATCCTACGCCGGATGTGATGCACTTGCTTATCGAAGTGGCAGATACTACCCTTACAAGAGACCGCGAAGAAAAAAAGCGGAACTATGCCTCCTCCAACATTCCCGAATACTGGATAGTCAACCTACCCGACCGACAAATCGAAGTATTCAAAGAACCTAAAGGTGATGATTATAACTTCAAGAGAATTATACAATCCGGAAGAGTCACTTGTGAAGCCATTGGGTTTACAGTGTTGGTAGAAGATTTGTTTAGACATTTGAGGTAGTTTCATCAAAGTAAAAATACACACCAAAACCGCTTCGCCCCCTCGAAGCGGTTTTTTACGTAGAACGACGCTTCCAGCTCGTTCCCACGTATGTATTCGCGCCAACGTGAATGTGCGGGCTGGAAGCACCACGCTACAGTACGTACCGTGTTTTTCTCCCAAAAAATCCGTATTTTTACAAAAAATACAGCACGATTATGACCGCACAAGTACAAGCCACACCAACTAATGAGGACAACAAACTCCGCAAATTCACATCAGATGAATATCAAAAAATGTACGAATTAGGTATTTTGGAGGAAGATGAACGCTTGGAATTGCTGAATGGTCGTATTATCAAACGCCACAAACAAAGCACTCAACATTCCGGTATCAAAAGCCGCCTCATGCGTTGGTTGTTCAGAGATTTGAGTGAAAGAGTAACGCTTTTTGTTCCTTGCCCGATTAGACTTGACCAATACAATCAGGTTTTGATAGATGTGGTGGTAGCAAAATTCAGAGAAGATGATTACGCAAGAAAAGAATTGAAACCGGAGGAGGATATATATTTTTGCCTTGAAGTAGCGGATAAATCATTGGAAAAAGACCGAACAGAAAAAATGCTCGTTTACGCTGCCGCCCGAATACCCGAATACTGGATTGCCAACCTAAAAGACTTCCAAATCGAAGTATTCAAACAACCCAAAGACGGCGATTATCAGGTAAAAGAGATTTACAAAATGGGCGATTCGGTGACTTGTGAGGAAATTGATTTTACGATTTCGGTGGAGGATTTATTTAAATATTTGAAAAAAAATAATTCAAAATGACGTTTATAGCGCAAGCCATACCATTAGTTCAACCGGAGGATATTCGCCCGTTTACGATAGACGAATATTACCAAATTGCTGATTTAGGCATATTCGGCAATGAGCGGGTAGAATTGCTCAACGGAAATATTTACCGTAGGCAAGAAAACAATATCCGCCCGTTTACGATAGACGAATATCACCAATTGGCAGATGCCGGACTCTTTGACAATCAACGTGTTGAACTACTAAATGGAATCGTTAGACTTATGCCAGCAATGAAAACTCCGCACTTCGGAATGACCACTCATTTGAATACTGAACTAAGTCATCATTTATATAAAAAATTTACTTGTCTCTCTCAAGGACCGCTCAAAATCGTTGATGAGAACCAGCCCGAACCGGACATCATGGTTGCCAAATATCGCACAGATGCGTACATGGGCAAATACCTTGAGCCGGAAGATGTGTACTTACTCATCGAAGTATCTGATAGCACGCTCCGCAGGGACCGCATAGAGAAAATGCTTACTTACGCAAAGGCAGACACTGTGTAGTATTGGATAATCAATCTCCAACACAAGCAAATCGAAGTATTCCAACAACCCGAAAATGGCGACTATACGATTAGAGAGATTGTAAAAGACGGTAAGTTGACCTGTGAAAGTATCGAATTTGCGGTGGATGTGGGGGAGTTGTTCAGCCATTTAGAAAAAACACTTTAATTCACCACCAATTATGCAAAATACAAATGTAGTTAGCGAAAAAATCGCCCAAGTGACCGACCTACTCGAACAAATCGAAGCTGTCAATGAAATGATTGACCTACACCGCAAAGCGGACAATGATTTTATGTTGAAACAATATCAACATCATAAGGAAAAATTTGTGAAGGAACTAAAAGAATCATTGGCGAATTTTGGGATTGAGCCGGGAGATTTGGCAGCTTAATCGAGAGAACTTCAAATTAATCATTAACCATTATTATCATGACACTCACGGCACAAAAAATCTATACGGTAGAGGAATATTTCGAGTTGGAGCGACACTCAGAAGTACGGTATGAGTTTGTCTATGGTCAACTCATTCCGATGTCCGGTGAAAGTAGAGATGCCAATCGAATTGCCCTGAATATTTACAGTATGTTGAATCCTGTTTTGGAGGCATTGGGTTACGAAATTTACCTGCACGATGTCAAG
>Ga0115031_1003051_pt1 | contig 12425 bp, 11 predicted proteins | sample Maine_Asex4_meta_FD_87301 | JGI IMG/M metagenome (GOLD analysis project Ga0115031, IMG submission 87301) | Marine algal microbial communities from Maine, USA - Maine_Asex4_metaG | ecosystem: Host-associated > Algae > Red algae > Unclassified | place: Maine, USA | collected 2015-01-05 | reverse complement strand
TCGAACGGTGCGGCGCCTGGACGCTACGACATCGGTACCGTCGTCGGCCACGAGGTAGGACACGGGCTCGGCCTGAACCACGCACCGGCATCGTCGGAACTGATGTACTTCCAGATCGCCCAGTCGACCGTGAAGCCACTCGGATCAGGCGACCGCAGCGGTGTCGCATCGCTGTATCCGCTTCCGGCTGGTTACGTGCGAAGCCAGGCGTTCTCGCAGTCTGGGTCAGGCCTGGGCATCTCCAGCGAATCTAATGATCGATTTGGGGATGTCGTAGTTACCGGCGACTTCAACAATGACGGTCGACAGGACTTCGCAGCAGCCTCACCTGGCGAAAATGGCGGCCAAGGTGCCGTCGTGGTTATGTACCGCAGCAGCACAGGCAACACGTCGTTTGCTTACTTCTCGCAAAACACATCTGGGGTGCCTGGCACCGCCGAAACGGGCGACCTGTTCGGCGCCTCACTCGCAGTTGGCGACTTCAACGGCGACTCAATTGACGATCTGGCGATCGGCTCGCCGGGCGAAGACCTGAACAGTGGGGCCGGGGCTGGACTTGTCCATGTGCTCTACGGCGTGAATGGTGGACTGACTACATCAGGCTCTGTCTCGTTACACCAAGATACCGCAGGCGTGCCCGGGGGTAGCGAGGCCGGAGATAAGTTCGGCTCCGCTTTGGCCGCTGGCGACTTTAACAATGATGGCCGTGATGATTTGGCGGTTGGTGTGCCCGGCGAAGCGCTTGGTTCGCTGAGCCAAGCAGGCATGATCAACGTGCTCTACGGCAGCTCAAATGGCATTTCTGGGAGCAATGCCCGTGGCTTCGCTCAAAGTACTGCCGGGATCGCAGGAAGCGCCGAGGCAACGGATCAGTTTGGGTCTGCTTTAGCTGCTGGCGACTTTAACAATGATGGCCGTGATGATTTGGCGGTTGGTGTGCCTGGCGAAGCGCTTGGTTCGCTGAGCCAGGCAGGCGTCATCAATGTTCTCTACGGATCGAGCTCGGGCATCACGACTTCGGGCAGCACCTCCTTCGCTCAAAGCTCCCCGGGAGTTCCAGGAGGGGCTGAATCGGGTGATCGATTTGGCGACACGCTCGCCGCAGGTGATTTCAATAATGATGGTCGTGATGATTTGGCGGTTGGTGTGCCGGGCGAAGCTGTCGGGTCGTCAACAAACGCCGGCGTAGTCAACGTGCTGTACGGCACGTCGAACGGGATCAGCGGCTCTGGCTCACAGATCCTGTTGCAGTCGATGGGCGGTGTCTCGGGTACCTCTGAAGCCGGCGACTACTTCGGCGCTTCACTCGCTGCCGGGGATGTCGATGGCGATGGCCGAACCGACCTGGCCGTGGGTGTTCCCGGTGAGGGTTTCGGGTCGGTTTCGAACAACGGCATGATCCACGTGTTCTATTCGACAAGCAGTGGACTGACTGGGTCGGGCTCGGAAAACTGGGCGCAGAGCACTGCCGGTGTCGCTGGCTCCTACGAAGCCAACGACGATTTCGGTGGAGCCGTCGCGATCGGGGACTTCGACAACGATGGTTGCGCAGACGTCGCAACTGGTGTGCCCGGTGAGAACTCCAATTCTGGCCATGTTTCTGTGCTGTTCGGGAGTGACGCAGCGCCAGGGCAGTGCTAGCTCGCCTCCAGCGACGCTGCGTAGTACTCGTCGACGACTTCTTCAGCCGGTCCAAGCGCTCGGACGGTTCCGCCTTCTAGCCACAGCGCTCGATCGCAGTATGTCTTGACCGAGGCAACGTCGTGCGAGGCCATCACGACTGTTCGGGCTTCAGAGGTGAGTTGAGAGATTCGCTGCATGCACTTGTATCGAAAAGCGCGATCGCCCACAGCTAGCGCTTCATCCATCAACAGGATGGCGGGTGAGGCCGCGGCCGCGATAGCGAAACCCAACCGTGCTCTCATGCCGGTCGAATAGGTCTTCATTGGCATGCCGATGAAACGCCCGATGTCAGCGAACTCGATCACGCTTTCTTCGAGTTCGCTGACATCGGCCGGTCGAAAGCCGAGACCAAGCAAGCCAAGTTCGATGTTGCGCCTGCCGGTCAGTTCCCGATTGAGCGCCCAGGCAACGCTGATCTTCTGCGGTTGTGATGACACGAGAACTTCGCCTGAGGTAGGGATGAGGCTTCCACTCATCGCCCGGAGAAGCGTTGACTTGCCAGCGCCATTCGACCCCACCACACCCAAAGCTTCACCCTCTCGCACCGTAAGTGTGACGCCCCTGAGGGCGTGAATGGATCGACTCTCGCGATTCTTCATGCCCCGGGCGATGCGAGCTGCCATCGAGTCTTCGCGTTGCGCGAACACTTGGTAATGGCAGTGAACGTCGTCGAGTCGCATCGCAACGGGTCGCACGACCTCCTCTTCGATGCCAGCAGCCTCGCCCGCGACGATGGCGTCTTCCTCGGCATCGGCGTCGTCAGACTTCATGGCTGAGCTTGAACGAGGAGAAACCCCGTTCGTTGCGGGTGAAGACGACGAGCCCAACGGCAAGAGTTAAAAGCGTCCAGGCGATTGAGGCAAACAACGCGACAATCGGATGCCCGATGTCATAGCCCATGATCGCCCACTGAAAGCACTTTACGTAACCGTACACCGGGTTCAGCATGAGGGCGGCGAATGCCCAATTCGAGTGTTCGAAATCTCTGATAAAGAACTCGATGGGGAACATCACGCCGCTCATATAAAAGATGAGCTGAAAGCCGACCGGTAACGCGCGCCGCAGGTCTTGGTAGCGGTCGACGATCGGGGCCAGTGTGAGTCCAAGACCCGCGTTGAGCATCATGAGCCCGAGGCTCAACGGGATAACTGCAAGCCAAGATAGGCGGGGCCACTCAGCTGTCACCAGAGCTATAACGAGGATGACGAAAAGGTCTTGACGCCATTGGTAGAACGCGCCGGCGACAACACCAAGCGGAATGACAGCGCGGGGCATGGTGGTATCACGCAAGATGGCCGGATCGTTGGCTAAGGAGGTTGATGCACCCAAAACCGCGCCCTGATGATTTGTAAACACAAGGCGGCCTACCGCCAGGAACACCAGAAAGTTGTCGACGCCTCTATCGGCCTTCAGGACGATCGAAAAGACGACGAAGTAGACGACGATCGAAAACAGCGGCTCCAGAACTAACCATAAGTCGCCGTAGGCAAGACCATAGTTGCGAGCGGTGATTCGGGCCCGAGCTGCGGCGCGAATGTAGTAACGCAACCCAAACACTTTGGACAGGTACGAGGTTGTGGAACCCGCACTGCCGGGAGCGAACAGATGCTCTGACCGCTTAGATGAGCTCATGGGGTGGGTTCCTGTCGTGGCAAGTTGGCGGGCCACTGCATCCCAAACTCGTTCTCCAGTGCAGCAACTGCTTGCGTAGCGCCGAAGCGGTCTCCGGCAGCGATGCTCTTGATGGTCATTTCGATGAGGAACCGTAGCGCCTCTGGTGTTGATCGATAGACGCGGTTGGGTGTGTCGAATTCTGTTGCATAAAAAGCCACCGGCTGCTGCCAGTCTGCGTAGTTTTCGCTTAGGTAGAACCCGGGGTCGAGCGGCGCTCTGTATTCGTGCTCTCCAAGCTGAATCTTGCCTAGTTCGAAGGGCGTATTCCACCACTCATGGATCAGCGTTCCGTGCCAGATCTTCCCGTCCCTCAACCAATGTCTGAAGACATCGCACGTGATACCGGATTCGCAGTGACGAACGACGACACACTCGCCCCGTCGGGTAGCGGTGAATGCTCCGTGGGAGCTGAAGGCTTCGAGTACGTCTTGAGTCGTGTGGGGACCCGGCCCAAATCCAATGTCGAGGTCCGAATCATGAGCAAGAAGGCGCTTCTCGCGAAACGCGCCGAGGAGGGTTCCGCTGATAAGAAAGACTTCGATCTCCGCTTGAGCGAGGATTTGACTGATGGATTGCAGCACGTCGGGGGCGCTCGTGCCGAGCTTCACCTTCTGGGCTGGCGGCGTGCGGGCAGCGGAAGCAAGTGCCTCGGTTATGCGTAGCTGTCCGTTGAGAAGAATCTCTCGCAGGTCGTTGCTGATCATGGCAAGGCGGTGACTGGCAGCTATCGCGTCATTGGCCGGGTAGGTCTCGAGCAGGCGAGCAGCGTGCTCGCGAGGCGCGACCCCGAGCACCAGTCGATCGGGTTGAGATATCCCGGCCACCGATCGGCCGTGTTGGATAGCGAAGGCCCACTGCACTGTGCGCAGCGTCTGAACGATGGTGTGGCGTGTGCTGTTTCTGCGTGCTTCTGCGAGGAACAGGGGGTGTACACCAACGAACCGCCCGGCTAGCACGATGATATCGGTCGAAAGTTCCTTCAGACGAGGGCGCCTTTCGACCGCTTGGTACATGGGTTGCAGTAGTTCTCGCATCAAGGCATCTCGGCAAGGTATCTCAGTGGTGCATCAGCTATCGCACTGTTGCCTAGCCGTTTCGGCGAACCCAGTATGTGTTCTCACCTTTGGTGAACTCGTCGAACTCGGAGTTGGACCGTGCAATAGCGCCCTCGACGGCTTCTCGACAGCCCTTTTTGAAACGATCGTGTAGCTCAACGATCATGACTGTGGTCTTATCAATCCACTCGGTGTTGCGTCTGAAGAGTTCGACCTCGCCGCCTTCGATATCGATTTTAGCGATATCGATCCAGTCGCAGCCTGACTCCGCAAGGAGATCGTTTATCGTGACAGCAGGGATCGCATCAGGACGTGGCGCATCGAGTTCTTCCATCTGAATGGACATTTTGTGGGCGTCTTTGTTGCGGATGCCCAGGTAACACTTCTTGTCCCAGATGCCGGCGGCGTGAATTTCAATGTTGGGGATACCGGCCGTGGTGCGTTCGATCATTTGAACACTTGACGGCTCTGGCTCGACACTGATGATCTTGGCCGTTGGATACCGCAGGTGGAAGTCGACTGCGGCGTACCCAGCGTTGGCGCCGATGTCCAGGATGAGCTGAGGGTCTTCCACTGGCAACGCCACGTGGTAGTCGCCGCGACTCAACACCTGGTTGAACATCAACAGGTCGGAGCTGCGCGGCCTAGCGAATATTGGGTAATCGTACCCAGGCACGTAGACCGTCAACAGGTCCGTCTCCGAGCGAGCATGAGTCAGTTTGCTCCAGCGTGCGTCGAGCTCAGAGCGTTTTGCGAGATCGCCTGCGTCGATCCCGGCATGGTGGCGCATCAGCGAGTTGAGTTGGAGACCCATTTCAGAAGATCGGCCAACCTTGCGCATCACCGCGTAGCAGTCGCCCCAGTATTCGCTATCCCCAAGGGCGCCGTAGTCGTAACGGTTCCCGCCTTCCAGGCGAGGAGGAAAGTCAGCTTTTGTCTCGACGAGTTCGAGCTCAGCGAAGTCTGCTAGAGCTTCCATCGCTCCCGGGTAGTAGCGCCAGCCGTCGAAAGACCCATGCACGTGGCCCCGAGAAGCAGCTGCAAGCAACGCAATGCCGTCCGGCCGAAGCACTCGTTCGATTTCGGCCATAAGCAGCCAAGGAAAGGGCACATGCGGAAGCAACTGTGAACAGAGCACCACATCGACTGATGCATTACCCAGCGGGATTGTGTGGGGGTCCGGCATTTGCATGTCTACGTTTGGGCCGCCAATCACGTCGACGCCAATATAGGTAGTCGCGGAGTCCAGAAGACTTCGGTGGCAGTAGCCGCCTTTGTGTAACAAACGCGAACCTAGGTCTAACACCACAGCCGATGGGTTGCGCACATACTGATCAATGCCGCCTTTGATTTTTAGATACGCTGACCGGTGCACGTGAACCCCTACCACTAATGCTCGAACTTCGAGCATATCGTTCTATAATTGCTCAAGGATAGCGGCAAAGCTTCGCTCGGACTGGCCTAGCATTCAGCTATGCCACGGTGCATTTTGTGATGTCGATATCTTGACGTGTCTGTTACAGGGCACCATGACCGAAGGCGCCGGCGAATGCCAGATCTTGAGTGGAACCGCGACATGTGGGACGAGAGTTACGAGTGGCCCCAAGATGGTCACGAATGGTCCGCGCAGTGGGGTTCCTCTTCGATTCTCTGGCATGGGGTTTTGGCACCGCGACTGGGTGACCTCTTGCCGACGGGATCGATTGTCGAAATCGCTCCTGGGCGGGGTCGTTGGACCAGCTACCTCCTTGACCGATGCTTCGACTTCACCGGATATGACATCGCCGAGTCTTGTACGTCGTATTGCCGTGAGAACCTTTCCTCGGTAGGCAAAGCGGTTTCCCGTCAGTTCGAGACAACAGATGGCACTTCGCTCCCGAGCACGCCTGCGTTGCGGACTGATCTTGTTTTCTCATTTGACTCTCTAGTGCACGTAAACAAGGCAACCCTTGACGCGTATTTCTCGGAGATCTCCCGCGTGCTCAGACCCGGAGGACATGCGTTTCTTCATTTCTCAAACCTGGGCGATCCGAATCGAGGAATACCGACGAAGACTGGACTCCGCGACCCCGATGTCTCGGCACAATGGGCTTCTGAAGCTGCGCGTGAACAAGGGCTGCGCATGCTCGTTGGTGAAAAGGTGTCGTGGGCTGGGAACAACGCTCTTGATTGCATTGGTTTGTTTCGCAAGGACGAGTCGCCTCCGGAGAGTTGGCAGCCGACGGTGTTCGTCGACAACGATCAATTCTGGAGTGACGCCCAAGGGTTGCGTTCTACCATCGGGCCGCATCTCGATGCACTTCGCTAACGAAAGGGCGTTACCTCGTCGAGTTCCCCGTGACGATTGGCCCAACGCTGCATAAGGTGGCGGACCTCGCGGAGTTCTTCGGCGGGGTAGTCATCGTCTTTGACGAAGACGCCGAAGCAATCCCCCCAGTACACATCATCGTCTATGGATGAGTAGTCAAGGTAGCGACTTTTCTCACTGCGAGTTGCCGGAAGGTCAGCCGACAGTTCGGCCAGCTTGAGTCCCGACCATTTGCGAGTGCGCGATATGAGTCTGGGTAGTAGCGCCACGCGTCATATGGCGGATTGTGCACATGGCCTCGGGACGGTGCTGTGCAGATAATCACGCCTCCCGGCGCAAGAATGCGACCGAGTTCCATCATCGAGATCCATGGGTAGGGGATGTGTTCGATGACCTGGCCGGTCACGATCATCTGGAACGAGTCGTCGCTGAATGGGAGCGTGTACGGTTCAGGCATCACGACGTCGACGTTAAGTCTTTCGACGACATCGGTTCCAACGTATTGGCACTCTTCATTCTCGAACAGCTGCCGGTGTGAGACTTTTTGGTTGGCGACCATGCGTGACCCGAAGTCGAGTACGCGTGGGTTGTCGTAGCGGGGCAGATGACGCGCAACGGCGTCCGCAACTTTTGTATGCGCTGAATGGTGCACGCTGACTCCAGGTTCTTAGGTCGGGCTCTGGACAATATTGCGGATGGATGTGCTTGAGATGCTGGGAGTGCGCGGCAAATAGCGGACATCGCAGTGGGCGCTCAGCTCATCAAACTTGCCTTCCCAATCATCACCCATCACGAACGTGTCAATGCGGTGCTCGGCGACGTCGTGCACCTTTTGCTCCCAGTTGGTCTCGGGAATGATTAGGTCGACATAGCGAATTGCCTCGAGGAGTTCTCGGCGTTCTTCGTAGCTCTGGTGACAGACCTTGCCCTTGACCGAGTTGAAGTCATCGGTTGAGAGGCCGACCACGAGGTAGTCACCGAGCGCCTTGGCGGCGCCAAGGAGTCGGATATGGCCAAAGTGCAAGGTGTCAAATGTGCCGTAGGTAAGAATGCGCGTCATCGGAGTGGCGATACCGTATCAGCGAGCCAGCGCTAGTTCCAGTTGCTCCGGAAGCAATGCGACATACTCGGCCTTGACCTCGCGGACATATGCTCGGACCGCACCCGGACTGGGGCTCGGCATGGGGTCGTCCTTGAGCCGAAGTATCGCATCGGCTAAATTTTGCGCTGTCCGTTGCACGAGTTGCACACCTTCTTCGTCTGCAAACGCTTGGTTCCCTGGAATGTCGGTCGCAATCACGGGTGTGCCAACAGCTAGGGATTCGAGGATCACCATCGGTTGCCCCTCGTAAAGTGAGGATTGCACGAAACAGTCGGCTGCTTTCATTAGCGGATACGGGTTGGACACTTGCCCGATAAAGCTGCAGTGCTCCCTCAGGCCGAGTTGCTCGGCGTAGTCGACGGTCTCTGAAAACAAGGGTCCGTCACCCAGGAAGAAGAGGTGTGATTTGCGTTCAGATCGCACCTTTGCGAAGGCCTCAAGCAGTAACCGATGATCTTTCTCGGGTGAGAACCGGGCGACGGTGATGAGTTTAAGCTGGTCCGACGGCAGCACAATGGCCTTTTGCGTTGGACCCTTACCGCTGTCGACGGTTAGTAGTTGATCCCCATCTGGCGTCGTCAGGGTGAACTCGCTCGCTGCCTTCTTCGCAATTGCAACCGGATCGATCAGGTTGCGGACTGTCACTGCGCCGCCGGCTGGGTAATAGACGCTCAAGTTCTGCTCATTCAGCACCCTGGTAGGTTCAGAAACAGCGACTATCTGGTCATACTTTGCGTAGGACTGAAAGACACCCAATAGGTCGTCAAACCTGGCGCGGAACTCTGCTTCGAGGTCGTTGTGCTGCCAAATGAGTCGCTTGCTGGTATTAGCGTTGGCAATGATGTGCGCCCACAGGCGACGATACCCGCCGAAGTGAATGAACAGCGCAACGTGGCGATCACCAAAGATGCGTTTTGATTCGCGATGCATGGCGCGATCGAACTGGGAGTGCTGATACGGCGAGGACCAAGCATTGCGAGAAAAGAACGTGTTCTTCGCATCGACCTCGTCATCGAAGTACATCTCACGGCCACATCGGTGAATGAGGTGCACGTAGCTGGGAACTTGCTTAAGCGTCGAGTGTCGGTCTTGCTTGAGGCCGTGCCCGTCGGTGAAAAGGGCGAGGCTCCACGTATCGCTGATGTCAGAAAAGGCTGCGAGAAAGTTGATCAGTGATGACGTGATGCCGTTTGGCCGAAGCCCGCCACCCCAGACGCCGATGATCGGCTTGGCTACATATTCCTTGGTTCTAGTGTCGAGATGTTTGCCATCGAAGATGATCTGAGCGGCTCGCATTGACGCGTCGCCATCCTCGAGAGGGAATAGCTCGTCACGGCTGGACTCCCAGTTTGGGTGTTCGCTCGGTGACGCTAGCGAGCCCAAAGCATCGAGCAGCGCATCTTCGTCTGCAGCGACTTCAACGGGGAGGTCTTCGAGTCTGTAGTTGAAACCCCGATCAGATTCGTAGGCTTCCCGGTCTGGTACGTAGAGCACCACGGGGATGCCTGCGGCTACGGCGTCAACTGCAATACTTGAGTAGTCGCTGATCAGCGCATCAACGGTTGTCAAGATCTGGTCGTTGGTGACGTGTGCAGGGACGATTCGTTTGGCAAGGCTCTTGGGCACGTTCTTCGTGAAGTTGTGCAGCCGCAGAAGCACCATGCAGCCGAGTTCGGTTTCTATGCGTTTGCAGAGCCGATCTAGATCTGCGTTGGCGGCATCGGCTTCGTGGAGCTCTCCTCGCCACGTCGGCGCGAGAAGGATCCGTTTAGTAGTCGATGTTGGCCGAGGCAAGAACTGGTCGACCCGGGGCGAGCCGATCTCGAAAGTGCGATCAGCGACCAACTCGCCAACGAGAGCTGCCCCAACCAACTCTCGGGTCGAGTAGGCGTTCGGCATTAGCAAGTGAGTCGCTTGCAAAAAGTTGCGTTGGCTATTGGCAAAGCTTGTGGGATCGCCCTTCTCCTTGCTGAACATCGTTTTGAGCGGGACGCCATGCCATGTGTTTGCGTAGGTCTGTTCGTCGCGGCGTACGAACCACCACGGGAAGGTTGAGTTGGAGACGAGATACTCGCTCGTAGCGAGCATCCGGGCATAGTCAGTCGACCCGGCGGCGACGACGTAGACGCGGTCGGCGGCGTGGTAGCCGTGAGCGAGGGTGCTCGGGTCCTTCACCGCAACAACATGGGTTAGATGTTCGTACTCTGCACGGTCGAGCACGTAGTCGAGTATGGCTTTGGGGTTTCCGTCAAAGCGGTCACCGTGAAACGACTCGTAGAGAACCTGATCGGTTACGAGGGGAGCAGTTTCTCGGGCTTCCAAGAAGGACTGAGCCTCGTGGGGGAGTTCGTCGCTGGCGTCATCAGGGGGAACTGGACCGCCCAACAGATTGACCCAAACTGCGCTGTAAAGGCGGTCGGAGACTGTCCGGTATGGTCGGTGTTTTCGCAGTTTCTCGTCGAGTGGAGCGAGACGCTTCAGCTTCGACTTCACAAACGTTTTCATGGTAGATCCAGGATAGATAGCGCCATACGGGCCAAGGCGCAAATCCTAGCGTTCACTGCGCGGCGCATGAGCGATATGACATGGAATCCGGACTTTGGTTTTGATGGCACGACACTGGTGTATGGGTATGGTGCCGAGGTGAGCGACACCGCATCGAACAAGCTTTGTTGGTCGATCATGATCCCGGCGTATAACCCCGGCCCGGCGCTCGTCGATGCGGTTGCATCTGCCCAAGCAGCGACGAAGAATCGAACCGATGTTGAGATCGTTGTCGTCGATGACGCGTCGACGACACCCGTCGAGCTACAGCAATCTGATGGCGCGGTTCAGCTAGTGAACCATGTTGAGAATCGCGGCGCCGTTGCCAACTTCAATAGGTCGATCTCGCTCGCGCGCGGTGAATTTATCCACCTGCTCCACGCCGACGATGTGGTACATCGGGGTTTCTATGAGTCAATGGAGCGTGGGTTTCGCGAGCATGGCGCTGCGCTGGGTAGTTGTCGAGTTGAACGCATCGATGCCAAAGGCAGGCGCATTGGCTTGAACCGGTCAGAAGCCGATGGCGCCGGGATCTGGGTCGACGCGCTTCGGGTGCTTGCGGTTTCGAACCGGCTTCCCGCACCGGGAATCGCAGTGCGACGGTCGGTATATGAACGTTTGGGGGTCTTCGATGTCTCGTTAAATCATGCCGCCGACTGGGATATGTGGGTTCGAATCGCTGCGGTAGCGCCCATCTATTATGAGCCAGAAGTTCTGGCCGCCTATCGGATACACGAGGGACAGCACACCACGTCAGTAGCCGCGAGCGGCGACAACATACAACAGGCGATCGAGGTGATCGATCGCCTGTCCGACAGAGTCTCCGACCCAGCGATCGCGAATTCGCTGCAAATAAAGGCGTTGGCCTATAGCGGGGCGTATGCCGCTCGCGCCGCAGCGCAGGCTGCGCGTAACGGCCAGCCGAAGATCGCAGCGAAACAGTCGTCCATGGCCGTTCGATGCTTTATGCGAGGTGCGCGAAAAGCAGCGCTTGGCCACTAGCTAAAATAGTGGAGGGCGGCCGCGACGAGCGAGCTCTCTTACCGTTGCCCAAGCGATCGGTTTCGCATCGATGGGGCTCTTCGTAAAGCCGACAGCCAGCCCAGCCCGAATCTGGCGGACGTCGCTCGATGAGCGCGCGCGGACCAGAACTCGCAACGTAGCGATGACGATTGCGAGACCGCGTATCCCCTTGGGTAGCAGCCCTCGCGCCAACCAGACCTTGTTGCGCACTGCATAATGCACGGCGGTGGGGTTGCGGCCTTCGGGCGTATCGGGATGCTGCACCACCAGGTCTGGGCAGTACTGCACGTTCCAGCCCGCATCGAGCAACTTCCAACTGAGTTCTGTTTCTTCGTGTTTGAAGAAGAACTCGTTGGTGTATCCGCCGACTCCGTCAAAAGCTTGGCGCCGCAAGGCATGGCCGTTTCCCGGGAAGGTGACAGCGTCGCAGGGTTCGTTGCCTGATGGCCGCAGATGGGCTGGTTTCCATCGGCGAAGCGACCGCTCCGACCCAGAAACCACGACTCGATACGCAAGCGCCCCGAGAGCCGGATTGTTCTTGAAAAGATCCTGAGTCCGGGCAGCCAAGTCAGCAGATCGTGCTGTCGAGTCGTCATCGAGGAACACCAAAACATCGCTCGTGGAGTGCTGTATGCCAAAGGATCGACCGCCTGGGACGCCGAGATTCGTTGGCGAACTGACGATAGACCAGCCGGGTATCGGTTCAACCTCGACGCCGTTCGCCACGAGCACGCGTTCATGCACCACTTGGCCCGCCAACGAAGCGGCCATTTCGGCCAGTTCAGTATCGCGCCCGCCACTGGTGAGAACGATGACGGCCACGCTTGGTACGGCGCTGTTGTGCTGCATCTCGACTTACGCTTGCCCAGTACGTTCACGTATCGAGGTGGATAGGCGATCCGCGGCATCTAACGCTTCGGCGATGGTGACGTCCATATCCATGTAACGATAGGTGCCCAAACGGCCGACGAACGTCACGTTGTCGGTGGCCGCAGCGCGCGCTTCGTAGCTCTCGAGTAGCTCCTTGTCGTCGACC
>Ga0115031_1003046_pt1 | contig 12431 bp, 10 predicted proteins | sample Maine_Asex4_meta_FD_87301 | JGI IMG/M metagenome (GOLD analysis project Ga0115031, IMG submission 87301) | Marine algal microbial communities from Maine, USA - Maine_Asex4_metaG | ecosystem: Host-associated > Algae > Red algae > Unclassified | place: Maine, USA | collected 2015-01-05 | reverse complement strand
TAACAGTCCCCTTGTCAAAAAAGCAACGATTAATCAATCAGGAGGTTTAATAAAATGGCAGCCGGAGATTGATTGGCAAGAAGAGGAAGTATATTACTGGCGAGTAAGTCCAGATAGTGTATCTGTAAATCTTTCGACTAACTGGATGAATAGTTCGTTTGTTTATTTACCAGAAGGAGGTAATGGTAAAAATGAAGGATGGAATCACAGCCATTATTATCAGTTAGCGGATAATTTGTATGATAATTTGATTCTGGAGGAGGGTAATAGAAAGATGAATTTTGCGGATAATGTTAGGGATATTAGAATAAAGAATAGAATTCCGGTAGCAGGAGATAACCCTACCTTTTTTAATAATGGACAGAGGTTTGGATCTGGCTTTCGGTGGACTATTCAATCTGGGTTACAGGTTATCATTTTGGATGGAACAACTGCTCAATACTGGGTTAATTCACCGAAAGATGCGGATGGTTATGGCGATTACCGAAGTGTAGGACATAGTGGACTCATGGTAGCTTTTCCCTATAAAACAAATACAACTGAAGAAAGAAGGGATTTATTAAATTTACTAGTAGATACTATTCCAGATGGGAGTTATGTAGTTATCTATTCTGCCCAGAGAACGCTTACCGCAGATTATTCTCCGGAATTATGGGCACAGGATTCAATTAACTTAGGTTATAATTTATTTAGTATTCTAGAAGAACAAGGAGCAACGGATGTAAGAAAATTAGCATCGAGAGGTTCTGTTCCTTACGTGTTTTCTTATAAAAAGGGTGAGGGCAAAATTTCCGAAGGGATTGCAGAAGACATTAATGAAGTTATTATAATAGACCAAGGTTTGACCGGATTTTGGTTTGAAGGAACTGCTGCTTCGGAAGCTATCGGGCCGGCTTCTTCGTGGGATCAAATAGAGTGGAAAAATGAACTGGGCAGTCTGAACAGTGAAAATGATACTACGAGTATTTCAATTTTTGGCGTTAATGCTTTACTAGGAATTGATTCTCTCATCCATGAAAAAGTAACGGATGAAAATTTTTCTATTAGCTCCATAGATGCTAATCGTTTCCCCTATTTGAGAGTCGTATATAACTCAGCAGACGTCATAAATAATACTAGTGCGACCCTTGATTATTGGCGTGTTAAATACACAGGGCTGGCTGATGCAGTTATCAATGCTGCTAGCAGATTTGCTATTTCTACGGATACAATTACACAAGGAGATTTATTCAGCTTTGAATACGACATTGAAAATATCACTAAATACGACATGGACAGTTTATTGGTAGAATACACCATTACCGATAATAACAATAATATTATTAGCTGGCAAGAAAGACAAGGCACCTTAGCAGGTTTATCTAATCTTTCAGTAGCAGCTACAGTGGAGACCAGAGACTTATCTGGCCTACAAACTTTAAGAATTGAGCTCAACCCCGATGGAGATCAACCGGAATTAAATACCGCTAATAACTTTATTTCGTTTTCATTTTTCGTAGATGGCGATCAGATAAATCCCTTTGTGGATGTGACCTTTGATGGCATCCATATTATGACTGGAGATATTGTTTCAGCTAAACCAGAAATTGTTGTTTCGCTGAAAGATGAAAATAAATTTCTCGCATTATCAGATACTACGCACATGCGATTATTATTGACCTATCCTGATAATTCTACGCGAGAAATTCTATACGAAGATCCTGATCTTTCTTTTTTCCCGGGTATTAATCCAGAAGATAAGGCTGAGCTTAGATACACTCCTTCTTTTGTACAAGACGGCATTTACAATCTAATCGTACAAGCCGAAGATGCCAGTGGCAATGCCAGTGGTAGCTTGGACTTTAAGACCGCTTTTGAAGTAGTAACCAAGAAAGCCATCTCCAATGTGCTCAATTATCCAAATCCTTTTTCTACCAGCACCCGATTTGTTTACACCCTAACGGGAGATGACTCACCAGACACCTACAAAATTCAGATTTTAACGGTGAGTGGAAAAGTAGTACGAGAAATAACCCAAGATGAGATTGGTCCGCTACGAGTTGGAACCCACCAAACAGATTATACGTGGAATGGGACAGACGAATTTGGAGGCAAATTAGCGAATGGTGTTTACTTGTACCGAATGGTTACGAAAGATGAAGATGGTAATGAATATGAAAGAATTAATACTTCTGCGAACAAATATTTTAAGCAAGATTTCGGAAAATTAGTGATTATGCGCTAAAAATTTTTGTATTTTTTTTACTCCTTTGTAAACCAATGGAATTTTAAATAGAAGACATCGATGATGAAGTTGAACAATTTTTTCAGTACAAAATTCAGGCAGATGTTTTTTTAACCAAACAGTAATGATACGGGTTTGTGTAAAGCGCTGGGAGGTATAGTTTATTTGCGCCAGGTCAGTGAGATACTGAGCCAGAATCTGATGAACTTCATCTACGCTAAATTTTTTATAATCGCTATATTTATAACTTTCGTTCAAATATAGTCCTGTTTTTTTCAAAGATGATCTATACTTTTCTGCGGAAGGGAAAGTCCTAACTAAACGACTGAAAATTTTTAGTCGATTTTGATGCCATACCTCACTAAAGCGAAAGGTTTTCTGGTCCTCATGAACTCTAAAAATTGCAATGGGAAAGTTTAATTTTTTAATTCCTCCTTTTAAGGCAATTCGTACATACAGATCTCGATCCATTGTAATCTCAAAACTTTCATCAATAAATCCAATTTCATCTAACACTTTCCTTTTAAAAAAACAAGATGGCTGAAAATATGGGAAAGAGCTTATCAGTTTTAAATCATCATTTTTATTAAGTAACTTATCAAATAATGTTTTTTCACCGTTGGGCAAGAGACTCCATCCTAACGCACTAAGCATTAAAATATCAGGTGATTTTTGAAAAGCTTTTGCAATTTCAAAGAGTGCATTAGGAACAAGCATATCATCGCTATTTAGCCAATTGATAATTTCACCAGTAGCTCGGTAGAATCCCTTATTTATGGCGTGAGATTGTCCCCGGTCCCGCTCGCTGACCCAAAAATCAATTTTATCCTGATATTTCTCAATTATTTTTAAGGTTTGATCTGTACTTCCTCCGTCAATAATTATATATTCTAGATTTGGATACTCTTGGGAAAGAACAGAGGTAATCGTATCTTCAATAAACTCACCATGATTAAACGATGGAGTTATAATTGATATTTTTGGATATTTTTCTGTCATAAATAACTTTCCCATTTTTTAAAAGGAACTGAATTGTTTTCTATCTCCCCACTTAACTTTCCATAACAATTTAAAATGTCATCTCTCAAAAATTTATTTTTCAGTTGAGATTGCCTTTTTTTAAATTTCGGTAATTTAAATGGAATTTCGAGATAATCTGCAATAAATTTAATTGTTTCTTTATCATAAAGATATTCATACTTTACAGAGATAAATGTAAAAGATTGATACTTGTACCACTGATTAAATTGGTGATATAGATTAAGTGTGTCATTAGTTAAAATAGAATCATTTGGTATAAAATCATCAGATTGAAGGTGTTGATGATGAAGCCTTCCCCATTCGTTTATTTTGTAATAAGTAGAAATAACAATATCAACAGGGTTGCCAAATAAAAAGATAACTTTCAGGTTTTTTGGTAATGATATAGGAGGATAACAATGTGTTTTATAAACTGTATTTTTGGAAAAAGATGCATCTTCAATTTTCCGAACAAACTTTTTAGATCTAACGTAAGATGAACTATTTATTATGGTGTCTCGAACAAGAGTAGTTCCACATCTCCCTAGTCCAGCTATGAGAATTGGAGGTTTCGCATAAACTTGGCGATCAAATATATTATTTAAACTTTCTAGAAAGTCCACAGTAAAAATTTATTTATTTTCGAGATTAAAATTTACTATTGTTTAAATCCCAATAATGCTCTACCAAAACCCCTTTGTAAGTGGCTGGCAGTTTACCTGTTCTAAAGAAAAAACCAGTTTCAACGGAAAGATTAACAACATTCAATAAAATATCAACTTCCTGGCCATTCACTTTACCAATAACATCCAAGTGATATTCGCCTACATTGAGTGGTAATTTAGGAATCATGCATGTTACCGTTCCTCTTTTGGGTATTTGTAAAAACAAACCTTTACATACTCTACTGTTACAAATAAAAGCATAATTGCCATTGACGTCTTTAAACTCAATTCTAACTATCAAATCGGCTAAAATTGAGTCCTGCAATTCATAATCCAGAAAGATCAAAAGCTCTTCACCACTAGCAATTGTATGAATTTCATTTTTATTATTATCCATCAGCCGGATCGCCGTAAACTTTAATAATCCACTCCCCGAACGATCTTTTCTATTTTTTAATGAAATATCCGTATTTGCAGGTAACAAAATTGTTTCTAAATAAGTACTAACTGTTTCCTGTATTTTTCCAGCAAACTTAACAGATCCATTCTCTAAAAACAACCCATGTTTACAAAGTTTAACGATACTATTAAGGTTATGGCTAACGAAAATAATAGTTCTGCCTCCACTAGCCACTTCACTCATTTTCCCCAAACATTTTTTTCGAAAAGCTATATCTCCTACGGCTAATACTTCATCCACAATTAAAATTTCTGGCTCCAAATGTGCTGCCACTGCAAAAGCCAACCGTACGTACATACCAGAAGAATAATGTTTAACAGGAGTGTCAATAAATTTTTCGACCCCGGAAAAGTCAACAATTTCGTCAAACTTTGTAACAATCTCCTTTTTTTTCATCCCTAAAAGTGAACCGTTCAAAAAAATATTTTCTCTTCCTGTAAGTTCGGGATGAAATCCAGTTCCCACTTCTAGTAAAGAAGATACTCTACCCCTTATTTCTATGCTCCCTTTTGTAGGAATAGTGATCCTTGATAAAATTTTCAACAATGTACTTTTACCAGCTCCATTTCCACCAATAATACCCAAAACTTCTCCTTTCTGCACTTCAAAAGAAATATTCTTTAATGCCCAAAATTCGTTATCTTCGTCTTGTTGCTGTTTTTTTCTGTTAAAAATATTACTAAAGGTACTCCGTAAATCTCCTGCTACAGGTTGGCCTAAGCTATATTTTTTAAAAATATTTTCTACTTTGATTACTACGTTCTCTTCCATTCGTCAATTTAAATAATATCTGCAATAACGAGTTCAACTCGATTAAAATATATCCAGCCTGAAATAAATAATAATAATAAAACGCCCGTTGACAACAAAATATAAGGAGGAAATTCACCTATTCCGAGCAAACTCCATCTCATTCCTTCCACTACGCCCGCTAGTGGATTTAAAAAAAATAAAAGTTGATACTTCTCCGGCACTGCACTGGCTGGAAAAGCAACTGGAGTGGCGTACATCCCTACTCTTAGTATCAATGGCATCACGTGTTGAAAATCTCGAAATCGAATAGTTAAGGCAGAAATCCAAATACCCGATGCTACACCCGCCAAAATCGCCAAAAAAATAAAAAATGGTAACCAAATTAAATTCATCGTTACCGGATACCAATAAATAAGCATCAATATAGCTAAACAAATAAGGACAATTCCAAAATCAATTAGGCTAGTAAAGACCTTTGATAGTGGTAGAATCAAGCGTGGGAAATAAATCTTTTTCACCATATCCTGGGCCGATAATATCGATCGTCCCGCATCTCCAGCTAAACTCGCAAAAAAAGTCCAGCCACACAATCCAGCCAGTGTATAGAGAATATGAGGAATATCTCCAGTATCAACTTTAGCTACCGTACCGAAGATAAAGCTCAGTATTATCAATGTAACAATCGGATTAATAAATGCCCAGGCAAATCCTAAAAAAGATTGAGCATACTTAATTCTGAAATCTCGCCAGGCGAGCATCCAGAGAAGTTCACGGTATCGTAGGATTTCTTTACTTTTTTCCCAAAAAGAGTTATTATGAGAAGTAATAATTGTCTTTTGTCTCACCTTACTTTTGTTCAAAAACTGAAAAATTATCTATTAATATGCTCTCCACGAGGAATTCATTAAACTTGATGACTCCCTGCTGCGTCAGATGATGACTATCGTAGAAGTCTAACTTTTCATCCATTCTCAACAATTTATTCATATTATAATAGCTTACATTTTTAAAAGAACTAAAATATTCATCAATTTCAGAATTATTTTTAACTGACTGATATTCATCTAGCGTAACGGGTGTTTGTACTAAAATTGTTTTTATTTTATGTTCTCTCAACGTTTTAATAATTTCTTGAAAAGCCATAACCTGCGTCTCCATAAATTCAATATTTTTTGTAGGAATAATTTTAGAATTAAACGGATATGAACACCTCCTCTCAACAAATCCCCCTTTTACATATAGGTTCTCTTCTGAAGAAGAAATACCTTTTCCCAAAGATAAATTTTCCGTTCCTACGAAATTGTTAAAAACATGACAAGCAAAGCTATTATACGCTTTTAATTCATTTATTTCTAACACTAAATTTAAGAGTCGTATATCCAAGGTCATATTAGGTATAATCTCTAAAGTAGACTCTAGACCTTTTATTCTAAATGTCATGGGAAAAACATCAAAGATAACTACTTTAGGATTTATCTTATTTAGAAAATTTTCAACTAGAAATTTAGTTTGAATAGGAGTTTGAGCACTCGTACCTAAATTAAACATACTTATCCCATAGTTAGCCATGATTCTAGGATCATATCCTCGATAGGCATGTGATGAACCAAGCACCAGTATATCCACCTGGGTGACAGTTTTTGCTTCAATCAATCGCGATTTTGTATAGGTCGTTCCATTAAATCTTCTATAAATAATATTTCGTTTCAAAATAGAAGGACCATACTGGTCTATTATTCCTACACTTACGATCCACAGAATTAAAAATAAGAAAGAATAAAACGTTACTTTCGTAAGAAACAATTTCATAACTTTTACCAGTATTTTTTAGCTATAATGAAAGTATCAGTTATAATTCCATGCTATAACGTTGCCAAATACTTGAATAGAAGTATCATGTCAGCTATACATCAAAGTTATAATAACATAGAGATTATCTTAGTTGACAATGATTCTCAAGATAACACCCTTAGTCTGCTTCAAGAATATAAATATAAATATCCTAAAATTACCGCAGTTGTACAAGAAACAAACCAAGGAGCTCCCGCTGCCAGAAACAAAGGTTTATCTCTGGCCAGTGGCGATTGGATTCAGTTTCTAGATGCTGATGACTTTATACACCCTCTTAAAATCGAAAAACAACTTAAACTTGTCAAATCTTCTACCGATATAGTTGGCGGAGCCTGGGAGCATAAACTATTAGATGGCAAAATAGAAAAAAATCTGATTGATCCTACTATTCACCCATTTCTACTTTTGTTTAAAGGAGGTGGTGCAATTGGAAATACTTGCTCCAATTTATTTAAAAAAGAAGCTATAGAAAAAATAGGAGGATGGAACGAGCGTATGACCAGTAGTCAAGAAGCTGAATTAATGTTTCGTTTATTTTTAGATGGTGCATCCATAGAGATTTCTCCCCTAATTCTTACCACCGTATATAAAAGAGTCAGTGGACAAATATCGCAGGAAAACTCGGTAGGTTATGCAGAATACATCTTGAATTTTCGTTATAAAATGCTAAAGATATTAAAACAACAACATCCTGATTTTGTAAAGCAAAATCAGCACTATTTTGATAACGAGATTTATAAGTATATCAGATTATTAACTACCTTAGATTATCAAAAAGGAATTCAAGAATATAAGAAATATTTTAATCAGCAACATTTTGTGCCCGACGGAAATCACCGAGGCAACCCCAGATGGAATGAGTGGGCAGTCCGATTAATGGGATTCCAGCGAACTGAAAAATTAAAAGCATATTATAAAAATTTATTTCGTTGAATACGCTGGATACATAAAACTAACTCCAAAAATCGCATATAGTCGCCATAATCTCCAGCTTATTTTTTTTCGTAGCGATCGCTTAAGAAAAGTCAAACTCTTTTTTCTTCCTAAAACTTTTATACTTTTTATTGCATATTGCAGTTGTTTTTCAGCCAACAGGAACGAGCCAGTATCTTCTGGCAAGAATCCACTCATATCGTATCTGTCAAATAAATCATGAATAGCTTGTAAATTTAATTCCATTCTCGTGGAAAAGTCTTTTTTTGTAAAATGATGAATAGATCCCATTAATGGGTGAATTCGATAGACATAGGTATACGCATCAATTTGGTGAAAGGGATATTTGGCGAGCAATCGCAGTATTAAGTGTGTATCTTGCCAATGCGGGAATTCAATAGGAAAAGTATCTTTATTTAAAAACTCTCTGGGAATGCATAAGCAAACTACTGCACACATATTAAAAGCAGAAAAATAAACTGGATTCTTATGTAAACTAGGCTCATAATTAGTTGATTTCTCTCTTTCGCCTCTTTCAAATTCCCTCGAGAAACCAGATCTTAATATAATTTTTGGAAAATCTTTTTCTATTAGAAACGAATAAAACAGACTCAAATGATTCTCTAAATAGTAATCATCATCGTCCAAAAAACAAATATACTCTCCACTAGCTTCTTTAATGCCTTTATTTCTAGCTACGCTACGTTCTTTTTTTTCCTGATAAACATAATATATCCTTTCGTCTCCAAATCCGATAACAATCTCCTCCGTATCATCCGTAGAACTATCATCTACCACAATCAGTTCCCAATCAGTGACTGTTTGATCAATAACACTTTGAATTGCTTTTTTTAATAACTTTGCCCTATTATAAGTCGGAATAACGACGGTAAAAAGCGTTTTTTTTTCTTTCATTATAAATATTAAAACTTCTAATTGATAAGTACGGTTTGTAAAACATAATAAAATAAATTTAAAAATAAACAAGATTTCTCCGAATGAATAAAGAACTATTGGAAAAAATAATTCTAGGCTTAGTTTGTTTTCAAAGAAAATAAAAAAAATCCCAACATTAATATTTCTAACTTATTAATATTTATTGTGTTGATGTTTTCTTTATCCGTAATAACCAGCTTGAAGTATGGAGCAGGCAATAATTACTTTACAGAGTATAAGATACTTGCCCTTACATGATATTTATCCTTTTTTAAAAAGACAACCAGTATTTTTAATAAAATCAGTGTTTGTCTTTAACTTTTTTTTTATTGACATTTATTATGTCTTTCAAAGATTGCGATCTGATTATGTTAAAAAATAAAGCAAGGCACGACTTCATCGACTATCAAAATTCTTTATTGATCGCTAATTATGTTAAACGTAATTTGATAAATAGAAAAGAACCCTCAGTTTTAGTGTATAAAGACATTTCGATATTAAATAATATGCTATTCGATCAGGTTATCCTTCCTAGCAAAGAAACCTTTCGTGCAACTTTTAAAAACGATAATAACAATGCAAAAATCAACTTACATAATGATTTGGGAAGTGGTATCCTTCATTATCTTATTTTGCCAAAAAATAAACCCCTCGAAAAAATACGGATCATAGGTTATCCTCTTAAGAACTTTGAACTCAAAAAGACTATTGAAAACAGTAGCATCTACGCTCCAAAACTTCCAATCACCCAATGATCCTCATCGAACCCTTCCACCACTACGAAGTTCTCCACAGCCTCCTGCGGATGGTCCTGGCCACGGAAGGATCAGCAACTGTCATCACCAACGAATTTTGTAAAAAGCATATCCAATTGGATCACCCGTCGGCGATCACCTGGTTGGTCGCACCGAATACTGAAAGCGTAATTCGAGAAGAACAGGCGCGCTTACAAAAATCCTCCACCATTATTTTTACCACTATTGATCCCTACTCTACCTTCTGGTCGTGGCGGCTACCGGGAAAAAAAGTAATGGCCTATATTCATAACGCCCATAGTTTTTTTGATGTCCTCGAGTACAGTCTGCCCAGTTTTTTTTATCGATTAAAAAACTGGTCGTATGCGGTTAGAGGAGACTATCAACGACAAAAAGAGATTCTGGCAAAACTTACCAACGTGCTTGTTCCCGACGAATCAATTGCTCGTCATTTGAAGTCAAAGATAACCGTAGAAAACTGGAAAAAGGTCAAAACGCTCCCTTTTGCTTTTCCTGAATTCAACCCCAAAGTACATTTGGATAACCCGATTCGGATCACAGTACCTGGTACCATTTCCAATCAGTTGCGGGATTATGAGATAATCCTCGCCTGTTTACCAAAAGTGGATCAAATCATTAAAATTCCCGTACAGATAAATTTACTAGGACGTCTGAAAGAAACAAAAATTCGCCGGTCTTTTGAAAAATTAACTTTAAAAAACATCCAAATAAAATTATCCGAAGACTATATTTCTCACGAATTATTTGAGCAGCAAATGCGAGCAACGGATTTTTTATTATTACCTGTTCGAGAAAAAATGATCTATAAAGCACATTACGAATACCGGGGGAAATCCTCGGTTTCCGGAAATATTAACGATCTGGTAAGATACGCCCTACCGGCTGTATTACCTGACTTTTATCCATTAGATGATTCACTGGAGGAATGGGTTATAAGGTATAGCGACGAAAAAAAATTAACAGATATTTTAATTATGTGGATTTCTAACCAGGCCTTTGATGACATAAAAAGAAAAAAATCAATATATTTTGATGAGTACCAAGAAAAAGTACTGGCAAGTTTTAAAGAGCTACTTAATTAAAAATATATTTATTACCAGTCCTGCCTTAAAGTTGACCAGTATTGCTTCGGTTGCGAACAGCTAATTTTTTATTTTATTCAGAACCTACGCTAAACATTTCCATCCATGCCCCCAACAAATAAACCCGCCAAATAACTTTCACATCTCCTACCTTTTTAACCTCTTCAAAATCAATGATTTCAGTCAGTTTTTCATTTTCCTCAATAACTGCTAACAATCTATTTTTTTGTCCTTGCAACCAAGCTATTTCCGGAGTGGCAAATCCCAATTTATCATAGCGATTTCTGATTATTTCTGGTAATACCTCCTTTCTACTTTCCCGTAGAATCCACTTACGAATTCCTTTTCTAATTTTCAAATCAGCAGGCAGTGACAGACAAAATTCTACCAGTTCATGATCCAAAAAAGGAACCCTGGATTCGATCCCGAAACTCATCGCATTTTTGTCTTCGTACCGTAGTAAAGCGTTTAATCCCAATTCGGATAGCAAATTTTTACTCATCGCTAAAACGGAACTTTCCTTACTTCGCCGAAACAATTTTTTCGAGTTTGGCTGTATTTTTATCCAGGGATAATACTGCTTTTTTTTGTTTTTAAAGAAATAATTTTTTAGATCATTCCAGCTTTTTTTCCACGGAATCTGATGCAAGCGGATGAGTTGATACACCGTACTCAATTTTGTCAGTAAACCCGTTTTTGATTTTAAAATCCCCAAATAAAATTTTTCGTAACCCGCTAATATCTCGTCTGCCCCTTGCCCGTCCAACATTACTTTTACATCCAATGCGCTGGCTGCCGCAAACATTGCGAATTGCGCTTCCACTCCGATTCCGTTGTAAGGTTCTTCCTGTTGCCAGAGAACTTTTTTTCTGTTGTTCTCATATTCTGCAAAAGAAGGTTGTAAAATATGGCCTTCGACACAGTCATGTTTTAAGACTGCTTCCACGTATTTTCGTTCACTGATTTTGGCCTCGTCGTAGACCACCGAAAAGGTAGATAAAGAAATATTATTTTTTATTTCAGGAATGGTTAAAACTATCGCACTACTGTCTAAGCCGCCAGATAACGCTGCCCCAACTTTTACATCTGCCCGTAGACGTAACTGCACTGATTGAACAAATTTTTCACTAAACCTTTCGACCGCTTTTTCAACGGTAATCGGCTGGGTCGAAAAACTTTTCAAGTCATAATAAGTAGCTATCGCATACCTCCCGGTCTTTAAATCAAAAGAAAGTGTTTGTCCGTTACCTAATCGAAATACACCGTCAAACAACGTCTCTTCGGTATGATCGTGCATCTGATGTGCCAGATACTCGTACGCTTTGGTTTTGTTCAGCTTTGCTTTCCAACCGGATATATTTATAAACGCTTTTATTTCGGAACTAAAACAAAATTTACCGTCTATCTCCGTGTAATAAAAAGGTTTTATTCCGAAGCGATCCCGACTACAAAACACTTCTTCCGTTTTTTGATCATAAATAGCAAATGCCCATTGTCCGTTAAAGCGTTGTACACAATCCTTTCCCCAATAGTCATACGCTGCCAATAATACCTCGGTATCCGTTTCTGTTTTAAATTGGTAACTATAATTTAGCAACTGGATTTTTATTTCGGGAAAATTATAAATAGCACCGTTAAAGACCATCACTTTATTCCATGCTTCGAAAGGTTGTCGACCACCCGCTCCCAAATCAAAAATAGACAAACGTCGATGGGCCAGGCCAATATTTT
>Ga0115031_1003043_pt1 | contig 12437 bp, 7 predicted proteins | sample Maine_Asex4_meta_FD_87301 | JGI IMG/M metagenome (GOLD analysis project Ga0115031, IMG submission 87301) | Marine algal microbial communities from Maine, USA - Maine_Asex4_metaG | ecosystem: Host-associated > Algae > Red algae > Unclassified | place: Maine, USA | collected 2015-01-05 | reverse complement strand
GCTTTGGTCTTGATCCTCATCTATCTCATCTAAATCACATCTGGTCAAGCTCAACAAACAAAAAAGCGGAAATTAAGGCTTCTATACCCTAATTTCCGCTTTTCTATTTTCGTCTATGTTACTAGAGAAATATTCTAAAGCTAGAAGCTACTCTATTCGTCTTGAATAAAAGCGCCCCAGCGTCCTTCCATACCATCTTCTGTTACACCATAAAAAACACGTGTATTTCCGTTCTCGCGTAGCACCAAATCATATCGAATTTTTCCAGCGCGTCTATCAACATGAAGCAACCCGATGTTGCCGCGCCATTCAATATCTGCTTTCTCTGCTACATTATTTTCGTGGTTCTGAATCGCATAGTTCCAAAGCTTTCGTGAACCTTTGCGCGTAACGTTTTTAATTACATTGCCGTTGCGCATATCTCGAATACAATGAACCTGATGCCCGTTTCGTTGAACGCTTTCAATTATCTCAACGCCGATTTGCGGCAGATAGAAAGCATCATCGGAACTGACCTTATCAATTTTCGAAGGAACATTCTTCTGTTTGTTCCGTTCATTATCGGTATTATTAGTAGCTTTCGCACTATCGTTATTCGCATTGCTTGTATTCGCATTACTTGTATTCGCGTTGCTACTATTCGTATTACTTGTATTCGCGTTGCTGTTATTACGACTGCGCCCGCGTCCACGCCCGCGTCCACGGCCCCTATCGTTCGCCTTATCGCTATTGCTCCCACTATTGTTTCTAGTACTATTTTTAGTATTATTCCTGCTATTGGAAGCAGTACGTTGTTCATCAATAACGGCTGTTACAAGAGCAACAATCTCATCACGGACAGCCTGACTCGTTTCGGTTTCATCGCGAATGTAGAACTTATACTCATCGAGACAATAGGGTCGATCTGTTCCTTTGGGTACCTGAATCTGCAGTACTTTTTTACCCTGTGTCTCACAGAGTTCAAACTTGACATGAATCGGCGGCGTTATGCGTTCGTTCATGGCTTCTTGGATTTCTGCTTTTACATCATCAGGCTTGGTCAAACCTTTGGGTTTCGTTTTCTTCTCGTTGGCACCAACAAAAACAGTACCACCAAGCGTATTCCCAAATGCGCAGATGTCAGACAAAATTGCGGCCATTTTTCCACCACGAACGCCTGCTGTTTCGTGGAAGCTTAACGTAATACCAGAGCCTTCATCTCGTGCATTTTCTACCGCATCATATGGCTGATCTTTAGGGCGAGCCTGACGTGTGCGATTAAACTCATCACTGCGTAAAAGTTCTGCAATAGCATCAAAAGACTTTTCAGTGAGCGAAAGATCCGTTGAGCGATCTCCGATCCCCAAACGTTTTGGTTTTTTCGGATCAACTTCAATACGATGCGCATCACTGCCTTGAATGCAGTGCATACGTCGTGGATATTCTGCTTTTGTGCCGTTAAAAAATCGGGCTGTAGAACGTCCGCGTTTGTCCAGATCAGTTACTTCAAGTGCGTCCAAGTTAGTGTCTTGTGTGTAAGCAATTTTAGTTTGCCCACCAAAAGGAAAGTCACGCATAGCGACACCGTGCGTACTGTTAGCGTGTGCTGCAATTGCAAGACCACCTGCTTCACGAATGACCCGGTAAGCGGTCAAAACATCCGTGCTAGCGCCCGTTTCAGTCGATCCTGTATCTAACTTATCGGCCGGTACATTCAATTGCAATAATACTAACTCAAGCTGCCGTGTCGGCGTTTCGGGCGGAAAAATGCCCAAAATATGAAATCCAAATGTGGCGGTGAATTCAAACCCTGGGAGCAATAAAACTTTTTCACCTAATTCTCGCCACTCTTTCAACTGCGTTTTTTCGTCTTCTGTCAGACGATCATCTTGTTCAAGTCGAGTAAGCCACTCAACTTCTTTACGGATAGCACCAATGCCTGCAACGGTATTATGGTCAGTAACAGCCACAATATCTAAATCCTGCTCAGCTACTTTACGCATCCACTCTAAATAGGTAACGTTCGGCTGCTCATAATCGTTTGAAGCCATTGTATGCAAGTGTAAGTCGGCTTTAAACCATTTGTGCTGAGTATGGCTACTTTCCCCAGTGCTACTATCAACAGAGTCACTTTTAACCGCAACATTCTCAGTCGCACTCTTTGTGCTGGATCGTGGAGATTTGGGTCGACCTGTTCGCGACTTACTAGTATTTGTGCGGGATTTGCTTGGGGATGACCTACTAGTTGTACTTTTTCTTACTCTAGGCTTAGCAACTGTTTTGCTATCTTCTGTACTGCTTTCAATGGTCTTATCGATTGTAGTCTCATCTGCGGTACTCTTGCTTGCTGTAGACTTTTTACTACTTTTACGAGTAGTAGGCTTCTTTGCCGTAGATTTGGTTGCACGTTTACGGGTTGGAGCCTTTTTTTCTACAGGTGGACTTGCTTCTTCCGAAACAGAGTCCTCATTTGACGCAGCAAAACTCTTTTGCCAACCATTATTCGGTTTTGATTTGCTATTCACAATCTAATATTGATTCTCCTTTACAGGAATAATATGACACTCTATCAATTCGCTCTTACTCTGACCAAAATATTGTGGTCATCCAAAATATGCTTAATCCAAATTATTTATAGTAGTGCAAAAGTTGTTCTGCTTCAACATATTACTAAATTCAATGCACTACTAAAATTACACCCCAACCGATACCATAAATAATGCTTTTCAGATTAATAAATTTAAATTAGAAAAACATTCACTACATTACTTTTGGGTATGCCATTATGTTAACATAACTTGGTTACATACAGTAAGACGATGTAAAATATACTCAGGTTTAGCGACGAAATACATTAGAACAAATTAAGGTTTTACTGAAACAGTGCTTCGATAATAGAACGTTTCAGTAGAAAAACAGGTCCGTTACAGAACGTCTAAATTAAAAACGTAAGCGTCACAATAAAATATTTTGAGTAGACTTAATAAGAGTGCTCATGAGGTTTAATACAAATAATTATGCTGTTTTGGTTTGCACCCGACATTATTTTAAACCAGTTTTGTCAGAATGGGAATTATTGGAAACAACATCTTCCAAGGCTGCATCAAGCACTTCATCCACAATATCAACCAAAACAAAATTCATTTTACTGCGAACAGACTCTGGTACGTCATCCAGATCAGCCTCATTGCGCCGCGGCAAAATTACGGTTTTCAAACCAAAACGAGCGGCAGCCAACACCTTTTCTTTGATGCCGCCAATCGGCAAAACCTTACCACGCAGAGTCAACTCACCAGTCATGCCGACGCCAGCACGAACCGGGCGACGTGTCAGCAGGCTAGCCAGCGCAGTGGCCATTGTAATACCAGCACTCGGGCCATCCTTCGGTATCGAGCCAGCAGGGATGTGCAAATGGATATCCGACTTTTTGAACGCATCAGCATCAATCCCAAGTAATTCAGAACGATTACGCACATAGCTGCGGGCAGCCTGCGCGCTCTCTTTCATTACATCACCAATCTGCCCCGTAACAAGAAAACCCTTTTCACCAGGCACGCGTGTTGCTTCAAAGAATAAAATGTCACCACCAGTCATGGTCCAAGCAAGGCCAATCGCAACGCCCGGAATCTGCGTTCGCTCGATTATCTCCTCGCTGTGGATCTTGCGCTTACCCAAATATGTGTTTAAATCATCCGGCTTGATAACGTTTAACTTTTTTGCCGTACCCGCAGCGACCTTTGCAGCCAATTTGCGACAGATCTTACCAATCTCCCGCTCCATCCCGCGTACGCCAGCTTCACGCGTGTAATTCTGTACAATCAATTCCAGCGTCTCTTCCGGCAATTCAATCTCGCTATCGCGCAAACCATTTTCTTTGATCTGGCGCGGTACTAAATACCCTTCAGCAATCTTTACCTTCTCTTCATTGGTATAGCTGCTTAATTGAATAATTTCCATACGATCACGTAGTGGACCAGGTATCGTGTCTAACACATTTGCCGTCGTAATAAACATTACTTGGCTCAGATCAAAGGAAACATCTAAGTAGTGATCGCGAAATTCGCGATTCTGTTCGGGATCCAACACCTCTAAGAGCGCGCTGCTTGGATCGCCGCGAAAATCGCTCCCAAGCTTATCCACTTCGTCCAACATAAAGACGGGATTACGCGTCTCAACTCGACGCAGGCTTTGGATAATACGCCCCGGCATCGAGCCAATATAGGTGCGTCGGAACCCACGAATCTCGGCTTCATCGCGCACCCCGCCCAGCGCGAGCCGCACAAATTTACGGTTCATGGCACGGGCAATGCTAATGCCTAAGCTAGTTTTACCAACGCCCGGAGGCCCCACAAAACAGAGCACCACACCCTCTCGTTCGCGCCGGATCTTGTCGCGCACATTCTCATCTTCTTCAGCCCGTTCATCTTTCCGATCCGCACGCAACTTACGTACAGCCAGAAATTCTAATATCCGCTCCTTAATCTCATCCAACCCATAATGGTCCTCGTCAAGCACCTTGCGGGCGTGAGCAATATCCAGATTATCGGGTGAAACCTTTTCCCACGGCAGGCTGACCATCAGATCAAGATACGTTTTGATCACGCTATATTCAGCTGCCTGAATCGGCATTCGGCGCATCCGGTCCAATTCGCGATTGGCCTCTTTCTCAGCCTCTTCCGGCATTTTGGCCTCGACAATCCGCTCTTCCAACTCGCGTATATCAGCCATCTGCTCATCTTCATCGCCTAACTCTTTTTGGATGGCCTTCATCTGCTCGCGCAAGAAGAAGTCGCGCTGCATTCGCTCCATCTCGCCATGCGCCTCGGATTGGATCTTTCGGCCAAGTTCCAGCACCTCGATCTCTTTCTTTAACAGGCCCGCTAACTGCATCAGCTTATCGTGGACGCTATCCATTTCGAGAATGGCTTGCGCATCATTAACATCAAGGTTCATGCTGCTGGCAACAAGATAGGCTAATCCACGCGCGTCCTCAACATTGACCGCCATCACGGCCAACTCGTCAGGTAATTGCGGCTCTAGTTCAAGCAAATTGCGAAAAAGCTCCTGCACAGCGCGCATAAGTGCTTCGCTCTCTAATTGCGCGCTCTCCTCACTATCTGGCAGATCTTCCTCGGGGATAATCTCAACCTGAGCGCGTAAATAGGGCTCTTCTTGCACATATTTCACAATGCGAATACGCTCAACACCCTGTACCAGTAGACGCATCGTCCCATCTGGCGTTTTGAGCACGCGATGCACCTGTGCCGCAGTCCCGATTGTATGAATTTCATCAGGATTTGGCTCGTCTACATTCTCATCTTTGCTTGTTACCAAAGCAATAATGCGATTGTCTTTCAGACTATCTTCTACTAAACGAATGCTGCGTTCCTGCCCAATTGGCAGCGGTAGCCAATTTTTGGGATACACAACGGATCCGCGCAAAGGCAGAACCGGCAAATCGTCGGCTACAATCGATTTAGTATTCTCGTCATCCGAAGACGCGGGGTGTGAAATTGTGCTGGATTCAAACAAAACCTCTTCATCCATAGAATCGTTCCAGTTGTTCATGCCCGAGTTATATAAAGTATCCATCAAAGTTACATTTTCTTCTTCATAAAATATTTACGCTCATATAGCGACAAATTAAAATTATACTATTTATCCTCAAATAATATGAACCAATTTTTGATAGTCGGCAAGCTGTCTACCCACTGCAATCCATCAAGACCACCTAAAAAAATAAGTGATTAACCCGTATGGGACGTGCTCACGGGACTTGAATTAACAGCACCTGTGCTTAAATTTATACATATAACGTTACATATAACGTATTGGTAAGTGTGGCCTAATACCTATAGTAACACAGTTATCCTGCTCGTTTGGAGTATACTATACTACCGATTACGTTTATTACTATACTTATTACCATCTTCTAACGAAACGCAAACAAAATTTGCAAAACAACTCCTATTTTAAGACAAGACAATTGCAGTAGTGATATACTAAATTACAACAACATTATCAAGATGATGCAATTAGACCAACTACCAAAAGAAGGAACGTTGCATGACGGCAACAGCGAATCAACCTATCGGATCGTTCTTAGATTCACTTGCAGCAAAACAATCAACCCCCGGTGGTGGTGGTGCCGCGGCGCTAACTGGCGCGCAAGCAGCCGCCCTTGTCAGTATGGTAATCAATTTTACCATCGGAAACAAAAAGTATGCTGACGTTGAGTGTGAAATGCAAGAGTATCTCACCCAAAGCGAAGCACTGCGCCAAACGCTTACCGAATTAGCAGATCGAGATGTTGAAGCGTTTAACGCTGTTTCGGCCTGTTACGGCATGGCAAAATCGACCGATGAAGAGAAAGCCAAACGAACAGTCACCATGCAAAGTGCCTTAAAAGGTGCGGCTGAAGTTCCCTTTGAAATTGCACAAGCCTGCCTCGATGTGATCAAATTAGCCGGGCCTGTGGGCAAAAAAGGCAATGCCAACGTAGTGGCCGATGCGGCATCCGCGCTCTACCTCGCTTATGCTGGCTTACAAGGCGCATTTGTAAACGTCAACATCAATCTTAAGTATATTAAAGACGCCGACTATGTAGAGAAGTGGGCTACAAAACGCGACGACATTCTGGCCGAAGCAGAGGCACAGTACGGAAGCGGGCGAGCGGCCTGCACCCAAACATTAGGCATTACAATTTAAAGTCATCACATAACCGTTTAGCCCACCCGCCGGTTGAGTGAGCCGAGGCACCATCTAGCTCGTATCGAACCATGCAGGCGAAACAATTATGTCATCAGAATATTAGGATCGAACCATGACAGCCACACTTCTAGACGGCAAAGCACTAGCGAAAAAGCTCAAAGCCGAAATCAAAGAGCAAGTCGAAGTGCTCATCAACGAACAGAATATTACACCAACCATGGCCGTCATGCGCGTGGGTGATGATCCCGCAAGCGGCGGATACGCACGCGCCATCGAAAAACATTGTGCCAGCGTGGGAATCAACTTCCGCACAGAGCTACTCGCAGGTGACACCAGCCAAGCCGATGTCGAATCAAGCCTTGCCGCGCTCAGTGCGGAGAAAAGTGTCCACGGCATTATGGTGCTCGAACCACTGCCCAAAGCGATCAACACAGATGCCTTACTTGCGCATATTGATCCGGCCAAAGATGTCGACGGCGTTCATCCGCTCAACGCAGGTAAACTCTCTGCCAATCGACCACCCTACTTTGCCCCAGCCACCCCGTCGGGCGGCATCGCGCTCATGGAAGAAGCGGGCGTCGACTTCAGCGGCAAGCACGCCGTCGTCGTTGGACGCAGCGACATTGTGGGCAAGCCTATGGCCATGCTGCTGCTGCATCGCAACTGCACCGTCACCATCGCTCACAGCCGCACGCAGGATCTGCCCGCCGTCTGCCGCACCGCCGACATTTTGTGCGTTGCCGTTGGTCGATCCGAAATGGTCTCCGGCGACTGGATCAAGCCCGGTGCCATCGTGATTGATTTTGGTACAACCTATACCGATGATGGCCTCAAAGGCGACATCGAACACGAAAGCGCCAACGCCGTCGCAGGCATGATCACCCCAGTCCCCGGCGGTACCGGCCCCGTCACAAACGCGATGCTGCTGGGCAATATTGTCGCATCGGCCAAAGCCACTTCATAAAACCATAAAAACCTGACAAGATGACAAGATGACAAAGTGACAAGGTGACCCCAATAGCAATGGCTGAGCTTATGCGATAGCATAATGGTCGAAGCCAAAGCGGGCAGGGGAAGAACCTTATCATCTTGTCATTCGGTCATCTTGTCATCTTGTCAAAAACATGCGCCAAGATCGACGCCCCCCCCACATAACTGTTCTAACCCTCTACACCCTACTCACCGCAGTGATGACGTGGCCCCTTGCCATAAATCTGACCAAAGCAATCCCGGGCGACGGCTTTGACGGCTGGCAAAATTATTGGAACCAATGGTGGATCAAAACTGCGCTCATCGACCGGATCCAGAACCCGCTGACCACCGATTTGCTCTACGCGCCCACAGGCGTTGGCCTCTATTTCCATACGCTCAACCCCTTCAACGGCTTGCTTACTTTACCCATTCAGCTAACGGGCGGATTGATCCTTGCCTACAACGCCGTTGTTTTCTTTAGCTGGGTCATGGGCGGCTATGGCCTCTATCTACTTGTCCGCTGGCTCCTACGTAATCTGTCTGACTCGAAAAGTCCCGCGCCACATCTTAAAAAGCAGAGATGGGACAAAATTTTTCTGCGAAATAACACCCACGCTCCTGCCTTTCTCGCAGGCCTCATCTTCACCTTTTCGCCCATTCACATGGCGCACCTGCTCGGTCACATGCAGGTGATGAGCCTCGAATGGATCCCGTTTTACGTGCTGGCCCTTATGCGCTCACTCGACCAAGCCCGCAACGGCAAACCGTGGCTACGCACCGCCATTTTCGCCGGATTTTTCCTTGCACTAGTCGGGCTGTGTGACTGGTACTTCGTGCTCTATCTCTTCTTCTTTACTGGGCTGCTCATCGGCTGGCACCTGCTTGCGGATCTGCTTCGAGCGCACCAATTCACTATTCGCCCATTCATCACGTGGATCTTGCCGCCAGCTACTGCCGGTGTTGTCTTTCTTGTGCTGCTCAGCCCGATGCTCCTCCCCATGATTCGCGAAGCATCGACATCGAGCTTTATGGTGCGCCCCACCACCGATCTCTACATTCTCAGCGCCAGCATCATGGATTTTTTCATTCCCACGCGGCTGCACACACTCTTTCGCCCCGGCAGCTTCGAGTGGATCGGCAACCAAATCGCACCCGTCAGCGAGCGTACAATTGGCGTCGGCTATCTTCCGCTAATCCTCACTTTCTGCGCCGCGTTTCTTGATCGCAAAAGAGTCGGCTTCTGGCTCGGGTGCGCGGCATTCTTCTTTTTTATGGCGTTAGGCCCCGCAATACAGCCCGCAAACATCTCCTTTGAGGATGTACCCGCAGCGGTGGATCCATTCAGTGCCGCAAAATCGGTCGATTCGATTGGCGAGGCTGGCGAGTCAACGGGGTGGCTAGATGGCTGGACGCCCTTTGCCGTGCTCAACAAAATCGTGCCCTTTATGCGCATCAGCCGCAGCGTCAGTCGTTATGCGTTGATGGTTCAACTTGCCGTTGCGGTTGCCGCGGGCATTGGGTTGGCCACACTCCTGCAACGCATGAACCGTTCTGGTGTCGCGACAGTTTTTTCGCTTCTCTTGCCACTGATTTTGCTCGCCGAATACTGGGTGGCTCCCTATCCGCTTAGCCCGCCTGATACACCACAATTCTATGAAACCCTACGCGACCAATCTGGCGACGGCAGTGTGCTCAACCTGCCCATGAACTATGATCGCCCGGGCTACCTGCTCTACCAAACGATCCATCAAAAGCCGCTCAGCATTGCCTACATCAGTCGCGACGATCCACGCACGCTGACCGAACGAGTGCCGCTGCTGCAACATCTGCGTCATCTTGGGCCAGACATTCTCGACATTGACCCCGTTGTGGTTGGCCCAACGATTCTCTCAACATATGGCGTCGAATATGTAATCCTTGACCGCTACAAAATGCCGGGGGGGAAAGAGCGCGAGTATACCACAGATTTAATCGAGGCCATTTTCCATGACAAGCTTCCGCTATACGAAGACGACCGCTTAACGGTATATCAGGTAGCGGCAGGGCCAGCAGAACAATATTATTTCTGGCTCGAAGCAGGTGGCTGGGGTCCATTACAAACGGTGAATGACGGCAAGCGATATCGTGCGCTCTTGGATCAGCCAGCTATCCTTAACTTGGGCAGCAACTATCCACGTGACGCGCGCTTGCGGCTCCGCTATCGCACGACAGCGGAGATATCAAATAGCGAGTCAGCCTTTACAATTTCGAATGCAGTTGGCAATCAACCAGATGATGATATACTTATAGTAGACGCCGCGCCAGATGGTGGCGAGATCGAGTTTGCGCTTTCCAATCTGTTAGACGGCACAGAAAATCACTTTATTGCATTACACGCGCTCGAAGCCGATAGCGTGTTCGTTGAACAAATTTCAGTGGTCCAAACCGATCTAGATAAGTATCAGTAGTTTATCATGGATACGTAGGGAGAAACTCGCTCTAACTACGTGTATCTTCCGATGCTATCTCCACGACCAAAACTAACATGGATTATTTGTATTCCTATACTTGACGACATATTAGAACAAAAACTCAAAAACTGGAGCACACCCATGAACAGCCCAACTGTAAAACTTTCCCAGGATCTTATCGCAATCAAATCCGTCAGCCAGATCAGCAATGCAGCCATCTCCGATTTTATAGAATCTTATCTGGTTCAGGCTGATTTTGAAGTAGAACGACTGGCTTACCTTGATGCGGCTGGTTTAGAAAAAGTGAGTTTGATCGCCAAAAAAGGTAGCGGATCGGGTGGGCTGGGCTTCTTTTCACACTCCGATACGGTTCCTGGGGCCGAAGCCGATTGGGAGCCCTATGATCCGGTCATAAAAGACGGGTTATTATATGGCCGTGGAAGCTGCGATATGAAGGGCCCACTGGCTGCGACAATGGTTGCGGCAGCAAATGCTGAAGCAGCACAACTAACAAAGCCTATCTTTGTTGTCGTCTCTGCCGATGAAGAAGTTGGTTTTGGCGGAGCAAAGCAGGTCTGTCAGGAATCGAAGCTGTTAAATGAAGGTGGCTGGCCCGAGATGTCTGTCGTGGCCGAACCGACAGAGTTGAAGCCGGTTTATGCGCATAAAGGCGGTCAGCATGTGCTCGTTACGGCTCACGGGCGGGCGGCACATACCAGTACAGATAAGGGCATTTCGGCAAATTTTCTGATCGCACCATTTTTGGCCGAAATGGCGGAGCTTGCCAAACTCTTCAAAACCGACAGCTCATTCATGAACGACGAGTTCGACCCACCGACAAACGGTTTCAATATGGTGCTGAACGACGGCAACTGTGCTGGCAACGTCACAGCTGCACGCACAGAATGTAAGTTAAATTTGCGCGGTATGCCGAATGATCGACATGAAGATGCGGTGGCGATGATTGTAGAGGCGGCCAAAAAGTATGATTTAGACGTTTTATCTAATGGAATTGAGCCATTTTATGTGGCGCAGAATGCACCAATCGTCACGCTTGCTCTCCAAGCGACGGGACTGCCGCACGCCAAAACTGTCCCGTACGGCACGGAAGCACTATACTTCCAAAACCATACGCAGTGCGTTATTCTGGGACCGGGCAATATTGCACAGGCGCACACGGTCGGTGAATATGTGGATGTAGCCGAGCTAGAGAGTTCGACGGCGGCGTATACCAAAATGATCTCGATGGCGTGCATGTAGTAGAAGCAGTCATCTCTAACAGTCGAAACAGATAAACTTAAAGGACAAAATGTCTAATAAAGACTTTTTAAAAAGAGTAGCCATTATTGCATTGTTAGTTGTGTTGCTCCTTAGCCTTTGGTATTTGCGCCAAATTTGGATCCTCGCATTTGCGTCGATTGTCATTGCCGTTGGCCTCAGCGTCCCGTCAAAGATGCTGCAAGAGTTCGGCATGAGTCGTGGTCCATCGTTGGCGACATCAGCAGTAGGTGTCATGATCTTAACCGGCTTAATATTCTACTTTGTGCTACCGCCACTCTTTAATCAAATTGTTGCCCTTGGCTCGCAACTGCCCGAAATGACAATCAGCAGCTATAACTCTTATGAAGAGCTACGAATGGGCGACTCATACATAAGTTCCTTCCTACCTGAGCTAGATTTTTCGAGTTTAGAGCAGATTGAGGAGATGTTGGGAATTCAGCCTGGGGATATGCTCGACATATTTGGGACAGTGCTTAGTTCGAGTACGACTGTCTTGGGTGGCCTATTTGAGGGGTTGGGGCTCTTTGCATCGCTACTGGGCAACATCTTTTTTGTGCTCTTTATCGCAATTTTCTTTTTGATTGAACCAACTAGCTATGTGAAAGCCAGTCTGTATTTGGTGCCACGCGAGCATCAGGCTCGAATGTTGCAAATTTGGGATGAGCTATACGATACGCTGACAACGTGGATCGCGGCACAGACACTAACGGTTACGATGACGATTGTGCTAGTCTTTGTCATTCTGGGGTTGCTGCTGGGGCTGCCATTTGCGCTGGTGGTAGCTGTCTTTGCTGGCTTAGCAACATTCATCCCCAATATTGGTGCATTTTTGCCGATTATTCCGATCACAATTTTCACGATTGCGGATCCAGGCTTTGGGGATGCGCCCTACTGGCTGCTGATTTATTTGGCGGTCTATCTGTTAATTCAGCTTTTTGAAAGCAACATTCTCTCCCCGATGATTGTTAAGTCAGAACTGGATATTCCATCGGGCGCGCTTATGTTGTTTCAAGTGGTGAGTGCCACCGTCTTTGGTGCGCTAGG
>Ga0115031_1003042_pt1 | contig 12439 bp, 7 predicted proteins | sample Maine_Asex4_meta_FD_87301 | JGI IMG/M metagenome (GOLD analysis project Ga0115031, IMG submission 87301) | Marine algal microbial communities from Maine, USA - Maine_Asex4_metaG | ecosystem: Host-associated > Algae > Red algae > Unclassified | place: Maine, USA | collected 2015-01-05 | reverse complement strand
TAGTTTGTAAGTTGGCGTTATAGACGACATACGTTCGCCTACCCTGTTTAATAAATGAGACTGCGGTGGGCCAATCGGCGGCAACATCAGGGTCGTATTGCCCCAACCTACGCAGCGCTTCGATCCACTGAGTCGTATGAACCTTCGTTTCGCCGAACTCGCTTTCGAAATCCGCCTTGTTGAGTTGAAAACGCTGCGCTGCATCGACCGGGTCGGCGAGGGCTAGATACTCGTACAAAATGTCTTGCCAAGTCGTCAGTCGATTGGCGTCGCCCTCAAATCCGGCTTCGTGAAAACGTTTGTTAGCGGTTAATAAACAATTGAAATTTTTCATTACGTAATCTTTATCACGCGCGAGATATAACGAGCCACCGTTGATTGGAAGAAAATTGATTCCGTGAATCTCTTCTGGGTTGGCGGTCCACCAAGTCCCGAAGGTGCCACCGTCACCCCAGACCATACCTACGCAAGGCGCCCCAAAACCATCGGGGAAAACCTCGTCATCGCAGTCGAACCAGTAATTCCTGATCGCTTCGGATTCGGTCGCATGCAAATAGATCCCTAAATCGCGAATCGTTTTATCGCCGATCGCTTCTCCATACAAAATCAACGACGTCGCGAAGTTCATTGATTCCGATGAAGACTCTTGATTGTTGCCCGATGCAAAACCCGCGTGCCCCGAAGCCCACGAATGGCCGGCGTAGGGGTCGAAGAACCGCATCCAGGGAAATCTTTTGTCAGTGCGATCGTAATTCGCGCAATCTCGAATCAGAAGATCAATCGCACCGCCGTATTTTTCTGGCCGCGTCCACTGCGGGTCGAACTGCGCAATCGTGGCAGCGGCTTTGATGAAGTAACTGTAGTGAAAATGGTGATCGTTCAAAATATCGGCCGAACCGTAGCTGTCTGGATATCCGATCAACGTGTGCCAATGCGCATCGTAGTAGAAAAATCGCTCAGTATCGGTGGCATCGAACCAGGCCTCCAGTCGCTGTTGTAGGATTTTGACCAGTCGTTGGCAGATGTCGTCTTTGCCGATGTGATTGGCGATCTGAATGACTTCTGAGATCTTTCCAAACTCTTTGCCGTTCCAATAAGTGTCGTCCCTTTGAAATGTTCTCTCACGAGTGGTCAGTTCTTCAAAATAGGCATCGACCATTGGTCCCAGCGTTGGGAAGGAATCGTCATACGTCGGCAAGGCGGGTAGCACGCCAAGGAATCGGGTCGATGTCGAAAAGGAATTCGCGGCAACAACTTTCATGGTTCCACGTGGACTTTCGTATTGGTGGTCGGTCAACTGTCCGAAGTCGTCAAGATTCAAAAACTGATGACGGTAGAGCGCTATTGCAGCGCTAGTTTCGGTGCCCTCCATAATGTCGGTCGTTACTGAAAATTTTGTTTTGACCGAGGCCGATTGTGGGTCGTAGTGATAGTCGACTTTCGTGTCTTTGACAAAGGCAAAGGCATGTTTTTGAAACCACTTAATCGTATTGGGATTGGCGTCGGGCAAGACAGCGATCGAGAAATAGTTCTTCTCAGCTAATTGAGAGGTCAGTTCGTCAATGTCGTCATCCGCAGGCAACCATGTTGCCCCGCTGGGTGCAAAGAATCCGTAGTGGGTTTGATTGACCGTTAAGCCAACTACATTTTTATCGCGATAGAAAACGCGTGCGGTGCCGGTGCCCTCTTCGGCCGTTTTGACAACTGCGGCGACCGGACGGTTTTCGAGGGCCCCTCGTGCCCACGGAAATCGGATGCCGTCTTCGATTGGAAGCTCAACCCGAGTTGCTTCGAGATCGAGTTCGATCTGGCCGTCGCCAAAAACCTTCCAGATTTCCAGCGTCACGGTGCCGTTATTGAAATCGCTTTTTTCACCATAGCTTTGCTTTGGGTCCAGTGGATGCGACTGGTCCGAGAACTTCTCCCAAGAAGTGTCGGTCGGATCGGTTGGCATTAACGAGAACATTTCGACGCGATCGGTTTGGCCGTCGCCGTCGAAGTCGTAACTGAAACGGACTTTCGAGCCGACGCCAACGTTTTTTCCCGCGTTGATCGAAAGCTTAAATTTACCGTCGGCTCGATTGTGTTTACCGTTGATGTTGGCTTGTTTAAAAACCAGAGGATCAACGGGACTGTTGTGGCGATTGAGACTGGCTTTTGAGAATTGGATGTGAGCTGGTTGCGCGCTTTGTCTTTCGAAATACACAAACGGCAACCCGTGTCCAAAGGTTGCCCGAAGGCTGTCAGCGTTTGATTGCCACAACGCCGTCACGGCCCAATCGGACTGTTGGTCCAGGACACAGTTGGGACTGGTGACGCCTTTGAGTCCCACGATCATGCTCTCGCGATAGGGGAACTTGTAGTTGCTGCCTTTTTGAAAAACATTGCCGTCCCTTAACGAGTCCGTCACTTCGGCTACTGGGTTGTAGTCGATCCCCAAACCTGATTCGTTGGCTTTGACCGCCAAGGGATGGGGAAACATCGCCAAAGAATGTTCTGATCCCGTCGCCCAAACAAGCGAGGAACACCAGTCATTGGTTGGGGAAGGATCGACGATGCGATCGCTGATCAGTGGCCGAGCATCCATCAGGCGGCGTGGTTGACCATCGGGTTTGAGTGGAAGGTTGGTGCGGTAGGTCGCTTTTCCGACGGGAATGATTTGCGTTTTGCCAACGTTTCCCAAGCCGCACAGGACAATCATCGTGCTAAGAAATGGGCTCAATGTTGGTCGTTTTTGAAGTCGACCATTGAAGAATTTTGCCATCGAGTGATATCTGGTTTTGTAAAGGATGTGGATTCGTTATCGAAGAAAGAATCGAGGATATGATTTATTGTCTCCTGCGGGCAGGACGATGCGTTCAAACAAATTCGAAGCAAATCGTTAGTGGCGTAGACACGGGCATAGGTACTGGCGGAAGTTAAGTTTTAAATTTTGATGGGGAGATTGAGCGCATTTATTTTATTTCCTGCAGGCGACAAGTAAAACGATGCCGTTGTCAGATGGAAATATTTAACAGTCATGAACAAAATAATAATTTGCAAAATATAGATTTTTCACTGCAACGGAGTACAGGTTTTGTAAAAATGAATTGTTGCAGTGTGATATGTCAGAACACGGAACGCTTCTGGTTTCTGCAACGCGGATCTGTTTTTTCAATTTACAGAAAGAAGAACGCTATGCCACTTTTCGAAGTCGAAACCGAATCACACATCATCATTACCTGGGCCAATGACGAGGGGAACGCGACGGCGGTCGCAGAAGGTTCTTTTCCGGGAGAGAACATCGTGCGTTTGACCAAACGCCCTCGAGACAGTTGGGTGATCTCAAAGGGCATTCTTGGTGTCAACGCGGGTGGTGCCGACGTGTGCGGTCAAGCTCGAGATTGCCTGTCTCGCGCCTCGGGTGATAAGGTGCATGCGATTCGGCTGTACATGATGGAAACCGGAAACGACCTCGAACAGTCTCGCAAAGCCATCGAATCCAATATGTTGATTGGTTGGTAGCCGGCAAGCTTCTAGGAAGTTTTATTTGGACAGCGTCACATTTAAATTAGAACACTGGTTATTAACGTAGTAACGAAACTGTGAGCGGCAAGGAACTAGCCGCCGGTTCTGCCCACTATGAACCGGCGGCTAGCGCCTTGCCGCTCACGAAAGTGGCGCTGTCCAATTATAGTCCAACAGCAAATGGCGATTCATGATTCAATGAGTCGCCGTTTTTTTTATTGACAAATCGGGTTTCTCTAACTCTCTAGCTTGGCGATCTCGACAAAATAGGCACCTCTTGCGGCTCAACGTCCTCCCCTCAGCCAAGGCTGAACCAAGGCAAGAAGTTCTATCTTAAAAGTGGCGTAGGTGTCTTCAGGAATGGTTTGCTGTTCCATGACCTGATCGCCGATCTTCCGCTTTGTTTTGCCGGCCTGCATCGGTTGAGGCGCGTCTTGAGGAAGACGGGACAAACGGACGAGGTAATTGCCGGCGGCCTCAACATCGATGCCCCAGAAACCGCTGATCTCGATCGAATTGTCCGCACGTTGCGGTTGTTGTCAAATGACACCGCCCTTGGTCGGATGCCAGTCGCCAACGGTCAGCAGCATCGGGTTCTCCGCCTCGTTGCCAACGGTAAAACCGCTCGTACCCTTTGGTGTCAGAATAGACGTCTTCAAGATACTGTTCGTCTCTTTGGCAAAGATCCTTGACGACTTTGGAATGATTTCGCGTTATGTTTTTAGATTGTGCTGGATCATCTTGGATGTTGAATAGCGCTCTGTTTACCAATCGCCATTTCTCAGTCAGGACTGCTAATTGCAGTTAATTACCGACACGTTTTTTATCGCCCGACAACATAGGTAGATCGGCTTGTCCTTCGACGAACATGGTGCGGTCGTGCAGACGGGATCGACATTTGTATTCATCCAGCCGCGTGCTTTGCGTCGCCAGCCGGTCAATGTTAAGAGTTTTGAGAAACGGGTTCCCGTGACAGGTCATGTCACGATAGCCTTGGTCATCGGTAACGATCAAAAATACGTTGGGACGCGGACGCAGGACAGGTATCTGCGATCAGCAATATTGCCGCGGCGATGATGATTCTGAACGTTCGTTTCTTCAATTGAAATTGAAATTAAAGTTAAATATTGTATTTGGGCTATGTCAAAGCACTCTTTTAAGGACAAGTGCTGTGATGGCTGCGCGTCCGACAGAGTCGAATCGGTTGCTCGTTTTGCGACATTTATTTGAGCATGACGTCGAAATTTTGGTCGGTGGTCGCAGGCCAGTTACTTCGATTGAGACAGCCATCGTATACGTTGTTTTGTCAACAGCTTTCAAATAGGCAGTGGCTACACAATTTATTTCGTCGTTGCTGTGACGAAAAATGCTTGTGTCGCGACTGATCTCCGATAGGATAAACTTTCGATTAAGCCTTGGGAGAAATGAGTGGCGCACACAATTAAAACCTTCACTGCGTTGGTCTGGTTCGCAGTCTTGGGGCCGGTCATTGGTTCCCCTTTTTCAACGGCGCTGTCTCAATCGCCCGTCAGTCATCCGCCCGTGGGATCGCTCTACAAAGAATTTTCGCTTCACAATGGTGGTGATCGCGATTGGCGAGTGACCGACGATGCGGCGGTCGTGAAATTTCCGCGCGCGAAGGATCATCTACCCAATTCGAAGTTGAGGTTGTTAGTCGACGACTTGGAACATGCCGTGTCCGCAGAAATGTTTCTCGATCGTTGGGGTGGGCATCGCGGCACGATCAACAAACGAATGCGCTTTAACGAAAAAGAATGGATACCTATCGCCGAAATTTCAGCGGTGCCCGAAGGCATTCGCCCCGAAATGCTGATGTACCAGGACAACCCGGTCGTGGAGGTCCCGCTGGATCAACTGGTCGAAGGTGTCAATCAAATTGAAGCTGATTGCGACGAAGCGGGTGGGTTCGGCTGGGGGCAATGGGGCCTTTATTCGCTGACGTTACGCGTCTATTACGATCGGGATAGCAAAGGCGAGCAGTTTCAGATCAGCGGTGATATCACATCGCCCGCTTCGAGTGCAGAGTTTAAAGATTCACCGGTGATTAGCATCGACGCCGATGCCAACATGGGAGTTTCGCGCATTGATATTCTGGCCGCCTATGAAGGTTACGATGAAGACGGCAACGGTGATTACGGCGGGTGGCACGAAAGTCATTTTCAACTGACTCAAGGCGAACCGAATCAAATTCGTGATCATGTTGGGACGCTTTGGGGACAGCCTTATTCGATGATTTGGGATACGAGTTGGATTCCTGATCAACCCGCTGGCGGGATCGCTTTGATCGCGCGGATTCAAAATTCACGAGGTTACTGGACCGTTACTAAACCGGTTGAAAATCTGAGCCTGCGGCGCGACGACGTGTCCGTGAAATTGTATCGGGCTAAGGGTGTGCCAGAAGATTTTGCGGTGCGTGTCGATGATGAAACGAAGTCGTGTTACTTCGATATCCCTGAAGATGCGGTCATCAACGATACGACCGAAGCGGCCCTTCATCTGCGGACGTGGCATGGATGGGATGGCCATCATGAAGCACTGAAGATTAACGAACACGCGATGCCAATCGGCGGCAAGAATCATTTTTACGATTATGATCGGCTGCCGTTTCCTGCTGAGGCGATAAACAGGGGCAAGAACACCTTCACGATTCACTCGACGACCGAACATCACATGCTGGAAGTGCTGTGGCCGGGGCCGGCGATCGTGACCAGGACGGAATTGCCCTCATCCGCCACCATAGCCTCAACCGTCGCAACGGTCGGAGGTGAGTCCGAAGACCGCGCGGTGCAGATCGAAAAAGCAGTTTATCAGCAACGTCCGCATCTCAAAATCACAACGGCTGCTGCGATCTATTGGTTGGACTCCGGCAGCGGAGGACTGTCGCGATTGATTGACGCCGAGGGCAACGATTGGATTGCGTTTAAAAAGGAGCCGTGGGACAAGTACCCACCGTCGGCGGCCAGTTCGTTTCGCGGGCTTCCCAATCTGGTCTTTCAGGGTGATGAAAATGGCTTCGGGCACCCCGGCTGGGATCGCGCCGATACTTTTGTCGTAGACGAAGGTTCAATTTCAATTGTATCGGTAAGCCACTCTCATCAGTGGCAGTTGCGTTGGGAGTTTTCGGCTGCTGAAGCGCGTGTTACCGTTGAGAAAGCTCCGGCGGAAGCTTACTGGTTTTTATATGAAGGGCCCATCGCGGGACGTTGGCAGCCGCAACAGCAGTACTTTGCCACCGACACGCTGGCTCCGATTGATACGCCGCATGATTTTTTTGCCGACGATAAAATGTTTGGCCAGTGGAAGTGGGCTTATTTCGGCGATCAAACCGTCGACCGTGTTCTGTTTGTCTTGCATGAACAGGACGACGACGCGGAGGACACGTTTTCACACTTGGGGAATTCGGAATCTGGGCTGAAGTCAAAGGACGGGATGGTCGTCTTTGGATTTGGTCGGGGATCGAAAGGGATTCAGCCGCTGCTCAAGGGCAAGCACTCGTTCCGCATCGGTTTGCTTGAGATGTCCGGAGCAAACCCGCACCAATACGAAAAGATCAAACAGCAACTGGACGACTGATTGGTGGCAACACGCGGATCAATATCAATATCAAGATCGGACGAGGACCTTTAGAAACGCCAATGACTTTACATCACCAAGCACAGGGATTTATTGCCGCGGTTGCCGCTGCGGGGGGACCGGGATGGCACGAGCAATCACCTGCGGAGGGTCGCGCTGTCTTTGCCAGTTTCAAAGATTTTTGGGGGGATTCTCCTGAGCTCCAGCGCGTCGAAGAAATTTCTGTCGGTGAGAATTTGAAGGTCCGATTGTATGCCGCTGAAAAACAAACCTCTGACCAGCCAGTCGTGATGTACTTTCATGGTGGTGGTTGGGTTTTGGGTGACGTTGATGTGTATGACTGTCTTTGTCGTCAGTTGGCGATAGAGACCGGATTTGTTATCGCATCGGTGGACTATGGATTGGCACCGGAGAATAAATTTACTGGTCCCATTGAAGACTGTTACGCGGCGACTGAGCATGTTTTTTCAAACGCTGAATCTTTGGGGATTGATCGTTCCCGCATCGCCGTCGCCGGTGATAGCGCCGGGGGGAATCTGGCTGCGGCGGTGGCGATGAAAGCACGGGATCAAAACGGGCCGCCCATCAGATTTCAACTGCTGATTTATCCGGTCATTGAACCCGATTTTGAGACGGAGTCGTACCAGAAATTTGGCACCGGGCATGTGCTGACGATGGCCGACATGAAGTGGTTTTGGCAACAGTATCTACGCGAAAATTCCGACGCAGAAAACCCCTTGGCCTCGCCCTCTAAAGCAGAATCGCATGTGGGGCTGCCGCCGGTTCACGTGATCACCGCTCAGTACGATCCCCTGCGTGATGAAGGCGAAGGTTACGCTTCGATGTTGGCCGACGCCGGAGTGCTGGTGACTCAGAAACAGTATCCGGGCATGCTGCACGGCTTCGTGCATTTTCGCGGGCTGTTTGACGACGGCGAGCAGGCGATGACCGATATCGCAAACGAATTAAAAAAACATCTTTCTAATGAGGCAAGCTCGTGATCATCAATAAATTTTTGCTGCAATCTCAAAGAACAATTCAGTGTTTGGCGTTGGTCGCCCTAATATCGTCCGCCACGCCAGTGTGGGCTCAAGAGGGAGACGACCAAGCAACCGCAGGCGCTGAAAAATCGGCGGGTTTTACTTCAATCTTTAACGGCACCGATTTGAGCGGCTGGGACGGAGATCCTCAGTTTTGGAAAGTCACCAACGGAGCGATCGTTGGCCAAACGACCGAAGAGGTCAAAGCGGAACGTAACACGTTTTTGCTCCACGAGGGTGAATACGCCGATTTCGAATTGCGGTTTTCTTATCAAGTGGAAAAATTTAATTCAGGGATGCAGTACCGCAGCGCGGCGACCGAGAAATGGTTCGTCAAAGGCTACCAAGCCGACTTCGAAGCGCGTTGGCACGACGACGGCAAGGCCGACAAGTTCAGCGGGATGTTCTTTGAAGAGAACGGCCGGATGTTCATGGGTCAGCGCGGTGATGTGGTCGTCGTTCGTTCTGCGGCCGATGGGGAAGAGGATCCTCAAATCGAAAAGATTGCCAGCGTTGGAGATCCGCAAATGCTTGAAAAAGCGATTCGTCGCACCGGATGGAATGACTATATAATTATCGCGCGTGGTTACCAATTCACTCATATAATCAACGGCCAAGTCATGTCGATTGGGTTTGACGAAGATAAATCGAATCGGAAACGATCAGGGGCATTCGCTTTACAACTTCACTCGGGCCCTGCCATGAAGATCATGGTGAAAAACATTCGCGTGCGAGAGCTGAATGAGGACGAAGATTAGCGTTGATGAGTTGATATCGTGACTCGCCCGATTCGTGGCGACTGTTTGTGTTTTTTCGTTGGAGATTGGTTTGAATTTGAGACGCTGTTTTCTTGTCTTCGCAGTCAGCGTTGTGGCGTGCGATTTTTCGTCTTCGGCAATCGCTCAAAGTTTAGCATCGGCGGAACAGAAGAAAGCCTTTTATGATTTTGCCTTGACCGAGTCGGGTGATGCTGAACGTGGCCAGAAAATCTTTGCCGATGCAAAACGTACAAAATGTAGCGCGTGCCATGTCGTGGGAGAAACCGGCGGTCAGGTCGGTCCTGATCTTTCCAGAATTGGCGGCAAGTTTGATCGTCCGCATCTGATTGAATCGCTGCTGGAACCGTCTCAGCAGATTGTCCAAGGGTATCGGACGTCGCTGGTGCTGACCGACGATGGTCAGACATTGACTGGTATTATCAAAAACGAAACTGCCGATCGTTTCGTGTTGCATCCTGCCGAAGGCGACGCGATCGAACTGCAGCGCGATCAAGTAGAAGCAATCCAAACCAGCGACCTTTCGCTGATGCCAGATAATCTGGCCGCTGATCTTTCCAAGCAAGAGTTCGTCGACCTGATCAGCTATTTAGAGACGCTGCGATCCGGATTCAGTTCGGATTTTGGAGCCGGCGTTTCCGGGCCGGTGAAGGTCGCGGAAGGTTTCAAAATCGAAACGGTGACAACAAACATCAGCGGAGCGACCGCGATGCAACCGCTGGATGACGGTAGGATTTTGATCTGCGAACAGACCGGTGCCCTGCGCGTGTTGAAGGACGGGCGGTTGTTGGAGCAACCGATGTTGACCGTTGAGGTCGATAATCTTTGGGAACGCGGTTTGATTGGCGTGACGGTTGATCCCAATTTTCCCGAAATGCCTTACGTCTATATTGTGTACGTTTCCGGCGATCCCTATCCGCATCATCGTGTCAGCCGGTTCGCGGTCGACGGCGACGTGGCCGATGCCGATAGTGAGCTGATTTTGCTCAAGGGCGACGATCAGCGTGAGCTGGGCGGTCACGTTCCTGCCGGACATCAAGGTGGCGCGATTCACTTTGGATCTGATGGAAAACTTTATATTGGTATTGGAGAGCAAACGGCGGGGCTGCCGGCACAATCGCTGGACACGTTTCAGGGAAAAATTCTTCGGATCAATACCGACGGTTCTATCCCCGACGACAATCCGCTGTTGGATAAGACGTCGGGCAAATATCAAGCGATCTGGGCTTATGGTTGCCGTAACCCGTTTACGTTAGCGTTTGACCGAAGTTCGGAGTTGATGTTCATTAACGATGTGGGCGGCAAGTTCGAGGAAATCAATCGCGGTGTGGCAGGAGCCAATTACGGTTGGCCGACTGCGGATCACGGTCCGGTCACAGAAGTCGGTTTTACAGGGCCACAGCATATCTATCCCGAGGCGTCGATTTCCGGCGGTGATTTTCATTCTTCCAACAGGGTTACAGACGATTCTTCCACTCCGTGGCCGCAGGCGATGCGGGGTAAATACTACTTCGCAGACTTTGTTCATGGTTGGATCAAGTGGATAGATCCCGCTGATCCTGAGCAGGCTAACGAGTTTGCTTATGGATTACGGCGTCCGGTGGACGTGCGATTTGCGGCCGATGGAGCGTTGTACGTTTTGCTGCGAAACGCTTGGGTGATCGATAAGAAGTTCGAAGGCGGGACCGGTTCGCTGATGAAGATCTTTGCACATCCGAGTCGAAAATAATCGCTTCGCCGCTCAGTTCCATCCGCCTAGACCGAGGCTCCGGTCGAGACCTACGTGGCTGTTCAATTCAAAATTTTAAATTTGGAAATTTGAAATTTGAAATACTTCCGTCCTCAAAACCAAATAAAGAAACGTTGCAACGCATCAGCCGTCTGAAGTAATAGTAAAACTGGCGTGTTTTTTTGAGGTAGCCGGAGTCGCCAGACTTCGGGAACTGCCAGAAAAAACTGAAGTCTGGCGACTCCGGTCACCGAATTACTTCAGACGGATAAACTGTTACGAAGCGATTAGGCGGGCGAAGGATTCGCACGTTTATCTTGCGATGGAACTGTTGTCAATTCGCTGGTGCCGCAAATTGATCATGCCTGGGGGCAGAGAAACACCGGCGTGTGACCTAAATTGACTAGATTAAAGCGGTGTTGAGTTGTGTCTGCTTCGTGAGTCGTCATAATCGAACGCGAAAGCCATGAGGCCTCGCATGGTTGCACGCCGCAAATTCCAGTTCAGTCATCCCCCATCAATTCCTGTCTGCCATGCAAAATCCCGCTCTTTCGTTCAAGCGTCCAGAAGCGGATCTGGCCGTGCTGGAGCTGCTGTCGCTGAAGTATCCCAACGTCGACGCAGCCGTTGCCGAAGTCGCACGATTGGCAGCCGTACAAACGCTGCCCAAAGGCGCGGTTCACGTGATCAGCGATATTCATGGAGAGGATAAGAAGCTCCAGCACGTGATCAACAATGCCTCGGGGACGCTACGACCGCTGGTCGAAGACATGTTCGCTCAGACGATGGACGCGGAGGAGATGTCTGAGTTTTTGAAGCTGACGTTCTACCCCGCCGAGGTCACCGAACTAACACGGCAGACGCTTACCACACCCGAAAATATTCGCGCCTATGCGGACCGCATGCTCAAACCGCAGCTGGAGTTGTTGAGATATTTGGTTTCCAACTACAGCCTCAGATTAGCCACTCGTCTATTTCCCGATGAATACCGGGAACTTTTATTGGAGATGCTTCATTCGCCTTCGACCGAACGCGGGCCAGAATTTGTAGGAGCGATGCTTGACGAATTGGTCAGCCGAGGCCGGGCGTTGCATTTGATTCATCTGATTGGACGATTGATTCGCAACCTAGTGATTGACGAACTGATCATCGGTGGTGATTGCTGGGATCGTGGCCCGCGCGGCGATCGCGTGATGGAGTATCTGAGACTGCAACCAAACGTGGAATTCATTTGGGGAAATCACGATGCTTTGTGGCTGGGAGCGGCGCTCGGGAATGAAGCACTGATTTGTACCGTGATGCGCGTGTCGATGCGGTATCGACGGTTGAGTCAGATTGATCAGGGCTACAGCATCCCGTTGACGCCGCTGGAACACTTGGCCCGCACGGTTTATGCCGATGACCCTGCCGAATTCTTCATGCCAAAACTTGACGGGATGCGACCCAAAGTTGTCGTGGCCCGAATGCAAAAAGCGGCGGCCGTGATGCAGTTTAAGCTTGAAGGTGATCTGATCGCACGGAACCCGCAGTGGGGGCTGGACCATCGCAGACTGCTGCATCGTATTGATCATGCTAAAGGTAAGATCGAAATTGAAGGGCAAGTCTTCGATTTGCGGGACTCGTTGTTTCCCACGATTGATCCAGAAAACCCCTACCGCTTGACCCCCGAAGAAGCTGCCTGTCTGGCTCATCTGAAGCACTCTTTCCTTAACAGTCAGAAGTTACAGGAGCAAATGCGATTCATGGTGGGGCATGGTTCAATGTATCTCAACCGCGACGAATGTTTGATCTTT
>Ga0115031_1003034_pt1 | contig 12454 bp, 7 predicted proteins | sample Maine_Asex4_meta_FD_87301 | JGI IMG/M metagenome (GOLD analysis project Ga0115031, IMG submission 87301) | Marine algal microbial communities from Maine, USA - Maine_Asex4_metaG | ecosystem: Host-associated > Algae > Red algae > Unclassified | place: Maine, USA | collected 2015-01-05 | reverse complement strand
ATCGACGAGATGTTCTTCATGGAAACAGACAACAACGGTCCGGAAAACTTAACCAATCTCAGCAAAGGTCTGGCCTGGATGATGCGGAGCCGCAAGATCGACCGCATTATCGCGCTTGACGATTTCGACGTGGAGAAGGCCGCCTACCTGCGCGAGGAGTTCCGCCTGCCGGGGATGGGCCAGACCACGGCACGCTTCTTCCGCGACAAGCTCGCCATGCGGGTACGGGCGAAGAGCGAGGGCGTGCCCGTTCCCCGTTTCTCCCCGCTGTTCAACGACGTGGAACTGACCAATTTCGCCAACACCATCGAATATCCCTGCCTGGTTAAGCCCCGGGGCGAGGCCAGCGCGACGGGCATCACCAAGGTGAACTCCGCGGAAGAGCTCTGGAGCGTCGTCCATGGCCTCGGCGATAAGCGGCCGCAATACCTTGTAGAGCAATTCCGCCCGGGCGACGTTTACCACGCCGACGCGATCAGCGTGGACGGGGAGGTGGTCTTCTGCCAGGTGTCCCGTTACCTCGATACACCCTTCGAGGTGGCGCACGGCGGGGGCATCTTCCGCTCCGTCAGCGTGCCCTACGATGAGGCGGACGCCGTTACCCTCCGCCAACTAACGGCCGACGTCATGAAGGCCTTTCGTATGCAATTCAGCGCCAGCCACACCGAGTTCATCAAGCTGCCCTCCGGTGAGTTCGTCTTCCTGGAAACCGCCAGCCGCGTCGGTGGTGCCCACCTCGCCGAAATGGTGGAAGCGGCCACCGGCGTCAGCCTCTGGGCCGAGTGGGCCAAACTGGAAACGGCCATGGCGAAGGGCGGCCTCTACTCCATCCCGAAACGCCGCTACGACCAGGCCGGCATCGTCGTTTCCCTCTCCCGCTACGAGCGGCCCGACATGGCCCCCTTCAACGACCCCGAAGTCGTCTGGCGAATGGACAAGGCCCAGCACGTCGGCGTCATCGTCGCGTCCGACGCCGCCGCCCGCGTCCGCGAATTGCTGGACAAGTACGCCAACTTGATTGCGCGGGACTACCACGCCGCCGCGCCGGCACCGGATAAGAGCTTGCATTGATAGCTACAGTAAAACGGGTGAGGACTTGGAGTCCGAATGCTAAACGGGCTGGACTAAACTCGTCCGACAAATTCTTTTTGCGTTTGCTTTTCGGTAAAATGTACATCATTCGAATGAGCAGCCCTCCCAAGGAAAAATTACTGAATACCGGTAGCAAAAAAGTTCGTCTGACGAGTTTGACACCACTTGTTTTCCGTATCTTAAAGCATGCCGGAAAACACCAAAAACCAGACGGAAACCGAAGATTCCCCTACCACGCTAACCTGGTGGCAACACGTCCGAAAACGCCCCGGCATGTACCTGGGGCGGGTAAATAATCGCGGCTTTGTGGATAACCTGAAAGGCTTGCTGAGCAACGGTCTTTCCACTCAGGAAGCAATCGTCGCGCTGACCATCACCGGCGACCGAAGCGTGGAGCTGGAAATCATCGCTCCGGGGATGACTTTTTATCCGGAATGGGAGCCGGGGCGATTCGGTGACTTTTGTATGGAGCTGCTGGTGTTTGCCGCACTCTCATCCAAATGTACGCTGGAATTACGGCCAGCGGAGGGCCGGTCGTTCAATCATCGCTTTCAAGTCGGCGTTCCGGCATTTATCGAGGCTAACGACCCGCCGATCGTCTGCACATCAATGCAGCTGACGTTCACCCTCGACCCAATCATCTGGGGGGAAGACTTTGCGCTGGACCCCGATTATCTGATCGGAGAACTGCGAACCTTCGCCTACCTACATCCCGAAACGCGGTTCGACGTGCGATACCGGGTGAGGGGAGAAGACTGTCGGGTCATGCTGCACTACGTTAATGGTCTACGGGATTACCTGCGCCATCTCGGTGTTGGAACCTTTGCTCCTACAATTCTTGCGGTGGCCTGCCGGGAGGAAGTCGCCGACTTTTATCTGGATTTTGCCTTTGGCTTCAACGGCAATAGCGTTGATCCGGCCCTGTTTAAATCCTACGTCAACGACGTTCATACCCACGAGCACGGCACCCACGAAGAGGCATTGCTAGACGGTGTGGCGGATGCCTTCAGCCGCTACCTGAAGAATGCCGAAGCCACCGAAGCACACGATCTTTCGCATGAGAACATACTGAAGACGCTGATCGGTGCCCTTAGCGTTCGTCACCCCGCTGCCGTTTACGAGGGCGCCACCAGAACGAAGTTGGGTAATGAAGACGTCATTGCCCCCATCAGTCAACTGGTGAGCGACCGGCTATTCGCCGTGCTGGCCGCATCGGAGGAGGAAACGCGACGGTTCATCCGGTACAACCTGCGGGTCAGGGAATGCTGACCAGGTTTGCCGTTGGCCCACCCGCCCCAAAACCACCCCCGCACCCGCGCCCCCCGCCCCCTTACTTAACCAATCGTTCACACCCCCGCTATTGCCTACGCCCCGCATTCCCCCGACCTTGCGGAACCATGCCCAACGCTCCTAAGTACCTGCTTTTCGCCCTGCTGCTCGCCGCCTTGGCCGGCTGCGCCACCGACCCCTTCGCCGGGGAGAACGTCACCGAAATCCTGTTTGCCGACAGCATCCGGAACATCACCCACGGCTACTACCGCGCGCATTACGCCGTTGAAGATACCGCCCGCTGGCGCGTTATTATGGAGAAGGCGGACACCGTCGCCGCGCACCCTTCGGGCCTGCTTAGCGGCGATGAGCGCAAATTCCGAAGCGATGGTATCTGGTACGAGGTAAAACTGGTGGACGGGGAGTGGCGCAGCCGGCAGCACTACCCCGGCTTCGAGCGCGTCATCGACTCCCTCCCGCGCGAAGATCACATCATGGTGCTGCCCAACGACCAGCGCGTACGCGTCATCATCCCCGCCGCCGACGTAGTGCTGGGCGGAGATTCCGTCCGCATCGGCATCATCCACACCACCGGCCCGGCGTACGACTGGAACTACGTACCCTACGAATCCCAACCCGACCAGATCATCATCACCACGCCCGGCCGGGATACTTTTCCCATCGCCCTCGATATGGAATGCGTCGGCCCGGTCAGTAACAAAACCGTCTTCCGCGTGGGGAAGCGGCAATACCTGCTGCGCTCCATCGCCCGTGATTACCGGGGCATCCTGATCAAGGAACTCGAACCCGGCCGACCGTTACCCCTCGCCGCCGAACTCGACCTGAAGTACAAGCCCGTCGGCGTCAAAACCCTCGATGGCGAACCCACCAGCATCAAACGGACCCCCGGCAAGGAATTGGTCCTCTTTTTTTGGGATGGCTACCGGAATCGCCCCGTCATCGGCAACCGCCCCATCATCGCCCTCGACAGCTTGTACTACGCCTTGCCCGAAGCCGCGCGCGCCGGGCTCGACGTCGCCGTTATCACCAGCAATTCCGTCGATACGGTCCGCAATTTTTTCGCGCGAAATAACCTCCGGATCCCGGTGTTCCAGAAAACGGAAAAGACTTGCCTGCGACTCAACTGTTCGCCTTACCGGCCGTACTACCTCAGCGTGAATAAGCAGGGGCGGATCACCAGTTTTCACGACTGGCCGATACGGCTGAAGGAAAAGCTGGAGGTGATGAGTGAGCCGACGGCCTCAAGGGTTTCAGCGGACGAAAGCTTGACGCCTCCTTTTGATCGAAAATAAGAAGTGACCGAGTGTACTACAACACGCGCACCCAATCCACAAAGCCCACATCCCCCGGCCGGTGGTGGCCCATGTCGTCTTCCACCACGCCGCCTTCGCCCTTCCAGACGAGGTAAACGTCGTTCGGCTCCAGATCATCCACGGTGGCGGGCAGGTCGAAGCGCGCGTCAACGTAGTTACTTTCGCCTTCCGTCGATGCTACGTTAGCGGTAGCGAGCAGTTCGCCATCCGCCGCGCCGTAGCGCAGTTCGAGTACGCCGGGCACGTTGGCGTGCAGGCGGGCGACGAATTGCCTGAGGCCCCAAAGGTGAATATTCGCCAGCCGCAGGTGGCCGCCCGGCCGGAAGTTGACCACTTTGAAAGCGTTATTCTCCCCGCCCCGCGGTACCGCCGCGCGGTGGAGGCCGTCGTTGGCGGATTCGACTTGCAGCGTCGTTGGCCGCAGTACGACGGCTTGCTGGCCGACGAGCGGCGGCGCGCCGCGCCCGCCCCGGTCGCGGTAGCTGGCGGCCAGCACGTAGGAGCCTTCCCCCGCGCCGGGGCTGACTTCCCCGGCCAGCGGCAAACGGCCCGCGTCGTTGAGGCTGAGGATGTAGCCGACCATGATCTCCGCGTCTTCCGGCGGCAGGGCCGGGTGGGCGCTCATCAGCCGTTCGCCCCAGCTGCCGTTGCCGCCGCGGATGACCTTGGCGGCCAGCGTTTTGATCGTCGCCGGCTTATCGTCATAGCGTTCGGCGACGGCGACGTAAGACGGGCCGACGTTCTCGCTCCGCTCTTTATGGCAGGTGTAACAATCGCTTTTGGCGATCAGCCCTTCGCCGGCCGCGAAACGGAGGTCGCCGGCGGGCAGTTGCCGCTCGCCCCGGCGGACGGCGTCCACCAGTTCCCCATCCGCCAGCCAGGCGGCGTTAACGACCACCTGGTCGGTTTGCAGCTTGCCGGCGGCGCGGTCTTCGGGGTCATCCACGGCGGCTTCGTAGCGCAGGCGGGTGGCGCCGGGCGGCAGGAAGGAACGGTTACCGACCAGGGCCAGCGTCAGGTCGGGCCGCGCGTTACCGGCCGTGAGGGTGGCCGTGGCTTCGGCGGTACTGCCGGAGCGGTCGGTGACTTCCAGGCGGGCGGTATGCGCGCCGGCCTGGGTGATGGTGGGCGTCCACTCCGCCGTCTCGGCGGCGAGTTGCCCGTCGAGGAACCAGCGGTAGCGCAGGCTGTCTTCCGGGTCGGGGTCGCGGCTGCCGTCGGCCGTCAGGGTGGGGGAGAAGGGAATGCCGCCGGCGGGTTCGCTCAGGTTCAGGCGGGCGACCGGCGGCCGGTTGCGGGCCGAGTAGCTGAGGCGCACGAGCCGCGCGTCCGGGTTGTTCAGGAAGTAGTCGTTGCCGTATTCCAGCAGGTAGATCGAGCCGTCGGCCGCGATCTTGAAGTCGATCGGTTTGCTGAACTTGAACTCCGGCAGGAAATCCTCGATCTGCACGATGTTCTGCCGCGCACTGTCGAGTGTGATCACCTTCACCCAGCTGCGCGCCCACTCGTAGATGAACCACTTACCGTGGTAATATTCCGGCAGGGCGCTGTTGGTGATCGGCACCAGTTCGTCCATATTGTAGAACGGCCCGGCCATCGCCGAGCGGGAGCCGGAGCCGAGGGTGGGGAACTCCTCGCTGGGGCCGTAGGGGTACCACATCAGCGCGGCGCGGGCGGGTGGTAAGCGTTGGTGGCCGGTGTTGTTGGGGCTGTCGTTGATCGGGGCTTCGGGGTCGAAAAGCGCCCCCACCTCGGCGGTCGCGAAATCGCGGTCGGGGTAAGCGAAGTTGTTGCCCCCGAAATAGGGCCAGCCGTAGTTACCGGCGGTCATCGCCTGGTTCCATTCGTCGTAGCTCTGCGGGCCGTAGCGGCCGGCCTCACCGACGTCCGGCCCGACGTCGCCCCAGTACACGTAGTTCGTCCACGGGTCGACGGCCATCCGGAACGGGTTGCGCGCGCCCATCACGTAGATTTCGGGTCTGCCCTTCGGGTCATCCACGAACAGGTTGCCCTCCGGAATCTCGTAGCCGCCCTCCGGCGTTACGCGGATGCGCAGGATCTTGCCGCGCAGGTCGTTGGTATTTCCGCTCGATTTCTGGCTGTCGTACGGTCCGCGCCCCGGTCGCTCGTCCAGCGGGGTGTAGCCGTCGGATTCTTTGCTGGAGGTGTTGTCTCCGGTGGTCCGGTAGAGCAGGCCGTCGGGGCCGAACTCCACGCTGCCGCCGCTGTGACAGCAGGATTTACGCTGCACGGGAACCCGCAGCACGACGATCTCGCTGGTGGTGTCGATCTTTCCGTTTTTGAACTCGAAGCGGCTCAAGAACTGATCCGTCGAGTCGCAGGGCGCGGGGCTGTAGTAGAGGTACAGCCAGTGATTTTCCTTGCCGTAAGCGGGGTCGAGCGCGACGCCGTGCAGCCCGTCTTCGTAGTTGCCCTCGATGCACACGTCGAAGTCGTGCACCAGCCGCGTACCCGCTTTTGACCACAGCTTCATCTTGCCGCGTCGCTCCAGGAACAGCACGTTGCCGTTGGGCAGCACTTCCATTTCCATGGGCTCGTAGATGTTGTTATCGAGTACTTCCATCTGAAAGCGGTCGGCCTTCGGGGCGGCCGGTGGCAGGGCGGCATATTGGGGCGCGGACGCGGGTGCCGGGGAAGTTGCGGAGGCGAAGAAGGCATCCGGCGGCGACGTTGACCCGTCCGTCGCCAGTACCATACCTCCGCCGTGACCCGTCGCCGTAGCGGAAGCCGTTCGCCGCTCGTCGTACCACGGCCAGTAGTAAGGCACGCCCGGCCGCTCGTCCACGATCAACAGCCGGCCGCCGGCCACCACGAAGCGCTCCACGGCCCGGCGGCGGTGGGCCGTCAGGCTGTCGGCGTCGATGCGCAGCAACACCAGGTTGCGGTAGTTGAACAGGCTGTCCTCGTCCAGCCGCCGGTAGCCGGCCGTGCGCGGGCCGTCGGTGACCGCGCTCGCCAGCTTATCCAGCAGCCCCCGCTCCGCCTGACCGACCACCAGCACGGGGCTATCGGCGGGGAGGGTGATGTATTCGCCAGTGGGGGCGTCGTCGGTGCAGGCGGTGAGGAGGGGGAAGAGGGAGAGGGGGAGGAGCGGGAAAAAGCGCATGATCGATTTCATTTCAGTAGTCTGCTAAAGGTAGCGTTTAACTCGGGAATGCCGTTCGGCGCTCCGCGCCTCGCTCCATCCCCGGTTACTTACGTGTGGACAGCTACGCAGCCCTGATGCGTCAGGGCTGCGTAGCTGTCCACACGTAAGTAACCCCGGAAGGAGCCACAAGCGCAGCGAGTGGCGGATTCCGGGGTGATGCGCGCCTCCCGCCGCGCCCGCCGTCTTACTCGCCGGCGAACTTCTCACTTCCGTACCCACCCCCGGTCAAACCCCGCCAAAACATCCCGCCCACTACCGTAGCCCGCCCGCAACGCCGCAATCCCCGCATCCAGGTCCAGCGCCCCGCAGCTGAATACATCCACCGCCGCGTAGCCGTGCTCGGGCCAGGTATGAACGGTCAGGTGACTCTCCGCGATGATCACCACGCCGCTGACGCCGTGGGGGCTGAAGGCGTGGAAATGACTGCCCACCACCGTCGCGCCCATCGCCCCGGCGGCGGCGAGCAGGATGCGCTCGGAGTCGGCCGGGACGCGCAGCAAAGCCTCCGGACAATCGTACAGATCGAGGTGGATGTGCCGACCGAGGACCTTCGTGCCGTCCGGTAATTTAAAGGAAGGAGGAGTGGGCATCAGGAGGTCTTTTCGCGTTGCCAGTCCGACCATTCGCTCAGGAAATAATCCAGCAGCACGGGGCGGTCGAGGCGGTTGGGTAATGGTAGATCGTCAGCGGGTTGGCGCAGATCGGGCGGGAAGTAGAACATAGTGGGCAGGGCTTCGGGCTCCAGGAAACGCCGGTCGACGTCGGTGCGCAGGCCGGGTGTAGCACCGTTTCCACCGGCCATCAGGAAGCCCCAGACGCCGAAGCTCGGCACCAACACCTTGTACGGCGTGATGTGGTCGAAGCCGCTCGCCCGCAGCGTTTCGGCGATGCACCAGAACGTCTTGCGGGTGTGGAACGGACTGGTGGCCTGGGTGGCGAAAACGCCGTTGGGGGCGAGGCGTGCCTTCGCCATCCGGAAGAACCAGGTGCTGTAGAGCCGCGCCACGCTCTCGCTGCTCGGGTCGGGCAGGTCGGCGAGGATGAGGTCGTACTCGGCGGTATCCGCGCGCAGAAAGACGGCGGCGTCTTGCGCCACGCACCTGACGCGCCCATCCTCCACCGCACCCGCGTTCAGCGCCCTGATCACCTCATGCCGCGAAGCCAGATCGAACACGCGCTGGTCGAGGTCGACGATCGTAAGGCGTTCCAACTCGGGCAGTTTGAGCAGCTCGCGGGCCAGCAGCCCCTCGCCGCCGCCGAGGATCAGCGCGCGCCGCACCTTCGGTACCCCGGCCGCCGGAATCAACGCCAACGCCTCGTGGTAACGGTACTCGTCGCGCGACGAAAACTGGATCACGCGGTTGAGGTACAGCCGCAGGTCATCCTTGTTTTGCGTCAGCGTAATTTGCTGGTACGGCGATCGCTCCTTATAGATCACGCGGTGCGGATACGCTCGCGCTTCCCACCGCGACAAAAACGGTTTTGCCCAGGCCAGTAGCAGCCCGAAGGCGATCAACCCGACGACGGTGTAAGCGTAAACGATGCGTCGTTGTTTTTCCGCCATTTCCGCCCGGAAGAACCAGCAGACGCCGAAACCAAGCAAATGGTTCACCGCCCCGAAGATCAGGCTGGAGCTGTACAGACCCACGAAGGGCAGCAGTAAGAACGGGAACAGCAGCGTGGCGGCCAGCGCGCCGATGTAGTCGAAACCGAGCACGTCGGCCAGCGCGTCGTTATCGGGTGAGTAGGTCTTCATCACCCGCGCCAGCAGCGGGATTTCGAGGCCCGTCAGCAGCCCGATCGCGAAGACCAACCCCAGCATCGTGAATTGATATTGCGTGTTGTTCTGGTGCTGAAACAGGAAATACAGCAGCGGCACCGACAGCCCGCCGAGCAGGCCGAGTAATAATTCGGTGCGGATGAACGCCTCCAGCTCCCGCGTCTTGACGTACTTCGTCAGGAAGGAACCGACGCCCATCGCGAACATGTAAATCCCGATCGTCAGGCTGAACTGCTTGACGCTGTCGCCCAGGAAATAACTGCTGGTCGTACTGATCAGCAATTCGTAAACGATGGAGCAGAGGCCCGCCAGAAAAACGGCGGCGGTCAGGAATATTTTCTGGCGGTTGGCGGCGATAAGTCGGTGGGGATTAAGGCGATTTCAGGGCGGGGACGCGGGTACAAAGGATTGTTTGGGGCCGTGGGGCGCACCGCGGCGCAAAAATAGCGATTCCGCCGCGGTGCGCACTTCAGGACTACGTAGCTGTCCACGGATAATTAACCGGGGATGGAGTGAAGCGCGAAGCGCTGAACGGAATCTCCGGCCGCCGGAGGCCACCCCACGTAACAAACCCCACCCCCAAACGTTATCTTCACGTCTCCCCCCAAAGCAAACCAACGATGCGAATTTTTCTCCTCTCCCTGTTCCTCCTTACCACCGGCCTGCTCACCGCCCAAAGCAACCAGCTGGCACAGCAATATTACCGCGACGGGGAGTACGAAAAATCAGCTAATCTCTACCTCGTTTTGGCGAAGCAAAAGCCGGGCAACAGCTTTTATTTCGACCGCTACATCACCAGTTTACTGCAACTTCAGCGGTTCGATGAGGCGGAGGGCGCGCTGAAAAAGCAACTCCGCAAGCGACCGCAGGAGGTGGCCCTTTACGTTAAGTACGGCCAGCTACTGGAAGAGAAATTCGATGAAGACGGGGCGAAGAAGCAGTACGAAAAAGCGGTGGAAGAACTGCCGTCGGATCAGTACCGCATCACCCAGCTGGCCAACGCCTTCATCGGTATGACGAAGTACGATTACGCCATCAAGGCCTACGAAAAGGGCGGCAAGCTGCTGAAGAAAGAAGGCGTTTTCGCCTACAATCTTGGCGACCTTTACCGTCGCAAGGGCGACAAGCCCCTTATGATCAGCAACTACCTCGACGCCATTGTTGTCCAGCCCAAACGGACGCGGCAGGTGCAGACCTACTTCCAGCGATACCTCGATAAAGACGGACTGCTGGAAGCCCAGAAACAACTCTACGCCCGGATTCAGGAAGCGGACGAGAAAGACCCCACCTATCCGGAAATGCTGGCCTGGGTCTTCATCCAGCGCAAGGACTACAAAGCCGCCCTTCGCCAGGCCCGCGCGCTCGATAAGCGGCTCGACGAGAACGGCGAGCGCGTTTATAACATCGGCAAAATGGCCGGCAACGCCCGCGACTACGAAACGGCGATCGCCGCTTTCGACTACATCGTGGAGAACAAAAGCCCTTCCGCCGGGCTCTACCTCGACGCCAAGCGGGAAGGTCTGCTTACCCGCCGCCGCGCCATCACGGACGGCTACGACTACACAAAGGAAGACCTGCTCATCCTCGAAACGGCCTACCAGGAGTTCCTGACCGAGTTCGGCACCAACCCCGCCTCGGCCGGTATCGCCATCCAACTCGCTGAGCTCGAAGCACTCTACCTCAACGACCTGTCCAAGGCCACCAGCATCCTCAAAACCGTCGTGGAAACCAACGGCGTCAACGTCAAAACCCAGGCCCGCGCCAAAATATCGCTGGCCGATTATTACCTGATGCAGGGCGAGGTGTGGGAATCCACGCTGCTCTACTCCCAGGTCGACAAAGCGTTCAAGGAAGACCTGCTGGGCCACGAGGCCCGCTTCCGCAACGCCCGCCTGAGTTACTTCCGGGGCGACTTCGAGTGGGCGCAGTCGCAGTTCGACGTGCTCAAGGCCTCCACCTCCCGCCTGATCGCCAACGACGCGCTCGACCTCTCCGTGTTCATCATGGACAACCTCGGCCTGGACACCAGCGCGCTCGCCCTGCAAGCCTACGCCGATGCCGAACTCCTCGTTTTCCAGAACCGCTTCGACGATGGTTTCGCCAAACTCGATTCCCTGAAAGCCAACTTCCCCGGCCACGAACTCGAAGACGATATCGTTTACCTCAAGGCCAATATGTACGTCAAGCTCCGCCGCTACGACGAGGCCGTGGCCGCCTACCAGTCCGTGCTTGAAAACTACCCCGAAAGCATCCGCCTCGACAACAGCCTATGGGCACTCGCCGGGCTCTACGAGAACCAGCTCGACGACAAGGCGAAAGCGCAGGAACTCTACGAGACTTTATTCATCGACTACAGCGGCAGTATCCTGGCGGTGGAGGCGCGGAAGAAGTACCGGGAGTTGAGAGGAGACGCCGTACAATAATAACGCGTTTGCTATGGAGTTGCTACTGTACAGACTGGATTCTCCGCGGGACAAATCGACCGTTACTCTTTTTGTCGGATCAGATGACCTGACGGTAAGTGGAATGGATAGCGGAGCGGGAATAAAGGAAGCCATGGGTATTTCAGGGTACGAGTATTCGCTGACCGTCAAAAAGAATACTTTGTGTGAACGGCTGGACGAAGCCAAGCAGGAATGGACTGATAAAGAGTTGATTGAATTTTTTCAAAAATTCGAGGGCCATGAGGATTGTTACTACCAGATACAGGCCTTACTTAAGGCACGTGAAATTCCCTGGCTAACGTGGAACTGGCGGGATTAGAAACGCGCTTAATAACTTGATTTTCTGAATTAAATAATTCTACCATTTCGGCTAAAGCCGAAGGTACAGTTAAAGCTACTTCCCTTTTCCTTGGAGAAGCACCACCAGCGTGTAAAACAATATCTTGAAATCCAGCCCCAGCGACCGGTTCTCGATGTACAGGATATCGAACTTGAGGCGCTGGACCATCTCATCGACGTTGCTCGCGTAGCCGTACTTGACCTGGCCCCAGCTGGTAATGCCCGGCCGCACCTTCAGCAGGTGACGGTAATGCGGCGCGCGCTCGCTGATCAGGTCGATGTAATACTGGCGTTCGGGGCGGGGGCCGACGAGGGACATGTCGCCGCGCAGCACGTTCCAGAACTGCGGCAGCTCGTCCAGCCGCCACTTGCGCATCACACCGCCCCAGGGCGTACAACGATCGTCCGTATCGCTGCTGAGTTGGGGCCCGGCGGCTTCCGCGTCGGTGAACATGGAACGGAATTTGATGATGTTGAACGGCCGGCCGTTGAGCCCGATCCGTTCCTGCTGGTAGAAGATCGGCCCCCGGCTCGACATCCGAACGCGCAGAGCGATGTAGGCAAGTAGCGGCGCGAGCAAGACCAGCATCACGCCCGAGGTCACCAGGTCGATCACCCTTTTCACGAACCGCTGCCAGCGCGGCATCATCTCCTGCCGGATCTCGATCAGGACCGCGCCGAAAACATGGTCCATCTTCACCGATCCGAGCATGATGTCGTACATGTCGGGGATGATCTTGACCAGTAACCGGTCTTCGTAATCGAAAAGTACGTTCATCACTTCGCGCAGTCGATTATGCTGGCTGGTTTCGATGGCGATGATGACCTCCTCCACATTATGGGTTTCGATGACTTCAGCCAGACCGCGCAGGCTGCCGAGCAGGGGAAGTTCGTTCGCCAGTTCGGGTGCTTTCCTGCGCCGGGAATCGACGAAGCCGAGGAAGCGGTAACCGAGTCCTTTCGGCTGGTCGCGAACGTCGCGGTACAAACCGACGGCTGCCTCTCCGCCGCCGATGATCAGGGTGTT
>Ga0115031_1003032_pt1 | contig 12455 bp, 20 predicted proteins | sample Maine_Asex4_meta_FD_87301 | JGI IMG/M metagenome (GOLD analysis project Ga0115031, IMG submission 87301) | Marine algal microbial communities from Maine, USA - Maine_Asex4_metaG | ecosystem: Host-associated > Algae > Red algae > Unclassified | place: Maine, USA | collected 2015-01-05 | reverse complement strand
GACCCACACGGCCACTACGGGGCTCCGGGATGCGTCGGGGTGACCTCTTGTCCGCGATCCTGGTGGTGACCGGGGAGCAAGACGCTCCGCTCGGAATCACTCCCCAAGGACTTTGTGAACGCCGAATTGCAGCGATCCAGCAATATACTTTTCGCTGCTTTTTTTCCGGGGTAAACAATGGGCTTTTCTGGTCCAGGAGTGCTCCGTTTGAGGTGCACAAAGCGTCGTGGGACAGCCGATGAGCTCATGAGTTTAGTGATTTCACTCAGACTGCTCAAGAACTCTTTGTTTGTTTTATAAAAAACACGTGAACTGCGCTATAGGCGGTTCCGGAGCATCCCCAGGAACCCTATTTCATATGTAAACACTGTGGACCTCCCACACACGACGGAGTTGCTGAGAACTGGTACCAGTGTCAAGAACAGTAATCTGGCCATTTGGGGCACCGATAGACGTGCACTGAGACGTTCCTTCGCGCTGCACTTTCGTCCAGCCGAGCCATTCTCACGAACGCCAGTTTCCTTTGGGTGAGATTTGCCCAACAAATCATATTATCAGTGGTTGTGGTTCAATTTGGAAGCCAATAGTGATTAAACTCATGCTCAATGGGGGCGACGTCTCGCATACGTGTTTTTCATATGCGGCTTTGGTGCGACGTCATGCGGTCCAATCAAACACCGATGCGCATGAAACGAACCGTTTCTATTGGCTGGCACTAATAGAGATAAGGGGACGCTCCCATTGGCTGGTAGCACCAGTTATCTTCCCAACACATGGGACGCTGGCCTCGGCCCCAACCACCTCCAACCTCTACAACGTGGTCGTTCTTCCTGTGCTGCTTTTGCTGACGACTTCGGCGCATGTGAGTACGTGTATCTTCGTGTAAGAGCATCCTTCGGGTTGCTTGTGGTGGACAGATCGGCTATCGTCCCTTGTTGTATGCGTTTCCTCTGCTTTGTCTTTTGTGCCGCCGTGGATCGACTTGTGTGTGTGCCTTCGTGCGTGCCCTCTGACTTGGTCTGCTTCGGCGTACGCTTGCTTTTTATTTTCGCTTCTGTTTCCCGCTTCCATTTGCACATGTCGTCCCGTCTTCTTTTCCTTTCAGATGGTCCTTGGCGACTGTGTGAAAACACTGTCCCTGATGTATGCCCCTCTGGACAAGGAGACGCTCCACCTGCGTGTCTATGCCAATGCCTCCTTTGCTTCCAATGACGACCTGTCATCCCAGATGCGGTACATCGTGCTTCTGTGTGATGGGCACTCGCGCTGTCACGTCATGACGTACTCAAGCAGAAAATCGATACGCGTCGTCAAGAGCATCATGGCGGGGGAGGTCTACGCCTTTGCGGATGCGTTTGATGCCGCATGTGTCATCAAGCACGACCTCGAGCGCATGGACGATGAGCATCTGCCGCTGGTGATGTTGAAGGACTCTAAGCAGATGTTTGATGCGATCACCCGTGCCTCTCATACAACGGGGAAACGGCTGATGATTGACGTGGCGGCGGCACGTGAGGCATAAAAGCGCTACGAGATCTCCAACGTTGGACTGGTGCGGTCCGAGCACAACTTCGCGGATGGGCTGACTAAGCCGCAGGTATGTGCGGCGTTGGACACTACGCTCCGCATGGGTACGGACGTCAATCCGGTGGAGCATTGGGTCACTAGAAACGAGACGATATGGCCTCGGCGACCGAGACCATGACTACGGCGGAACGGATGGATGGAGGCTGTAAACGCACTTCCCCATTCCGGAGAACTGAACGGTGATTTGATCAATGGCGTGCCGTCCCCACACCACGGTCAGATCAAGTGGTTTTCGGCCTCGCCAAGGACTTGCAGTCAAGAAAGATTTCCCTCCGACACCTGTGTGCCATTCCATATACTAGCCAATGCATTTTGAGCCTAATACAGCAACTCGCTTGTCCGTGGTTTAGCCGCTCGCTCTTCTCCTTCCCCAGCTTCCTCCGTCCCTTCTCCTTCCCCCGCCGTACCCGCTTTTTTTTTGAACCATCGTGCCTGTTCTACATACTGTCTTGTGCTTTATCGAAGTATTCCTTGGCCCCCCTGACTCCCGCTCAGCGGCGATCGTGCCAGACATCACTAATGTTGCCCCCCGCCGCAGCCCTCCGTCCCCGCACCTCCCCCACCTCTATCCCCACAACCCCCACCACTACAACCAGCACAGCCGTAGCCATACGTCATCAGAGACACAAAGGGAGCCGGGCAGCAAGAATGGCGGACGATCGGCAACGGGGGGGACGAGGAGGGGGTTGCAGGAAGTGAAAGACGGACAGCGGAGGAGGACAATGGCCGACTCTGAACCGAGTGTTCGCAGAGGCCAAGCCGCGAAGCCGGGCCACAAGCAGTTCGCGCGGGACATCAGATTCATCCGTGCTCATGAGGGCCTCAATCTGGGTACTGACTCGCCAAGCGCCCGACTTCTGTCGTCCCTGCCGACAAGATACGGCACAGGGGGTTTGCTCGCCCGAAGTGGTCACAGTAGGTGTTCGATTATAGGGCGCTAGATTATATGACCCGGGTCATATGAACGAGCCGATCCTAAGCAGAACTATGAGACGTAATCCAAGAATCTGAAGGACTCTCATCGATGTGGCATGCGATTCATTGCAAGACACGCGGCATGTGCCCCCGTCGTCACGCGGTGACGTGACTAGAGTCGAAGCTGTGCACCGCGCACCCCCTCCGAGAAGCTAGTCATCACCCGCCCCTACTGGCGGCGCCTTCACTGCCCTTGATTATCCTTTTCCATTATCCTCTCCCACGCGCCCCCTGTTCGGGTCTACCCCAATCGGCTTCGTGCCTCCTGCGCGCAGTCGATCTCGCGACTGCTGCCACCCCCATGGCCGTCGCCGCGGTGGTCGATGCGGCGACTGCCGCCGCTGAAGCGTCCTTGGCGCAGCAAAATCCGGTGGATGCTCAACAATTTTCGGAAGATGTCCGAGCGGCTGCAAGAGTCGCGAGTGTTACTGCAACCGCCATTTTGTCATCGCAGGCTCGCGGTAGCGCGCCTGGACGGATGCGTGCGGACGGCCGTCGCAAGAGGACCGGCATGTCTCTCGGGACCAAGCTGCAGATTGCGGCGTGGAAGAAGGGGGGTAAGTCCTAGGCCTGGATTCGCATCCAACTGAGCGAGGAGTACTCGTGGACGGCCATCAAGAACGCCTACCGGGACCGTATCACGCTGCGGGCCCGGCTGGCCGACGGAGCCCGTGAGTCATCTGTGACGGCTCGGGGCAGCACATTTCCCGAGGTGGACCGCCGGCTGACGGATTGGGTGTTGGCCGTGCGTGCGAGGACCCGGAAGCGCATGCCGCTCTCCTTGTCAGTTCTACGGGCCAACGCGTTTCAAATTGCTAGCGACCTCAACCTTCAAACCTTTGCAGCTTCGAATGGTTTTTTGCAGAACTGGGCGCGCCGGCATGATTTCGTCAACGTTGCGCTTCACGGGGCGGGTGCGTCTGCAGCAGTAGAGGAGTCGGCAGGGCGCATGGCCGCTATTCGGGAGCAGCTGGCCGGCGTTGACCCAGATTTTGGTCTACAACGTTGATGAAACGGGTCTTCTGTACCGTTGTCTCCCGTCCCGGTCTTACGTGCCCCGTTGCGACCGCAAATTAGCGAGGGGTAGAAAGGCCATGAGCAGGAAAGACCGTGTCACCTTGACGCTTTGCTGCAACGCTACCGGATCGCACAAGTATCCAATCACAATGATTGGCAAGGTGGCTAGCCCCTTGTGCTTCAACGGCGTCGGTAACCGGTGTCCACTTCCCTACTTTTCGCAGCGCTCCACGTGGACGGACGGTCACGTGTTCAAGAGATGGTTTTTCGAGGTCTTTGTGCCCGGCCTGAGCACCCAGACGACCAGTCACGTGTTCCTTATTCTTGATAAACTTAGCTGCCACGCCGATATTGAACATTTTCAAGTATCCATTATCGAGCTGCCTGCCAACACTATGGCTTGCTACCAGCCCCTGGACAAGGGGATTATCGCAGCTACGAAGCGGCGGTATAAGACACGGTACTTGGGGCGCGTGGCAGCTAACATGGACGCGCTCATTGCATCTGGTGGCCACAACCCGAGAATTCCAATAGGTGGAGGACTCGACCAGGCCCGGCAGGCCCACTTGCTCGACGCAGCCCGCATCCTCCAAGACGAGTGAGAGCGCATCAAGCCTGTGCAGCTAGCCAAATACTGGCTTACGGCCAAGGCGTTGCCGGTGGAGGCCACCGCGGAGGTGCGACGCCAGCTGCACGGGGTGTGCATTTACTTGAAAGTGGCCTTGGGTCACAAAATCGGATAACCACTGTACCGCTCGCGCGGGCCGCCATCAGACGAGCAATACACTACTGCCGCTGACAGAGGGGCCCCGCACTGCGGCTAAACTTGCAAGAGACCCCCCACAACCCTTGTCGCATGCTGCTCACAAGTGCCAACCGCCCGCCACGCAGTCACCGCGCCGTGTCTGATCTTCATGCCGGGGAAATCCCCCATTCATGCTGTCAACCAGTGTTTTTCCATCTCTCTCTTCCTGAAGCCCCCTCCTCGTCCCTCCCGTTGCCGATCGTCCGCCATTCTTGCTGCCCGGCTCCCTTTGTGTCTCTGATGACGTATGGCTACGGCTGTGCTGGTGGTAGTGGTGGGGGTGGTGGGGATAGAGGTGGGGGAGGTGCGGGGACGGAGGGCTGCGGCGGGGGGCAACATTAGTGATGTCTGGCACGGTCGCCGCTGAGCGGGAGTCAGGGGGGCCAAGGCATACTTCGATAAAGCACAAGACAGTATGTAGAACAGGCACGATGGCCCAAAAAAAAAACGGGGAGGGAGGGGGAAGGAGGGGAGGCGAAGGAAGCTGGGGAAGGAGTCAAGCGAGCGGCCGACACACGGACAAGCGAGTTGCTCTATTAGGCGCTGTAGGCTCAAAATGCATTGGCAAGTATCTGGAATGACACGCAGGTGTTGGAGGGAAATCCTTCCTGACTGCAAGTCCTTGGCGAGGCCGAAAACCACTTCATCTGACCGTGGTGTGGGGACGGCACGCCATTGGTCAAATGGCCGTTCAGTTCTCCGGAATGGGGACGTTCGTTTACTACGTGGACGGATGGGCGCTTGGGTGAGGCCCGTTCGCAGACCACTGTCGCAGGCCGTGCATGCATGCACCCAGCAACGTCATTGGCTGGGGTGTGCATGCCCCGTGCATGCACGGCCAACATACGCGGACGGACCGCGTATGTTCGATGGTCCTTGCACGGTGCATGCTGCCTCCCATTCAGTGTGCTCGGGGCGAAATCCTAGTAGTTTGTTCTGTAGGGCAACAAGTTCTTCCATCTTCGGATTGTCGTCACTTCGGAGCGGGGCGTGTGGCAACGCGTCCAGTCGGGTCGGGACGCAACTGCCAGCACAACAGGATCCGTGCCAATCCCCAGACTTGCGCGCGCTCTGGCTCTGCGCCCACGCTGCCCATCCGGCCTGTACGCGCTCCCCCCTTTCCCCCATTGCCCCCCATTCACCTCACACAACTCACACGCCCCCTGTTGGATCTGGCTATTGAGGATGGCATCCCACGTTACGTTGGAGGAGACAATTGCCCAGCCCAAAATCAAACGCAAGCGAGGGGGTAGTGTTAACAGCGTCAAGAACCTCCCAGAGCGCCCGGTACATGGTTGAAGGATAAACCCGAAAGGCGGCGCAAACATCCAAATAGCTCCCTCCTCCCAGGTACCGCAAGGCAATAGCCGTGCGGCACGCGGGGGACAGTCCACGGCGAGGCAGCCTCGGTCGCAAGCTGTCCACCAGGTCCACGGATGCATCAACAGGCATCCGGAAGGCTCGACAAAAGTGCTCACGATAGCGAGTCTGGATGTCGTCCACGGTCAGGGGGATGGTGAAAATGTGCGGTGGTGCCGGGTCGGTGGTGGTAGAGTGGAATCTTGATGGCAGGAGAGAGGAGGGGACCGGACGAAAAAAAAAAAAACCGTTGGTAATGCATCGCGGCGGCGACGTCGGTAGCAAACGCCGCCGTCACTGTGTGCCACGCGGGTGGCAACATAGTGCGGCGCAAATGGGTGGAAGGCCTGAAGGATGTGGAAGGGACCAGGGTATGTGGCCACGTCTCCCAAGCCTTGTTTTGACGGTGAGCACATGTGAACGTGATCGACCCGAATACGACGTCTAAGTCCTGTTTTTCGTCGTGCTGCGATGGGGGATGTCTTGACGGCGCAGCAGAAATGTTCGCGAATCGAGTGCAAAAGAGATTGATGCACGCCAGCCACGCGATTTTGATTGCTGTGAAGAATGCGAGAGCCGTGGCCACACGTGCCCAATCAGCGACGATTGTCTATCGCTGCCGTCCCCCGGCTCCCACCCGTGCGGAAAGCTGCATGGGACGCTCGTGTGGTGGTGCGACAACACTGTTCCACGGTCCACCCCCCCTGCCCAACAATGTTCGGAGTGGGTGAATACCAACGACGCGCCCGGATCGTGCATGCATTGCCAAGCGTGGTCCTCCCCCGTTGTGTGATGCCACGTATTGTGGGCATTGCTTCCTGACAGTCGACCCGGAGCTGAAGACTGACGCAGGATCACCTGGTGGCACACTCTAGCGGCCGGCACGCGAGACGATCCCGGGTGCCAGACAGTTTACGCCGCCTCAAATCCATCCAAAAGCCGACCTTGCAGCCACAGCGGACACCTGCCATTATTCAGGCAGCACATCTGCAGCCCCACCGGCGTTTCTTTCCAGCGCCCGCCTGTGCCTTCCCGGCCGTAAAGATCGAAATATGGCCCGTGGACCGAGCCTGCCTCCACGCTGGTGGCCACACCCGGACCCCGCAGTCTTTGCCACCGCCGTCCCGGACGGCAACGTCGGCAACGGCACGCGACACCACCGATCATGGCGCCGCGACCGCCGCACCGAGTGTGGCCGCGCGGCTTGTCAGCTGAGAGCCGACGGATCACGGCAGTGCTGGGGGTGCGCCGCCCTCCACGGCTGGGAGCCCGGACGGCGGTGACTCTGGCTGCCGCCGCTGCGGTTGTGTCCTTCGTGCGCGCTGCGATGTGCGCTGCTGTAGCATCCCCGCAAGAATACCATCCTGTCTGCCGCGTCCGGCTAGGGTGGCTCCGCGACCTCGACCAGGTTCCTGAGAGGGAGCTCCGTCTCCGTTTCTGCCTGACCCGGCACGACTTCAATGCGCTGCGTGATGCGCTCGGTGACCGCTGAGGAGTGAATTAGCGCATGGCGGCGCTGTCGAGCGGTGAAGGTATCCCTTCAGATTGTCGACTGGCTCTGGCTCTGCGCATGATGGCCGGTGCCTCGTACCTGGACTGTATGCTTGCGTTTGGTATCGGTCGGTGCACGGTGTACACTGTGCTCCATGAGGTACGGTCCCGTTTTTCTCCTGTTGTTGTCACGCCATTCCTGTCTGCCAACTCTCGAGTGTCGCTCTCTCCCGATTGCCCATTTTGGTACAGCTTTATCCCGGAGCCATGGCCTACGATTCTTTTTCGGCAGCCTCCTGACCTCTGTTCCTCGGTCGTGTGTCTCAAACTGTACCTTGCTTATTTCTCGCTCGTTCATCTGCACGTAGGTGCTTGCTGTTTTGGACGGTGCTCCAGTGCAGCAGAACACTAAATTTCCCTCGACGGAAGCTGAGTTTTCCCGACAGAGAGAATTATTCTCCAGGGGGCAGCGCAACCCCCTGCGCGGTTACGTGGCGGCCATCGACGGCCTGGCGCTGCGCATCCAGCGCCCCAGGGTGACGGACGTCCCCAACCCCATGGCATACTGGACCCGAAAAGGCTGTATTGCTCTTAACGTGCAGGCAGCAGTTGGAGCGGACTACAAGATATTGTTCTTTTCAGCCGTTACAGCCGGTTCCTGTCTCGATAGCACCGCGCTGGCGGTGAGTGGGATGGCGGCGCACCTGGAGGCCAACGACTCCATGCCTGATGGCTTCTGGGTGGCGGGCGATGACGCCTACGTGGCGGGGTGCCGGATGCTAACGCCATGGCCCGGCAGGAACCTCCCGTGAGAGAAAGAGGCCTACAACTACTGGCACAGCTCGTCGCGGACCTTCGTGGAGCAGGTCTTTGGCCAAGTTCTCGACCGGTGGGGCATCTCTTGACGGCCGTTGCGCTTCACTCTGGCAGTGTGCGACAAGATCCTGCGCGTGGTTGCGCAGCTGCATAAATTTTTGGTGGATAGCAGGAGCCCGACTTGTGAGGAGCTCGGCGTGGACGACGCCGCGCGTGCGGCTGAGGCGACTGTAATGCAAGACCAATGCGATCTCGACCAGCGTCTGCGGCAACGCAGGCGTGAAAGGGAGGTGTGTCCTCTACGGGTGGCTTTGAATCGACGCTTGAAGAATTTACAGTGCCATCGGCCGTCTTGACTCCGCAAATAAACCTGTACCACTACTTTTTCTCTGTCTCATATTGCAAGCATGGCAAGGTGCAGAGTATCCGGTCACCGAGGAAGGGAAGAAAGGTCCATTCTTGTTTCCAGTGAGCACGTCCCTCCAGGAAAAACGTGGAAGCACTCACGGTGACACGCGCACGGGAAAGAAGATGGTCACAGCGCGGAGACGTGATCCATAAAACCAAGAACAAATTGGTTTACAGCAACTCGATTTCCCTCTAACACCAAACTGTCAACCAACTTCTATCCAATGACTGCCAAGGGACGGAGCGCTTGTCTGTAAAGGGCACTCAGATCAGCGCTTTTCTGTCTGGCTTGAGATGCTCATAACAGCATAGGGGAATGGTATTTGCATCAGTCTCGCTGTTTGCACAGCCCGCTGACCACCACGGCGTGGGCGCTTGACGCCGACGCCTCTGCAGCCAGAAGGCATGCTGGAAACGGCTCACAACGGCGGCGGCTATTTGACTCACATGAGGTCAGTCGTACCCCGCTGAAGTCTCGACCCGTTCTCCACTGGGGGACGTGGAAAATCGAGGGGTTCCGTGACAAACTATCCCGGACAGGCAGCATGGTGGAGGGCCCCATAGAATACTGGCGTTCCAGGGTGGTTGAGGTGAACCACAGAAGTATGGCTGGTGGGGGCGTGACCCGCCGGCACAGATGGATGCCGAGGAGGTGAATGGGCACGCTGCCTTGTAAGACAGCGAAGGGGGCGAGTTGGTCCATATCTTTGGACACACAGCACGGCGAGTTGTGGTCCACCGCTGCGGGCCAGCAGGTGGGAGTGCGGAGCGGTCTGTGGCGCACGCAGCGAGAGGTTTCTGTCTGTGCGTTGTGGATGGTAATTGACAATGCACTAGCTCGTGTATAGCATGCAGAGCGCCCCACAAGGGAGCCTGGTGCAGCTGTAAACAACTTCACTACGAGTTCGACGAACTGTCCAACAGATATGGTCATCACCCGACCTGCACCAGCTGTGCGAGTCGCTTCTTCAGATGCACGCGCATCGTACGTGCCATCACATCATCACCGTCGTCAGCCTCGGCGGCGCGAGCAATGTTCAGCTGCTGCCAGACCAAACCCAGCGCCTCGGCGTTGTCGTGCACGTCCGCGGCCATCCCTAGCGCCATACCGCGGCCGTCGCCCGACAAGTCCTGCCCCATGGACGTCATGGCGCTCGTCAGCGCTTCCAGGCCTCCGATGTTGACTTCCGTGGTGCGCGCGCGCTTGTGCTTGGTCACTGCCGTGCAGCCCGTGTGCGAAGGGCCTCGGCCAACCAAGCTACTGTCGGGCAGGCCGATTTCGGTCTGCGCGCGGAGTGGCAGCGTACGCAACACAAAGTCCACGGACGGGTTCCGGAGAAGCAGGCAGTGTAAGTAGAACAGCCAATGGTCACCCTTGATGAAGTCCTTGAAAATACCCCCCTCATGCTGCCCACTACGATAATAGTTGGGGTACGCCGTCGTTTAGTTAGAACGCATTTCACGGTAGATCGTCTCCAGCTTGCTGGCGTCTCGGCGCGTGTTGACCGCGTTCGGGTCCATGCTGCGCAAATCGATCTCGAGCACGTCGTCGACAGCATTGGGGCGAGCGAGCGTGTACGACAAGTGCTTAAAGGCAGGCTTTATCACTGAATCCCAGAGCCCAGCGCGCTCTTTGTCCAGCTGCTCGCGTGTCATGGGGCGCGCGCTAACTTGCAGCGCCGTAAAGTGCGCAGCGTCGGTAACGACATGAGCGAGGCGCGCACTGTCGTTGGCAGAAATCGTTGGGTCACGCGGGGCTGCCCCCGCCGTCGATTTTGCAGCCCGCTGAGTGCCGGACGGCACAGCTCCTGCAATGCGGGGTCCCTGCCCGTCTCCGGTGACCGAGTTGGTTGCCTGCGCGTTCGGGACGACGCGAGCCCCCACAGGCGCAAGACGTGAAGAGCGCGGCGCCGGCGACGGGGTTGCAGCAATCAAATCCTCGTCTACGAGGGCCTCTAGCCCCTAGTCGCCCATACCGCGGTCCTCCATGGCATCGAGAACCCAGCCGCGCCTCACTGACATGGGAGCTTGCATCTTCCCTTTGATTCTGAGGACGCGCAGGACCACGCGCAGTTCAGCAGAAGAGAGCTTTGCGAGGTAGATGACGGCCTTGTCGTGGTCATAGCTCGAATTGGCCACGTCGCCGTCCCGGCCGGAGTCGGCCGCGACCACGGCCGGGGTCGCGACGCTGAACCGGAAAACGTCGATGTCGTCATCGTCGGACGGTAGACCAGCTATTGAGCCGAGCACGACCGGCGGGGCCGCCACGGGAGGGGATAGGGACGCCATTGCGTGAGTCGTCGAAGATCTCGTGATGAGCCGGTCAAAGATACACCGGATACTTCCGAGACGATGGCTGCCTGCTGGATGTAGGACGTGTGGGCGTGGCCTCGTCGGGCACAGCTTCTCTAACGTCTCGTCGGCGATCTAAGGACGATCTCACAAGCTAAGATGCTTTTTTATTGATCCTACCCACGACTACTTGACTGGCCGTGCTATTTGAGGACACCGCAGTGGGCTTTGCTGCCCCCCCCCTCCTGCTCTGTATCCGCCCCAGCTGTGATCAATCTTCACACTGCCCGTGAACCCGCATCGCGTCACCCGTGCGTCAGCCGCGCACCACGAGTGGCGTGCCACCCGTGCTCGACCCGTGCACCACTGCATGCTGGGCCATTCGCGCCACGCAGTTGTGTAACCGCGGCTCCACCGGCATGGCACAGGAAGGCCCACCACCCGCGTGACACGCATTCCTTGTGTCATGCGCTGCGCTTCGTTTCAGCCAATAAAACCGACTGCTAGCTCATAGACGTCACACGTCAGTTGATCTGTCTGAAGAACAGACTCCAGCCGTGCATTCAATCATCTCACAGACTAGTCTCCGCGGGCAATGTCAAGGCCTCTGCCTGTGATTGACCGGTTCTCCACGCTAGATCCCACTATGAGGGAGGCATACGGCCCAGCGCGAGGCCAGCAAGGCGACGACTGACACAACTGCGGATGCCTCAGTCGACTGGTGACCCCTCGAAGTGTCGGTCTGCCAGTCTACTTGGCGACAGAACGGGTGGCAGCCCGCAGTTGTAAAGCATATTGTGAGCTGAACTGTGTGGTTCGGGCTTACTCTCGTGGGGTGCGCAGGTCGACCTCCCTGCACTTGTCAGCCTACCTGTGCAGCTCTGACGAGGGGCTGCCTGGCCTGCGGTTACTGATGCACTCTTCATCGTTCTTTGCGGTGACAAGCTCCTGGTGGCACGCCGTGGATTCCTTTGGCGCACACCACGGGTACACGTTGCGCCTCTTGAGACGGCAGGTCACGCCTCCATCTGTGGTGGCTTGGTACGTGGTTGCGCCCTTACGCGCGTCCGGCCTCTCCGCACGCATAGCTTTGTCGCATGTCCAGGTCCTTGCTCCCCGCGCTGGCCGAGGTAACAGCGCTCTTCGTCACCCAGTTCTACGACGGGCGCACCGCGGGACCCAAGCTTTGGGTCGGCTTCGACAGGTGTGTTCGTGTGCGAGATATTCCGGAAAATCTCGCACACGCTCACGTCCTGACCCCAATCGTCGCGAAGGGGCCTGTTTTGAGCAGTAAGTACTTCGTGTGCGGAACTGCCATGTGAGGCAGATTTGTAGAAATGAATCAGCCGTGATTGGAACGCAGCGCTCTCATTGGTTGACACGCGTGCGTGCACGCTGAGAGCCAGTCGTCAAGAGTGGGCCTCAGCCAGCCAGTGCCCATCGTCCTCATTTGGTTCATGTGCAGCGGATTGGATGTTTCGATCCGATCACGGATGCGGGCATACAGTGCGGCGATGGACGCGATGAGGCTCGACGGGAAGCTCGTTGCGCGCCGCGCCGCGCAGTCCTTCCTCTCGCAGCTGCTGCGGCATGGGTTCTTTCATGCCGTACGTGTGGGGGGCGGGGGGGGGGGGGGGGGCCCCCCGCCGCCCGGGGGGGGGGGGGGGGCCCCGTGTGGGGGGGCCCACGCGGGGGCGCCCGCGGG
>Ga0115031_1003027_pt1 | contig 12476 bp, 17 predicted proteins | sample Maine_Asex4_meta_FD_87301 | JGI IMG/M metagenome (GOLD analysis project Ga0115031, IMG submission 87301) | Marine algal microbial communities from Maine, USA - Maine_Asex4_metaG | ecosystem: Host-associated > Algae > Red algae > Unclassified | place: Maine, USA | collected 2015-01-05 | reverse complement strand
GTGGGGCGCCCCGGGGGGGGGGGGGGGGGGGGGGGGGGGGGGGGGGGGGGGGGGGGGGGGGGGGGGGGGGGGGGGGGGGGGGGGGGGGGGGGGGGGGGGGGGGGTGACGCAGGCGGCGGGGAAGATGCCGGAGGCGTCGTGGACGACTCCGACGAGCCATACGCGTGCAGGTTGGCCAAGCACGCCGGCACGCTCGCTCCTGAAATTTGGAGAAGACTCGGAAAAACAGAAAAACACGAAGCACGGGAGCATGCAACCACAAATGTCAGGCGCGTGCGTCATCTCGTCGCCATAATGATTGCCACTGTGAAATCACGAACAGGCCGCAGAAGCACTCACGGGCAGTCAAATCCATACGTACCGCGCTCTCCAGACGCGCCCCCCGCCACGGGCAGTTCACGGGAGGCCCCGCTCGCGATTGCCGCGTGCCCACCGGTCTCACGGCCGCCTACCGCGCTTTTGTCTCCCGCCGCGCACCCGCTGCCGGCCGCGCCGCGCGGCAGCTTGCCGTGCCCTGTCGCGCGGGGGGGCCTCCGCGGCGGCCTCTTCTTCCCCTTGAACGGGCTCTCTCTTCCAACGCGCTGTGACCAGGTTGCGTCGGGGTGTTGAGCGCGGTGGGCGCGCTTGCTGGACTCGACGACGCGCAAAACCGCGTCCCGCTCGGCGACAGGAAGCTCCTCCCAGCCCACGAGCAGGTCCAGCACGTTCTGGGGCGTTGTCGAGTCCGCCCGCAACAGACGAACCGTGCTGCTCCGCGGGCCTCGACTCCCGATTCCCCCTCGGCGGCGCGGTGCGGGCTCAGCTGCAGCCGACGATCCACCAGCTGACGCCGTGTCAGCCGCGGGCCCCGCAGGCCCGCCGAGGGCCACCGACCCGCCAGGGGGTGGCGCATGGCCACCACCGGGTGGCAACCCACTGTTGGACGCCGAGCCACCGACTGACGCCGAGCCACCGGCTGACGCCGAGCCGCGCTCGGGCGCCCAGCCAGTGCCTGTCGTCAAGCCACCCGCGGGCAGCGCAGGGCCACCGGCGGCTGCAGACCCGCCGGGGGGTGCCGGAAAGCCACCACTGGACGCCAACCCACCGGGCGACGCGCTCGCGACTGATGCCGAGCCACCCGCGGGCTCCGCAGAGCCATCGAGGGCCGCCGACCGGCCCGGCGGAGCCGCCGCCGCCAAGCGAGCGGATGACCAGGTGGGGGGCGATGGTGCTCCATGGAAAGAATACGGATCAAGGTCAGGATGATCGGGGGACGACGTCTGACTCGGGGTTGAGGGTTGCTGTGTCATGAACTCACCAATGGGGTCAAACTCGTCCATGCTAGGGCGGGGAGTGATCGGTGGTGTGGGATAGAGCAAGAGGTGGGAAGTAGAAGAGTGACCACGGGACACACGAGAATGCAAGAGCACCCAGAGGTGAGGGTGCCACGACACAAGGGTGTTGGAGGGTGGGGCCTGGCCCAAAGCTGAGACTGCAGTGAGGCCCGCTAATCCCGACCTGATTGGCGTGCTGACACACGGTGGTTGGCACGAGTGGTTAGCACGAGTGGTTAGCACGAGTGGTTAGCAGTTGGCACGAGTGGTTAGCACGAGTGGTTGGCACGAGTGGTTAGCACGAGTGGTTGGCACGAGTGGTTGGTACGAGTGGTTGGCACGAGTGGTTGGCACGAGTGGTTGGTACGAGTGGTTGGTACGAGTGGTTAACACGAGTAATTGGTACGAGTGGTTGGCACGAGTGGTTGGTACGAGTGGTTGGTACGAGTGGTTGGTACGAGTGGTTGGCACGAGTGGTTGGCACGAGTGGTTGGTACGAGTGGTTGGTACGAGTGGTTGGTACGAGTGGTTGGTACGAGTGGTTGGATCGAGTGGTTGACACGAGTTATTTTTTGTTCGCACGAGTGGTTCGCACGAGTGGTTTGCACGAATGTTTGACACGAGTTGTTTCTGACAACCAAACGAAAAATGACCACATTCTGTCATCGCCGTCATCACACAAACACCCCTCCCAGCCTGAGCCCTCGCAATGGACCACCACACTGGAGGCTCGCTAGCACGAGCTGGGGGGACAGCCTCCAGACAAAAACTACAACAGCCGAAACCACACTCTCACTTCTCATTCTAATTCCATTCCCAACACAATACGACAGAGCGACATCCGCAAAATGCAGCGAGGGGTGTACCTCCCGCAACCACCAATCAACGAATAGATCGACCAAGTGTCGCTTCCGAGGAAAAAAATGGACGGTCTGGAACCCGGAAAGCATCACACCTGGATCAAGGCAGATTGACCGATCAGCGCCCCTACTGGGACAGCTGGAGGGGCTCTTTCCGAGTCGGTCTCACAAAGGAGCTTCGCTGATTATGATCGCGGCCAATCCTCTGGGTCGCTGACACTCAGTCGCCGCCGTTTGCTTTCCACGCTGGTGCTTTCACAGCTCGCGCCAAACAGACCTCATGCCCGTCCCCGGGCCCCGGCCAATTGCAGGCCAAAGAGTTTGCTGCCACCTTCAATCTTGTGTCCTGTCTTAGAAATACACTGTACTCTACCGAAACCGGGGTGGGGGCCTGCGCAGTGCACCTTGTGGCCACGAGCCCGGTTCTGGCTCAAATTGCTCGTAACTGCTCGTTGAAAACGGGCTCCTGCCCGCATCGTCGCAAAACATGTACCACGTACTGAGAGCGTGCTGAGGGACTTGGCCAGCAGTATTGTAGGTTGATCTGAAATTGTTGAATAATCAGCGATGTGAAGCGTAGTCACGAAAGCCGAAAACAGGAACGGGCGACGTAGCCTTCCGCCAGGCGTAAGAATACCTACGATCCGCCGGCACGGCGCGGTCACCTGGGCGTACGGGCTCCATTGGCCGCATCTCCGGGCCCTGAGGGCCTGCCGGCACGCCGCGTCCGCTGCCGATTGACGCCCGTGCCACTGTCATGGCCAATCATGTGCCTGTATGACCCCGCTTCCCCGGCCCCTGGGGCCCGCCCTCCACGGTGGGGAAAATTGGCCGGGTCGTCACAGTTATTTTCGCTGCTCATGTCCTTCGGCATCACAGGCGTCTGACATTTGTGACCACTCCTCCTTACATTGGGAGTGGACCGCGGACCACCTGCTTCCCAGCGTGCGTGCTCGTTCCTCAGATACGAGCGCTGCAGTCTGGGTGCCCGCCCTGCAGGATTGCCCGTGATCCCCCTCTTTGGCGACCACCCACACCACCAACCGACCTCGTCCCGTCTCGCTCCGTCGGCCTGCCACCGATTGGTCGTGCGCCGCCCCCTCGCTCCACAACCCCCGACGTTGCGGGGTGCCGACTGACTATCTGCCTACGCAGTTCCCTCCCCCTCGCCCTTTCGGGCGCCACTCCGCTCGACGGCGTACTGAACGGCTCTGCCTCTCTCCACCCACCTTTGGCCCCGCGACCGTTTCCCCCACCCCTACAATCCCCGCACCCCCCGGCTCTTCCCCATCTCCTTTCCTAAGGGTTTTTAACATGCTACCGCACGCCCGCCCCTCGGGTCGTCGCCGCGTCCCCATTCACGACCCGCGGGTTGGTGCTGGTGGTCATCCCGGTCGATACCATGGTCTCTAAGGCGGTGCGTGAGACATACGACAAACTGACCAAGCACATCATCCGTTTGGTTGGTCGCCGCATGTCGCAAGCGTCGATAACCAAGGTGGAGATCTTGTTGGACTTGGTCGAGCATTTCGCCATCGACAACCCGACGATCAACTTCCACTTGCATATGTCTGGCTACGACCTCGGCGGCAAGGTGTTTTGGGTGCCTATCTTTGAGGACCAGGTCGTCCTAGACAGCCCTGCTAAGCGCGTACTCAACATGATGTACCGCTACATTGAGAGCACCGACAGCATGCGTGCTGGCTCTACCACTTGCTGGAGGTAAGACCTGGCGTGCTGCGGCCAAAAACCGGTCCTGGAAGAAGTTGGTCCCGCGTGGGCTTCCTCCTACGGCCTCTAACCAGACGTTTTCAGCAATATCGCCCGCGACAGGAGCTCCATCGACTGCGGGAGCTCCCCCCCCGTCTACTTGGTCGGACGTTGACGGCGTAGACGGCGGCACGTATATACAAGACCAAGGGCCCGACAGACGGCGAGACGATGGTGTCCCTGCGGAGAATGCTGACCACGCGCTCGGCGCCTGCCCTTGAGAGGGTGCTGGACATGCTGCTGATGGTCTAGAGGGAGCCTAAGGCCAAGGCGACGCTCATCAAGTTCAACCTACGGCTGCAGCGGACCCAGCCACGTCGCACCGTTCCGATCGCTCCTGTGACTGGCATCACCATCGCCGGTGATGAACCTGCAGACCAAGGCCAGTCCTCGGCGCCAACACCTGCGGCCGTTCCGTCTTCTCAGGCCGCCCGCCGCCCGCTCGCCGCGCCTGCGGCGGCGGGCGTGATAGCACAAGGAAGTGCACCTCGCACCGGATTTGGGCTCCACACTGCTAGCTTGCCGCAAGGAGCACGTACCACGGCATCATCATTTGACCAGACGCGTGTGCGCGAGGCGCTGGCGGCAGCCGCGGCAGCGCTGCAAGAATGCACCGCGACAACAACGGCGGCGCCAAATACGGGTGTGGAAATCACGAGGGCGGCAAGCGCGGCGGCGGCGAGCACGGCGGCGGCAATAAGGGGGGCGGAAGGCACAGGGGCGGCAAGCACAACGGCTGCAAGGACGGTGGCAGCAAGCACGAGGAACGAAATCACGGGGGCGGCAAACACAAGGGCTGCAAAAACGGCGGCCGCAAGGACGGTAGCAGCACGCACGGTGGCTGCAGTACCTGTGGCGGCAAAGAAGGCACCGGAAAGGGCCGCGGCGGCACCGTCGGCGGCAGCAAGTACGGTATCGAAAAATAAGGCAGCGGCACCTACGGAATCAGCAAGGGCGGCAAGTAATGGGGCGGCAAGCACAGGGGCGACAAGAACGGGAGAGCCAAGCACGAGGGCGACAGGCACGGGTGGCGGAATGGAAAGTAGTGGTCACCACGGCGGGGGCAGCGACGGCGGCGGCAAGTAAGGCGTCAGCGCACACCGCTGCTGCAAAGGCCGCTCCGGCGAAGGCGGCGGCGACCATGAAGACGGCGGCAAGGATGGCGGCGGCAGGGGTGACGGCGGCAAAGATGGCGGTCGACGCCCGCCGCGAGCGGAAGCCGCACGCTCACCACAGCGGAAAGGTGCCCACCAATTTCCCTTCTCGTCGAGATTGCAGCGGCAGTAGCCGCCATGAATACGGCGATGACTTTATCGCCACGGGCAGCGACTGGCGGCACGTCGGCGGGGGCAGACGGCGGGGCTTCTGTTCACCCGACAGCTGGAGGGGATGGGGACGCGCGAGCCCGTCCTCGCGGGTCGAAGCGGCCTCCAGCCAGACCCGACACCCCTGCATCCGACGTAGAAGTGCTGGCCGCAAAGCTGGTCCGTCGAGAGCCAGCCGCCAAGTCGGCGCCCGAAGAGCCAGCCACCAAGCCGGTGCGTCGGTCGCCGCGCAAGAAGAGGCGCGGCCGTCAAGGGCGTTAAAGGTGAGGACCGGCAATATGTATTCGTTCTTTTATTGCGTTTATCACGTGCTTGGGTGCGTCACTTGTTTGGTTGCTTTGTAGAAACTGCATAGGCAATGGCAAACCCTTCATCATCCAGTAGTCAGCTCAGCGAGAGAATGACAGGCCCCACAGCGCTGGCGTGCCAAACGTTCGGTTCCCAAAAGGGCCCAAGAAACGCATAGTCAGCTCTGGGAAGGAAGCGAGCGCAAGACGAAAGCGCTTTTCGTTTGCCCGGGGATTTGATGTTTACTGCAGAAGAGCTGCATCATTGTCTATTAAGTATAACATGACCGAATTGAACGACTGAGCTTAAAAGCGTACCTGATCATAAAGAACGATTGACGAGAGAAGCGGTTGCCCGCCTTTTCTGGAGCTGTGGCAGAGCCTGATTGAGACGTGGGGGGGTGACGCCCACGCATGCCCGTGGCGGGCGTGGCGAGCGGCTGGTTGCCTTGCGGTAGTTTCTGGCACCCCGCTCCGCTAGGTCCATAAGTGTTCACGCCAGCAGTTTATCACGCCACTTGCTGGCTTCGTTTTTACCCAGCATCATCTTCTGCCTCGCCATTTCCCCCCCCTTCGTGTGCACTGCTATTCGTGCTCGCCCCCTTCACCCCCTTACTCTCCACTTGACCTGCCCTCCTGGTTCTCTCCCCCCCCTAACTTCCTGACCATGAACGTCTCCTGCATTCCTGTGTTCGTTCACACCGACCGCCCCGCGCCCCTGAAGCACCCGAAGTACCTGGCGGCGGTCAAACGCGGGGAGGCGAACCCACCCGTCTCTACCTTCATCTCGGAGGAGGTTTTGCGCATGGTGGCGGGGCACGTGGTCAAGCTGCTGCGGCAGCCCAACCAGGCCAACATGTTTAGGGCGCAGCGTTTGATGTGAACCTTGGGGAAGGGGTGCTTTGCGCGACCGACATTTTGTTTATCGATATGTGAACTGCTCTTTGTGCGGGAGGGCGAGTCAGACACCGAGTGTCGCCGGTACAACCGCAAGACTGCTGCAGAGTTTGCTGGCAGTATGTGGGACTTTCTTTATTGTACTGAACCTGGCCACACCTGCAAGGGACATCGAGGTGTGGCGGGGGCGGACGACAATGTGCGTCACCAGTCGCACGGCTACTTCGGGTAGCTCAAGTATTGTTCTAAACCTCTAGCTTTCTTTGTTGGCTATCTAGTTGACACTGACGTCCATAAAGAGTTGCCGCGTTGGTCGACAGCACGTCGGCGGCCGACGAATACACAATCAACAGTCTGTCGTTGGCCACCTCCCCCGCTTTGACGACCAACTCGTCGGCATCTCCCCCTCTTCCCACAAGCACCCGTCGCGCTCACAATGCTGCACGATGTTATAATGGAAGTACGTCTCTACTGGGTGCTTCTGGATCTCTTTGAAAGTCTTGGCCTCGCCGGGGAGGCGGCCCACGGCGTTGAGCTTGCGGGCATGTCGCCTCTACGACAGGCGGATCTTGTTGTGTGCCGCAATATTTCGAGATTGAACAATGAAACGGCGCTGCGTCATGTAGGTTGGAGCATTCTTGTACTTCTTTTTGATGGAGTGCTGCCTCTCGGCACCCGACGTGTCGTGCCCCTTGGAGAGCACCGGGTACTGGTCGGCGTTGAAAACCGGCGAGCATTTGTGGCCGACACGGTAGAGGCGGTCCACAAACAAGGCTGTCAGGGACTTGTGGAGCAGCCACGGCACACGTCGAAGCGCGTTGCGCTGTGCTTGGCAAGCAGCGTCAATAAAAACCACCAATTAGAGCTTTACAAAACGTTGGGCCAAAGACAACACGACGTCACCCGGGCTCTCCGTCTTCCGCAGTAGTTCGAAGCCGACGATCTATCCGCACCCGCACATGAACGTCAGCACCCCCGGCGCTCGCAGGACGTTGTCGGGGAAATGGTGACGGCAGTCGTCCTCATCCCAGACCTTGTGCTCCTTCTTCTTGCTGGCCCTGTCTTTGTTCTTGCCGCTCTTCTTCTTGCTGCCGGTCTTGCCACCAGCCTTGTCCGCAGCCCGCTTGTCCGCCGCCTTCTTCCGCTGCCTCTCAGCGGTGTAATCCTCGAGGAAGGCGCGCACCGCCACCTGGACGTTGGGCTTGGCGGCGACGGCACCGGCGGCCCGCCGCTACGTCCGCCGGCAGCATGTGAGGCGGCCAGACGGCATTGGGCGCGGCGTACAGCGCCGGAACGTTGCTGTTGGTCGGACCGGTCGCCTCCCCCCGTGTTGACAGCCACCGCGGCGGCGGCGCCGGTGTGCTTGGCGGCGACCGCGGCAGGGGCGGTCTACGCCACTGCCGTACCCACCTTCACAGACGCAGCGGCCGGCGGCTGGCCGGCGGCTGCCACAGATAATACGGGCGGCATCCCCTTGGCCGACGCCCCTTGGACTGCGACCCCCGTCTTTTTCGAGGTGCACGAATCAGCGCCGACAGTGGCTAGGGCGGTGAGACCCTTGCCGTCCCGACCTACACCACCGCGTCGGAAAGCACCTGGTCAGAAAGAGCAGATGACGCGTCCCCTTCAGCAACGCTGCGTTGGCCGGCGGCTCGTCGGTGGGCGGGGAAGACGGGACCGACAGACTGCCTTCCTCCACCGCTCCTTCGTCGGTGGCCACGACGTGGTCGACGGCGGTGGACGAGGCGCCGACGGCAACGGCGGTGGTCGCCGCCACGTCTTTCGCCTCCACTGCCGGCACGTATGCCGGCTGCACGTCGGCGGGAGCCACAGAAGCGACGAGCACGTCGCCGCTGGTCGCCTTACACGGCTCGACAGTGACGGACTTGTCGCACGCGGTCTGCTTTGTGTCCACGGGGTCTGCCGCGAACCCGCTCGGCCGGCGGCAGGCCGTCGTTGACGGAACCGCAGCCAGTCGCCGTCAGGGTAGCCGCCACGGACCATCGGAGGTGCTTTGGGTTAGGGTTAGGGAAGCAGTTGGGGGGTAGGGGAAACAGAGATTGATGAAGCAATGCCAGGGCACTCTATCGGTGACCTGAACGAGGGGCATGCCTCTCGTGTGAAAGAGGCTCGCGACCAGCAGGCCGAGCGCTGTCACGATGCCGTCAGACGGGAGGCCACAGGGATCGCGCTGAAGAGGGATATTGGGGCATCCAGCGTCGTCGACAGAGTCTGGCAGTGCGGAAATCGTGGTCGCGGGAGAGCCGTCCGCGTTAGGGGCTTTTGAGGGCTGATCGGGGGCATCGCACCGACACCATCCACGTGTAGATGCTCTGCAGCTACTCCCAGGCTTTGATTGGCCAAGGCAGATATTCACGCTCCAGAACCGCGGCGCTGTGCGACAGTGGAGCCGTGCAATCGGGTTCACAGCAAGGTGTACCAAATCAGGCCACTATACGCACCGGCACGCCTGGCAGTCTCGAAATGGCAGCCGGCGCCCCGGGATCGCCGCGGCCTTGAAACGCAAAAAAGTGCTATATGATTTGGGCAGTCGACCATTCGAGCGCTTGCTCGCCATCAATCCAGGCGCGCTGCACCACCCCATTGGCTGTGGGCAGTGGCGGGGCTTGGGGAGGTGGCTATTCTGCTGCAGCTGCAACTTGGGGCCATGCACGCGACTCGGCAATTGTCAGCTCGACCGCCTCGTCCGGCTTTGCCCGGACACGGCGCCGCACCAGCCTCCTCATCGATGACGTTCGAATAGTGGATGCGAACTGGATCGAGAAGTCGGCGCGCGGTGCGTTGCCGCTCGGCCGGAGCATCCCCTTCACGTGCGCTTGAGGCACTGAGAGCATTTGTCCGTCGCACACAATGCATCTGAAGGGCCCGCCGGCCGCCTCCTCCTGGCCACAAGCATGACACTTGAAAGCGGCAGCCGGCACCAGCAGCGTGTCTGAAAACTCGCCGGTCGCGTCGGAAAGCAGCTGCCGGGCTTGACTCGTCTCGCCCTCGCCATAGGCAGCTGTGTTCCGCAGCAGCCCCGTGAGGTTTTGGCATGCGGCCGCCATGGTTGACCGCACCATGACGCACAGCTCCAGCACAAGGTCCAGGATGTGCGAATAGACGGTATCCTCGGTCGCGGCAAACAGCCTGTCGCCCGCTTCGTCGTAGAGGACGTCATGCGCATTGGCGCACACCAACTGCCCGACCAAGAGCTTCATGAGTCTCTGTATAGAGAACAGGAGGGCAATGCTCTGGGACGACAGCCACTCAGCCCGCGGCTCCTGGAAAACGATGCACTTCTCCTTAACGTGCAGCCTCGAGTCGTACCGGAAGATGTTGTTTGATGCCCGAGCCGCGTCCACAAACGTTTTGTTGACGTCGCGTAACGCCACCTCTTGCGTGCAAGGGAACATGTTGCGTGCACGACGGGGGCGGGGAGGCGGTGGCGGTACCGCGGGGGCGGTGGGGGCCGCGAAAACGGGCTCTGCCGGTGGCAATTCGCCTATCGCATTCGGCGCACCGTTTGGTCAAAATCGCAACGCCTCTCGAGCAGCGCCGCCGCCTCCGACGCAGTCGAGGCCTCGACGCGGTTGAACTTGATGACGGCTTTGGCATGTCCGGAGACCAGATGTTGTCGTAGAAGATGGCGTAGAGTGGAATGTTCATCCGACTGCCCACCATGCCCACCACATGGCCGACCTTGTCGTCCGGCTTCCCGTCCGCCGTCACGTACGGGCCACGCAAGGCCGGCACCGCGCTGATCAATGCTCCGGGCTTTTGAAGGCTCAACGCAACCGACATCACGCGGAAGGCCGCCAGAAAAGCGTCGTCGTGAGTGGCTCCGGGGGTTGCGGCAACCGCTGCGTCCCCCGCGTCGTGGTTGGAAATGTAGTCCGCGTAGGCGCTCATTGTCTGGACAAGCAGAGCTTGCGATGTGTCTCCTAGAGGGAGATACGCGTCCTCATTGGTGTTTTCATTGACTGGCAAGCTTTGGATGAAGCCGCACATGAGAAGGCGCCGGAGTGGCTGGCCGTCGCCATCGCGCTCCATTGTGCTCTCGTGGGGACAGCCGCGGACAGGACGTGGGAGGAAAGATGGTGGGGGTGGAAGGTATGAAAAACTGCAGCACGTGGTGATCGGGCTGTGGGGCATGCTCAACCGGACGAAGCATGAGAAGGACGTGGTACTTGTCAAGAAGGACAGGTAGGGGTGGTCATGGGTGTTGTCGACCAGGTAGTGGGCTGGTCGTGGCGGGGCGGACGTCGCTCCGCGGTCGGGTGGGCGCGGGCGCCACGTCGGTCATGGAGGTGGTGCTAGCTTTCGCGCGCGCGCGCGCGCCCGGGCACCCTCAAATCGGGGCCCAGGTGGACCCTGCATTGGTTGACGCGGGGACCTTGCAGATGAATAATGGCCCGTTATTCTTTCCCCTATCACATTTCATGAACGATTGATTTTCATTGGTGAAGCATTTGCTGACAGCACATGATCGTCCAATGGTTCGGTGATGGCGAGCATTATGCCCCCCCCGTCAGCGTGCTGCAGAGACCATTTCTGGGACCTAAAAAGTGCACCAGCAGCGGCCAAATATATGCAATAGCGGCCGGTGAAAAGAGGCCCCCGACCCCGGTGTCGCCCCCTCAAGCAGGGCCAGGAATTGCAGAATGTCGCTCGCTAATCGACCAGGACTCAGACGAGGCGTCATCAGTAGAGGACGTGCCGTGCCGACACGCGCATATGGCCTGGCATGGCGAACAAAGAAGCCCATATGAGCCGATGACGCTGCCGTGCAAGCGGATCGGGTGGGTTCCTTTGTGTTCGCCAAGTGACACCCGTACGTGGTGTTTTCACGGGTGCTACACACGTCTGATTTTTAGGGTCCGCCGCCAATTGGTCGATGCCGGCGGCCCTTCTTACGTACCATCGCGCGGACAACACACGGTCTCACCCCCCCTCCAGGCGTCCCCGAGTGGGGGCAGAGGTCCGCAGACGGGTGCCTACGCAGGACCTCACAGGGCGCAAGCGTCCGCGCTTCCAGGGGCCCAAAAAAATTCAAAGGCCCGTTGCTCTCACAGCGGTTAGGGCCCTCCGGCGCCGATACGTAGGCGCCGGGTCACACATCAAGACAAAACCAGGTCCTACTAGTGAAGGTCGGCCCGTAAGATCACGCCAAAATCGCAACGTGGCGGCACCCGATCCACCACCGGAGGTGCCCAGCCAGCCAATCAGGTGCCGCGCGCGGTCCAATCACACCGCCGCGGCCCGTCATTGGCCACTGCTAAGGGCCCCCGATCACGCCGTGCGCGAGGTTGACACCAAGGCTGACAGTCCAGAAGCTGTCGATTCACAGGAATGGTCTCATGAGCCCCCAGTCCACAGTTTGCTGTATTTTGTCGCGTCCATGTACTGGACCCTTCTTCTCCACAGTGTTCTTCCAAATGGGTAAGGTCTCGGATTCGCATTTTAGATCCCCAGTACGATCTGGCCCTGCTCAAAGTCGTGTCTGGGAGAAGGGTGCGCGCGCACCTTGCGTGCACCCCAGTAGGTAAAGTAGTTCTGGCGGACTTTGGCACCCAGGATGATCGGCAAATCGGGCCTGGCGGAGGCGTGAAGGGGGCGCAGATGTGGGCGGTCCGGGGTGCACTCGCCTAAGGGGGTCTCGGGTGGGGTGGCAAATATGTGATTCCCTGTGGGCGTCCAGCGAGGTTGACTAATTCCACGCCCAAAACAGTGTGCCAGCCGAGGTCCGACATACCGGCGGAGCCCCCGGCCGACACAGGCCTGAGCGCGCGCGCGCGCTCGCTGCGACCGCAACGACCCGGGCGAGCGCCGCACCTGCGCTCGCCACCGCGAGCTGTCCGTACGCAGAGTGGGCGGAAGGGGACCGCCGCCACCCCGCCATTCCCCCACAGCGGAATCTATTTTCCGGCTGCACGCCACCCCTCACGTCCCGGTTACGTCGGCTCGGCTCCGTCTGCCGTCCAAAAACATGGACGGAGAGCCGCGCCCCGCACCAGCGTGCAC
>Ga0115031_1003024_pt1 | contig 12481 bp, 10 predicted proteins | sample Maine_Asex4_meta_FD_87301 | JGI IMG/M metagenome (GOLD analysis project Ga0115031, IMG submission 87301) | Marine algal microbial communities from Maine, USA - Maine_Asex4_metaG | ecosystem: Host-associated > Algae > Red algae > Unclassified | place: Maine, USA | collected 2015-01-05 | reverse complement strand
CACCATTCAGGCAGTGCTCGAGACCGATGCCTACGAGGACGAGGACTACCTGACGATTCACATCGACGGGCAGCCGCTCGACGTGCTGCTCGCCGAGGCCAGTCCGGAGGACCAGCTCGAGGGGCTGGTGCCCACGCTGCTCGGCTGGATGGACGAGGACAGCGACCGGGCCATCGTGTGGAGCCGGTTCCTGCCCGAGGGCGAGACGCGCATCCGTGCACCGGTGCTGATGTGCCCCGAGCACCGCGACCTGCTGTGCACCACCGTGGTCGCCGAGGTGCGGGTGCACGGCGACACGGTCGAGTGGCGCCGCATCGGCATCGACGACACGCCCGAGGAGGACCTGCCGGAGCTGGTCGGCCAGGACGTGTTCTGGCTGCAGGGCGTGGGGCCGTTCCAGTTCGATCGGCGCGAGTACATGACGCTGATGAACGTCTTCCGTCAGGGCTCGGTGCACACCGGCACGCTGCACTGACCGGGTGCGGATCGCGTAGCAGGGCAGGACACCTACCGGCACCGCGACGCGCATGGCGACGACACCCCCCTCTCCCGAACTGACCGTCTACTACGACGGAGGCTGTCCGGTGTGCCGCCGCGAGATCGGGGCCTGGCGGCGGGCCGAGGGCGCGGACCGGCTGGCCTGGGTCGATGCCAGCGAGCAGGATGCGCCGCTGGGCGACGGGCTGGAGCGGGGCCCGGCGCTGGCACGCATGCACGTGCGCGATGCGGACGGCCGGCTGATCCAGGGCGCGGCCGCGTTCGCCGCGATGTGGCGCGCCTTCCCGAAGACGCGCCGGCTGGGGCGCATCGCCGGCAGCCGTGCGGCCCTGCTGCTGCTCGAACCGGCCTACCGGGTGTTCCTGAAGGTGCGTCCGTTGTGGCGGCGCGCCTGAGCGCAGCCCTGCCGCCCGGCACGCTGGAGGACTGCCGGGAGCAGGGCTACGCCGCCGTGGCGGACCTGCCGCTGCAGGCACGGTCGCTGGAGACGCTGATGGCAGGCGTCGGCCCGCTGGTGTTCACCCCCGGCGAGCGGCCGTTGCCCGGCAGCCGGTTCGTGTTCGAGGTCACCAACCGCGGTCGCGTCGCGCCACCGAGGAGCGTGTTCCATTCGGATACCTCCTACGTGGCGGCGCCGCCGTCGTTCACCGCCCTGGCCGCCATCGAGATCCCGGTCAGCGGCGGCGAGACGGTGTTCGTCAACCAGTTCGACGCGCTCGATGCGGCACCGGCCTCGTTGCGATCGGCGCTGGCCGGCGTGGCGTTCCTGCACGTCGCCTCGCGGGTGACCGATCCGCAGGCCGCGGGCGAGGGCGCCTGGCACCCGGTGCTGCGCCGCCACCCCGACGTGGGGCGCGTCGCGCTGTACGTGTCGGCGCGCGAGCGGCTGGTGGCTGCACGTCGTGACGGCGAGCCGCTCGACGACGTGCAGGCCCGCGAGCTGATCGATGCGGCCTGCGAGCAGGCGCGTACCGGGGCCGCGATGCACCGCCATGCCTGGCGGGCCGGCGACCTGCTGCTCACCGACAATCGCTCCACGCTGCACGCGGCCGATCATTCGGCGGTGGACGGGGTGCGCACGCTGTACCGGGTGATGGTGGGCGGCGAGGTGCCGGTGGCGGGCTGACGTGTCCGGATGATGCGTCCGGGTGACGCGTCCGTACGCCGGCTGCTGCGCTGTACAGTGCGTTCCCCCCCCCCCATTCCCCACCCTGCGAGCGACACCATGAGCAAGACCTGGAGCGTCTACCTGTCCGGCGAGATCCACACCGACTGGCGGGAGCGCATCATCGACGGCGCGTCCGCGCGCGGTCTGCCGATGCGGTTCGTCTCGCCGGTCACCGACCATCCGGCATCGGACGCGGCCGGTGACGGGCTCGGGCGCGACGAGAGCGGCTACCACCGCGACCACACCTCCTCCAAGGTGAACGCGATCCGCACGCTGACCCACCTGCGCGGGTGCGACGTCGCCATCATCCGCTTCGGCAGCGAGTACAAGCAGTGGAACGCCGCGTTCGACGCCGGCCAGTGCGCAGCGCTGGGCAAGCCGTACGTCACGCTGCACGACGAATCGATCGTGCACCCCCTGAAGGAGGTCGATGCGCAGGCGATGGCGTGGGCGACCACGCCGGAACAGGTGGTCGAGCTGCTGGCGTACGTCAGCGGTCGGCCCGAGGCTCCGCTGGGCGAGTGAGCGCGGCAGGCGCCGGGCAGTTCTGCGCCTCCCGACGGCCCGGGCCGGACGAGGCGGTACGATGTCCGCCCACCCCGCGCACCGACCCGATCATGAACACCGCCGTACCAGAACGCCCGGGCACCGCCCGCCGCCCCGTCCCGGCCGGGGCACGTCCGTCGCTGGTCGCCGCCTCGCTGATCGCCGCCCTGGCCGTGCTGCCCTCGCTGGCCGGCGCCGACCAGATCGGCGAGGTCGGGGTCGACTGGCTGGGCGGCGACATCAAGATCGACGCTATCCAGGATCCGGAGGTGCAGGGCATCACCTGCCACGTGTCCTACTTCGACCGCGGCCTGATCGACCGGGTGCGCACTGGCGAGTTCTTCAGCGACCCGTCCACCTCCTCGATCGCCTGCCGCCAGACCGGCCCGCTCGTCATCGGCGACATCGAGCGTGACGAGGAGGGCGAGGAGGTGTTCTCGCAGCGCACGTCCCTGGTCCTGAAGAGCGTCAAGGTCACGCGCATCTACGACGAGGAGCACGAGACGCTGGTCTACCTGTCGCACGCCACCGAGGTGAAGGACGGCTCGGCCAAGATGGCGCTGTCCACGGTGCCGCTGTACGGGCAGGACGTCACCTGGGAGGACTGAGGGTCACCGGCAGTTGCCGTCTGGCGGCGGTTGCCATTTGTACGACCGGTGCGTGCCGGGCTGGACGGCGGCGTATTGTCGAATTGCCCGCCGCCTTGCGCACAGTCTCGTGACGCGGCGGCTCGAGCAGTTCAACGCACACCACTCAGGAGAAGCGCATGTCGGGCAATTCGGACAAGGCGGAAGGCAAGATCGACCAGGCGGCCGGAAAGGTCAAGGAGAAGACCGGAGAGGCGCTGGACGACAAGCAGATGGAAGGCGAGGGCAAGGGTCAGCAGGTCAAGGGCCATGCCGAGGAGACCAAGGGCAAGGTGAAGGACACCCTGGACTGACAGCGGTAGCGTGACAGGGACCGTTCGTTCCCCACCGGGGCGAGCGCGTCCCTTTCCGGCAGGGGCGGGTTCGAGCCGCTTGTCGGACGGACGTCGTCCGGATGAGGGGTGTCCTGGTCAGGATCGTCACCGTCACGCCTCCTTGTGCGTCGATCCGATCACGATGGCATCAGTGGCTCCACGCCGGGTGCCGGCAGATGGTGGTCACGTTGCAGATGCCTGCGCACCGCGGCCCAGTCGACGTAAGGGCGCGGGGTGTCGTCGCTTAGGGCCTGTGAAGGAACAAAGGGTGCATCCTGCCGGCCCTGTGCGCTTGTCCCGCAAGGCGCTGCGAACGAGGGTAGCCGGGCTACCCTCGCGGTGAGCAACGCAGCCGGGACGAACGCACAGGGCCGGCCCGCAGGGTCGCTTCGCAGGGCGCACCATCCGTTGTTGCTCGTCGGTCGCCCGGCCCTGCCAGGCTCCGCTCCTCGCGCCTGGGCTGGCACGCCCTGCGAAGCGACAGGATGTACCCTTTATTCCTTCACAGGCCCTTAGGTTCCGGACCGATGGATGGATCAGCGGGCAACCGAGGGCGGCGTCATCGATGTAGACGTGCGCGTAGACCTTCGGGCTGTCCGTCCAGGCCTTCTGGCTCTCGTTGACGTTGGCACCGAGCAGCGCGATGTTACGAGCTTCGAACCAGCCGACCGCCTCGGCGAGCTCGTCGCCGCTGCGCATGGTCCAGAGAATCAGGCTGTGCCCCTGCGCAACCAGCGCTCCGAGCGTCTCGACGGCCCCCGGCACGTCGGGTCCCATGCGTGGGTAGTCGTGTTCGACGCAGGTGCCGTCGAAGTCGATGGCGAAGGTGGTCATCGTGATGGGGCTACGGATGATCCTGGCAGTAGTGGTGGGCCCGGTAGGACTTGAACCTACGACCAAGGGATTATGAGTCCCCTGCTCTGACCAACTGAGCTACAGGCCCGCAGCTTTCCGACAGCGTCAGCTTAGTGGATTGCGAGCGCTTCGTCCCGATCGACAGGCAAAGCGAAATCGTGAACCATCGCAGCATGGGGCTTGCACCGAACTCAAGCCTGCCGGAGGTGCAGCGCTACCTACCCGGCTGCCGTGCAGGTTTCGGCCGGCAGTGACAAGGCGGTGTCCGTCGACCAGTCGATGCATACAGGACTGCGCCCGGCTCTCGGCCGGGGGGGTGTTACCGCGTGTCGCATTGGTAGCCACGTGCGTCCATCCAATACCGCGAAGGACCGGGTTGAAGACACGTCGCCACGTACGAACTCCGATATCACCGGTGCTGTTCATGCTCGGATGACGTCCACGTGCTGCGGGACCGGCTCGCAGGCATCGGTCGCATCATCGACGCCCAACGTGAATCCATGTCGCCTGTCCGACGTCGCGTTCAGCGCTTGTCAAACGCTCGCCCAGAAGCGCAGTCCGCGGGCGAACGTCCCATGGGAGATTGTATCGATCGAAGTGATTACGCTCGGCACGTACGATGTGTTCAACGCGGGGCGCGTCAACTTGCTGTGACGTATCACTGCCCCGGGGGATGCGATCGACGTGCTATTCATGGAAGACGATCGGGTGGGCCGATCAGATCGCTTCAAGAAACTCGTGCGAAGCCGTTTGCTTGCCCCGGGCCTCGACCATCTTGACCACGCAATCGATTGAGGTGGTCGGCACGCATGCTCGGCACGCGTGCTCGGCTGAAAGCAATCGCCTGTTCCCATGTTGCCGGATGATACCAGCCGGAAATCGAGCAACCTTGAGCATCGATCCGCAGGAGAACGACGGTTTCGTGAAACAGCTCACAGTGTGGGCACGAGCGTTGCAGCTGTGCAGGCAGAGGGCTGCGAGGCACCGATCCGATGACGGTGTTCCACCCGCCTTTCTGCACCTGTTCCAGCATATCGAGGTCAACGATGGATTCTGCCGAGGTCGAACTCCACGCTCCCGTTCGCAAGATCGAGCAGACAACCGCCACCGACCGATCGCAGGAGTGTGCGAGAGACGAGTTCACCGAGGCCGTGGGCAAGGAGGGCTCGCCGCAGCTCGGGGTCAGCTCTTCGAGCATGGCATCCTCCGATGCGAGCGTCGTCATGATAGAGAGCGTCGGGGCATCGCCCGATACGAATGAAAGCGGCTTCGAGCAGGCGCAGCGGCTCAAGGCGAAGGGCGACCTTCCGGGCGCGATAGAGGCGTATCGCGGGGTGCTGCGCCAAGAGCCGACGCATGGTTGGGCCCACCACTGCCTGGCGCAGTCGCTGTGGTGGAGCGGTGATCACCTCGGCGCTACCGAACACTACCGACATGCCGCCGCCACGCTTCCGGTACACCAGCAGGCCGTTCCGCTGTGCCAGCTCGCCGAGATGCAGGTCCAGGGTAGGCTCCTGTGCGCAGGTTGGGAGTCGCTGGCACGCGCCGAAAGACGGGATCCGTCCTGCCTTGCCTCGACGGATCACGTCCGAGTCGTGCAAGCCCTGGCCGGTGTCATCGCATGGGCATTCGATGCCGATTGGTACGCCGGTCAGATGGAACCGATCGCTGGAATCTCTCGCCCCGATGAGACTGGACTGACGGCGGCGATCGACTATCTCGAATCCGGCCACCGCAAGGGTCTGGCGCCGCACTGGATCATCGATCAGGTCTTCCTGGAGCGCCAGCTTGATGAAGGCTCGACGGAGTCACCCGTCCTGCTGCGCTTGCTGGACGCTCTCGAACGCGGTGAAGACATCTCGCCCGCCTGGATCGTCGACATCGGCTGGATGGTCGAGCAGCGCAGGAAGGCCGGAATCCAGACCGGTTCACTGCTCGCCATGTACCGTGAACTGGCGATGGACGACTTTCGGACCGACGAACCCACCTCGCCGCTGTTCGATCCGAACTGGTACCGACAGGTGTCCGGCGCAAGTGATGCACAGGGATCGATTCATCATTACCTGTTCTCCGGTGCTGCCGCGCGCCTGGACCCTCACCCCGCGTTTCGCAGTCGCTACTATGCCGATCTGGTCGCACTGGCGGCGGATGACGACCCGGTGCGCCACTATTTGGTGGAAGGCGGGCACCGGACATCCAGTCCGAACCCGATCCTCGATCTGGAGCACTACGCCGAACAGTTTCCCGATCGGGAGGATGACGCGACTCCGGCGTTGCTGCACTTCCTGGCCCTCGACGACCGCGATGGAACGATTCCGCGCTTCGATCGGGCGAACTATCTGGCCGAGAACCCCGACATAGTGAACGGCCGGTTGTGTCCCGAGAAGCACTTCCTGGAGTTCGGTTCGCGCGAGCAGCACCGCCGTCCGTTCCGAGGGTTCTCGTCGGCCTGCCTGCGCTCGCGCCACCCCGCACCGCTACGCTATGGATTCTCCGACAGTGGCACGTACTGGTCCGAGCAGGACTACAGGCGCTACCCCGTGCTGGTGGTGAGCCACAGCGCCGGCAGAACCGGAGCACCGCTCATCGCCTTGAGACTGGTCGAGGAACTGTCCCGCATCGAGGTGCTGGACGTGACGACGGTGGTCTTCGGTGACGGACCGCTGGTGAAAGAGTTCGCGCGGTACTCCCACGTCATTACGACCCAATGCGGCTGGGGGGCGGACGTTAAGGAGAACAGGGCCATCATCGCGAGCTTTGTCGGACGTAGCCCGATCGTCAGCTTCTGCAATTCCTGCGAGTCCAGGCATTTCTCTAGGGATTTGAAGGCGAACGGCTTGCGCATCGTGTCGCTCGTGCACGAGATCGCTGATCACTTCGACACCCCGCAATCGTGGGGCGAGATCTTCGAGCTGAGCGATCGTGTGGTGTTCCCGTCCGCGTTCGTGAAGGCTCGCTCGGACGTACGCCTGGGTTCGAGTCTGGCCGATGGTATACCGCAGCCCATTGTCCTGCCCCAAGGCCTGTTGACGCATAATTTCGCACGATTCGGCAACGAGGGAGCGCGCCGGCGGATCCGCGACATCCTGTCAGTTCCCGAGGACGATGTTTTGGTGCTCGGCTGCGGTGCAAAGGATTTGCGCAAGGGTATAGACCTGTTCGTGCACTGCGCCAGTCGGTTGTTGAGAGACGAGGGTGAGTCGGGCTTGCATTTCCTGTGGCTGGGTGGTGCGGATGCTGCCTCCGACAACGACGATCCGTTCTACTGGGCACGCAAGGCATTGGGACCCGTGGCGGCCAAGCGTCTGCATGTCATCACAAGTACCGACGACGTCGAGCCCTTCTACCAGGCCGCCGACCTGTTCCTGCTCAGCTCCCGATCGGATCCGTACCCGTGCGTCATGCACGAAGCGCTGTCCGCCGGGCTGCCGATCGTATACCAAGCGAATTCGGGGGGTGCCGCCGAACTGATCGGCGAGCGATTCGGACAGGCCGTGCCCTACGAGGACGTGCCGGCCATGTGCGATGCGGTACGTGGGCTCGCCGAGGATCGCGATCGTCGAAAGCGGCTCGCCGACGCTGCCGTCACCCATGTCGAGCGGAAATGCAGCTTCACCGATTACGTCGACGAATTGCTGCGTATTGCTGCGGGTATCGGCCGGACGGATAAAGAATACGATCTGCCGGAGCAGTGGCCCGTGCTGTCGCTACAGGATCTTGTCGTGCCCCCCAGGCGCGAGTCGATGGTGTACTTCCTGAATCCGGACTGGGGCATCAGCGGCATCAACAGTCTGACCGAGAGCCTGATCTCGAAGCTGGACGAGCGCGGCTTGACGTCCTGCCTTCTCATGACCCGTGGGCGGCAGACCGAACTGCCACCGGATCCGGCCTTGATGCCGGGCGTGGCGATGGAGTACCTGAACGTCGATCCGGACGAAATGTTTCCGGGAAACGTGCACGATGCGCTCGCGGCGTTCTTCCAGCGACACGAGCCTTGCGTGTTGGTGCCGAACTACGACTACGTGGCCTCGTCGCAGGTTATCCAGTTGCCCGATCACGTCGGCGTGGTTGGCGTTGTACATAGCGACGACTGCGAGCACTACGAGCACGTCAATCGCGTCGGTCACTACTGGAACGCTATCATCGGAGTGTCGGATCGCGTGACGCGGCGGGTGTCGGAACTGAATCCCGGCTACGCATCACGAACGGTGTGTATTCCGAATGGCGTCGAACCGTGGCGCAGCGCTCAGGAACTGGACGATGCACTGCAGGACCAGGACGGACCTATCCGGCTGGTCTACACGGGCAGGCTGGTACATCCGCAGAAACGTGTCGAGCGATACGTGGAGCTGGTGCGGCAGCTGGACGCGCAGGGGATCGACTACGTGTTCGAATTCGTCGGTGCCGGCGAGGCGGAGGACTGGTTGCGGTCAACCTTGGCGGCGCAGCTGGCCGCGGGACGTGCGGTGCTGCACGGACGTTGCACGCCCGACCGGACCCGCGAGATCGTCTGCCGTGCAGACGTGTTCACCTTGTTCTCGGACTTCGAAGGAATGCCGATGTCCTTACTCGAGGCACTCGGGGCCGGTTGCATTCCGTTGGTCTACGAGATGGACAGCGGTCTCGACGACTTCATCGAGCAAGGGGTCAATGGCCATGTCTGCCGCAGCCGCACCGTGGAGGAGGCCGTTCGGGTAGTCGCCGGCCTGGTCGATCCGACTGCACGTCGACACATGCGCATGGCCGCACGGCAACTGCTCGATGCGCGAGGGCTGACCGCCGATGCCATGGCCGATGCCTATGCCGATGTCATCGGACCGGCGTTGCAGCAGAGCTGTACCGAATCGTTTGAACGTCCACGCTGGATACACACTCGCTAGGCGCGCCGGTGTGTTCGGCGGGAGGGCCCCCTCTGGGTGCCGCGCCGTTCGACGATATCGTGTTCGGTCCGTCCGCGCGGGCTTACCGATGCGGTCACTGTTCGGATAACTATTCACGCCGCGGCGTGGAGTCAGTGCGGCTCGCGGCAGGAGGCAAGGATCGTCTCCGCGGCCTTCGCGAGCCATCCCGGGTGATCGTCAACTTGGGGCATCGTATACCCGTCGCAACATGCGCAAGGCTACCAGAGAATTGCCGGACACAAGCAGGCTCACGGCAGGCGCAAAGGCCGATGCCCATGCAATCGTCATTTAACGTTCGATGCTGCGGAGCACGAATTAATCATTCGATCGGCTGCACTGGATCGACCTTCGCCAGCGGACGTCTTTCAAATCAACCCCTCTTTTTGACACGTGAGAAAATCGATGGACAAATCCACTCTAAGAGCCGGTGTTATTGGTTCGTACGCGAGGGTCGATTCCGCCAACCTTCCCACCTCGACCGTGCTTGCCCGGACGACCCAGAATTTGGGGAACATGATGTTCCGTTATGCAACGTGTCGCGATCTGGGCGACTACCGCGAGCTGGACACAAAGATGGATCCCGGAGCGGTTCGCGAGCAAGCGGACATCATCGTTCTGCCGATGGCCAACAACATAAACCCGTCGTTCAATATGGGTTATCTTGCGACATTCATCGAGAGATGCAACCTTCCGGTGCTTGCCGTGGGTCTCGGGGCACAGGCGAAGCTCGGCGGTGGGCTGTCGGAACCCTTGCCGGCCGGAAGCAAGCGTTTTCTCGATGTTCTCTCGGAACGCTCGGTGGCCATCGGTGTGAGAGGACCGTTCACGGCTCAGGTCCTGGCCGACCACGGAGTCGATAATGTTGTTGTCACGGGTTGTCCGTCGAACTTCATTAATCCCGACGAGCAACTCGGAAAGCGTCTGAGCGAAGGCTTCGTTCGCGCTAGGGAGAATACGCCACGTCGTGTCGCGGTCTACTCGCAGCTAGGCCGAAAGAACTTCGATTCTCCCAACATCGAGTCCGAAAGGCACCTCTTCTCTCTGGTTCGCAAGCACGGTTATCACTACGTCCACACGTTTCCGAGTGAACTGATCGACTTCGTGCGAGGAGGCGATGAGGTCACCGCTCGCTGGATCGCGAGCCTTGAGAGCCGGTTGATGCCGAATACGTCCGAGCCAGAATTCGCTGCCAAATTTCGCGAGCAGAGCCACGCCTTTCTTCAAGTCGAATCATGGATGGAGTTTTCCAGGAGTTGCGATATGAGTATCGGCAAGCGGGTACATGGCTGTCTGAACACGATTCAGGCGGGTACTCCCGGTGTTCTCGTCTATCACGATGAACGCACGCGCGAATTGGCTGAGACCCTGGCGCTGCCCCGCGTCAATGTGGAGGATATCCATGTTGACGATGACTTGGCCGTGATGCTCGAGAAGACGAGCTTTTCAGATGTCGACTACGACCTTCGCCGTCGTGAGCTGCACGGTCGATATGACAAGCTGTTCACCGAATCGGGGCTGTCCAATGTCAACCCGTTGTTCAGGCGTCGCGAGAAACGGCGTGAGCCTACCAGCTTCCTGGAAGCGGCCGCGTAGCACAGATCAATGTTGATTCAATCCAGGTTGTTGAACTTCATTCATGTGCCCAAGGCTGCGGGGAGTTCGATAGAGAAGCTGCTGAAGACACATACTCTGGACGAGGCAGCCGACGAGAGATTTCGGGAAGGCTTCGCATCCTTCGCCAAGGGCCACGGCATCTCCTTCCCGAACCATGCTTCCGCACAATTGCGCGTCGAGTTCTTGGGCATGGAGACGTACCGCCGCTACTTCTCGTTCGCGTTCGTGCGTAACCCCTTTGATCTCGTGGTCTCGCTGTACGAATACACCCATCAAAGGGAGCGCGCCCTGTTCGAGAAAAACGGGTGGGAGCTCAGGACGCACCAGAAGAACATCCTTGAAAACTCATTCGAGGACTGGGTGCTGAATTTCTCGACCGGCAACTCGCAGAGTAGCTACATCCTTTCGGAAAGCGGCTCCATTCTCGTCGACTTCATCGGTCGAACCGAAAGTCTCGACTCGGATATCATGAAGTTGTACCGCTTGTTCGGTGTCGAGAACCCGGAGTCGATGCCACGCAGCAACGCGACGCGCAGGGATGACTATCAAAGTTACTACTCCGACGCCACGAAGGCTGTCATAGCGGAGCGCTACGTTGATGATCTCCGGCTTTTCGGCTATGAGTACTGATCGGTCGCCGGACCGGCCCTGATCCGCGGCCGACGTACGGGGGACTCCGGCCGTCGGTCGCGACCCCGGCGGAAAGTCGTCCGCGGGAGGTATCCGGAGGAACGTGACGAGGTTCCCGCGTATCCGACCCTGCAGTAGCACAATTCACTTGGTATCCGTCACCTGATGGACACGCACATAGTCAACCTCGAACTCCGCGAGTGGACTGCCGGGTTGTGGAACGCGGCCCTCGTCGAGGTTGCCGCCCACGGCCAGGTTCAGCAGGACGTACATGATCTGGCAGCCGACGTCCGGATCGCTATATGTGTGCGCCTGCACTCCTTCTACGTACCAAGTGATGCGATCGTGCTCCCAGTGCACGCCGAAGGTGTGGAAGGCGTCCGAATAGCCGACGCGCGGGGTGCCGTACGACGTGATCTTCTGTTCTTGCGGTAGGTCCGCCCCGTCATTATCCCGGCGGTGGTAGGTGTGGTACGCAAGATCTGGATGGGAGCCACGCGCCTCCATGATGTTGATCTCGGGCTGCTGGGCGACGTAGTAGCCGTTGAGCAACCAGAAGGCTTGCCACAACCCCTGACCGGCCGGAATCTTCACCCGCGCCTCGGCGTACCCGAGTGCGAACTTGAACGAGTCGTAGGAGGTCAGGATGCCGGAGGTCCAGTTGCGCGGCGAAAAGGCTCCATCGTCGCGGAAGTCGTACTTGTCGTTGAGCGTGTCCGCGCTCATTGATGGCCGTCTGTTCACGGTTGCCGAGGGGTGAAGCGTCATGCGCACAACGGCACGCCCGAGAGCGACACGCCGGCTGCGGCACCGCCGGCCGGGTTGTCGATGCGCAGCCTGAACAAGCGGGCACACGACAACGGCAGCGGACGCGGCCACGATGATGACGGACAGGCGCGCTGATGTATCTCAAGCACTTCGCGATGACCCGCTTCCCCTTCGACTCCACGCTTGCCGCCGGGGAGCTGTTCGATGCCGGCGCCCAGGGCGAGGCCGAGATCCGACTCAGGCACCTGCTCGATCTGCGCGGGATCGGCCTGCTGACCGGCGAGCCCGGCTCGGGCAAGGCCACCCTGAGCCGGCGCGTGGTTGACGGCCTGCACCCGGGACTGTTCCGCACCGTCTACATCACGCTGAGCACCGGCAACGTGATGGACATGTACGTGCGTCAGGAAAGCTCTGAGGGGGGGAGTGTCCGGCGGGTGAGTAGGCCGAGGGAACTGCCCCCTCGGCCTCTCTCAGAACCCGGCGTGAACCTCTCGATTCACCGGGCTCCCATCGTCCCGACCGCGAACGCCCCGCGCCCGT
>Ga0115031_1003021_pt1 | contig 12488 bp, 9 predicted proteins | sample Maine_Asex4_meta_FD_87301 | JGI IMG/M metagenome (GOLD analysis project Ga0115031, IMG submission 87301) | Marine algal microbial communities from Maine, USA - Maine_Asex4_metaG | ecosystem: Host-associated > Algae > Red algae > Unclassified | place: Maine, USA | collected 2015-01-05 | reverse complement strand
TTACCGGAAGACCACGGTACTGCTGGTTGACGTAAATGTGGCGTACGCCCCCGGGGGAAGCGTAGTTGTCCGTTATTTTCATTTCCGCAACGTCGCCAGCAGTCAGGCCAAACGCTTGATGTTCTTTCCGGAGATAGTCGATGGCCACCTGACCATCTTTCTGAGCTACTAAGGTAGCGGTGCCCAGCAATAACAGCAGGGAGAAAAAAGGATAAAATATTCTCATGTTCAACTAGTCTTTGACGAAAGGTTAGATTGACGTGAGTGGTGAATAAAAAAGAGCCACTCAGGCCGCAATACCGTGATAGTTTATATACACAACGCAAAATTGCAAGTGCGAAAATGGGGAAGAGAACTTCCCACAAGCGCTGCCAAAGCTAATCAATTGGGGGAAATTTGTCCTGGCAAGGACCGTGTCTGGCGCCGGATGTTAATTATTTGTCGGTAATTGGGAATATGGAAGACAAATCCCCCCTGCTTACTTTGCTCTTTTTAGTGCTCCTTTGCACCTGCGTCAGCGCCCAAAATGAACAGCGTGAATTACGGGGCGTCTGGATGGCGACCGTGCTCAACATCGACTACCCGCAGAACCCAACCGTAAGCGCCGCAACTTTACAGGCTGACTTTAACTCTCAACTCTATCGCCTCCGCAAGGCCGGGATGAACGCCATTTTTGTTCAGGTTCGTGCTGCCGGAGACGCCATCTACCCGTCAAAGCTCGCCCCCTGGTCGGAGTGGCTCACCGGCGTTCAGGGCAAAGCCCCGGTCAGTAACTTCGACCCCTTGGCCTACATGATCGAAGCAGCCCACAAGCAAGGCGTTGAAATTCACGCCTGGGTAAACCCCTACCGCGTGGCCATGTCGCTGGATTCGGCCAACTTCGCCCCCAACCACCTCTACCACCAGCACCACGATTGGATACGCACATACAACGGCCGCCGCTACCTGGACCCCGGCCTGCCCGATGTCCGCGCTCACCTGGGGGAAGTGATCGATGAGCTGGTGGCGAACTACGACATCGACGGTGTTCACTTTGACGACTACTTCTACCCTTACCCCTCCGCCGGAATTCCCTTCCCGGACCAAACCACCTGGTTTCGCTTCGGGCAGGGCCGGCCACTGGCCGACTGGCGGCGGGAAAACGTAAATACATTCGTAGCCGAAACCTATCGGCGAATCAAGGCCGTCAAACCCTGGGTACAATTCGGCATCAGCCCCTTTGGGGTCTGGCGCAACCAGCGCCAGGACCCCCTGCGCGGAAGTGCCACCCGGGCCTCCGTAAGTAGCTACGATGACCTCTACGGAGACGCCCTGGCCTGGGCCCGGGCCGGTACGGTAGATTACCTGCTGCCACAGCTCTACTGGAGTATGGAGTACCCGCCGGCCAGCTACCGGATTCTGGCCAGTTGGTGGGCGGGCAACGTCCCCCCAGGCATACAAATATTTACCGGCCACGCCGCCTACAAAGTCGCTGATAATGATGACCAGGCCTGGCACGACCTCGAAGAAATTCCCCGCCAGCTGGCCCTGAACGCCCAACTTGGCCGTAGCAGCGGCAGCGTCTACTTCAGCACGAAATCCATCCTGAACAACCCCTTTGGCCTGGCGCAGCGAATTGCTGACCTGTACCCCAACACTACTCTGCCACCCGCCCGAACGTCAGCCACCCCGCCCCTTGCCACTGAAGTAAAAGCGTACAAACCCAAAGTGACTGGCAAGGGGAACCTCCTGGTCTGGGAAGTCAAAAAAAACACACCGAAAGCGGCACTCCCTTACTATTATGCCATCTACCGTGGAAACGACTCCACCCCCATGACGCTGCTACACCGGACCCCCTATCAGCAGGCCTGCCACCGCCTTCATTTCTACGACAAGCTGGCCGACCCACTGCTGGCCTACGCCTACCGCATAGTGCCTATGGATCGGTTTCACCGGGAGATGACCGAAGGGAAATCCGCCCGTTAACAAAGAAAGTCTGAACATTTATGCCTGTTTTGGCCTTTCTCTGAAGTGTTCTTCTGAACACGGCATACCAAACCAATACCATACAACTATGCGCAAGCAAATTTTCACCCTCGCAGTAGCCCTTTTCGCACTGCTATTCACCGTCTCCCTGAACGCACAGGTAAAGACACCACCCGCTTCCCCTACCGTTAAAATGGAAACCACCATCGGCCTGACCGATGTACACGTTGAATATAGCCGCCCCGGTATGAAGGGTCGCAAAATTTTTGCAGCAGACGGACTCGTCCCCCTCGGCGAAGTTTGGCGTACTGGTGCCAACCAGGCAACCAAACTCACCTTTGGCGGAGACGTCATGGTAGGCGGTGCCGAACTTAAGGCCGGGAGCTACGCCGTTCTCACAAAGCCAGGCGCTACGAGCTGGGAAGTAATGCTCTTTCCTTACGAAACCGGTAGCTGGAACAGCTACGTAGAAAAAGATCCCGCCGCTGTCGCTAAGGTGATGAGCAAGAAAACCGGTTCTGAAGTAGAAACCTTCACCATTGAGGTGCAGAACTACACCATGGACGGTGCTGACATCATCATGAAGTGGGACGAAACCATGGTTGCCCTGCCCGTAAAGACGAACGTGAAGGAAACCGTTATGGCCAACATCGATCAGATCATGGCTGGCCCAAGCATGAACGACTTCTACCAGTCTGCTTCTTTCCTCGCCGAAAACGGTGATAAGAAGAAGGCTCTTGAGTACATCAACAAGGCCGTTGAAATGGGCGGTGACACTCCCCGCTACTGGATGGTTCGTCGTCAGGCACTCATTCACGCTGACCTCGGCATGAAAGAAACCGCCATGGCTGCCTTCAAAAAATCTATGGAACTGGCGAAGAAAGCGGGTAATATGGACTACGTTCGCATGAACGAAAAGTCGCTCAAAGCAATGATGAAGTAAATTTTCTCCCGCAGAATTTTAATTCCCTGAGCATGGGGCCGCAGAGAAATTTGCGGCCCCATACTTTTTTGATAACTCCATGCATCTAAAATTTGACTCAGGGGTTAATACTATCATACTAGCAATGTCCGCTACCGCTGAAATGCCCTACTTCATCAATCCGTCCCGAAACCTGACGGCATCGGAAAAACGCACCGCCTACGCCGATGCCCGTACCGCTATTTTGGCAACCCTGGGCGGGGAAGAGGGTGAGATGGTAAAGATGGTAACCATCAATTGCCTGATGAAGACTTATCTGCCCTATTATTACTGGGTGGGCTTTTACCTCGTTCGTGGGCAAAACGAACTTGTCGTTGGCCCTTATCAGGGGACCCTTGGGTGCCTCTACATCGAGTTTGGCCGTGGAGTATGCGGAACGGTAGCCGCCAGCGGAATTACCAAAATAGTAGACGATGCTCACGCACTTGTGCCGGGGAAAGAACACATTGCCTGCGACCCTAACAGCCGCTCAGAAATCGTCTTGCCCGTCCGCCGTAAGGATGGAACTCTATTGGGCGTCTTTGATGTAGACAGTACCCTGGAGGCTTCCTTTGATCACGTTGATCAGGAAGAATTGGAGGGGCTGCTTCAGGATGTCTTTGCTATTAATGCCATGTAAAAAAAATCGTAGGGATGAGACCTGCCCTCATCTCTGCGAAAGCGAGATAATTCCGAGGCCTTCGCTCAGCGAATGCGTCAGAACGATTTTAGCTGTTAATCGGACCGGGGCAAGCCCCGTTCTGTCCCTGAAAAGCAGATTGCACTAGATTAGTGATGCATCTAAAAGCAGCGAAGCTGCGTCTACCAGGAAAAAAGAGCGCAGCGATTTTTTTTCGTCTACAAGCTGCGCAGCAGCGTCTACAAGGATAAAGCGCACAGCGCCTTTACCCTTGATATGCCAGCATTCCCCCCTCCAGGTTCCGGACGTTCGTAAAGCCCGACTGCTGCAGCAGGTGCTGCGCCATGCCGGAGCGTTTGCCGGAGCGGCAGTAGACGATGATCTCGTCGTCTTTGTGGTTGGCCAGTTTATCGAAAGAAGCCGTAAGTACACCAAGGGGAATGTGAATGCCGCCTACGTTGAATTCAGCGCGTTCATAGTCTTCGCGTACGTCCAGTAAGACATAATCTTTCTTACCGTCGGTTTCGCGTTGCTTGAGTTCCTGGATAGTTGCGTCCATCAATTTTTTGTTGTTTGTCTGGGAAACACCCCGGCGGCTAAAATGGATTAACGACGGATGATTTTATGATGACTCCAGCGGTCGCCATCACTGGCTTCGAGCAGGTAAGCACCAGCGGGCAGGTCACCGATTTCCAGGCGGTCTACGTTTGAAACCTCCCGCAGCAGCGCACCGCTGAACGAGAAGAGACGGTAGCGAAGTGGCTGGGAAGCGGAGAGTTGGCGAGCACGCAGGTGCAGGGTTCCGTTGGTAGGGTTCGGGAATACCTCGATGAGGGGCTCGTCCTGGCGCGGCGCGGAGGTACTCGTCTGGAAACCGGCGAAACCAGCCAGGAGGGGACGTAGCATGATGGCACCCGTAGTGGTGCCGCTCAGGCGCTCAAAACCGTTGCCGATGTTGAACCACTGTACTTCTTCCGGGCCGGTGTTACGATCAAAGCCGACACCGATGGAGCGGCTGGCGCTTTGCTGTTCCCAGCCCACCCAGAAGGCACCGGTGGCCAGGTCTACCGGCGCATCGAAGGTATAGGTCGTGTAGCCCTGTAAGCTGTCAAGGTGAAAGTCTTCCGCATAAAGGATGGGAAAGTCTTCACTGTGAATCAGGTCTGTCGGGATAGAATCTCCGGTGTAGACGACCAGCCGCAGCGACTGGCTGCCCAGGCTGCCAAGCCCCTGTGGAATCCTGACGCGGATGCCCGTAAGCTGATCATCAACAAAGGCATCGTATTGCTGCAGGATGGTGGTGCCGGACTGTCCTTCGAGGGTAACCTCGGCCGTACCGTCGTCGTAGGCCATGTATTCACCAAAGCAGCTGGTGACCGAGGAAAAATTGTTGTCGGCAATGCCTGGTTCGTAGCCAACGTTAGATTCTCCGTTATTGTTTAAGAGGTAGGAAGTTACCAGTTTATGAGTCAGGTTCTCGTCTGCACCGACTAAAAGGTAGCCAACTATATCCGTGTAGAACTTACTCAGATTTTCCGCAGCAAAGGGAATTGTGTTGTCCAATTGTTCACCGGGCGAAAATTCATTATCACCAGAGAGACCACTTCCGAAAATGGCAATCGGACTGGTAAATGTGTTGATTGGGTTATTGCTGCCACCTTGCACCCGCAACTTAGAAGTGGAATTTACGGTGATGTTATCCGTTGCACCAACCGAAAGGTTCTCCAGGGTTAAGCTGATGGAGTCGCGTATCAGCGATTCTCCTGCCTCCCGCAGGTGGCGAATCGGGATGGCGGTGTAAGGTTCGGTGAGGTAGAATGCCTCTGCTTGCAGAGCGAGGTCCCGGGGTGGATTCTGCTCTGCGTCCAGCCGGACGTAATCCAGGTGCCACATGTCAACGGCACCTACTTCGCTGCTTTTGTTGGCGAAGCGAAACTGGAAACCGTTGTAGAGCATCTCATCGGGGATGGTCAGTGTGTAAGCCTCAAAGGGGAGTGGGGTAGCGTTTCCCGTCGTGATGGATACTCCCTGTACTTTCAGAACGGTCGTCCAGCTGCCTTCCGGCGTGAGGAACTGTACCAAGAAACTGTCTTGCCGCTCCGGCCGGTTGCCCAGCCCCCGGGGCTGGAGTTGAAAGTGAAGGTTAGCGCCGGTTTGTCCGGCCATGTTGATGGGGCTGGAGGTGAGGTAATCCCGAGGAACGGGGCTGTTGGTACCGCTGGTGTAGGGCTTACCGTCGAAGTCGATAGCGTCAAAAGTAGCTACCCCGATGGAGGGCGGCGCGACGGCGAAATTGCGGTTGATGAGAACATCCTCGTTCTGCCACAGAGCGGAGGCGGGGCGGAAGTCGTTGTAGCTGAAATCGTCGAAAAAGGGAAGATCGACGGCTTCCCGGTCAATGGTGAAGGTTGCCCGGTAAACATCACAGAGGCCCAAGTCGGTACATAAGGTAACGCAGACGGCATCTTCGCCACCGGCACGGGCAGCTACGTAGCGAAAGTCGTTGCTCTGGTCCATGCCTTCGAGGAAGGCAGCGCGTTGCTCACGCCCGGAATAGTCCGGGGCGCAGGTCTCAATCGTCCGGCAGACGGCGTCGGCGGGGAGCATATCCCGGGGGACGGCTACTTCGACAACTCCGCCGGGAAGCACGTTCCTGTTGCCCAGGTCGATGGTCTGGCTTTCCCGCTGTACCAAAACGTTGAGAATGATGGTTTCGGCGCACTCGCCCTCCCCATTACAGACGGTAAAACGCAGCTCATCTATCCCTTCCTCTGCACCTGCGTCTGCGCCGTATGTCAGTGTATCATTGGCGAAAGTTGCCGTACCGAAAGCAGCTTCTGCACAGCCTTCGCAGCTGTATGTAAGCACGCCACCGAGGCGGATGGTATCAAGATTAACCTTAATTTGCCGGCTTTCTCCTGCCTCGAATAATTCGAAGTCATCAATACCAAAATCTCCGCAATCAACTTTAGGAGTGACGGGGAAAGGCAGGTTATTGTCGGGGAAGTCGTAGCCCGAAAGCGGGACGAACTGCTGCGCAAAAAGGGGAGAAAAGCCCATCCCGAGGAAGAGGACCGGTAAGAGTAGTCGTACGTTCATTATTTCACTTGGTGTAGTGCCTGTTGGAGAATAGCCCCAAACACAAGCCCTTAAACAACGCAGGAAAGAGCACTTTGGTGCGTCTTAGCAGATCATAGTCCTGAATTTGGAAGGAGGATTTCCTTGGTGTCTACCGCATTACCATCTACCGATTACCGTCTACAACTCTACCGTCTGGTATCAGGCCGCAATTTTCAACATCTCCAGCATTCCGCCTTCGAGCTTGGCCTTTGCGTAGGCCTTGTCGATGGTGAAGTGCTTAACGTCCTTCAGGCCGGGCATTTCGTACATCGCGTCCGTCATGACGGCTTCGCAGATGGAGCGCAGGCCACGGGCACCAAGTTCGTATTCCAGGGCCGTTGAGGCCAGGTATTCGATCACGTCTTCGGAGAAGGTCAGGTTGACGCCTTCCAGGTGGAAGAGGTGTTGGTACTGCCGCAGCAGGCTATTGTGGGGCTCCACGAGGATGCGCTTCATGGCGTCCAGGTCGAGGGGCCGGAGGTAGGTAACAACGGGCAGGCGGCCGATCAGCTCGGGGATCATCCCGAAACGGCGCACGTCTTTGTGGGTTACGTACTGCAGCAGGTCTTCTTCTTCGATCCGCCGTTGGTCGTTGCTGCCAAAGCCGATCACTTTACTGTTCATGCGGCGGGCGATCACTTTCTCGATGCCGTCAAAAGCACCACCACAGATGAAGAGGATGTTCTCGGTATTCAGCTTCACCAGTTTTTGCTCGGGGTGCTTGCGGCCGCCCTGAGGGGGGACCATCACATCAGTTCCTTCCAGCATTTTGAGCATGGCCTGCTGAACGCCCTCACCGCTTACGTCGCGGGTAATGCTGGGGTTGTCGCTCTTACGGGCCACTTTGTCCATCTCGTCGATGTACACAATGCCGCGCTCGGCAGCGGCCACGTCATAATCGCACACCTGCAGCAGGCGGCTGAGGATACTCTCCACGTCTTCACCAACGTAACCCGCCTGGGTGAATACCGTAGCATCAACGATGGCGAAGGGGACGTCGAGAAACTTGGCAATGGTCTTTGCCAGCAGGGTTTTTCCGGTGCCGGTACGACCTACGAGCAATAGATTGCTCTTCTCGATCTGCACTTCATCATCACTGGTGGGTGGGTGGCTGAGGCGCTTGTAGTGGTTATATACAGCGACGGAGATGATCTTCTTTGCCTGATCCTGGCCAATGACGTAGCGGTCCAGGTGTTCTTTGATGTTGCGGGGGGTAACACCTTTAGGCAGGCGGAACTCGCGCGGTGGCGGTGGTTCCTCCATAGGTGCGGGCTCGGGCCTGACGCCACCGTAAAGCTCTTCCTCCACAATCTCCTGGGCCTGCTCAACGCAGACTTCACAAATGTGGGAATTCAGGCCGGCAACAAGCACCAGGGCTTCGCTTTTTCCACGGCCGCAAAAGGCACAGTATACGTCTTGTCGTTTGCCTCGCATCATAAGAGTAGTATTATAGTCTTGTAGTTCGGTAGTCTTGTATGGTAAGCGTAAAGGGTGATCCGTAGGACTTCGGATGTACCGTTCTACAAGGCTACCAGTCTACCAGATTATTTCTCCCGGTTAAGCACCTCGTCCACCAAGCCATAGGCTACGGCTTCCTTGGCGGTCATCCAATTGTCGCGGTCGCTGTCTTTTTCGATGGCTTCAAAGGTCTGACCCGTATGGTTGGCTAATATAGTATAAAGCTCGTCACGCAGTTGAGAGATGAGTCGGTAATTGATCTCCATGTCGGAGAACTGTCCTTGCATACCGCCGCTTGGCTGGTGAATCATCACGCGGGCGTGAGGCAGGATGGAGCGCTTGCCTTTCTCGCCAGCGGCGAGAAGAACGGAGCCCATGGAGGCTGCCAGTCCGGTACAAATCGTTGCCACGTCGGGCGTAACGTACTGCATGGTATCATACATCCCCATGCCGGCAATTACGCTGCCACCGGGGCTGTTGATGAACATTTGTACATCGCGCTTAGGGTCTACGGATTCGAGGAAGAGCAACTGGGCCTGCACTACGTTGGCAACGTAGTCAGAAACAGCAACGCCCATAAAGATGATGCGGTCCATCATCAGGCGGCTGAAAACGTCGAGGGCGGCGATGTTCATCTGCCGTTCTTCGATGACGTTGGGGGAAAAACCAGTTACCTGCGGGGTGGCCATGCCACCGACGGTCTGTGCGTATTTCTCCAGGTGCATAGTACTCATACCCATATGGCGGGTTGCGTACTTCATGAATTCGTCCTGAGGGATCATATGAATTTTCTTGAAGGGTTTCACGATCGGAAAGCGACCGTCTCCCCGTAAACGCACGAAGGGGGGATGGGTTGAGGAAGGGGTGGTTCTTTGGTCTTTTGGTGCGTTGGTGTTTTGGGCTGCCGCACATTGGATGCGATACCTGGCTGCTGCGTATTGCAGGTGTTATTTGGCTGCCGAGTGTGATTCCGTGGAGAAGTATTCAAATAAATTGTCACGAAAATATTCGATATACCTATTCACACCTATCAAATGCGGTAGCCCCAAAAGACCAAAGAACCAAAAGACCACCCTACTCCTCCTCCTCAGCCGGCATATTCTCTTCATTGAAGACTTTGATGGCTTCATTGAATTCGTCAGCAGTCAGGGGCTTATCCTTGAGTTTTACCTTGTCGCGCAGGGCGGCCATGATTTTTTTCTCGATGGCGTTGGAAGAGAGCTGCTCACGCTGCTTCTCGTCTTTTAGCATCTGGCTGACGTAGTTGTCTACGAACTCGTCCGTCAGGAAGTCGGGGCGCTGACCACCGAGCATCTGCATGAGGCTGGCAAGTGCTTCGGCCTTTACGTCTTCGTATTCGAGTTTTACGTCTTCTTCAGCGGCAAATTTGTTGCGGATCAGCATCCACTTCACGCCACGGGTGAACATGTCCATGTCGCGCTCTCCTTCTTCGTCCTGCTGAATTTTCTCCATGATTTCGAGCGGCAGCTCGATGTCGTGGCTTTCCACCAGTTCGCGTTGGATCACGAAGTTGGCCATTGACTCTCCCTGGCTGTTAAAGCCGGCGGAATTGTCTTCAGCAATTTTGCTGCGAACCTCTTCTTCCGTTTTGATGGCGCCCGAGGCGTCGAACTTAGTGAAGAACTCTTCGTTCATTTCCGCCGGCGTGATGCGGCTGATTTTGTTAACGACCAGTTCAAAAGACTTTTCGCTGATGTCAGTTTCCTCGTCTTCCAGTTCGAGCAGGTACTTATTGACGTAGGCGGGTGTGCTTTCTTTTTCGAGAATGCTGAGGTCCTTCAGCGTAACTTTTCCGCCAACTTTCTTACCCAGCAGTTTTTTCTTGCCGGCGTCGCTCAGGGAGTCAACGTAAAGTTTGGTGGAGTTGGTGATGGGGTCGTCCATCGGGCCAACTTCAGTAAAGGTTACGTCGATGACGTCTTCCTCTTCTACCTTTCCACCTTCTACTTCCGTGTTTTCACCGGCTTGCTTGAGCATGCGCTCGATTTGCTCGTCGAGGAACTTCTTGTCGGTCTTCAACACCAATTTATCGAAGCTCTTCTTTGGCAGCGTCAGTTCAAATTCCGGTTCGAGGGCCAGGTCGTAGGTAAGGTTAACGTCGTCCAGCGTTGTTGCGGTGATCATCGGCGCATTTTCCTCCTCCACGGCCATGGGGCTGAAGATGAGCTTCACGTCGTTTTCTTCGATGTAGCCGAAGAGGGATTCTTTGATCTCCTTGTCGAGAATATCGCCCAGAATCTGGTTGCCCATCATTTTGCGAAGCGTAGACAGTGGGGTCTTCCCTTTCCGGAAACCCTTCATGCTTACTTTCTGGCGCTGTTTTTTCAGCTCTTCGGTCAGTTTTCCGTTGAGTTCGTCCTTGGTGATCTGAATGGCGATCCGGCCAGTTACGTTACCGGTTTTCTCGAATGTTACGTTGGGCATAATGAAGCTGCTACTGTGGCCCGGGCTCCGGGCGGGAAAGAAAAGGCCCACCCGGAGGTAGGCCATTTTAAAGTGTGCGGGTGAAAGGACTCGAACCTTCACGCATTGCTGCACCAGATCCTAAATCTGGCGTGTATACCAATTTCACCACACCCGCAAGTGTTGCGTTAAGCGGGCACAAAAGTACGACCAATAAATAGTTCGTGCAATAGGGAGCTAAAATAAGAAGAAAGTAAGGGGTGAAGCTGCCTACCCCGGGGGCAAAGAGGGTTCATCAGGCGCAGCCGCAGGTGCAATGGGAGGTTAAAGGAGCAAGGGATGGCGTTCGCGGCGGCAATCTTCATACTCCCTTAAAGATTGATTAATGCAGCGGGTAGATATTTGTGATCTCTGGGTTAGCCTAGGTCAATTGTAAGCTCACTCACCTGATTACCCTCATTAACTGTTATCAACATTTTGTAGCCTTTTATTAGGTCGTACGGCTTTCGTGCGGCCTGTTTTTTGGGGCTAAAGAGGTGGGGAGATGCTAATGGGCAAAGCCTGCTGCTTTTGAAAGCCTTCTTTGCACCTGCGTCAGCGCCCCCTAAGCATCAGCAGTTTAGCGTATCTTTGCGCCCCCGAAAACTGTTCTCTCCCCATGATCACTTACGTAAAAGGACCGCTTACGCATAAGAACCCCAGCTTCGTTGTTATCGAAGCCGGCGGCCTGGGCTACCACATCAATGTTAGTCTTTACACCTACACGAAGATTGAAAAAGCGGAGTCTGCTAAATTGCTGACGCACTTTCACGTAAAGGAAGATCAGCAGACGCTTTACGGCTTCTATGACGAAACCGAACGGTCATTTTTCCGGCTGCTCATCAGTGTAAACGGTGTTGGGCCAGCCACGGCCCTGGTGGTGCTGTCGAGCATGAACCCCGAAGATTTCCGTGCCGCCGTTATTGGTGAAGACGTCGCCAGCATCCGCCGGGTGAAGGGCATCGGACCAAAGACCGCACAGCGCATTATTTTGGACCTTAAGGACAAGATGATGAAGGAAAGTATGGATGGCCCAACAATGCTCTCCCCGCAAAGCAATACCCAACGAGCGGAGGCGTTATCAGCTTTGGTGAATCTGGGTTTTGCCCGGCCCGCCGTGCAACGTGCCCTTAACCGGGTTTTTGCCGCCAACGCGAGTCCGGGAAGTTCGGAAACGATCATTAAGCTCGCGCTACGGGAATTGTCTTCCTGATTTGACCACCACCATTTGTAAACTTCCGGACTTCTCGTTCGGGCGCTACTCTTAAAATTGACCGACAGCACGTTTCCGCAACAATGGACACGTTCATGATGGACCGCCCGCCACTTCCCCCCGGGCTTTTGGAAGGAATTGACTTATGAATAAGACGTTACTATTACTCGGTATTGCCCCTGCTTCGCTCAGCTTCGCCTCTGTACCCTACACGATCGATAGTGCTGATACGCCCGTTTTTCCGGAAACAGCTTTTACATCCACGGAAGACGTCGCATTGGTTCAACTGTTCGAACATTACGTGTTCAGCGGGCAGCCCCGCTACGGAACGCCTCCGGGCAGCAAAAAAGTAAAAAAAACGGAAAGCGCCCCACTGGCGGATACCATTCCGCCGCTGCAGGACCGCCGCCGTGACTTCATCACGGACCCCAACCGCAACCCCATTGACCTTCGGGATCCGGCCGTGCTGAAGAAAACGGTAGAGTATGATCCGGAAACCGGCCGGTACATCGTCTATGAACGAATGGGCGATATTGATTTCCGCCCACCCACTTACCTGACCTTTGACGAATACCTCGATTTCCGCGCCGAACAAGACAAGCAGCGCTACTTCAACCAACTCGCCGGTGTGGGCAATCCGGACGAGAAGGTAAGCATTGGTGATCCGC
>Ga0115031_1003018_pt1 | contig 12496 bp, 8 predicted proteins | sample Maine_Asex4_meta_FD_87301 | JGI IMG/M metagenome (GOLD analysis project Ga0115031, IMG submission 87301) | Marine algal microbial communities from Maine, USA - Maine_Asex4_metaG | ecosystem: Host-associated > Algae > Red algae > Unclassified | place: Maine, USA | collected 2015-01-05 | reverse complement strand
TTCAACGCGATCAATTGCCCAACGATCTTCGGGCAGAATGTTGATGTTAATCTGCTCATCCTCTTCCATTACATAAAGTCGATCTTGTTTTGGCTCGCTAATCGTCGCGATTGGTGGCGTATTATCTATCGTAATCGACGTGCGATATTCGCGTAGACCATCGAACCGATTTACCTGAAGCCGTAATGTATAGGGCCCTTCCGGCAACCCCTCCGTGTTCATCGAGCCGAGCGGCGCATTATAGACGTCATTTGTAATATCGGGCGTGGTTGCGCGCCATTCTTGCGGATTGTCGCCCGGGCCAAAGTCGATCCGATAGGTGCCGCCACGTGCGTTCCCGCTAATCACAAAGACGCCCGCTCCATAACCCCCAGGTGGTGGATCGATAATGGCGGCGTCGGGGTTAAAGTCCTCCGCTCGCAAATTGCTTGCCCCTTGTGGCGGCTGCGGGATGCCGCTTTCGCGTACCCAATCGGTCGCTTCGCGCGGCAAAATCTGAAAGTAACGTGTTTGGCGAAACTGGGGCGGTGTACGAAGCGTAGCGGGCCCGCCCGTCGAACTGTCAATATCAAAGGGCTGCCAAATATTGTCGGTTAGCGTTGGCTCTGTCCCTGGCACAAAGAGTTCGGCTCGACGGCTTTGGCCTGGACAAAATTCGCTGGGGAGCAGCCCGCTTGGCACACAAATGGTGCGCGTTGTAATGGATGGCGGTCGTTCGAACCAGCGTGCTGGCTTGCCCTCGTGGTATTTTGCCATCACCGCATTCCATATAGGGGCCGCACCCGAAAGCCCCGTCACGTTGCGCATGGATTCATTATCCGTATTGCCGACCCAAACCCCAACTGTCAAGTCAGGCGTATAGCCCATTGTCCAATTATCTTTAAAGCCATTGGTTGTGCCAGTCTTTGCCGCCACGCGACGATCCGACAGCGTTAATGCCGTGCCAGCACCAAAGGCGGGCGCACGCGCGCTGTCGTCGCTCATCATGTCTGCCATCAAGTAGGCAACCTCGCTGCTGATAATGCGCTCCGCGACTGCTGTGTCGTTACTATATTTCTTGAGCGTGTTGCCGTTGCTATCGGTAACCAATCGAACTGAAACGGGGTTGATTGTACGAAAGCCGGTACGCTGATCTTCAAGCGCAATGGGCTCGCCAATCATTGCGCCATTATTGCCCCACACGCTGTAGGCATAGGTGTGATCCAGCAGCGTTACCTCGCCACCGCCAAGCACCAAGTTGAGACCATAAAAATTAAGCCCACGATTCAACCCATTAATGCCCATACGATGTGCGGTGCGCAGCGCATCGGCCACACCAACTTGCTGCATCACTTTGATCGCAGGGATGTTGTACGAGCGCGCCATAGCGTTGCGTAGCGAAACGGGGCCATGATATTGTCGATCATAATTTTCGGGCCGATAGTAGCTCCCATCCGACTGCGGGAATGCTGTAGCCACATCGAGAATCATGGTGGCTGCGGTCAGGTCCTGCTGTAAGGCCGTCATGTAGACATAGGGTTTAAAGCTAGAGCCTGGCTGGCGCTGGGCAGTTGCCACGTTGACCTGCCCGTCGATCTCTTCATTGTTATAATTTAGCGAGCCGACCATGGCCAGAATTTCGCCCGTGTCATTTTTTATCGCTACAACCGCGGCGTTGCTGGCATTTTTGTCCTGTTCAGTCAAGAGCGCAACCTGCTCGCGTGCAACTTTCTCTGCATGCTTCTGCAAGTCAACATCTAGCGTTGTATAGATCTCCAGCCCGTTGCGCCAAATAAAGTAGGGATCATCAGGGGTGTTGAACTCTCGCTGTATCTGATCCAGCACGTAAAGCGCAAAGTGGGGCGCAGTCAGCAGATCGAACCGTCCGGCCACGGATTTGCGCAATTCCAGTTCCTCTACAAAGGCATCGTTCGCCTGCTGCTGAGTAATAACGCCCGCTTGCGCCATAGCTTGAAGCGCAATACCCTGTCGCTCTTTTGCATCTTCGGGTGCGCTAATCGGGTTCAACGCAGGGAATTGCGGAATCGGTGCCAGCATGGCGGCTTCGGCTAGCGAAAGTTCTGTGCTACTTTTCCCGAAATAAACTTGGCTGGCCGCCTCGACGCCATTGGCTAGGTTGCCGTAGAAGTTATAGTTTAGATACCATTCGAGAATTTTATCTTTGTCATATTTGCGGGTGACTTCCGTCGCCAGAATCACTTCCTTAATCTTACGAGCATAGCTCTGTTCGGCCCGCTCTGTTGGGTCTATAACGACATTTTTGATGAGCTGCTGCGTGATGGATGAGCCACCCTGAACCGACCCCCCACTTAAGTTACTAAAAAAGGCGCGGAAAAGGCCGCGCACGTTGATCCCCGGATTTTCATAAAAATTGCGGTCCTCCAGCGCGACTGCGGCAATGCCAATCCATGGCGACATTTGCTCAAGTTCCATAAAGCGTCGATCCCCCCGTTCAGCATCAACGCTTTCGTATAGTAGATTGTCGCCAGTTCGATCATAGATGCGGACGGTTTCAAACTCTTCTTGTTCATATTCAATTGCGCTCACATCGGGCAGGCTGTCGGCATAGGATCGATAGACGCCAACTGCGGCGCTTGCCCCAACACCAATGAGAGCGATGGTGAGCAAAGTTGTGGTGAGCAAAATACCCACACAGCTTTGGAAGGCCCAAAAAAAGGGGCGGGGTTTATTTTCTGCGCTACGTTTGCGCTTGCGGCGCGACATCAAAATCTGGCCGCGGCGGTCAAGTCGGTTCATAGGATTTTTTGTAACTATAGTTTCTCGATAACAAGCAGATGGCTGTTGCCAAAAATTGCTAAAGGTGATTTTTCTAGTAGATAGGTGATTTTGCGCAATATAGCTCCAAATCTTGGGTTGCGCTGCACAATATTGTCGTAGCCTGGGTAAATTTGGCTGTGATAAATAACGCGAATTGGCTGATCCGCAAAGAGCTTACGCACACCTCGGCTGCTGTAGGCACGCACGTGGGGTGCTAGTCTATTTCGGATCATGTCGGGCAGATAGTTTATGAGTGGAGTGTTCCCAAAGTGATAGACTCCGCGCCAGTAGTGGCCATGTGTTTCGAACGGGTGCCAGCGATTGGGTACGAAGAGTATGGCTCGGCTACCCGGCTTAAGCACCCGCACGATCTCGCGTGCGGCTGCGCCATCATCCTGCACATGTTCGAGCACTTCCTGGCTTAGAATCAGGTCAAAAAAGTTGTCGGGGTATGGCAAGTGCTCACAGACGGCAATTTGCAAATGTGCGTCAGGCACGACTCCGGATGCGGTGTAAAGATGTTCGGCTTCGAGCTCGTTGCCAAAGAGCATGGCCGAATAGGGCTGTAGCGCTTTGATGTACATGCCGATCCCGCAGCCGTTGTCGAGCACTTCGTCAAAACTAGGTGTGGTTCCGCTCGAATTTTGTTTGCCCCACTTTTGTTTGCCCCATTTAAGGATCATCTCCAATCGGCGCGTCTGACCGGCACGCCAAACTAAGCTTGGCACACCGCGCAATGCCGCCACGTCACCATGTTCTTCGGCTGCGATGGCGGTGCGTATTTGGTTATCTGCTGTGGATTCGTTCTCTTTCACTATTTACTCTTGGGCGGGCACAATGTATTGTGCCCGCTGCAATTGTCATCTATCTATGTGAGCGGCAGGGTTTATGGCTCGTTCATCCTCTTCCGAGATGCTCGTACAGGCATGATGTATCGTAACCATCTTCCGAATATCTACAAATTACGCCATATTTGTCACATGCTGCTCTCGTTCGTTCGCTTACTTCGTTCCCACATGAATCGCAACCGTTCCCATCATTTTCTCGCGGTACGAAACGTGATGCAAGCCAGCTTCTTCCATTGCTCGTTGCAGCACATCGGGCGACGGAAAGTCGACCGTGCTTTGTGGCAAGTAGCTATACGCTTCACCATTATCGCTAATGAGTGAGCCAACAAAGGGGACCACCTTAAAAAAGTAGAATTGAAATAACGGCCCAAGCACGGTGTTAGATGGAGGCGTAATTTCTAGACAGACAACTTTGCCACCAGGCTTCGCTACGCGAGCGTGTTCGGCAAACGCGCCGACGCGATCCAGCACATTGCGCACCAGAAAACCGCAGACAACCGCGTCAAAAGTATTGTCTGCATAAGGCAGATCAAAGGTGTCGGCTTGCGTAAAAGGCAAGTTGTGTCCGGGTACTTTGCCGATGCCTGCAGCCATCATTTCATAAGTGAAATCGGCTCCGTATACCTTTAGCCCTGGATAGCGCTGAAGTGCCTCGTACCCGATATCACCTGTGCCTGTGCCAACGTCAAGCAACATCCCATTTGGCGGCAGATCGCAAAGGGCCAACATTTCGCGTCGCCAGCTTCCGTCCATCCCGAGCGCCATGATTCGGTTCATCAGATCATACGTTTGCGCAATTTCGGCAAACATTTTATTTACAAATGCGGGTCTTTCATCTGCCGAAGGAAGCACGTAGTCAGCATTGTTCGACTTTTCGTTTTTGCTATTTGGTTCCATGCCGTTTAAGTTCGAGCCATTCATTTTTATTGTCCAGTTGTCCCGTTAGGCCATTCCAAAAAATAAAATATTATAGTATGGCCGTAAGCTATTCCAGAAAATCGACCGAATACGTATAATTATTCTTCTAGATTAGCCTTAATTATGTAGCTTAAAACCAAAATCTACCAATCTAGATCCATAAGTGTAAGTAGCTGGTCGGGCTGCGTAGTATTCCGTACCCGAACTCGTTGTAGCCTGAAGAGTGTTTCTGACCGCTGTGTTGTTCCCTGAACTGTTGTTACACCTGCCCAGAAATGTGAGTTTTGGAACACCTCAATCGTTAGATTGTCGTATTCGCCCGCTGGATAGGAGACAAACCGTGGACGTCGCCCTATTTCGCGCTCAATCGCCTGAATGCTCGCAAGGGCCTGCCACGCCAAAAAATCAACGTCACGATTCTTCAAAGATCGATGGTTAAGGCCATGCGCTTCGATCGACATGCCAGATGCATACATCTCGCGCAACATATTCCAGTTTGCATATTCGGGACGCTGAAACTCGATAAACTCGGGCGAGACGAAAAATGTCGCCGTCATGCCCCGCTCTAGAAGTAGCGGATAGGCATTCTCATAGCTGTCAAGATATCCATCATCAAATGTGATAACAATAGGCTTTACGGGTAGCGGTGCACCGATGGTCAAGTGCATTGTTAACTCATATAAGCTGATTGTCTGGTATCCCGCTTCCAGCATACTATCCAAGTGACGTGCAAACAAATTGGGCGAAACCGATAGATCTCGTCGATAGATGTCTGCTCCTCTGGGGGGGACACTTAGGTAATGATACATAAGAATCGGCACATTTGCCACGCGAATAGCAGCGTCGGGGGTTGGCAGGGGTGGCATCGGGCTTACCGGGACCTCTGCTGAGTCAATTGTTGGCAGGGCCGTATCGGCTAGTATATCTTGCATAATCAGTGGCAGATAGCTGCTAAAAAGAGTAGGTGATAGGTGCAATGTGCTGCTTATATTTTGGGTGGCAGGTCTATTGGTGCCGGAAAGATTAACTGTATTTAATATAGGGGTAAAGCCAGCCAAATCTGCGAGAATAGCTAACGCATCAGTATCGGGATTTTTTGGAACATTGCCCGGCGTTTCATCAAGCGGTGGCCCATCAAGCAGTGTCCCAGCAATCAATGCAATTGAATCAGGGGGGGCAGAAATTATTATCGGCAACATCTGCTGTTCGAGCAGACCCGTCAACTCTTCGACTGCGGTCTGTAGATCGGCTGTGTCTGATGTAGGTGATTTAACTTTGAGCGGAGAAAAGAATGGTGACGAGGCGAGAGGTGAACTAGCTGACAGGGCTGAAATATCTGGCACGCGCACAGGCTGGTTTGCTAAATTTTTCTGCTGCAGAGGCGTGGGCGAAGTGGATGCACTGATTTGCGGTTTCTGTGTTGTGTCTACGGTTGGCTGGACATTTGCTGTTCGGTCACTACTCGAGTCTGTATCCAGTTCGGAGTCTATTTCCGATGAGGTACAGCTATTCTGTGTGTAAAGACATATTAAAAGAAGAAGTAAGAGGATACAGCTCTGTTGCTGCCTGATCCGAAACTGTTTAAAAATACTTTTTATCATCTGAAAAATCATTTGGTGCTAATACTGAAATTAACTCGAAGCAGTATGCTGCTAGTGCTGCGTTCAGCCTTAATGTTCGGGTTTACACACAAGAAATAATCCGAACTTTTAGTGTGGGTGATGCACTAATGCATAAGTGTGAACTTTAGGTGTGCTAACTAGGCGGCTTACATTTACACCTATGGTCGTCAGTGCTTGCTCAGGTAAAGTTGAGTTTTGTAGTATACCTTAATACAAAAGAAATTCTGTAACGGAAATAACGAAAATTTTCATTTTACGAATATAAATGGTATACATAATGTTTTAGACGGTTTTACATTATCTTGCTTACATTTATGTAAGATAGTAGGTGTAGAGGTGAATTATTCGTAAGTAATGTGTAAGATTCATCTAGTAATAAATCTTGATTGTTTGACAGTTCAGGCGTCTCTATCGTATAATTTGTTAAGCTATGCGTAAGATGCATTCTTTTTGACATAATCGAACCAATAATCGTTGCCTCATCTAAAATATCAGGTAAATTTTTCAATATAATAGATAGAATAGTTGCATCCTCTCGGTAATGAATAGACACCATTCGTAAGTTTTTGCTAATGGATTGTACTTGTCATTTTGCTAAGCTCTTTTTATGTATTCGCACTAATCTAACTTTGAGTTATTTTACCTTGATAATACAAAAATAATACAGAACGCTGGCTTAAATTTTTGGCTTGGTGTTTCTCAGACGAACCATGATAGATAAATCGGGATACTAACATTATGTATAGAGAAAAAATCCGGCAGTACTATGATCACCTAAGCCGTAGTTATCGTAAAGTGGCAGATTACATCATGAGCGATTATTATGATGTTTCTTTTATGACGGCTGCCCAACTTGCAAATACTGTTGGAGTTGATACAACAACGGTTGTACGTTTTTCGCAACGGCTGGGCTATAACGGATATCCTGAACTTCTTGCAGATGTACGTGCTCAGGTCAAGTCTGAGATTTATGCAGAGTATGAGCCAAAGGAGCTAAATCCTTCAGATCCCATAGCAACATTTAAAGATCGTACAGAACACGAGCAGCAAAATTTACGCCAAATGTTAACGCATACTCCGCCTGAAAAAATTCAAGTTATTGCTGATTTGCTTGATTCTTCCCAGCACATTGTTTTAGTTTCTGAGGGATATGCCGAATCTGTTGCCGAGATGATTGCGCAACAATTGAGGCATCTTGGTGTATCGGCTGAATCGGCTGCGGATGAACCGGTAAAACGAGCCGCTACATTAATGAATTTGAAAAAGGGAATGCTTGTCATCGGGATTAGCGCGACTGAATATGGCGAGGCTGTTGCGTTAGCCTTAGAGTTTGCGCGTAGTAAGGAATGTAAAACTATCGGTATTGTTGGTAATCTTGCCAGCCCCGTTAATCGCGCGTCTGACGAGGTAATCTATGCGCCGACGGATGCATCTGGTCCACTGCCTAGTATTGTGGCACTGGTCGCTGCTCTTTCCGCACTGGTTCGCATTGCCAGTAGAGACAGTATTGAATCGGTCGATAAGCATACAAAATCTTTCGACGATGCATTCCAATTTTTGTCAACGCCTTCTACAAAAGAAAAATCGGAAGCTGCACACGGCGAATCGCCCGTGCTAGCTGCTTAGCTGATCCGCTGGGAGAACGCTTTTTCTGCACAACTTGTTCCAAATGTATGCAAATGGTTGATATATTAATGCGAGAGAAGTAAAGAGGCCTCAACCCACTAGTGGGTTGAGGCCTCTTTACTTTTTTGGGGGAATAATAAGTACGGGTCACGTACCTGCTTAATTTTGATACGGCGGTTTGTGGACTTAGGATGATGACTACTCTTCCAAATAGCTATCCTCTGAACAGCTATCCTCTGAATAGCTATCCATGTTGCTCATTAGGCCAATCGCAAGAAAGGCAATGATATAGCCTAAATAATTGTCATTTAAAAAACGGCTGGCGTAAAAGAAGCCCAAAAGCAGCACACCATAATGCCAGCAAGCGGCTGCTATCGTGTTCTGGCGCAATTGGCGATAAATCGTCCACAGCAGTAGTGGGCCCGCAATAACTAATTGCGTAATCCAAAAGGGCCATTGCCCAAATCGATCCGGCACAAGGCCTAAGGCAAGTACAAAGTTGCTCAATCCCCAGCCCCATATTTGGTAGCCTGTCTCCCCACGACCGTTACTCCATCGCCATACGTCGTCATACAAAGCAAATGGATCCCATAGTAGAAAGGGCATGAGTAGGATGCCAAATATGGTTAAGGCCGATCCGGCGCGCCGAACGATCAGCGGGATGCTGCGCAAAAGAGCAAGCCAATGATGACGAAATGTCGACCATCTGTTGGCAGTGGCTGTGAGTAAATGGTTTGTGACGCTCTTGGCTAGCTCATGGCGGATTAACAAAATACCGTAAAATGGGGCAAAAAACCATGCTGTTGGTTTGCTGGCACAAGCAAGGCCAAAGAGGACGGAGGACGCTATCAGCCATCCCCGCCCTGCCCCCTGCAATATTTCTCTCTCTCTTTCAGGCGGGCTGCTATGATTGGCGCTGCTATCTATAGAGCCGCGCTTCCACCATTGCTGCAAACAGATAAGGCTAAAGATGATCCAACAGAGCACAAAGCTATCGTTCTTGCCAAAAATTACGTCAATTGCCATGATTGGGTTTAACGCAATGATTGCGACGAGTGCTAACTTGTTACGCTGCGATTTTGCTAATCGCGGAAGTAGCACCAGTGCAACTGCCATAAGTAATAGGTAGATGATGCGTTGGTCATAAAAACCAACTTCTTTTCCTATTAAATAGAATGGTGCGCTAAAAATAAAGGTCCAAGGTAAATAAGGGTAGTGGTAGAGCGCCGTGCGAAATTCGCCAAAGCCCCACTCGGCCATTGGAGTCTCTACATAATCTTCAACGTATGGGTTTTTCCCGGCTAAGATATATTCGATTGTTGCTTCGGTTTGAATAACGCCACCATCGTGCGTGTAGCTAGCGGGACCGCTTATGTCCCGTAATAGCATCAATTTTACGGTTGGCAAGACTAGGGCTGTCAAGATGATGAGGGTGAGCACGATCCACTTTAGCCAATTGCGTACTTTTTTTGTCGGTATTAGATCAACAATGAAGTAAAAGAGCGCAAAGCCGATGGTGATGGTGTGTAGTAGCAGCCCAATCGGTTCGGTTGGCGATGGACCAATTGGGCCAATTGCCTCTTCACCTGCATTGGGCAAAATGTTTCCTAAGATGGGGTGTCGTAACACATCATTTATGCGCATACCGAGCGGTATGATCTGTTCGCCGAAGGCTAATATTTGTAGATGGGCGAATGTTAGAACGCCGATTACAAGCGCGTCCCATCCAGGCTTATGTGGCTTGTTGTGAGACTCGGTCTGCATTACTCGCCTCGCCACGCAAATACTTTGTTATTCTCTCCGGGGATAAATATGTACTTACTGGTTATTGCGGGCGCATAACGTGCGTTATCGTCTAAAAACTCAGAGGTAAAGAGTGTACTGCCGTCTGCTGTATTGAGATAATGGACGAAGCCATCCCGCGTGACGACTATCATTCTATTGCCGTTTGCAAATGGGCCACCAAGAATTTCTGAATTGAGCACTCTTGTCCACTCTTGCTCGCCATCTACGCGTGCAAATGCCTTCAATTCGCTCCCAGCCGAGGCGTAGATTGTGTCGTCTCCCAAGGCCATTCCTGATGTGATTCCGCCCCCAGAGACGCTCCAAATCTTTTGGCCCGTATTGGCATCAAGGGCAAAAAGTATCTGATTGGCTGCCACATAGAGTTCTGCAAGGGCCACTACGCCTGGCGTGCTATAAACTGGCGGGGCAGATATTTGCTCTGGTTCTGCCGCTTGCCAAATTGTGCTGCCGTCGTGCGCATCAAATGCGGTGATACGCTCGTTACCAACATAGACGAGTTGATTCCCAACGGCTGGCAGTTGCATGTTTCTGCCGATAGTCGGGCTTGTGAACGTTATTGTTCCTTGGGCATCGTTACGTCGGTCGAGCGATACAAGATACTGGGTCGCTTCGTTGCTTGCCCCAAGGTACAGTTTGTTGCCGAGGATATTGATCCCTGTGATGGGTGTGAGCGGGCCGTTGTTGCCCAGCTCGACTAATTGCCTACTCCATATTTTTTCGAGCCTTTGCTCGCTAATTGCGAATAGTTCGTTGTTGCTGCTCGCCGCGTAAATGGTTTGATCAAAGACCGCTATTGGCACAGAGACTTGATTCGTGGGATCTCCGAAGCTATAGTTCGACTGTTCTTCTCCATTGTCTATCCGCCGCTGATAGAGGCTGCCATCCTCGCTTGTGATGTAGACGCCTAGTCCTGTTGTAGCTGCGGATGTGAGTATCGGCCCTAATGCACGTTGCTTGGGGGACCATGCTTCAATTAGCACCCCCTCTGCTGGAAGAGTTTCACCTTTAATCAGCTGTGGCAAGGGACCGTTTGCCTGATTTCCAGGATTGTATCGTTGCAACACATAATGATCGGTTGGGATGGCTGGCCAAGTTGGCAATGATGGATTTGTTGGTGCGTTTCGAACGGTAAGCCAACGAACATCGTCTGCCCTCTCTCGATCTGTTTCTGGCGTACTGGTGATTTGAGCCGCTGCCTCGTCGCCTATAATATCCGACAAAAGGTTGCCAACTGGTGGCGCTTCGACTTGGCGTACCCAACCTGAGGTATTGTTACTGCTACAGCAAACGTATATCCATTCACCGCTCAGATCTCTATCTGAAATATTTACATCTTTTCCAGCGGTCAGAACGCCTTCGGTTTCATAAATGCGGCTTGGTCCCTTATAAACAGTAATATCGCCACGATCGCTTACTGCCTTTCCTTTTAAAACCGCAAAAATGGCTGGTTCAGGTGTTGGCGTCGGTGTCTCTTCTTCTACCAGAGGCTCCTCTGTAGGCATCTCGGTCGGTATTTCAATCGGTATCTCAGTCGGTATTTCGGTGGGAGTTTCAGTGAACTCGGGTGTAGGTGTTTCGGGAATAATTTCTGATGTGGTGATGGTTACCGTTGGAACTATTGTTTCAATAGGGTTTTCAGTTGGCTGCACTGTAAGATCCGGCTCGTCATTTGCACCAACAATAATGGGCAAATTAATATCGCTATTATTGCTTTGGGTTTCTTCGTCTACTGGGAGGTCGATGTTAGTTGTTATGGTTGATGTTACCGTAATTATCGGTGTGACAGTAACTGTTTCTGTCATCGAGTTTGACACATCAACAGGAGTATTGATCACTTCAGATGGAATATCTACAATCGGAACAAACGTTGTGCTTTCGCTGCCATTGCTATCGATGTCATCATTATTTAGCAGAGGAGTTTCTGTCTCTGCTTGGGCAATTTCATCAGGTGTAGCTGTTGGTGTAGATACTTCAGCAGGCGTTAAGACGAGCTCGGGTGCTATCACGCCGTTGGAAACAAGAACCGCAACGATTGTTGCCAAATCTGGCTGATCGTTTTCTAGATCAGAGGCGGCGCGTGTTTGGATTAATCCGACAACTTCCGTTGCGCGCTGGTTTGGCACTGCGGTTTGGATAATAATGACTGGCTCTACAGTCGCTGTTGTGGCAACAACTCTTGTGGCTGTAGGCGTCGGGGTAGGGAGGGGAATAACAGGGCGACCTAAACTTACCCATAGCAAGCTAATTAGACCAATAAGTAGAAGAAGCGAAATTAACAGAACTGTTGGCAGCAATCCATTTGATTCTTCAGTTGGAATCGTAGCAAGTACATATTTTTCAGTATCGTCTGGTGCATCAAATAACGATTGCGATGATGACGATTGTGATGATGAAGTAAATTTAGGATCGTATGTCATATACTTATTTTATCAACGTTAGCCTCTGCAAGAAAATAAAGGATGCTTCGAATGGAATGAATCATGCATTTTGTACCACTAGTTTAGCAAATAGATCTGTTGGAGAGAGCTAGAAAAGCTGGTTTTGTACTCAGATAAATACAGATACACTAAGATCTTTAGTTTTAGGATGGCTATCTTCCAACCTCTGTGCCATCCTACACCAAATCTGACTTTAGTGATAGAGTCCTCTAAGATAGCCAGTCAGTCCCTTTTAGGTTTTGGTACGCCTGCCGACTGCTTCGGTCACTTAATCGATGGAGGGTCGAACGGTTACCTTTTGCGCAAGTCATATAAACTGTTCGGGTCGGCTAGCGTAAGTACGGTCACAGAATCACTTTTGGCCTATGAGATACGCTGACCACACTTACTCGGACAAATTCTGTCTTCTCTCTGCTCTTTGAGATATAACGCTAAAATTTTCTTGGAAGCTATACTTAGC
>Ga0115031_1003014_pt1 | contig 12499 bp, 13 predicted proteins | sample Maine_Asex4_meta_FD_87301 | JGI IMG/M metagenome (GOLD analysis project Ga0115031, IMG submission 87301) | Marine algal microbial communities from Maine, USA - Maine_Asex4_metaG | ecosystem: Host-associated > Algae > Red algae > Unclassified | place: Maine, USA | collected 2015-01-05 | reverse complement strand
CAAAAATACGCCTGGCCACATCATTAACGCTGCTGCGCCAATGAAAAGAAAACACAGAATTCCCAAAGCAACCTCGATGAATTCCCCCTGCAATCCCAACACGCCCTGTAAGACACCCATGATGACGCCAAACAGCATCAGCAGCCCGAACACCAAAACGTTCGCGACGAATCCATGACCAAGGACTTTCAGGCACGCGTTATCTGAAGCAAAGATGTCCATCGCACTGGCAGGTTCTCCACGACCAACTTTCATCATCAGCCCCAATAGCCCAGATAGAAAATAAAAATTCCCCATCAAAAGCCCAATGTAGAAAAGCAAGACGAGCAATATGGCACCCACCCCCAATGCGGGGTTGGGTTGGGCGCCACCACCGGCGGCGGCAAAAATCAGGATGAAAAAGACAACATAGAAAACAACAAGTAATAACAGCATTCCTCCGAGCCCAATAAAGGCCGCCCCCAGCACGGTACCGAAGTTTTCTTGGTATTTTCTAAAAGCATGATTGAGGATGAAACCAATATTTCCAGAGGCAGGTGCAAAATCGCCCGTCCGATCGAATGGCTGCAGCGCTACGGTAGCGCTGGCAAAAGGGTTGACCTCACTGCTAGCAGTTGCTCTGCCCAAGGCCATGGCTTCCGATTCACTGCCTACCTTGAATTTTTCGAAAGACTGAGCGCTGGCCAGATCGGGCCCGCTTACCAATTTGGCCGCCTCGGGATCGGCTTTTTTCAGCGACGCGAAAATACTGCTGGCCGCGGTCCATTTCTCACTGCCAACCTTTTTGATTTTGCACTCCGGCGTGATCCGCCCCTCACCCACCCATTGGTTCAGCGTCGCTCGATCGGCCGGGCCAAAGACGTCCCCCGTGACTCCCGACGTTACTTCGAACATCTCAGCGGCAGGTTCGGCAGGTGTTCCCGCCGACTTTGGATTGCTTTTGGGTAACGTATTCAAATGTCCGCAATCGCTGCAGCGGCCAGTTTTTCCACCAGCGGAATCGGCTACGGTGAAACTTTTACTACAACGATCGCAACTGAACTTGATTGGCATTGAGGTCCCCATCCTGTTTTTGCTCGGCCCTCCCCAACGCTGAATCCCCGCTAAACATAGCTCATTGAGCATCAACGCAGGCTCGACCTGTTATTATGACTTGAACTACAATAGAACAAAATCAAATAGGATTACAAATCAAAACCACTCTCCATTCGTCATTGGTCTGATTCACCCTTAAACAGCATGTCAATCGAATTTAAATGTCCTAACATCACTTACGACCCAAACACGCAGAAGCGTGCGCGGTGCGGCAAGAAACTACGTGCTCCGCTGGATAAATGTGGCTCAACGGTCACCTGTCCTGGCTGCCAACAGCCCCTTACAATTCCCGACGCTCCGAAATCCTCCGCTGCATCAGTAAAGAAACGGGATGTGATGGAGATGGACTTTGCCGGCACCTCTCCCGGCGACCGATCCGCAAACTCAGTCGCTCACGACCGCATCGACAGGTGTCGAAAGTGCGGCCGACCATTAGACAGCAACGGCGTCTGTCACAAATGCAGCTATGCAAAACCTAGCATGAAGCTGACCCAAAAAGATCTGGATAACATTAAGGTCAAACCTGCCGGCTGCCAATTGTGGTTGATCAAGATCCTTTCCGAGGGCATGCCTGTCGCCGTCCTTACGTCGTTGATTCATTTTTTGTTCGCCGTATTAACCGTCGGTGGCGCCGCATTGATAGTTTTTTCCACGGCAGGATTGGTAAGGGTAGCGCTGTTTGCGGGACTACTTGCCGGGGCTTTCTTCTACGTGGCGTTGGTCGTTAAGAGCTACCAGTTTCTCCGTAGCCCCTATGCGAAATTGGCTTGGTTTCAACGTCCGTTTTGGAACTTCATCTTGTGGTGGTGCCGTCGGAGCCAATGGGCAAGTAACGTTGAAAGGACCGTCATCGACAAACGTGGGGTTCCTGTGACCGATGAAGATTTGGATAAGATCGAAGGGCTTAAAGATGCTGGCGTGCTAGATTTAGCAGGGACGCTGGTTACCGACGATGCCTTTCGGTTCTTCTATCGCATGGATCGCTTGCAATGCCTCGTGTTGAAAGATACCGATGTCAGCCACGAGAGCGTCTTTCGACTGCAGCAGACCAAAACTAAGCTTTGGATTTGGTACTAATCATGTTTCAAAGAAACCAATACGAGCTGATTGATTTTGGCGATGGAGAGAAACTGGAACGGTTCGGCGACCAAGTCGTCCGTAGGCAGTCGCCGTCGGTCAGTCAATATTCGACCGATAAACGACGGTGGAAATGGGATCTCCAGTTCGTACAGCAACCCAAATCCAAATGGTCGCCAGAACTCTCAAACGGTCTACCTTGGTCCATCGCCCACGGCAACAAACGATTCCTTTTGAAGCAAGCTCCATCGGGGCAAGTCGGCGTCTTCCCTGAACAGACCGACAACTGGGATTGGATTCAAGCTCACGGTGAAAAACTTTCCGGAATGAAGGCCATCAATCTATTCGCTTACACCGGTGGAACGACGATGCAGCTAGCTGATTGTGGCGTGGAAGTCACGCATGTCGATGCGGCCAAATCCGTCGTCGGATGGGCGCGACAGAATGCGGAGGCCTCGAATCTGAACAGCAGGAACATTCGCTGGATCATTGACGACGCCGTTACCTATCTGCGGCGTGAGGCCAAGCGCAATAGCCAATACCAAATCATCGTAGCGGACCCGCCGTCGTTTGGCAGAGGCCCTCAGGGTTCGGTCTGGAAGATTCAAAGGGATCTGGCTGAACTATTCGCCCTGTTGCGTGCGGTCACCGCCGATTTCCAGATGCTGATCGTTTCGTGTCACACGCCGCAAATGTCGGCCCGCGACCTAAGGCAATTCACCGTCGACAATTTTTCGATTGATCGGCGATCAGGTGAACCCTTGGGATTGAAGCTGAGAAATCGCGAGCACAAAACGCTCGACAGCGGCGAGTGTTACCGTTGGTCAGCGTTTCAATGATAGGCCGCGTAATGAATGGATAGTGTGCGATTAGCGCTGATTAGCGTTCCTGAATTTTATTCATAACGATTTTGGAGAACACTAATTTTGCGGCGGAAATCATAAATAAGACTCTCGAAAAAGAAACCATACGATGCAAACGATCACCAGCCCTAGCAACCCGCGATACAAGGAAGCTCTTCAACTACACTCGTCGCGCGGTCGTAAAAAGCAGAATCGCATCATTGTTTTCGGACGCCGTGAAATCGACAGGGCCATCGCGGCGGGAATAACGCCAGACCAAATTTTCGTTCAACAGGGTTCTGCGACGGACGCGTTCGCTTGCGAGCAGATCTACCAACTTCCTGAACCACTGTTTCGAAAGCTCAGTTACGGTAACAGGATCGACGACGCGATCATGACCGCCACCCGTCCGGCGACAGACCTTGAGAAACTAAAACTCGAGGGGCGATCCATCGCCGCAGTCATCGAAGCGATCGAGAAACCTGGCAATTTGGGTGGGATGCTGAGAACTGCCGATGGTAGTGGCGTTGATGGCGTGATGGTCACCCGTCCCTTAACGGATGTTTTCCATCCTAATTCAATTCGAAACAGCAGCGGAGCGGCATTCGGGATCCCAATTGCGGTCGACAGTAATGAGAACGTCCTGTCGAAATTGAAGTCGGCAGGTTTTCGAATACTCGTGGCCAGCCCGGATGCAGAAAACAACTTTTACGACGTCGATTTCCGGGGCCAAACGGCGATCGTCGTGGGTAACGAGGCAGAGGGAGTTTCGGCTTTTTGGGTCGAAGCAGCGGATGAAACGTTCAAAATCCCAATGCTTGGTATCGCTGATAGTCTCAACGTATCGGTCACCCTAGCGATCGTGATGTACGAATCGTTACGCCAAAGAAGTCAATAGTTGCCCAATACTCACACGCCACAATTGATCGCACGCTAAACGCGGTCAAATTTCAGTTACCGACAAGATTTGTCGGCTTTGATGGAGTGCTTTCGACCTTGGGTTTCATGAAGATGGTCATTGCGATAAACACCACGACCCAAAAAGCAACGAACAGTCCTAAGATTCCAATGTTCGAAAGTGAAAAACTGCTGAGATCTTCGGAAACAACAAAACGCGGTTTCATTCCCGCTTGGTTATTTTCTGCCGTCGGAAGGATGTAGTTGAGTTCGACCGAGTCAGTGCTGTCAGAAGAAAAACGTTGCATGAAATCATATCCAAGATCAAATTCTAAAACCGCTTCGGGCTTAAAGGATGAGATCTCGGCACCCGCAACCCAAAGCGAATCATCTTGAAGACTCGCCTCGTGCAAAACTTTATCGTCATCGCCGGTAATTTTGAAGTTCAAGCCATCCAGCTGAAAATCTTTATCCTCTTCAGCACAGCAATCAACGTCGACTTGTAGAGAAAGTCGATCAATCTTCTTGATTCCACGCGACGCGAAGTAACGATAAAGATCGCCGGTGGTCAAAGTCTGACTTCCCATCTCTATCGAGTTAGCGTCGTAGATGATGGGTCGGTTGCAGGGCTTACACCGGAAGTCACCTACGACGGTCTCGATGGAATTTTCATTAATCTTAATTTCGTCAGCTTCAGCAGAATTGCTGAACAAGAACCAAAGCAATGTGACCATGATCGCAGCGGCAAAACCATTGCAGCAATGCAAACGGGATCTAATCAGTTTGGATGTCATAGGAAGTCTGACGAAGGAGTGATTCTTAATATGTTGCTAAATGATAATCGAAAGGGGCGGATTTCCAAATGTGATGTCAGAAACTCTTCAGTCTATTCTTAGTTTGATTCTTCTTTTTCTAAGCAAATTAAGGCAAGAACCCGTCCAATTTCGGTTTTTTGCTGTCAAAAACGACCTTCATTGGGATTTTAACGGTCATGCTCGTAAAGAACCTCTAATCCCAACTTTGAGCGGAATCTTCCCTGCGGCGAAAACAACGGCAGGAACACAAACCTTATCAGTTCGCGAGTCGTAAAGCTGAGAAACTTTCGTGAAGAAGTGATAACAGGGTTTCGGACGATCCTAAATCGACCGTGAACTTTTACGTTGCGGCTGAAGAATAGTTCTTCGGCAGCAAAATATTCTTCGTCGAACCCGCCAAAATGTTCAAAAAGGTCTCGACGGCAATACATAAAACATCCGGCTGCCCATCCACCCATCGTCTGCCAGACCAACCTAACCAAGTAGTACAGCATTAGCTTGCTCCAGGGGACGTCTTCGATTCGGTCGATGACCACATGCGCACCTCCACCGGCGGCGCCATCGCAAATCGCGCTGAGCGCTTGCCGGAGCGTCTTCTCTGGCACAAGCGTATCGGCGTCTACGAAGAAGAGGCACGTGTATCGCGCTTCTTTGGCTCCACAATTTCGAACGGCTCCGATGTTGCGTTTGTTTACTTTGATTGCGCGTGCTCCATTGGATTCGGCAATACTAGAGGTGTCATCCGTAGAAGCATCGTCAACGACAATGACTTCATAGTTAAGTCGCAAAGCTGACGCTGATCGGTTCAGTCTTTCCAACGTCTTGGCGAGATACGCTGATTCATTGTGGGCGGGGATCACAAAAGACACCGTCGGATAACGTGGCGAAGTTGGTTTAAAGTGGTGTGAATATTCTGGGATCATGGGAGTCTATTTTGATTTTGTGTTTTCACCAACGACATCAGAATCGGTTTGAAGCGATCCCCGCGCGGTCTGTGCGCGGTCTCTGCTTCAGCGAATTCGGCCAAGTCCAACGATTCGATTTTTTCACAACCTATTGGTTTGTCAAACCAAAAAGTTCGGGTAGGGAACATTAGCCTGTTCCAATTAGGTAAGTTTTAAGTGCGATGTTTCGCTTCCAATTGTGGTTTCGACCAAATCGTAGTCTGACCAAAGGGAGATGAAAACTCTATATTAAGGAATATTCAATGGGACTCCATTACCGGTTCCCACGATCCAAAAATCACTGGATTTGCAATCACTGGATTTATATTGGCTGAAGTTATGCAGAAAAGAATGTCCCTGAACAAGGTGATGGCCGTTGTCCTGGCCGGCGGCAAAGGGTCGCGTCTGGAACCGCTGACTCGGGATCGGGCCAAGCCGGCCGTTCCATTTGGTGGCGGCTATCGAATCGTCGATTTTGCGCTTTCCAACTGCCTCAACAGTGGCTTGCGGAAGATGATCTTGCTGACGCAATACAAAGCAATCAGCCTCGACCGCCATATTAACAACGGTTGGAGAAGGTACTTTTGCAGTGAACTGGGCGAGTTCATCGACGTGGTGCCGCCTCAGCAAAGGATCGACGAAAATTGGTATAAAGGCACCGCAGACGCTGTCTACCAAAACATCTACTCGATTGAAAAAGAGCGTCCGCAAGAAGTATTGATCTTGGCCGGCGATCACATCTACAAGATGGATTACAAAGCGATGATTGACTACCATCGCGCAAACAAAGCCGACTTGACCGTCGCCGCGCTTCAGGTTTCGCGCGAAGAGGCCAAAGCGTTCGGCGTTATGACGGTCGATGAATCAAACGCCATCGTCGGGTTTGATGAGAAACCGGAAGATCCCAAGTGCGTACCTGGTAAGGAAGATCTCTGTTTGGCAAGTATGGGCGTCTATGTTTTTTCGGCAAGGTTCTTGTTTGAGCAGTTACTCAAAGACGCCAACGACCCCACCAGTAGCCATGATTTCGGAAAAGACATTATCCCGTCGATCATCAATGAGAGCCGCGTCTTTGCGTACCCATTCCGCGACGAAAATAACAAGAAGCAGGCATACTGGAGGGACGTTGGAACGATAGACGCTTACTACGAAGCGAGCATGGATTTGGTTGCCGTGGATCCACTGCTGAACATGTACGATAAAGATTGGCCTATTCGTAGCTTTCTAGAGAATCAACCGCCCCCCAAGTTCATTTTCAATGGTTCGGATGGCGAAAAAGACCGCGTCGGGATGGCGACTGACAGTATCGTCTGTGCGGGAAGCATTATTTCCGGCGGCAGTGTACGCCGATCTATCATCGGCCCCGAAGTACGGATCAACAGCTATTCAAGCGTCGAAGATTCGATTCTTTTCAATCGAGTAGAGATCGGTCGCAATTGCAGAATCCGAAAAGCAATCATCGACAAACATGTAACGATCCCTGACGGCACGGAGATTGGTTACAGTCTCGAAACGGATTTGTGCCGAGGTTTCACGATCACCGATTCGGGCCTAGTGGTGATCGGAAAGAATGATCTCGTCAAAGCTTGAAGCATGGCTTGAAAAACAATTATCATTGCCACCTTTCGCTCCGAGGCTTTGATTCTATGGCAAGGTTCGCAGAACCCATCAGCCGCCACGCGATAGCGTCCGGTCTTTCGCGCTTGAGACCGGACGCTATCGCGTGGCGGCTGATGGACGCTTTAAAATTCACAGCCTCTCCGCGAAAGTAGCGTGCTCATCCGGAGCGAAAGACTACATTGGTTTAATCATCGTAGACCGTATCGTACCGCTGGCGCCGTCGTCGTCGGGTGGTGGTCTCACCTTCGAGGAACCAATAGCCGCCCAAGACTTTGTAGAAGATCAAAAGCACCAGAGCGCCACCGGATCCCACAGCAAAACCTTCAATGCTGACGGGTTTTACGATGACATCGTTGGGGGAAAAATACTGCAACACAGCGCAGCCGATCATCGTGCCGGCGATGCCCATCAAAACGGTCGCGATCGGGCCGCCAGGATCCCGGCCAGGCATGATCGCTTTCGCGGCCAACCCAACGACGGTTCCAAATCCGATCCACGTGAGCGCTAGATCGCAATAGATGGCTACTTGGTCGAAATCCATTTCCCTATCCCCGTTGCTAGTGTTTCTAAGGCTCGAAGCATAACAGAAGAAGAAGGGTCGCTCCAATGTCAATTTAGGCGGTTTAAGACAGCAAACCATTCGAGACGTTGGCCACTGGAAGGTTGAGGCTAGAGATAAAAATCACCGATAGCGACTTGCGATTTTTCGCTTAAGCACCACCAGGCCGGGGACCATCAATAGGATGACGTACGCAAACAACGCAACGTAGCGATCCCACCGCACCACTGTGGTTGAGCCCTTGAACTCCTCTATGTCGACCACTCGCCCATCGTCATGCGTGCAAAAATTGCGGATCATATCAGGGTCGCGTTGCGGACCGAGCATATGCGTCGATCCATCTAGCAATGAAACAGAAGGAGCGAATTGTCTGGTGAAAAACGCGTGACTTTCTACATGAGCCAACTCCCCAGATCCACGCCCACCCCACAAAGTAATCGCTTGTTCAATCGTCAGGTCCTCGGGCTTTGTCCACGGGACCGGATTGTTCAGATCTTCGACGACGGCAAACGTATTGGAACTTCCATCCCGAATGTCCGAATAGCCCAAAGTTTGCCCGCCTTCGAATGGGGTGCCCTTATCCACGATCAATTTGTACGGAGTTAAGTTCGCTGGCGCGTCGCGCTTGCAGCAACGGAAGATCGGGGGCATTTGATCGAGTAGTTTAATGTTGTTTGGCCCATCCCACGGTTCGTTGAAATCGCACTTCCCGTAAAGTGCGGAACATTCGAGGGTAGGCAACATTAACACTCGCCAACTGTGAATTGGTTTTCCTTTATCGTCAGCTATATATCCAAGGGGGAAAAGCTCCAGGCCCGCTTTCGTCGTTGATTATGGACAAGTTGAATTGCCTGAGCCAATGCAAGCTATACGCCGCCCAGTAGGGTGTTGACCGAATTTGTTGGACGGGCATTGATAGCCCGTAGAGAGCGACGAAATACAGGATTAAGGCGATCAGCGACTTGCCGTTTTTCACTTTAAAAAGAATCCACCATCCGCCCAGAATCAATGTGGTGAGAACAATCGTCCAAACACCAAACGGCAAACCGGCCGCAAAAACCGCCATTATATGGAAAATTGGAATCAGACCGATCTGTTGTCTAGCGGGCACCTCTGAGCCAGAAGTTTGTGGGCGCGGATACTCGTTCATGACGCGCCCTTGCCGATTTAATTAAATGTCGCCGTAAATCTCTTGTTCGGCCGAACGTCGACGGCGTAACCGGTCGCTGACTCGATTTAAGATTGCTCGTTCGTCCGCGTTTAGACCCTCGATACCTCTGCCGCCGACATGGAGCTTCTCAAGAATCTCGTCAGCCTTGCGATCCTCTAGATACTCTTGCTCCATCAGCTCGCGCTGACGCGCCTCTTGCTTCTCAGTCATCCATTGAGACTGCGAGATCATGTCTTTGCCACTGGGTTCCTCCAAATTTGCTTGATAGTTATCTGAAACTCCGTAAAACGCGGCATCAGAGGCCAATTTGTCAAAGTCCCAATTTTGGCTGCTGAAGCTCTCAACGGCTTTCTTAGACTCAACCTCAAAAGAGTAGCGTGCAGCAAAGTACAAGGTGATACCCGCGGCCATCACGAAAAACCAAACCGGTCGAACAGGTCCGTTATTGAAATCCAAAAGGAACAGCGAGAGTCCTACGATGCCCATCGCGACGCCATTGCCAAGAACCATGATTGCGCATTCGCTTCGAAGTTTAGACACGTTCAATTGCAACAGCTCTAAACTCGACCGAACCAGCTGAGCCCCATCGAACGGGAAACAAGGAATCAGGTTGATGGCGAATAAGTAGAAATTGACCCACGCCGCAATTTTGAACAGGGAAACTGCACCGGCCGCTGCATCGAAACTGTGCGGACGCAGCACGTTGATAATTTCAGGAAGAGAACCCATGTTCGTCTGCATCAGCAACGCCGCGGCAAACATAAAGACGCCCAAATTTACAAAAGGCCCAGATGCAGTAACAATTAACTGTGCCCAAGGATTCTCGGGAAGTTCAACCTCCGAGTTTCCTCCCCAAGGAGTCAAGACAATCTGGTTGACTCTGCCACCCAGATTTACCAAAGCAAACATGTGGCCAATTTCATGGGCGAGCACACTCAATAGTAGGACCAATGAAGTTACCAGAGCGGTACCCATTTGATTGTGGGTCAGCGTATCGGCATAATACGACTGAACGGCAAAGATGAAGGCCACGACTAAAAATATCATCACGTGGATGTTGACCGCAACGCCAACCCATCGGCCTATTCCTGCGCTCCAACTGTTGTTTTGGTTCATATTGATCCGTCTATTTCAATGGTCAATTTTTTTGTTCGAAAGCCATCAACTAAGTAGAGACCATCTGGCTGCAAATACAGAATAGTTGCAATTGAAAGTTTCCTGAAAAAGCCTACCGCTGCAACAGTCTAACCAGAACTCCCAGTTCGATCAATTGACGACTATTTTAGTGTGGCAAATATCTCCAAAACCAAGCGAACTAAGGGGTTAGGTTGCCAGCTAATTCGTCAAATGCCGTTCGAACGACATCAAGTCCACATCGTTTGGACAGTAAAATTTGGAAACGGAGGCTTTCGCACATCGGCGGATCGGGATCCAAGTCACAGACTCTTAGTCTGCTTGATCTAGATTTCCGGACTTTCGGATTGCCCAAACCAATCTAAATCCAAGCAACATACTGGCCCCTGCCCCAAGGAGTCCTAGCAATGAAAGGTCTTGGATTCCCAGCCATCCTTCGCCAGGAAAAAGGACCGGTGGAACTTTGAAACTGAGCATCAGAGCCGAACCCAAAAAGAGAGCGCTGGTGATCATTCCCATCACCAAACGATTGACGGAGGGGCCCAGTCGGCGATGTTCAACATTGACGTCAAAGTGCCCTGTTTGAATTTGCTCCAGGATCGTCGTCAGCCGCTGTGGCAGCACGTCGGCCAACTGTTCCAGTCCGATGTAAAAGCGCTGCATCTTTCGCATCTGCCTCATCGGGGAAAGTCGCTTGATCAACATCATGCGGTGGAACGGTTTCATAATCTCCATCAACGAAAAATTTGGGTTGAGAATTCGCCCCGTGCCCTCCAAGGTGACCAAAACCTTAATCAGCAACGATGCCTCACTAGGCAATGAAATCCCATACCTTTGAACGATATCCACGAAATCATTGAGCGCCCCGCTCATGTCAAAATCGCCCACCGCCTGCGACGAATACTGGCCAACAAAATCAGCCAGGTCGTTCGACATCGCGGACTCGTCCAGATCCCTTGGGCAATTACCGACTCGTTTGACCAAAGAAGTCAGCAGCGTGACGTCTCGATTGACAATCGCGACCAGCATCGACTCGATCGACTCACGCAAGTGTTCGCTGACCCTTCCCACCATACCAAAGTCAAGCAGGCCGATCGTGTCGTCTTCCATAATCAGGATATTGCCAGGATGCGGATCGGCGTGAAAGAATCCGTGGGTGAAGATCATCTTCAGGTACAGGTTGGCTCCCTGCTGAGCCACGAGATCGCAGCGGCCACCCATCGTGGCATCGCGTCCGACCTCTCTGAGCGGGCGTCCGACGATGCGTTCCATCGTCAGCATCTTCGGAGAACACAAAGGAGAAATCGGCTGAGGAATTTTGACGCGCGGATCTTTGTTCAAGAGATCGCGAAACTGAAGCAGGTTGCGATGTTCGCGCTCAAAATCGAGCTCTCGTCTCATTGTCTGCGAAAGGTCTCGAACGACGCTGGCGGGTTGGTAATTTTGAAAATCGTCCAATCGTTGAGCCAACTGAGCTAACCCCGAGAGAATGTCAAGGTCAGCCTCGAGCACGCGGTCGATGCCCACATGTCGTACCTTTACGACCACTTCAATCAAATTGGAACCCGACTTCGCAAGCGGTTTATACGCGGCATAGTCGTCGACGTTGATGGTCGCGTGATGAGCTTGTCCGATCGAGGCCGACGCGAAGGGTTCGAGCTCGAAGCTGTGAAACAACTGCTCAATTGTTTTGCTTTGTTCGGCTTCGATGGTCGCGCGGACGGAGTCGAAATCGTCCGCCGGGGCTTGGGACTGAAGTTTGGATAGTTCGTCGGCCATTTCGGTGCCGATGAGGTCCGGCCGGGTGCCCAGCAGTTGACCAAATTTTATGAAACTAGAACCTAGCTCAGTCAGGGCCAGTCGGACGCGGACCGGATGCGTGAGGGTTTTTAGTTTCTCGCCATCAGCTGTTTTTAGGCGCTCGGAGATGAAATCAACATTGAACGTGTCCATCCAATTGGCCAGTCCGTACTTCGAGAGCACGGACGCGATTTCGGTCCAGCGCTTGGCATTGCGGTAGAACTGCGGGATGGATCTGATAGACGTCTTCATAAGAGTATTGTAGTCGATGCCTAGAACAGGTTCACCGCCTGATTGGACGCACAATACCGCGGCCTTATCAGCATGAAGCTATCCCCACACAGACCAGAGGAACTGCAAAGTTCAATTCAATGTTAGCGTCACGGCGCAAGCCGTACGGTTTTTCACGAACCGGGAGGCTGGCGCCTAATGGCACTTACTTTAGCTTGATGCAACGCATTTGCGCATCAGCCGCCACGCGATAGCGTCCGGTTTTTAGCGCGTAGGACCGGACGCTATCGCGTGGCGGCTGATAAGATTATCCT
>Ga0115031_1002998_pt1 | contig 12542 bp, 15 predicted proteins | sample Maine_Asex4_meta_FD_87301 | JGI IMG/M metagenome (GOLD analysis project Ga0115031, IMG submission 87301) | Marine algal microbial communities from Maine, USA - Maine_Asex4_metaG | ecosystem: Host-associated > Algae > Red algae > Unclassified | place: Maine, USA | collected 2015-01-05 | reverse complement strand
CCCCTCCCACGCCCGCGCCCCCCCCCCCCCCCTGCATCCCCCCACCGCTATGCGCCCCCTCCCTGGCCGCCCCTGCCGTTGTTCCACCAGCCTCCCCCCCCCACTTATCCCGGGCACAAGTGGCTCCGGCAAACCAAGCTGACCGGGGTCGCGCCCTTTGCGCCATTGTCGCGCCCTTTGCGCCATGGTCAAGCCCGCTGTTTTTCTGGCCACTCACCACCCCACAATATTCTCGGCCTGCAGTGTGTTTGACCTGGCGGGACTGTCAACGGCGGACATGTCGCGGCGGGTGCGTTCTCACCTGCTTCGCCTCTGGAGCGTGCGCGCACGACTGTTTGAGGATGAGGACACGGCCAACCTGTGGGCGACGGGGGTTGTTGACTGATCCGCCCCGGCCGGGGACCCCGCTTCCTCTTCCCCTTCCGCTTCTGCTGACCCTCACCAGTCTCCCTCGCCCCCCCTCACTACCGATATCGGGCGGCAGGGCACCCTTCTTCGCACTTTCTTTGACGGTGTAGAGTCGTTCGTCGACGTGGCGGACCTCTCAAGCGCCACTGCCTTCTTCTTGGCCCTCGGGGGCTCTACAAGTGCGAATGGCGTGCTGGTGCAAGGCCTTACCCTGTCGACGGACGCTCCGCAGGCCCTCCCAACTCCACCCTGTCCCTTTGGTGAGCAGCGGCGGCTGGCACTGCCTGCCGCGCTCTCGGCCGCTGTGCTACCGGCGGGCGCCGGCGCCGACCGTGCTGACTGCGCTGGTGGGAGGGACCAAGAGCGGCGGCGAGTTGCGTGGGCGTACCTTGGAGGCAGCCGGGCTGGGCGGGCGAGGACTGGCAGAGAAGAACGCTTGTCTGTTTCCATCCGCCCCGCCCGCGTAGTGGTGCTTCCCCATGTCGGCGGCGACCTGCGGCGCGTTTGCCAGCTGCTGGTGGGTGGCATCAGGGTCTTCCTCACGGGGCCCCCGGGGTGCGCCAAGTCGCACTTGGTCAACGAGGCGGTGGAGCTGATGCGTGATGCCGGTCTGTCCGTCGCCGCTTGCGCCAGCACGGGCGTCACCGCTACCTTGGTCAGCGGCACGACCGTACACTCCTGGGCAGGCTTCTGCAATGGGGACGCGGATGTCAAGTCGCCGCTGCAGACAGTATTAAACGAGGTCATTCCCTTTGCCGCCAAGGCGCGGATGTGCGCCTCGATGGTGCTCGTCATTGACGAGGTAGGCGCTCTTTCTTCGGACTTCATGACGCGGCTCGACGAGGCGTTGCGAGCGGTGCGACGGCGGTCGTCCCCCTTTGGCGGGTTGACCCTACTCACCGCGGGGGCCTTCTTGCAGCTCTCACCGCTGCGGGGCTCGTACGCCTTTCTGAGCGATGCGTGGCAAGACGCGCTCGCGAACCGTGCTGTCGTCCTCAAGGCACATTGGCGCCACATGCAGGACACGAGGCTGCTAAGCCTCCTGTTGCGCCTCCGCAAGGGGCGCCACACCGCCGCCGATATGGTGCTGCTGGCCACCCGTAGCACCGCCGTGGCGCCGCCCGGCGTCATTTGCCTCTTCTGTCACAAGGCAGACGCTGATGCAAAGAACGAGGAGGAGCTTTTGGGGCTCGCGGGGGAGTCAGTGATGCTCACCGCGGTCGACAAGGCGCACGCCAAGTACTTGTCGCTGGCCCTGGCCACGACGCTGCGAAACTCCGCCGTCAAGCTCCTGCCGGTGCTGACTTTGCGGTTGGACGCAGAAGTGGCCGTGCCAACGAGTTGTTTGGCGGGGCAGGGCGTGCCGTGCGGCTCGCGGGGCGTGGTCACGAGCTTTCGCGCAGTCGGCAACCGCCGCTACCCGCGGGTGCGCTTCCAGCTGCCGAGTCGTGGCGACAAGACGCTTGACGTCATCCCGTCTTTGGTGCACACCGTCGCCCTCGATGGCGCGACTTGGTCTTCCACGCGGAGCCAGGTGCCTCTGATGCTGGCGTGGGCTTCTACAATCCACGCGGCACAGGGCTGGACGCTGCAAGAGGCTACCGTAGACTTGACGTTCGCCTTTGCCACTGGCCAAGCTCTGTCGGGGTTGTCTCGGACCCCTGCTTTGGAGCGTCTCCATATCATTGGGTTCGATGAGGACAGGATCATAGTAGATGGCACGGCCTTGGCCTTCCATGAGTCTCTGGCTGACTTCTAGTAAAACGTGGTGCGTTTGCTCCCGTTTGTTGCGACCACTCTACCTACCTCCTGGCACGGTCGGGTCGTAGTGCTCAAGCGCTGACCTTGAGGCAACTCCGTTGCCTTGTCTCTGTGTGTGCCGATACCAGCAGGAACAAGACTTGAGCGATCGGAGATGTGTAGTAATGGTCGCGAATCTGATACAAATGATTCTGCTGCAGACACAACCCCACCCCCTTCTCTACACCCGCCCCACTTGACCCCGTTGTCTCTTGCCGCGCTCATGGAGGTGGCCGCCGGCGCTTCTCCGTCCCGTTACCACTCGCTAAGCATCGGCCAGTCACTTGCACTGTCGGCCCGCCTCCTTCATCGGTCCCGCCACCGCCCACCCACTCCCGGAGCCGCCCCGCGCGACGTCACCTGCGGTCGGTCGCTGCCCTCTCGTGCGCTTTCTTCGGCGTCTTCTGATCCCTGACGTTCTCCCCGCTTGCTTCCCGCTCGCTCCTCCATACCTCTGCCTTCTCCCTGGCGGCTGCAGCCGCCGGCGGCGCCGTTCAATTCCCCCGCCCTCTTCCTCGCTCCCTCTAAGGAACTCTGGGGGCGATGGCCCATCGCAGTGGCCAACGCCGCCACCGTCGCCGCGCCCCCGTCGCCTGGACGGACGATTCTTTCTAAGGCTACAAAGCACCCCACGAGCATCCAGCGCTTCCTCCCGGCTCTCGCAAGCCGCCCAAGTCCATCTTTTTCCCTCGAGCTGCACTGCGGGAGGTGGTGAATACGCTGCTGGATATATGTCCCGACGCCCATGATGGGAGCGACTGTCGGTTTTACCTGCGCATTCGTGACAAGATGAACTCTCTGCCCTGCGCTTGTTACACCTCACTTGGCCTGTTTCCCGTTCTTTCAGGTGTCTTCCGTACGCTTGAGGGGGATCCCCCGCCGACGCAGGAGTTTGCTGTTTTTTTGCCAATGGTGCGTCCTATTGTGCGCAACTTTGGGCTTGGGTGCGTGGCGCGCAACGACGCCGCGCCGTACGACCAGTGCCAACAGAACTCCCCTGAGGGTCTTGCATGTCGTGTCTGAGTTGCGACCCACCCGTACTTTGATTCAAGCCTGTAGAGCACTCTTGCAAAGTAGGCTACATCCGTCTTTTCTTCCTTGTTCTGACCCTCCGAGATCCCCCGCCGACCCACCGTTCCCACGACCAGCACGAAAGCCACAAACGACGGCAGCGTCCCCAACCCGACATTCGCTATGCCCCCCACAGTCCACGCCGCACGCGCCCTTCATCGGGACGTGAAACACGACCTTCCAACGAATGGCCGCCCATACGGCCACAAAGCCACCAACAAAGACAGCGTCCCCCCCTCGACCCTTCCCCTGAAGCGCCCACCATCGCCGCTGGCGACAAGTTTTCGCCGCCGCTATCTACCCGCACGGCTTTAACAGACGCTGCCAACGCGGCGGCCTCGTCGCCGCCACTGTCGTCCTCTTTGGCGAGGACGTCTTTCCCCCGATGCACAACCTGCGTCTGGCACGCTGCCGCCGCGCATGCTTGCCATCACGGTGGAGAGGAGGGTGCGCTGCCGCCCCGCCGCCGCCGCCCTCATGAGCACTCCGTCGTGCTTGCGGCGAGGACGGCAGCCAACAGCGACGGTTCCGACGTAGAAGCAGGCACCACACTCGCCTGCTCACGGCGACCGCCCAGGTCGCCGACGAGACGGCCTTGTCGCCGCCATCGCCTTCCATCCACCTTGGCACGGGCGACCCAGCCCGCGGCGCTAAAGGCTGCGCGCGGTCGCGCCGCCGCCGCGCGTCCTTGCCATCGTGCTGGAGGAACAGGGACACCGCCGGTTGTCTTCCGTCGCCGTTCGTGGTGGTGAGGGAGGTAGCGGTGGACAGCGGCGACAGACGGCGCTGGCGGGGTGTGCGCAGCACTCGTCGATGTGGAGGGCACGCTATTAATGCTTTCGGAATTACAGGAGGGACTCGCTTGAGCGGCGAAAAATCGCAGGACTCGGTCTCCAATTGGCTTCGGTTTCTTATGGCCTGATTGGCGGAGGAGGGCCCTCCCCCTGGCCTAACGCCAGAAGGCGATGCTCCCCGTCCCCATGCCCATAGGCAGCCAGAGAGGGTACTGTATTCCTGCCTGCCGCCTCACAGCTGGGAACGCTCCTCGTCGGCCCCGCCCGCCACCCCACCGTGCCCTTGCCACCCGCTCTGTGTGGTACCGATACCTCTGACGGCGATTCCCTTGGCTGCTTCTGGCTTCTCCTCTTACCCGTACCACTGCTCCCCCGCCACCGCCCACCTGCCACGAGCGGCGCCCTCCCCCCGGCCTGACGTGCTCCCTGTCGGCCACGCCACCAGCTCGTTGGCTCTAATTCGTCCCCGCGCCCAACCATGGACGCCATTATGCGCTCGGTACGCATGGAGGTGGCCGGTTCTGTCTGGGCCCCGCCGCCTCCCTCCCCTACTGCTGATGGCGCACCGCCTCACGTTTCCTCCTTGCCCAATGCTGGGACCCTGGCAACGTCCGCTGTACCTTCCGGCCCTCTGGCTGACTTGGGCGCCACCCGATTCGGCTCTCCAGTGCCACTTCTGGCGGCCCCACACGTGGCTGACGGGGCCCTAGTAGCCTCCGACACGGCACGTGCCGTCCTGGACGCCCTCAAACACCACGAGGAGGGTTTAGAGCGGCGCCTGGCGCTTCCGCAAGCAGCAGAGCAGCAGGAAGCGCACGTCCGCGCGGTGCCTCCGCCTGCATCGCGCACACAGGCGCAGAGGCGCCAACGGCAAGGACGCGGCACCACCTCAGGCGTTGCGTCGGACGGCGGCTGTGAGCTGGCGTTCGTGTTTGCTCCCGTGCCAACCGACGCCGCACTCGCGGCCAACACGGACAGGTCTGAGAGCCGCTTCATGCACAAGGTCACTCCCCACAGGCCGCAGACAATGGCCTCGTTTAAGCGCCGGCGCCTTAATGATGAGGGCCAGGCCTGCCCGGGCGCGGCGGAGGGCTCGCTGTCGGGTACAAAAGCCACCGTCAAGACGTGGGCGACGCGAATCCGTGTCGCCTGTGCTTTCGCCGACTTTGTCGCGCAAAACGTTTGTTGGCATCCCGGCGACCAGCGCCTCAGAGACGTGGAGCGGGATCGCGGCGTCAAGAAGTTCTTTAGGTGCATGTCACCATTCACCCTGCGCGTCATCCTCCCTTTATTCTCCGAAGCCGCAAGCGGGGGCAGGCTGTAGCCGGCGGCGGGCGCGAGGCGGGCGTTGGCGGAAAGCCGCTTACAGCTGTGACGCTTAAGGACTACACGAACGGGCTGACCTTCCTCTTTGCAGAAGCGCACGGCGTGCAGACCCTTGTGGTTGACTGCAGCTGTCGCACTTCGCCATGGCAGGCCAAGGGCCAGGTAGAATTAGACAAGGAGGAGGAGATGCGCGCGGACCCCGGCACCTGCTTTGGCAACCCGATGACAACCGACGAGCTCCGGAACTTCCGCGGTGCTACAAACAAGGAAGCGCGCATCAACGGCGAGCGGTCGCTCTCTGCAGCCGCTGTTACTCCTGAGGTCATGCGCGCGCTCCACAGCGAGCTGTGGGCGCGGCACGCTCCCGCCGTCCCGGCGTTGGTAGATGTCACCGAGGCAGCTGCAACCCCTTCCGCAGAGGCGACCGAGCAGCGGCACGTCTACACGCCGCCTTCGGATGCCGATGCCGACCAGCTGACCTACATCTTTTACTTCATGCTCTTCATCTCCATCGGGCGGCCGGTTACCGTCACGGACCTTAAGTTTGAGGATGTGCTCTTTCCAGATATGAGGATGGCCGAGAACCAGGAGTTCTTCAACAGGTACGTTATTCTCTGCTCCTGTGCATTGTTTACTTTGGTGGGCTGGAAAGCCCATGATGCGCGTCACGTGTTGGCCATTGTGTCTGCCCTTTGACAGTTTTCCTGACGTTCTTGACCAGCCGCTGTCGGTTCCCTATCGTCCCAGATTTCCTCTCTGTACCGAAGTCGGTATCCATCACTTTGCAATGGGATTCTCGTTTCGTTGTGTGCCCCCAACCTTTCCACTTGTACAGACACAAGCACCACAGATTCTTAAACGTGTGCCTTCATGTCTTCAAGACGGGCACGGGCACTACGGACCCCCTGTGGATACGCTTCTATAGCTATTTTTCTCAGGTCACGGCCGCAGACGAGGCCGAAATCGGCCAGTCGGCGTACGTACACTGCAACAGCGAGCACCTGAACTTCCCCCAGCTGTTCAACGGCTTGGTGCACTTCGCGTGCTCGGCGCCAGGCGTTGGTGCCGACGTCAACCGGATCGGCCAGCAGCACCTCTTCCCTAGCCTGCTGCAGAGAAGTGTGAGGGGAACGGCGGCGTTGTTTAAGAAGCGGACGGAGACCGGAGTCAACGGCCGCTTCTTAGCAGACCTGTCGCGCATCGGGCGGCCCTACATTAATGGGGAGCGAGCCTGCCGCCTTGATGCCTTTCGCCGCGGCGTCGCCCAAGCGTTGCTCAACGCAACCGGTCTCTTCGAGCAGGTCATGGGCTTGGGCGGATGGCGGCCCGACTCCAGCTCTTTCTTCATGTACATCACCGCCATGAACAGCCGCGGTACCCTGCGTTCGACTTTACGATCGTTCCGCGTGGACGAAGTGACACAGCTAGTCGCGCAGGTCATGGCGACTTACAACCAGTGGACGGCAGCGGTGGTGCGTGATTTGTCAGCGCGCGTCCTAAAGCAGGATGGCGGTAATGACGAGGAGCGCGTCGCCAAGATGGAGGCCAAGCACGTGAAGAAGCTGTGCTCTATTATCTGCCAGTGTGTCTTGGTTTTGCGTCAGGGGGCGGGCGAAGTGGACGGTCTGACGGGTGATGATGAGGATAGTGAGTGAGCGTGCTTACCTGGTCAATTGCCAAGCTTTGCTTGATGTTTTCTCTATCCCCTATGCTGTCACATGACCGTTCTCCAGCAAAAGAAATATGACCGCGCCACTGTAGAGAAAAAGGCAAAAGCTCGTCCCTGTGGCAGAGACTCCCGTCTCATCTGTGTTGCTGTCTTCCTCGTATGCTTGAGCTGACGTTATAGTAGGTAAATTTCGTTAGTTGCGAATGCTCAAGTATCACCCACCCTCGAAATACACTCCCGTACATCAGAAAGTATCTACACTGCCCGTCCTTGAGCAGTGCGGAGCGTCGCTTGGCACAGCGCACATCACCTAGGCCTCGGGATGTGCAACTGGGTCACATGTCAAAACCGCTTGAACCAGTTTTTAGCTCAGCCAGTAACCGGTTTGAAACCGGTTTTATTTACGGCTTAGAATTCGAGTACTTCTTGTAATGTTGTGCTCCCGCGTGGCGTTGCTGTGCTCACTTGACCAATCACCGCATTCAGTTCTGCGAGGCACGCCGGACGGGGACCGGCCTATCGATCCAAATGCATTCGCCTGCCGGGCCTCCGTCAGGGTTGCTGGCGCTCGAGGGGGGGGGAGGCAGAGGGCGCTCCGGCACCTTGCACAGGGGTTGCGGACGGCTGCGTTGCAATCCTGGGGACTGGTGGCTTGCTTTGCGCTGCTAGCACTCGTGTGTGTGAATAGTCTCGAGATCTGCTCGTGTTGCCTAGACGCGCTTTCATCGACTGGGGTGGGTTTCCTTCATCGCCGAGAGTCGACGGCGCCCACCACGTTCCAGCGGCGCGGCCGACCGGGTGCACTCGCTCTCCGATTCACACCGACGCTGCCTCCGTGTCACGGTAGGTCGCGCCTCCGCACAGTCTCTTATTCCCTTCGTGGTGGCTGGTGGTTCACTAGCAATGAGAAATGGGACGGTGGGTCGAGCAGTAGGGCACTGCGGGGAGGGTTCTCGAGTGGCTTTGTTCCTTCAGCGTGCAAGCACCGGCGGATACCTTATTGTGACATGCGTGGATGGTTCCCGTCGTTGTTTTGAGTTAATGGCATTCGTCACCCACTCGCTGGCCAGCGACGTCCACATGTCGGTGTTCACATGACACACAGACACGCAATCAAGCGCCGCCCGTTCTTCGTCGTGTAGCGCCTGGGAGCGAGATGACGTGGCGCGGGAGAGGGTGGACCGGGAGAGGGTGGTCAGCCGGGGATTGGCTTCTGCGATTATTGCAACGTAATTGGGGTCCTCGACGAGCGACTCGGGGCTTAGCGAGGAGATGAACATGTCGAATTGCTTGGAGTAGAATGCCCGCTGCGTGGAGAGGGGTCGTGAGTACGGCTTGGATGACTACCCGTCTGTGTTGAGCACACCGAGCGTGGTTGGTGCCATGCGGACGTCGTCGCCGCCGCTGTGAACGAGGCAACTACATTTCACCGCTGCACGCGGGTGGGGCGGCTGACGTCTTGGATTTTCTGGTGGCGGGGATGGCCGCGGCGGCGGCGGTGGGGGTGGGAGTCTTCCCCGACGCGACCTACCTGGCAAAAGCAACGGGCGGAGGCACACGGGGGCGGACGTGGTCATGTCGAATTGGTTGATGGCGCGGGTGGCGACGGCCATGACCAGGCCTCCCGCACCCGCCCGAGGCACGGCCGCCACCAGCCGGCGTCCGACGCGGTGCTGTTGTCAGCTGCCCCCACCACGATCGGAGGCCGGAGCGGCGGCGCTGCTGCCGGGCGGGGTCGCCGGACTAAGGGGCAGCAATGAACAGCAAAGCAGGCGGTATTGTTTGAGCTGCTGGACATAAGGGTAGCGGCGGCCACGATGCGGGCGGTGAGCAAAGATTGGCGGCCGTCGGCCGCTGTCCCGGTAGTAGGCATCGTCGCCGCAGCCGCCGGCGACGCCGGGAACAAGGGGAGGAGACAAGCAGCAGAGGAGGCGGTTGTGTCAGACCTGTTTATTATGGGGGTGGTGGTGGCGGCTGCGCTGGTGGTGCGCCAAGGTTGACGCCCAGCGGCGAATGCACTGGTAGTGGGTGTAACCTCAGGCTGACTAAGTCCTCTTGGAGTGGTTTCTGGCTGTGTGTGCGAGGAGCCGCAAGCGTGTGCCTTTGTCTCTTGCCATTCTTCGGCAGAAGGCTTTGCAGGTTGGGCGTCCCGTCATGGCCTTGTGAACGTTGCTCTGCATGGCAGCGGCGCTTCGGCCAACGTGTAGGAGGCGGCTGAGTGCATGGCAGCCATCCGCTAGCAGCTTTAGGGTGTTGATGTCGACCTGATCTACAACGTCGACAAGACCGGTTTGCTCTACCGGGGGCTACCGTCGCGTTCATACGTGCCCTCGGAGGACCGCCGCACTGCACGTGGCTCGAAGGCGATGAAGAGGAAGGACCGAGTCACCTTGACTCTCTGCTGCAACGCGACGGGTACCCACAAGGAGCCGGTCACGATGATTGGCGAGGTAGCTCAGCCGATGTGCTTCCAAGGCGAGGGCAACGCGAGCCCGCTGCCGTACTTCTCGCAGAAGTCGGCTTGGACTAACGCTTCTGTCTTCAAGCGCTGGTTCGAAGAGGTGTTCGTGCCGGCGGTTCAAGCGCGCACCACGCACCATGTCTACTTGATTGGACAACCTTGGCTGCAATAGCTCCATCTCGCACCCGCAGGTCATTATCATCGAGCTGCCCCCGAACACGACCGCTGTGTACCAGCCGCTGGATGCCGGCATCATCGTGCTCCTGAAGAACCGGTACAAGAAGCGGCTTCTTTACCGCGTTGTCTGCAACTTGGACTCCCTTCTGCACAATGGGGCCGCCGAACCTCGAGTTGCACGCGGTGGGGGCCTCGACGAGGGGGGCCAAGCTCACCTGCGAGATGCGCCCAAGTTCATTGTCGAGGAGTGGGATGAGATTCTTGGGGACCAGATCATGCGCTGCTGGTTGAAGGCGGATTGCCTGCCCACTGAAGCAGTTGCTCGTCTGAGGCTCCAGCTGGGCGACATTCAAGTTGTGGCCGAGCCGGCCGACATGGATGTGTCCCACTTGGTGGCCATGACGGCCAATACCTCCCTGGAGCATGAGTTTGACGGCCTCAGTGGCCAGGAACAGGTCCTGGCGGTGCGGCGCTGGCTGACGGCAGAGACTGATGTTGAGGCCATTGAACAGACGGTTCATATGGTCTTGACCTGGGGGGATGATGAGGAGTGATAGCGTAGAGGCGGGGTGGGAGGCATGTGAGTGTGATCACGTTTATTGCGTAGTCAATCAAATATTTGATTTATTTCTCGCCGAGATCCTTGTAGGTCCTGCCAGTCGTACTCTTTTCTCCATGTTGGGGTACTGGATTCGTACGATTGCTACGGATCCGCAAGTCGGCAGATGCTCGCATAAGTCGCTCCTGACAGTGTAAACAAATGGCAGTGGATATAACTGAATAATGCCTGTACACCCTTTGCGCACCCCAGTAGTGTGGTACCTTTTCGAGACGATGATGTCTTTCAAAGATTGAGCGCTTCTTTGGATGATTGTGAATTGCTGATGAACTCTGTTACTCTGTTACAAGTCTGTTACAAGTCTGACCTGAGGTGCTCGAACGCCCCCCTCTTCACACTATTGAAAGCTGGGCAGAGAAGGGGAGTGTCAGACCTTCGACGAGGCAGCAGTCGACTTGAGATGAACCTTCTCGGCCCCCCTTGCTCAACCGCCGCAGCAGATCCGCCTTAACAATCTCGACGGCGACGCTCGACGCGCGACGCGCGGCCCGTGCTGTGCGGCGCACACGTGGTCACGTGGTGGGCGGCTGCCTCTAAAACAAAGAGGCGCGCCCAGGAGCCCCGTGTACGCGATGTGCCGCACTGGCGTCTATTGGAAATGGGCGAGGCGCTCGCAACACACGGCCGTTGGAGGGGTGGCGCTGACGTGCTGCGGCAGCGACGTGCAGCCCCCGCCGATGCCCCGCACACTTGCCGCGCGGGACGCGCGCTGACGTCGGTGTGCGACGCGCGTGCCAGTGCGAGGGTCCGCGGCCACCCCCGTGGCCGACCGTGTTGCCGCTTGCGGTGTGATCGCCGCGTTCCCGCCGCGTTGCTACAGCGCTACCTAATTTAGGAGGCGCCACCGCCCCAGTGTTCCAACAAGGTTCGTGCGCCATCCCTTCTCTGGCTGCGCTGCCTGCTCTGGCCGTCTCTCCCCTTTCCCCAGGCGGTTTCCGACTGCCTTGTTACCACCCTGTCCCCGCCCGCTGCTGCATCGTCGAGCCACGTTGCTGCCGGCACGCCCCTCGTGGACGGTACCATGTGCCGCCTCGTCGCCGTCGCAGCGGTCGTCCTCCTTGCGGCAGTCGTCGCTGCCCCCCCCGCCGCCGCCCAGACCAACAACACCTCCTGCGCGGCGGCGCTGGCCACGTGCCTCGCGACGCTCACTCCCGGGTCCACGTGCGACCCGCCGCTGCCCGTCCCCCCCACCGAAATCGTGCCCCCCATCCCACCCGCCGGCTACCAGTTGGTCCGCGTCCGCCCAGACGTGGCCGCCTTCCTCGACGGCGCCTTCACCTCCCTCATCGTCACCGACGATGCCAAGCGCACGGTCGTGCTCGTCGACGCGCCCGACTCGTCACCCGACTCGGGGGCGGCGAGCGCCGCCAACAACAGCGCGGGCACCCGCCTCGTCGCGGCGCTCGGCGAGGTGCTCGGCGCCGCTGTGCCGTCCGCCGTGCACCTCGTCTACTCCCACGCGCACCTCGACCACCTCGGCGCAGCGTCACGCGTCGCATACCACGTGGCTCGCACCTTCCCAGCAGCGACACTCACGGTGTGGGGCACACGTGAGACGGCGGCGGTGGTCGCCCGCTCCATCACCCGCCGCGCCGTCGCGCCGACGCGCCTCGTGCGCCCCGTCGGGGTGACACGCATTGCCGTCGGCGGCGCCACGGTCGTCGACCTGTACGTCGTCGGCGGACACACCGAGACGGACCTCGCCGTCCACATCCCGCCGGCGGGCGCCCGCCCGGGCGTGTTGCACCATGTCGACGTTGTTTTCCCGGGGTGGGCGCCGCCCTTTACGCTCGCAATTGCCGTCGACGTGCGCCGCTTCGCGACCGTGCACCGGGACTTGCTCGCCCTCGAATGGGAGGTGTTTAGTGGCGGCCACCTGACACGCCTCGGTGGGCGGGCGGATGTGGTGGCGAGCCGCTCGTACGCGACAGATCTCCGCTCCGCCGCCGCCGTTGCCGTTGCGACGGTCGACGGGGCGGCGCTCGGCGCCGCGGGCATTGGCGCCGTGGGGGACCCCGCATCGCCCGTGTTTGGCAACAGCTGGTGGGCCGTCGACCGCGTCCTCCGCCGCCTGCAGCGCGACGCGTGCGCGCGGGCACTGCTCCGCAAGTGGGGGTGCGTGCTGGCGGGCCTCGACATTATGGTGTTGGACAATTGTTACGCGGCGGTGACGGCCGTCATTGTGGAAGAGTGAGGGTCGCGACGTGGTGATGGGGG
>Ga0115031_1002997_pt1 | contig 12547 bp, 14 predicted proteins | sample Maine_Asex4_meta_FD_87301 | JGI IMG/M metagenome (GOLD analysis project Ga0115031, IMG submission 87301) | Marine algal microbial communities from Maine, USA - Maine_Asex4_metaG | ecosystem: Host-associated > Algae > Red algae > Unclassified | place: Maine, USA | collected 2015-01-05 | reverse complement strand
GGGCGCGCGCCCGGGGGGGGGGGGGGTGGGGGGGGGGGGGGGGGGGGGGGGGGTGGGCAAGGGGTGGGGGGGGGTGGGGGGCACGGCGAGGTAGTATTATTGAGGGCCGAAGGCCCACAGGACGCCATTCCCCGAGGAGCTTCCACGTCGGCTGACCCTCCGAAGAGAGACGTACGCAGCACCAATCAGTGATCGCCCGACGCAACGGGTAGTCAGAACGCGGCCACAGTTGATCCCGTCCTAGCCTATGTTTGTGAGAGCAACTGACCATTGACCGCATAGGAGGGCTCACAGTGTGAACAAATGAAGATCCATATCCCCGCATGAGGCGTGCCACCCTCCACGCAACTGAAGGTGAGGAGTGCTGGGTCCACACACGAGGCTAGCAGCTCTTCACATGGCGGATGATTGACAGACTAGCACACTGAAGCATGACATCTCGGCTGACAAGGACTTACAATCAAATTGGGGCGTTCTTGAGAGGGCTATTTCACTGTCAACAAGTTAGATGGGTGGCCATGAGCGCAGTCTGCACGCAGGTGACGTCAGTTACCACGAAATGTGACCGGCCAAATCTTTGCTGGCGGCGGGTGTGTGTGGGGTGTTGATGGAGTGGGTGCACGGGCGCCCCTGAGCAACTGCGGCGGGTGCGCGGGGGGGTGCGTATCAGGCGTCGATGGAGAGTCCACTGCCGTTGGCATCGACGAAGCGGAGGCGTTGATACGGCCGCAGCCTTGCAAGCAGGTGCAGTCATTACGGTGAGATCTGACCTGGGGGATCACTGGGGGTTCAGTGAGGGCCACGTCTAGCGCAGCGCAGCGTTTCAGAAATACAGAGATGAAGCGCCGGATTTGATCCGTGCCCAGTCTCGCCCAGACCTTGCATCGAGGCATTGAATCGTCTGACGCACGAAAATTGCCTCCCGACCCGGTGAGGCTACATTCGCGATCCGGCGAGGCTAAATGACGGAGAATCCCGCCGAATCCCACCGCCTTCGGCGGGGACAACACCAGGACTGAGGGCGCCTCTTGTAGCCTGCATTTCCACGAGCTGATGAGACGCCAGTGGAGCCCGCGCCACCCGAGCATGGATTTCACTTTCTGGGTACAAATTCTACGCCGCAGTACGCCCTAGTACACCCTCCGCGCACCCCAGTAGTGTGGTACCTTTGTGAGACGATATCCGCAGCCAATACAAGAAGGATCTGAATACAAATAAGAATTCTATCCGGAATATATCAAACTATTTCACAAGTACAACAGACAGGACGTACTTGCAAGGCGTGTTGCCAAGAAAAATAAAAGAGCGGGTTGTGCTGCAGGTTCTGAACGCGGCCCACGCACGACCACGACCAGCAGTGAGCTCGCGACAGTCATCTGGATGCGAGGGCCTTCGGCTTTGGTGTCCATCTCGGAATCTCGGTCAGCCTTATGTCTTGAAGCTGGTTCTGATGTTTGCAGGCGTTTTATGTGCCGCCGCGCGCTATACTTGTGACAAGTGTTTACTGTCGATGATCGGCCCTGAGTACGCGCACTACTGTTCAGAATATTTTGAACATGTACTTCTGATCCCCGAAATTTGTCCTGGTGAATAAAGACTGACTTGCGGGCCGACTCTCTCCACCAATCAGATGCGCCCCTGAGACTGACTTGGTGCTTCTGATTGCTTACATGTGCCCATACAGCCTGGATATCAATATCAGCTCCTCATTATTTCTGCACTTCTGGCAAGGAGACAGTAGAAAATCTCAAGATCTCGCGTGGGCAGCTTGATCCGTGCCAATAAAATCGGATCAAGCGGCATCAAACAGTGAGTTCAGCTCGATGCAAGGTCCCGTTACCGAATGCGGGCTTTCTATTGGCTTCGATGCCTTTCCACTGTCGTTTTACCCAAATAGAGTGCTCTTATTCAGAGTCAGTCTCTGTCTCTGTCGCCCACGACAAAATTCGGGGATCAGCAATTCCTGTGTTCTTGGGCCCGACTGCGAGTGTTATGAGGCGCCCGGCAAGTGCTGTTACCTGACGTAGCTGGATGGCTGCAGTCTGCGAGTGCGAAGTCATTGGACTTTTGTTCATCCGTTTTGGAGCCATTACATGGCGGAACGATTCAGATAAGAATAAGTGAAATCTGGCTCGTTATTGTTGAATATGAGTTTATCTAAGTACAGTGCGCTCTAGTTCTAAGAGAATCGTTTACAAAAGAATATGGGTCGCGAGTCTTCCATTCCTGTCCGCGTGGGACACGTTTTCTTCATATTGAGCCGAATCAGCTGTCTCGTATAAGGAGTACGCACTGTATATCCATCCATTTTATCAGTGTGCCGTTTATTCATGAAAGCCGCTGGTGCAGAGGGAGAATGCCTTGAAGCCGTGGTTGAGAATGACGATTGGGTACTTTGGGCGGAAGAAATGGCTGGTGTCAGAGACGTCCCCCCGGCAGGATCCCCCGCGCTGGCACTCCCCGATGATGCTGGTCGCGCACGAGTTGACGAACCAGTCGTGGCCTTGCCGGCCGCGCGAGCCTTCAGTGTCGCCGGGATTTTGTCACTTTGCGACGTCGCCGGTGCTCCACCGCCGATCGATGGCAGCGCCGCGGTCGCCGCCAATGCCGGTCGGACGGCGGCAGGGTGGTCGGCTTGCAGCGGGGCAGGTAGCTCCTCTGGTCCAGGTATTGTGTGGTGGGTTGGCCGGGGAGATCCAATGGGGACCGAGCCACGAGGACGCACCACCCTACCGAAGAATGTTTTTCCGGGCCAACGCAGGTCCGCCTACTGCACGGCATACTGTGCCGGCGTCAGCGCAATCCGCGGCGCCGCGCGCAGTGGGGTCAGTACCCCGAGCAGAGGAGCTCGAGCCGCCCCAAACAGCCTTGGGATTGGCGTCACGCCAGAGATGAACGTTGCCATTGCCAAATGCGCCTCCATGGACGGACGCCCAAGCGCGCGACAGATCGATTCGTCATCCGTTTTTTTTTTGTCCCACGATTGGAGGCCACAACGGACCCGAACCGATCTCCCATGTGGACCTGATATCAGCCGAGGGCAGGTCCTGAGCCAATCGTTCCCGTGCTCGCCGCAGGTCCTGCGTCCGGTGCAGGACCCCCAGCGGCCCACAGAACTGGGATGGTCCATGCACGAGATTGCAGGGGCAACATAACGGCGACGGCCCACTGTAAGAAACGCAGGTGGGCCGCACTGCAAAATATTCACGCAATCTGGCAGGCGGCGAGCGCGAAACCAGGCCCGGCGATGAGTGCGCTGAAGGGGCCTTTGAAGGGGAGAATAAAGGGTTCCTATTGGTCGAGCTGTCGGCATGGAAACGAAAATGCCCGATCGTGCCGTGGCGAGAGCGAACAGGAGCCCGGAAAGGCTTCGAACTGAGTGCGTGGAGGTCTGTGGTCTTTGCTCGCCGGAGAAACCGGGGTGTACCCGGGCACAGCAGGCGCGACCGGGGCTCATGGTAATCACCCCCGACGTCAGCAGTGGTGTGGATGCAATGCCTGGAAAAATTAACAGTGAAACACAGACACCGTCGATGTGAAATCAATCAAAAACTTTCCGCGTCCGGGAATCGAACCCGGGCCACCTGTGTGAGAGACAGGTATCCTAACCACTAGACTAACGCGGACTGACGTATAAAGTTTCAGCAGTGTTACTATTTATCCTGTCCAAACATGGTTCCTAACGTCTTCCACGAATCGCGCGCTCCTGATGCGGAGAAATGAGTGCTATGCCAACGTTCGGGCATGTCTCAAGACTGTGCCGTTGATTCAAGCTGTGGGGACCAGAACAGAGCCTTGATGCTAAAGCTTCGAAAGGGCTATGCGAGTTCGCGATATTGACGCCACTTCGAAGAGTGCACCACCACTCTGCAGCGGTGGCACTCTCCTCCGCATGTCATACTGAACAGCAGTGACGACTGCGACGAGCAGGGGCCACGCCGAAGTCGTAGTGGAGCGGGTAGTAGCCAGAGCGCCTAGCGGCGCTGGTTGCGGCCGGTGCGCAATGAGACGCTGCGATTGCCGACGGCGCAAATCTGGCGGCGCAAAACGGCGACGACGCCACCGTGGCGGAGCTGCTTGCCGCAGGTACATCCGTTGTTGCGACAGACAATCAACGCCGCACGGCGCTCGCGTACGCCGCCGCCGTTGGTCACGACGGAGTTGTGCCGGCCTTCCAGCAGGCATAGGCCGGTGTGCTCTCTCTCGAGGGACAGCGCCATCGGTGGCAGCGCTGCCCTTTCCTGTGTCGCAAGCATGCTCGTTGTCGTGCTTTGTGTGATTTGGCTGGAGCAACTATGGTTATTGTTGGGGTGCGGGAGATGGTCGCCGATCGAAAACATCCCCCACCCAACCACTGCGCCGGCTTCCAGTCGACCGAACACTTCCCTCGCCCGAGTACAGTTATAACACGTGGCAGCGCAGTCGTGAGCGTCCGGCTTCTGCGCACCTGTAGGATCAGTGGAGACGTTTTTTGGATGATGCCTGCAGGCAGTGACTGAGATCTACCCGGTCATACGGCGAGTGTGCAGAAGGAGGGTTTTAGAGAAGCCCGTTGCGTCGCCTCGAAGTGTAATTCATATGGGGAACAAGGTGAGTTCGCAAGATCAATACCACTCCATGCGCAAATCGGACGACGCGACGGCTGCTGAAATCATGATGGCAGCTCAGCGCAAGACCGGTCGTTGGAAACCAGTCGGAAGCCTGCAGGGTGCTCGGCTCATCGACAGAGGGGCGGAAGGCTCGTTCGCCGTCAGGCTCATCGACGGCCGGCGTCACGTTCACAGCCGACGGGGGCGGCCGCTCGCTTTCAGCGGGTATGGACCAAAGCTCCTCGGGCGCCTCTTCATCGGCTGCAACCAGGGTGGCGCACAATTAATCGGCCGGCTCGTCGAAGGGTAGTGGCTCTTTAGCTGCAGCCGCCGCGGGAGTTCGAGCGGGTCCGCGCCCGTCGGCTGCCTCGTCCGCGGCCGGCCACTATTCGGCCTACAGCAAGGGCGGCTAGGCCGCCGCGAGCGCGAGTGGCCACTCGTCAGCCACTGTCGGGGACTGCAGCTTGTTCGCAGCCAGGAAGGCGCCCTTGGCGGCTCGTCGCCCGTCTACCGAAGTTAGAGACAACCGCTGGGAGGCTCTGGGGGTGAATGGTGTAGTGGTTCTAGACATTTCCACTTCGATTTGTCGTCCAGCCCAAGCTACCTCTTGATCAGCTCGGTCCGTCCAAGAAACTGCCCCGGAAATCGACCCGCAGCCCAGCCTTCTCCCAACGGGAGGAGAGAATCACGGCAAAGCCCACAGGGGAATCGTAGTCCAAAGCACAGTTAGGTTTATCAAACGCCGACGGGGACAGCGTCCATGCTGTCAATAAACCCCTTCCTTACCCTAACGCCGGCGGCCAAAGTAGCCACCCCAATTCCACCCGACAGACATATCCCTCTAAGGCGAAACTTTCAGACAAGTAGTAGAGGGGTCGGGAAAACCACAGGGGAATACCCCCGCCCGTGACTGTTGAAGCGCGGTGGGGATAGGGGATGGGGGATCACGGTGACGTGGTTGAGTGGCTTGAGCTTGTGTGCGTAGCATCTAACACTGTGCTCTTGGAGCTCTTGAGTCATTCTTCCTGTGTGTATGCAATATTCTCGAATTTCGTGCGCCCTTGGCGGCTTGGTGCCAGCCTGGAGTCGCGTCGCCACCATCCTTCTTATTGCGTGGGATGCACCTTTAGGTTCATCGTGTTTTAGGGCGCGACAGTAGGGCCTACTTCCCAAGGGTGCTGTAGGTGCTAATTGGCGGCGCGCGCTTCTGATCTGGGAGCAAAGAACACGGAGTGACCTTGACGCCACCTTTCTGCTCCAGACGGGTCTGTAAGGCCACAGACCGGCGCAATGCGCGCGCGTGCTCGAATTCAGCAGCACTTGCGGCGATACTTGCGGCTGAGCGGAGAACGATCGGGTACTTGGAGCAGGAGTTTTTCGTTTGAAGGGTCCTTATGTGAGTAGCAAATGTGGATGCTTGTAGGCTCGTAAAATCCTTGAAAAGCTGTAGTGCAGAAATGACTCAAGGTTTACCGGCTGTGTCCGTCCAGATGTCTCGACAAGCAGCAGCTGGTGCTCGTTTCCGCGTCTGTTCCTCGGGCCTCATACGAAGTGGGGTTTCAGTGGCTGGCCAGCCTTCAAACCCATTTGGCCAGAAGAATTGGAAGCCTTCAGTCCCCAAGTTGAGCAGCATAAAGGGGCCGTCGTCGAGCAGCCTTCTGTCGCGGTAGTCGCGAAAGTTTGAAAGTGGGGGTCATCACGCACAACGTTCGTCTCTTCATCCGCAGCCTAGCGGGCGGCAGCAGTATTTTCAAAGATGGACTTCTCGATGACGGGGTTGCCGAGAAGCTGAGCTGACCAAAGGATCAGCTCCCAGTATGTGACCTGCTTGGCGGTTTTCCCGTTGGATTTGTAGCGCTGCTCGCCGTAGGCGTTACATACAGTCAGCTGTACGCGCTTGAGAATGAATGCCAGGCACCCGTTCACACAACTATGGACGTCCCGCGTCTCAAACTTTGCGCTGGCGTCGAGGAAACTTCAAAAGGTAGGGAACACGGGAGATGGCCGCGGTGGAGCTTAGCTTGAGTTCATCCAAATTATAAGCTTGCGTCAACTCGTGTTGCACGGCCGAAGCATACATCGCCAGATCGGCAATGTTCTCGTTGATGTGGCCGACGAGCAACTGCATTTTCTTGGCGCTCTCGCTGGTTAGAAATTGGGAGATGGAGAAGGCCCTTTGTCTCTTTCCGGTGCAAGTTCGGCGTCGAACTCGGGTGAAGAGTCGTCGTCTATATCACGGTCGCAGCTTCGATCGCTGGCTTCCCTCGACTCTGGGGATTTGTCGGCATCACACCGACGGCCGTCACAGCCTGGGCCAGTGCGTTGACAAGCGCTGCCGCCCGCCCGTGCGCCGTTGTTAGCGGCCATGGCCGCCCCGCCGGCCACGGCCGCCCCACCGGCCGCCTCCGCGTCGGTGGCCCCCCCCACGGCCGCCACTGCGGGGGGGCCTGCTGACGCGCCTTCTGCCACGCCCGCAGCCGCGCTCGCCGGCACGGACTGGCCGACCCTGTCACCTGCTTGCTCCCCACCCTCATCGGGGGAGCCCAGGCGGCGACGCTTGTCAGGCTGGCGGTGAGCGTATAGCGTCGAACGGGATACGTGCATGGGTCCCCTGCGTCCGCCGCCCGTATAAAAAAGCACGCACAGTATCACTGCCCGAGCGGCGTCATGATGAGCCGTCGGGGGCGGGGTGCGGCAGGGGGGGGGGAGAGGGACGCGCCCGGCGGAGATATTTTCAGTGACAGAGAAGCGGAGGCACACGGAAGGTCGAGTGAGACTCTCTTTGTGCACAATCTGGGCTCCCTTTTACCCAATCAGATTCTGGCATTCATGTGCTGACAGTAAACGCTTCTGGAAGCTGCGACCAACTTCCTTATCTCTGCGGTAGGCCACCATGCTGGAAGCTGTTGACCACCGACGAGCGGTAGAAGTCTTTCGAGAGCCTCACAGGAAGGACCGGATGTACTGCTGTGTCTGGAACCCTGCACTCGTTGCACGCATGTGGGGCTCCTCAATCGCCCCCCACATCCGCAGATCCATGTTGTGAGTAGGGCGGCGGCAAGGGGGGCGAGGAACGCCCCGCCCCGGCCACTCCTGCTGCCGCAAAGGGTGGTGGGGAGGGGCGGGGCGCGGCCACCGCGCGGTGCGGACAGGTGCAGGGGCGCTGCAGCATCTGCAAAGCACGTTACGTGCACTATTTGCTCCGGCGTGTGAGCGTGCGGGGGGCGGCGCTGATCGGGCTCGAATGCACGCCTGGTGGGGCTCATAGGTGAGAGCAGGGTGTATTTGTGAGCGCCTATGACGAGTGATAAGCTCCCATACAAGCATGTTTGAGATGAGTTGATGGCGTGCGCTGCAAGTGTGGGACTAAAAGTGCCGTCTGTGAGTTCGTAGCTGCGCCAGTTCAATGTTGAAGTGCGACAGTCGCAGGGGAGACGTCGACGTCACTGTCAACTTGCGCGCCAATCACAAAATTGCGTCAGAAATCTCATCTAGAAGTAGCTCCGGCTGTTTCTCCAAGGTATGCAGCACAGCCGCGCGCAGCTGCGGGTCGTCCATGAGGTTGTCCGCGTGACCATTCCACCACGTTGGATCGTATTGGCGATCGCCTGTGTCTGGGAAGTAGGCCAAAGAGCGAGTCGCCCACCTCAAGGAAACTTTGAGGTCGTGTGTGGCAGCCCTGACATGTCGGCCGTGCTCGCGCGCCATCTCCACAAGGCGCCGCCGCGTTTGAACTGACTTCATTGCGGCCAGAATCTTTCAGGGTCATCCACACAAGGCAGGGGTGGGAGGAATGAGGAGAGGCCAACGGGGAGAGGATGCAGATCGACGAAAAATATTCAAATGCAAGAATCAGAGTTCGCGAGAAGCAGAGGCCGACTCATGAACGAGGGCGGTCTCTGGCTGTGCGCCGGGCTTTGCTTCTGTTCCTCATATCCAGCTGTTCGCCGTAAAAACTTCTTATTCCCGTGTCGCTTCCGAATTCAAGTCGATCAGTTGTCTGCGGACTGTGCCAATGCGGGCTATGTTTGAACGAGAGTTTCCTTCCCGCGCCGATGTATGCGCAACGCACAGCTGAGCCCGTCCGTGACATCTTTCAATTTAGTGACATGGACAACCAAGTGCGCGGCAATCAGGACAGCTGTGATAACGACATGCGCGCGGACGCCTCTATGCATAAAAAACTACAGCATATCATCGGTGACGAAAATACGAACGGTAGAATCGTTCGACACGCTGGCGAAGCTCTTTGCACGACCAAAATTAGGCAAACTGCAGCATGCATCCCAGAAGACCCAAGATCTACCAGCACAAGGAGTGGCCTTCTCAGCCAATCAGGCCGTTTTTTCTTGCACCAGACATGTTCTTGAGCGTCTAGTTTTCTGGGAAGCACAATGGAAGGTTGACAGATGACGGATGATCCGGAAAAGGAGAAAAACTTCGAATTCCTTGCATGCATGACGATGAACAATGAGACGAGGAGCAAAGTGCAGCCTTGTAAGCGACCATGATTTGGTCAAGCACCCGCTTATCTGCGAAAATGCATTTCAAGCGACTGCGCAAATGATCGGGAGAACTCATAGCCCAGTGTAGATGGACGCACCGGCCTGCTCAATCGACTTTTTCAGGTAGGTCTTCGACGTGCAGTTGGGACAAGCGACTTTCGCAGATATCACGTTCGACCGTTGTTCAAGCGCACTTTGGCTGGGAACCACATTAGATGTGATTGAGAAACATTCTGTCTTCGTATCTCGTTCTCATTGCATCGACTCAGGGTGTGAACAAACGCGAGCTAGGCCGCACAACCGATTCCGACAGAAGCGCCACCCTCCTTAGTGGCGGCGGCGGCCGTAGCTATTGCTGTGACGGGAATTACGCGGCACATAGGGACCAAATCGGTGCTCCTCACATGAAAGAGTTAAGCGACCATGACGTCTGGCTTGGACGTTGCTGGAAAGAAATTCCGCTCGTCTGCACCTGCAGTGCGCAACATGTCTCTCACAGTCCGCCTGAGCGGCTTTCCGTTTGGTTTAGTACACGGGACGGTGCTTTCGCGAAAGCACCCTTGAGTGTACCACACCGGCTGCTGCCGATTGGCCGCATCCTGGAGAACAATAAAACAGTTCACTCATGCACTCGCTTATGGGACATCATGAGCTGCGCCTGTAGCCCACGCAGAGCCACGAAGGCCCCTTTAGTACGCACTTGGATGCGAGTCGACGAGATGCGCCTGACCGTTCTAAGCACTGAACAGAAAGTCCTGTGGATTAAGGGAGAGCTGCCAACCTCTACACCCACTGTGCGCTTCAGCAGCAAGGGCAGTCTGTCATGAAAGCAGGGTTTCATTCCAGTACTACAGCCCTGCGAGCCTGGAAAGCGGCTGAAGACGTGAATCAGGCCACGAAAGCCTAAGAAAAGCCGTCCCAGCCGTCGCGAAGCGGACGAAGCGGACGAAGCGGACGAAATGCCGCTGGGCACGCAAGTGAGCGCTCCGCATGAGACCGAGGTCGCTCAAGTATCTCTCAAGTACTGCTGACCTGCAGACAATGGCGATTTCACAGGTCGGGGATGCAGAGTGCACGATGGAGAATATAACGGATACTGGATTGGCGGGCGCGCAGACCACCCGAAATTCATTGGCCTAGCTATTGTGTTCAAATTCTTGCAAGCACAAAAGATGCTTCGGCTGGAGGGTTGTACAGCCTCTGCATCCCGGATCGAGATGCAGGAAGGTTTTCTCCAGATTCCTCTGGCCCGAACCAGTCCGAGGGGCGATCTGCGCACACACGGAAGATTTCTCGGAAGATCTGAGGCTTCCTGAGATTGTCACTGATGCTGATGTGCTTTTCCAGGCTGTCCGTATGGCCATGTCGGCTTTATTTGTAAGGATTATGTCCAGAATTTGGCGATTCTATTGGTCCACGTATGCTGCACATCATTCGTTGCGGGGCTTCCCAAGCGTGCTGGCTTTCAATTAGCGTTGCGTAACACCGCCTGCTCAATCTAACTCCGTTGGCGTTGTGGGCCCCTGAGACCCAAAAGCGAGGCGTATCACATACTTCTCCTTCGTTGTGCGTTTCAGTTAGCGTTCTAAGCCACGTCTCGCGATTGTGGTACGTAAGCGTCTGAAGAGCGTCACCACAAATGTGAACCCTACAAAATAAAGCCAATAGCCCCTCCACACGTTGATATTCAATTCTTTGCAGTGGGGGTCGCTTTTTTCTCACGCGTCCAGGTTCTCTCCCCGACCACGCAAAGGACTCCGTTGAACCGTTTGTTGGCTCTTCACCGCTGCTGCGCCGCAATGCCTTCTTTCTGCTGTTCTGAGCGGCGACTACACGAGATCCGTGTGCGCAGCTGCGCCACGTGTTGGCCACGCGGGAGTGCTCGTTGAGACTGACCGTCGCAAGTTGGTACGCATTTGGCTGCCCCTTCCGTGCATATGCTGCGTACAGAATTTGAAAAGGAATACTGGGTGGCGTATAACCTACTACTACTTTTACAATCTCTCTTCGAGCAACCCAGAAAGCACAGTTTCTGCTGCAGAGCATTGATCTAAAATCTGACCGCGCTGGCCAGATTGTAAGCGTGCTTTTCTACATATGATGGTTCGCGTGTGGACCATCTTTTATTCATATTGAGCTGAATTAGCTGTCTCTCGGAACGAGAACGCACTGTACAGTACAGTCAGGCCCGTTCGCATTTCCAGCCTCGCTTGGTATAACGTTATATAAACGCTCTCTGGGCTGCGAAAGGAGCTTGTGGCTTCGATCTACGCGAAGCAACTTACGCTCACGACTTCTATTAAGGCCACATCAGGACACACTACCACTCTCGCCCAGCCAGTTGCCGCCCATTGAAGCACTCACGACACACAGTCTTTTTTTCCCCGTGCGTCAGGCAGGCCTGCCGCTATGGACCCCTCCTCCCTTCTAAGGTGTGGTCAGTTTGTGAGCCCAGTTGCGGGCGCGGTGTACTCACATAAAGGTATCCTTTTCACGCGCCCTTAACACCCCCGTCGCCATGTCTCCTTTTCCGACATCCAGGCTAGCTACGGCCTGCACTTTGAGCGCGCTATGCGCATGTCTGCCGATACCCTCTATGACCTAGTTGACCGTTTGCGGCCGCGTCTTCCTCACCGCGGTGTGCCGCCTGAGGTGCGGACCGCCATTGCGCTTCGCTACTTGGGCGGCGGGAGCTACCTGGACATTTGTGCTATTTTGGGAGTGCACACTTGTACTGTCTACCGTGCTCTTTGGGATGTCGTAGATGCCGTAAACTCGACACCCTTTTTAGACCTGGACTTCCAGTTGAGCAGCTCCCCGCGTCGGCTGGCGTACGCGGCGGGGTTCCAAAGCCGTCGAAACTCCCCGTTTGGCAACGTCTGTGGGGCACTAGACGGGATTGCGGTCGAGCAGGAGAAACCTCTCGCAACGGACGTACCGTGTGTCGCAGACTACTATTCAAGGAAAGGCTTCTACGCTCTGAACACTGAAGCCATTTGCGATTCCGAGAACAAGTTTCGTTGGATGGCGTGTACCAGTCCTGGCGCAACACACGACTCCACGGCCTTTTCGGTAACATCTCTGGGTCGGCAACTGTCTGACCGCGACAGCGTGTTGACGCGCGACATGACTCGAGACGGGCACAGCATTGCTGCGGACGAAGCGTACGCTGCCAGCGAGGCTTTGGCGGTCCTGTGGTCAGGCGGTGGGCGAGGCGATCGGTGGCGAGATGCGTACAATTTCTACCTGTCTTCTTTGCGCATCCATATTGAGAAAGCTTTTGGAATGTTGCCATGGAGGTGGGGCGTCTTTTGGCGGCCGCTGAGGGTGCTGTGGCAACAAAGAAGGCGCGAACAAATACCCTAGAACCACACTGACAGTACAAAAGAGAAGGACCTAAAGGGTCAACCTACCGAGAGGACCTAGGCGGCGCAAAGGCGCTCAAAGGCTAGG
>Ga0115031_1002996_pt1 | contig 12550 bp, 9 predicted proteins | sample Maine_Asex4_meta_FD_87301 | JGI IMG/M metagenome (GOLD analysis project Ga0115031, IMG submission 87301) | Marine algal microbial communities from Maine, USA - Maine_Asex4_metaG | ecosystem: Host-associated > Algae > Red algae > Unclassified | place: Maine, USA | collected 2015-01-05 | reverse complement strand
TGCTCGAACCATCAACGTTTTACCCAAACCAGGAACGCCTTCTATCAAAGCATGTCCTCCCGCAAATAAGGTAATCAATAAATTGCGAACCGTCGCCTCCTGTCCAATCACAACAGTTGACAGCTGTTTTAATACCTGATTGGTTTTTTGGACGAGTTGTTCTATGTCTTTTTCGGTGATATTCAATCGTTAATACTTAAATATTTATAAAATCTAGCTCGGTAAAATTACATTATTTTTTTTTGCCAGCTTAATAGAAATAAGATACAAAAAATTGAAAAATAACTATTTCAAAAATTTGTATCTTTGTAGTCGAATTTTTATTCGATTTTGGAGTTTTATTAATATAAAAAGTAAAATTTCAGAACAACTATTTTTTTCTCACCTTAAATACTATAGATATGGTCTTTGATTTAGACATGATAAAGGAGGTTTATGCGGGGGTGGAACAGAAAGTTAAGGCAGCCAAAAAGAAATTGGGGCGTCCGCTGACTTTATCAGAAAAAATCTTGTATGCACACTTGTACAAGACGACACCAGTAAAAAATTATGAACGCAAAAAAGATTACGTAGACTTTGCGCCCGATCGTGTAGCGATGCAAGATGCAACTGCACAAATGGCGTTGTTACAGTTTATGCAATCGGGTAAAAGTAAAGCGGCTGTTCCTTCTACGGTTCACTGCGATCACTTGATTCTTGCCCAAAAAGGAGCGGACGTAGATTTGAAAGACTCTTTGGGTAAAAACAAAGAAGTATTTGATTTCTTGGCTTCGGTTTCTAACAAATATGGCGTTGGGTTCTGGAAACCTGGTGCTGGAATCATTCACCAAGTAGTCTTAGAAAATTATGCTTTTCCTGGAGGTATGATGATTGGTACCGATTCTCACACAGTAAATGCTGGTGGATTGGGTATGGTTGCCATTGGTGTTGGTGGTGCCGATGCCGTTGATGTAATGGCTGGTATGGCTTGGGAACTGGCAATGCCCAAATTGATTGGGGTTAAATTGACAGGAAAACTAAGTGGTTGGACTGCTTCTAAAGATGTTATTCTTAAAGTGGCTGGTATTCTTACTGCAAAAGGTGGAACAGGTGCCATTGTCGAATACTTTGGTGAAGGAGCTGAAAACCTTTCATGTACAGGTAAAGGAACCATTTGTAATATGGGTGCAGAGATTGGAGCAACGACTTCTATCTTTGGCTACGATGAGTCTATGCGTCGCTACTTAAATGCTACTGGTAGAAAGGAAGTGGTGAAATTAGCGGACGGTGTTAAAGAACACATCACAGCTGATGCTGAATGCTATGCAAATCCTGAAAAGTATTTTGATGAGGTCATCGAAATTAATCTAACCGAATTAGAGCCACATGTAAATGGTCCTTATACACCAGATTTGGCAATGCCTATTTCTATATTTGGAGCAGAAGTTAAGAAAAACGGATGGCCTCAAAAATTAGAGGTTGGTTTGATTGGTTCTTGTACCAACTCTTCTTATGAGGATTTAGACAGAGCCGCTTCTGTTGCTCAAGCTGCAGTTGATGCTGGTCTTAAAGCCAAGTCGGAGTTTACCATTACACCTGGTTCCGAACAAGTACGCTTTACGGTCGAACGTGATGGCATCTTGGATGTTTTTGAAAAAATTGGTGGTGTGGTATTGGCAAATGCTTGTGGACCTTGTATTGGACAATGGGCGAGACATACCGACGATCCCGATCGCAAAAATTCCATCATTACTTCTTTTAACAGAAACTTTAAGAAACGTAACGATGGCAATCCAAATACGCATGCTTTTGTGGCTTCTCCAGAAATCGTAACAGCATTGGCATTGGCTGGTGATTTGACCTTCAACCCTTTAAAGGACAAACTCAAAACCAAAGATGGTAGAGAGATTATGTTGCCAGAACCTTCTGGTGATGAGTTGCCGAAGAAAGGATTTGATGTTAAGGATATGGGTTACCAAGCTCCTGCAAAGGATGGCAGCGGTATCAATGTTGTTGTCGATCCAGAATCAAAGCGTATTCAATTATTAGAGCCTTTTGCACCTTGGGAAGGAACCAATTTATATGGCTTGAAGCTTTGGATAAAAGCACAAGGTAAATGTACGACTGACCACATTTCTATGGCGGGTCCTTGGTTGCGTTTTCGTGGTCATTTGGACAACATCTCTGACAACTGTTACACTGGTGCAACAAATGCGTTTAATGGCAAAGCCAATACGGTTAAAAATCCATTAACTGGTAAATATGAAGCAGCTCCTGCTGTTGCTCGTGCAATGAAAGCGAAAGGACTTGGTTCGGTTGTTTTTGGAGAAGAAAATTTAGGTGAAGGTTCTTCTAGAGAACATGCAGCTATGGAACCTCGTTTCTTAGGTGTTCGTGCAGTTATTGTAAAATCGTTTGCTCGTATTCACGAAACCAACTTAAAGAAACAAGGAGTGCTTGCATTAACTTTTGCAAACCCTGCTGATTACGACTTGGTTCAAGAAGACGACGAAATTGACATCATTGGTTTAACAGAATTTGCTCCTGGGAAGCCATTGACGATTATGCTTAACCATAAAGATGGTTCAGTAGATTCGTTTCACGTCAATCATACCTATAGTGAGAATCAAATTAGTTGGTTTAAAGCGGGTAGTGCTTTGAATGAAATTAAGAAACACAATAAGAAATAGATTCTTAGATTCTATTCTTTAGATTGAACGCCCACTGCTTTCTGCAAAGAAAATGGTGGGCGTTTTTTTATTTTCGCAGGCATCCTTTTTAACATTTTTTGCGTTTTCTTTAAAATATTCTCTTCACAAAAACACCACAAACATGAAAAAGACATTCTTGTTCTTCCTTTTTGGTATTTGTTTTTCACTACAATCACAGGTCAAACAATTCAGCGTAACCCTTGATAATTTCCCGACCGCTATGGTCAACCACACTACAATAGACACCGAAAACAATGAAAAATGGGTCAGCTCCTTTGGACACGGCTTGATACATTGGCGAGCAGATGATTCATTAGATGTATATACCAGAAAAAACTCTCTCTTGCCCAACGATACCGTATTCTCCACATTAATTGATTCTGAACAAAATCTATGGGTTGCCACTTTTGGAGGTGGTTTGGCAAAAATAGATTCTGAAAATAATTGGACAATTTATGACCACAGCAATTCACCACTGCCCTCTAATTTTGTAACAAGAATTCGAGAAGATCAAGAAGGCAATGTTTGGGTATCAAGTGTCGAGTTTCTCTCTATAAATATGCAGGGAATAAATGGTGGTGGAATCGCTAAAATCAATGTTGATGGAGTTTGGACAGTTTACAATAAAGACAATAGCCTTCTACCCACCAACAATATCTTTAGCATGGAATTTGATCAAGATAACAACCTGTGGATTGGTTGTATAGATGCACAAAATGATTCCGAAGTTTTAGCAGGAGGTGGTTTGGTTAAGCTAAATACAACATCAAATGAATGGACATTATACGATACCAACAATTCCGATATTCCCGCCAACGGCATTTTTACCATAACACCTACCGAAAGTGGAGAGTTGTATATAGGGACTTTATTTGGGAAATTAGCCATTTTGGATGTAAATGGAAATTGGAACACCTTCTACGATGTTGGAACAACCGATCCTGAATCTGGCTCTTTTCATTGTTTGAACATTGTTGTAAAAGAAGACGCCATTTTTCTCGGAGCTGGACCTGCGGATATTCTTTGTGGTCCGAGCATTGGTGGGTTTATGGAATCCAGTGGTATTTATGAATTTCAAAAAACGACCAATGATGACATTACATTGATGTCTACAACACCTATGAATTTTTGGGTCAGCACCATTGTCAATCAAATTCTACTTGATGGGGATGATTTTTGGATTTCGACTTATTTACAGGGCTTGTTTGCATATAATCCACAAGGAGTAAATCACATTCCTGATATCAATTTTGATTATGAAGCGCCCGATGGCATAGAACAAATTTCATTAGTTGGTAAAATTTATCCAAACCCTGTAAGCAATTATCTGATTTTTGAAACAAGCGACCCAAGCTTAACCAATGAAGCGGAAGCGGTTTTGATTTGGGATATTACTGGTAAAATATTGTTCCAACAGGATATAAAAAGCAACGCATCAAATATCAGAATTAATCTACCTGATGGCTTGCCCCATACTTTTTTTGTTGGATTAAAAATTGGGGAGGAACTGTATGTGGAGAAAATGGTTAGAGAATAAAAAAACAGGTACAAGAATCAAGTTAAGGAATCAGTAAATAATAAGTTACCAATTTCACCGATAATCTTTTTGATGCATTCGTCGTTATTTTTTTCGGCAATAGTGCTACTATTAGCTTGAAAAATGCCTATAATGAATTAAAAATATTTATCTCCAAATTGGTAACTTATTATTCACTGATTCCTTAACTTCAAAACAATTTAGTTTTTTTGAACTTACACTTGGCTCTTGTACTTTTATAAATTACATTTTACCAATAAAATCCACTACCATTCTCACACCCGAACCTGTTCCGTTTTTACCCCTGTAACCATCAGGTGATTTACTCCAAGCAGTTGGGGCAATGTCTAGGTGAATCCAAGGATAATCGGTAAAGTTTTCTAAGAACTTCCCAGCAGTAATACCACCCGAAGTCGCCCCACCAATGTTCTTGATATCGGCTATGTCGGACTTCAACATATCGCCATATTCTTTCCAAAGTGGAAACTCTACCATCCGTTCATAAGTTGCGTGACCACTTTCAATAATGGCATCGGTTGTCTCCCGATCAGCAGTACTCATCATTGCCATAGCCAATGGACCAACAGCTCTTGCCGAAGCACCTGTTAAAGTCGAAAATTCAACGACTACTTCTGGATCATAGTTTTTGGCATAGCTCAATGCATCGGCAAGAATCATACGACCTTCTGCGTCGGTATTTAAAACCTCTACCGTTAAGCCATCACGCATTTTTACTACATCACCTGGAACATACGCATTCCCACCAGGACGATTGTCGGTAGCAGGCACCAAGCCGATTACATGATACGGCATATTTGATTTGGCCAGCACATACATGGCGCCAATGACAGCCGCTGCACCACCCATATCGCATTTCATAAACTCCATACCAGCAGAAGATTTTAAGCTCAATCCACCAGTATCGTATACGACACCTTTTCCAACCAATACGATTGTTTTTTTGTTTTTAGCTTTCTTAGGCTTCCACTCCATAATATTAAATGTAGGTGGATCAATACTTCCAAAATTGACTGCCAGCAGTCCATTGAATTTTTCCTTTTCAATACGCTTTTTATCAAAAACGGTTACCTTAAAGCCAGCAGCTTTCCCCATTTTTTTGATTTCCTTACTCATCTGAGGCGCCGTTAAGTAACTCAAAGGCTCATTGACCAAAGTTCTCGAAAGATATACCCCTTCAATAATTGCATTCAAATGCTCAACGGCTTTCTTAGAAGTCGTACTGGTCAATACCTCAATATTTTCCAAGCTGTTTTTTAAGTTCTTTGCCTCTTTCTTATATTTTAGAAACTGATAGCTAGACAGAGCAGCTCCTTCAGCAGCCAACATTTCTGCCCCCTCAATACCACTGTGATTACTGATTCCAATACTCGACACTTTTCTATGGTTTGCCATTTGCGCAGCCTTTACACCAACAAGGCGAATGTTCTCATTTAACATAGAAACATTTGCTTCCGCTTTTATATGAGCAACGATTATGGTATGCGACAACTTATTTACAGATATAAACGATTGCCTTTTATCGAGTTCCGCTTGAACATATTGTTGCTCGGCTTCAGACAAAGGTAAGTCTGGCAATGCAGCTTTATCGCTTATCAAACAGACCTGATCTACTTTTATGGTCCGTATTCTATTTACTGAAATCATTATATGGTTTTTTGAATTATTAAATTATGAGTCTGCCCTAAAAAGTCAAATAATGAAAAAAAACAATGAAAATGAAAATATATTTATGTAGCATCTAAAAGCAATCTTTTATAAATGCTTTCTAATTTTTATTTTCATTGAAATTTTTCATTTAAGACTTTTTAGAGCAGTCTCAATTATGAGTTATCAAATTACTGAGTTATTCTCATATTGAACATCGGTCATTTTATTGGTCATCAACAACAAGAGAATAAACGTTAAAAAAGGCAAGCAAGGAATTTTGTATCTCACCAATGCGCCAAAATTAAAACTGGTAAATCCAACAATAAAGGCAAACAAAAGTACAAAAACTAAAAATGCCAACACAGCAGGGTTCTGCCAGAATTTCTTTATTACCCTAAAAAAACCTCTTCGTAAGACCACCCACAGCGTAAGCAATAGATAAGACAGGCTTTCAAAAGCGGTAATCAATACAATTGGACTGCTGACTTCCGTCAAATAAGGTCGGAACAGTGTTACATTTATAGCCGCAGGTACTTTTTTTAGTATTCCCAAAGGAGTGTAGGTCATTTCACCCAAAGAGTAGAGGGATCCACCACCTGTTAATCCTTCGTCGCCCAAATAAGTATGCCAATTGTAAAAACCTGCAGCTGTAAATAGCAGATCCTCTGCGGCACTAGAAAGCATTATCTTTAAGGTAGGCAAATAAAAATAGAAGAATAGTACACCAAAGGCAAGCCCTAAAATCCAAGAAGCAAATTTTAGGCGGACATCTTTAACATAACGATGATAGTGGGTCAATAACCATATCGTAAACATGGGCAACAATGCCAACAATACATAAAATTTTATTTTTAAAATAACAAAGCAGCCCAACCACAATAAAAATAGAGAGGAGAGGTGATTTTTTCGTAAGATCAATAGATTATAAAACCCATAGATTGCTAACCCCAAAGCACCAATAACCAAAGAATCCTTCATAATGCCAGAACCCCAAAACACGACAGAAGGCACCCCAAAACACGACAGAGCCGCCTCTACTTCTGCATTGGGAAATAGTTTTACAAACACTCTAAACAGTGACCACATACCCAAAAAAGCAAAGCTTGAAAAGAGCAGTGCTGTTCCAAAAAAATTATTGAAGGAAAAAAAATTGAAGATGGTTGCTACTTTGATGACCCAAAAGGTAGATTTTCCTCTTGCAAAAGACATTTCATCTGTAATCGCAGCAAATTTCACATTAAATGAAGAGGAGGTTGAATTTAATATTTCCCATCCGATGGCTGGATCAGACCATAAGGTTTCTGTTAATACAACGCTATCTTTATAATAACCAAAAGTATCGCCTCCACCGTAATAAAACTTATAAATAAGACAGAACGCAATACCACCCAACAGCTTCAATGTGATTCCAGGCATGAAATACTTAAGGGCTACTTCTTCCCCATATCTCAAACTACTGAATATCCAGCTTATCAATAAAATTAAGGGGAAGTATCCCAACAATATAGCAACATCGGGAAAGGACATAGTTTTATATACGTGCTATTTTATGGATGATGGATGGTTTAGGGACCTCACAAGAAATAATATACGCATCTTTAAGGCTCTTTTTTTCATTGGCTTCACCTTTTTTATCTGCAATAGCTATGGCTATTACTTCAAAAAACAGGATTGCTAATGAAAAAAGCACCTGGGGCGCCAGTCCGATCTTAAATCTTGCGTGTATTATTTCTTGTGAGGTCCCTTAAACATCATTAGAACAAATATCAAACCAATTTCATACGAGTCCAGTACACCAATCTAAGCTTAATCTACTTTGGTATAGTATAAACGCAAGCGCATTTTATAATTGGGATGTTCGGGTCCAGCAACAATTAAACGAAAGGGGTTTAAAAACTGAGAAGTCAGCGTAACATTGTTTACCCCATTTTCAGGAATACGAATAATAATGTCACGGTTACCCGATTCTTCAGAACTTAACCTCTGAATAGAGAATGGAACCAGCATTTGATACTTTCTGATTTCTTCATTAGTTGTCGAATCCAGCTCTATTACTCCAAAAGCCGGACGGGCATAGTCAACATAATTAAGATTGTTGATTTGGTTATTTGCGACATCAAGCGGGTCCAGTCGAATCTCCATGCTGGGTGCAGGAACAAAAATTGAATCTGCTTCACTTACTGGGCTAATCACTTCTAGAAAAGCGGAGTTTACAATAATATTACCCAAATTGTGTAAGGTAGGAAGTTTTAGGCGCATTTGCACTCCTGCCATGCCCTGTAAATATCCAGTATCTGACAATGGTTCTGCATTGTTTAAAATAGGTTCTATTGGACTGCCAGCATAATCGTGTTCAAAAAAATTGACAGAAGTTCCCAAGGTATTTGTTTGCCCTACTGTAAAATCTCTTAGGTCAAATGTTTTACTTCTACCTCCATATTTATACACTTCTTCACTTGGATTTGGCTGATAAATTGCTTTATAATAAATTGTTAGTTTTGTTGAGGCTGATTTTAAATTAAAAAAGCTGATCGCAGAATTATTTTCAGACGGTATCAATGCAATTCCATTAAAAAATTCTAGAAAGCGAGCAATACTAAAATAAACACTGTCTTCTGGTTGCAAGCTTTTGTTGATTAATTTAGCCCCAAAATCATTGTCCAATCGGATATTAAGTACCTCTGTTGATTCCCCATCATTTGGAAAGCGGAACGTTTTAGAACCGATCTCACCTTTTAAGTCATATTGCGTAGCTGTCGTATAACTGTCCTGTCTATTAACAGGATCTAAGACATCGATCTCATAAACCTTTAGTTCTTGGTCGGCATCGTTGTCACCATAAATAATAGAAGAAGAAGGGTAAGCAATGCTTAAGATAATCGAATCCAATACAGGAAGGCTGTCAAAGGTAAGATTGTTGACCCCCGGAGAAATCTGTGTATAAATACTTGCTCTTGATTTTCCAAAAACAGGATCGTCTAATTTTCCAAAAAGAAAAGTACCTTGTACCTGAGCTTGTAATAAATCTATTGGAGGTCTTTTTTCAATAGTTGCCTCAATACTAAGAGTATCTGTAAATACAGTTTCAAGAAGAGCATCTTGGTTAATAATGTCGCTTCCTAAGGTAGTATTTTCTGTTTGACAAGCAGTAAAAAAAACGATACTCATCGTCAAAAACAGTAGTATTCCTCCTACAGAAATGTTCGCCCTATTATTTATCATCAATTATGTCTTCTAATTTTTTATTATTAAAACAACCCTCATTACCTTAAAAGTCAACAAGGGTTGTTTTAATTTTACAAAGCCTGAGTATACTGTAAATTGAATAATTGTATTTCTTTGACCAGCTATTTTTTGGTCAGGTAAGGAATGAACATGAGCGAATAGCCTAAGCTACCGGACCGTTGTGGGTATTCTGACACAATATGATTAAGAAAGAGATGTGTCCAAATGGACAGTTATTTAATTTACAGTATACTTAGATTTAACTCAAACGCTTATTCATCCTCAACCGTTGCCTCCTTCTCTAATAAAGAGTCATAAAAAGCGAGGTATTGGTCTACAAAAGTTTCTTCATCTAAATCTTGCAATAAGGGCTTATCAGATTCATCCATCATTTTCTCGACATCTTCCTTAATACCAGGCACTGCTTTGACCAATGCATCACTATAAGAAATGGCTCCTGCTTCTAAATCCGAATAAGTAGCGTCACCATAGACTGTTAAATCTTCTGCAACCACTCTATTGATTTGTGCTTTTTTGAGCAATTCGTTGGGCAAAGAGCCTTCAAAGCTTTTATCATAAATGGAATAAACCAATTTACTATTCTCAAAGATCGGATCTTTTTTATACGCCGTTCTCATAAACATAGGCACCAAGCTGGTCATCCAACCGTGACAATGAACAATGTCGGGCGCCCAACCAAATTTACGAACCGTTTCTAAGACACCTCTACAGAAGAACACCATTCTTTCAGCATTGTCGTCATAAAGCTTTCCTTCTTTATCGGTAAATGTACTTTTTCTACTAAAGAAATCTTCGTTGTCTAGAAAATAAACTTGTAAACGTGCATTTGGAAGAGAAGCGACTTTGATCAATAATGGATAATCATCGTCCTCTATAATAATGTTGATACCAGACAACCTTACGACTTCATGTAATCTATGACGGCGCTCATTAATGGTCCCAAAACGAGGCATTAAAATTCTTATATCTACTCCTTTCTTATAAGAGCCGACGGCCAGATCATTGATTAATTTTGCTGCTACAGAATCCTCAATATATGGGTCTAAATCTTGCGTTACTACTAATATCCTTTTCTTATCCATCTGAGTGAAGTTTGTTTACTATTTGTCTAAAACACCTAACTATAACAGAAAAAGTTCAATTATTGGTAAAAAAACTCTTACATTTAAGTTTTTTTACAAATAATAGAACCTTTCTGATTTTTTTGAGTGCACAAAGGTACAAAAAAACATTGAGGGATTGTATTAATAATACACAATGATGGGCGTAGCTCTTAAAAACTGTTAAAGGAAATTCCTATAGAAAAAGGCTTTACAGCAGGTCCTCTGTTTTCTTCAAACAAAGTATTCAAACTCATATATCCGACCAAACTTACATTTCCATATCCGAAACGAAAAGAGGGACCAAAGCGATATTTGTTAACGTTGTCTAGACTTAAATCTTTTGTTTTCACCCGAATAGACGTATTAAATTCATCAACAATCTCGCCTTTGTACTTAGCATTAGAATGAATCACATACCCCACACGCATACCCACTGCAACCTTCCACTGAAAGCCAAACTTGTCAGCTTTTGAACGGTAACGCAATTCAAGAGGCACCTCAAAATAGGTCATCCCTACCTTATTGTTTCGAACTTCAATATTTTCTGGGATATAGTCAAAGTAGGTTTGTCCAAATACTGTTAAAGCCAAACTATCGGTATTATCGCGATATTGCTCAATACGTGCATTGTTGTATACATTGTGGTAGCTGAGCCCAATTCCTGGAGCAAACGCAAAACGAGGATCATCACTAGTTCCTAAAGGAATGTCCCATAAAAAGAACAAATTCATCCCACGATTGTACCATTCTGTTTTGAGTGGTTCTGGTTGATCATACCAATCTGTATAATTCAATTCAAAAATGACCCGATCCCTAGAGATGGTATTGACGGTCTGCGCTGGTTTTTTTACCGTATTTATTCCTTCTTGCTTTTTCACAGCATCTGTTTCCTCTTGTGCCCCAACGGCTAGCACGCCAAAAAGAAGAAGCGCAAAGGTCAATATCAATTTCTGCATATCATAGTTTTTCTAAAAAATTGATTGGGTGTTTAAGTGCTAGATGTCTCGCTCTATAACTTATATCCCAATTTTCGTACAAAGGTACGTTTGTAATGTGTACTTGCGAAATACTTCGCATTTTTAAACGATAATAGAACGGTCTAAAGTGTGAATTCGTTGGTTGCCATTCGTTTCAATTACGGAATTTTGAATGTGGGCAATCGTCGTTTTATAATAGTCTAAAAACAAATCACCTATTTTATTTCAACTAAAATTCCGAAATCTCAAATTCTCATTAACTTTGTCAGACAATAATAAAAGATGATATTCACCACCGAAGATGGCTCACACTCTATGCGCTCAGCACAATTTGATGAAGCCTATCATTCTAAATATGGCGCTTTACAGGAATCGCAACATGTATTTATTGAAGCTGGATTACAATATTTGGTTGACAAGGGTAAAACAACTATATCTATTTTTGAAATGGGTATGGGTACTGGGTTAAATGTATTACTGACCTTACTCTATGCCGAAAAGCACCAAATTAAAATTGACTATAAAACAGTAGAAGCCTTTCCTATTTTGGATTGGTCTGAATTAAATTATCCTGAATTATTGAGAGAGAAAGCAGCTGTTTATTTTGATAAAATTCATCTATTGTCTCCAATGGAATCAAAGATATTGTCTCCATATTTTACCCTAACTAAGTTTCATCAAAAACTAGAAGAATTGACTTTTGAAACAGCCTCTTTTGATTTAATTTATTACGATGCTTTTGCGCCTGCTGCTCAAGAAGAATTGTGGACAGAGGTTATTTTTGAAAAATTATTTTCGGCAATGAAACCCAACGGAGTCTTGACTACTTATTGTGCCAAAGGTTCTGTAAAAAGGGCATTGAAGGCTGCTGGATTTACAGTTGAAGGAATTCCAGGACCTCCAGGAAAAAGGGAAATGACGAGAGCGGTTGTTGGGTAGGAATTATTTTTTGTTTTTTTTCTTCTTTTTGGGTTTTCCAAAGTCATCACCAAATAATCCAGATGATGATTTCTGGGATTTACCCTTACTGATGTCTGTTTGTTCTACTGCAGGGCAACCATATTTGGGGCTACAACTGCTCGTTCCCAAACTTACAAATCCGACAAAGACCATACTGGTTGTCCAAATAAGAAATTTAGATGATGATTTTTTCATTTTACTAAAATTTTAAGTACGCTATTAAGATGTTTCAAAAACGTAAAAGATTAATAAGTAAGTAGTCTGACAAAAATAAGTTGACAATTAACTGCCAATTATTTTGAGTGCCTTATGAGGCGTTATTTTACCGCATAGCCTTAGCTACGTGGAAAAATCACAACAATTAAGTCA
>Ga0115031_1002982_pt1 | contig 12575 bp, 18 predicted proteins | sample Maine_Asex4_meta_FD_87301 | JGI IMG/M metagenome (GOLD analysis project Ga0115031, IMG submission 87301) | Marine algal microbial communities from Maine, USA - Maine_Asex4_metaG | ecosystem: Host-associated > Algae > Red algae > Unclassified | place: Maine, USA | collected 2015-01-05 | reverse complement strand
GGGGCGACCGTCGGGGTGGGTGGGCCGGGGTGGACGGGCGGCGGTGGGGGGGTGGGTGGGGGGGGGGGGGGGGGGGGGGGGGGGGGGGGGGGGGGGGGGGGGGGGGGGGGGGGCGGCGAGAGAAAAACAACGCATTGGCGGTGGCGAAACGTGCCCCCGGCGGCGGGCTGGTGCGAATGACTGAGAGCAGTTGCTATCGAGAAGTCAGCAGGAGGTGCTTCTGTACACAGTTTGGGGATGCCACTGCCCAAGCAAATCGCAGTAGGACCCTTCAGCATGTATGAAGGTACTGGAAGTCTTGATTGCTTTCCATATCTTTCCATTGCGTCAACACTTCGTCGCCCACAAGTCGCAGAGTCACCCTTCAGCTTACACTCGAGATTCGTGCGGTATTTTGCTGTGACAACCCATCCACCCCTGTCATGTTGCCGCCCAGCCCCCCCCTCAAACGATTCCCACACGCCATTTCCCGAACGCAGAAACAGCCCTCTCAGAGACGACTGGGAAAAGGGGGGGACACCGCACTGGCAAGCTCGTCAGAATCGAGCGGGGTGCCGCCGCGGGGCGGCCCGCAACACTGGTGGGCATGCCAAAATCGGGCGGGTTGCCGCTGACAATTAACACGGGCACATGTGAGTGGATCAATTCGGGAGTTTTGCAACCCGCTCTACACGGCGCCCCAAGATGCAGAGTGAATCGCTCCGTGGAAGCCGATTTGGCCCGGGATCCCATGTCTCCTGAGATTTTGGACCAGAAAACTGGGGATATTCCGGCTGTCTTTCTTGTAGAGCAAGCGGCCGTCCTCAGGACGTGGTCCAAAGAATCTGGGCGCAAAGGCAGTCGCTTTGCGGGCCATACTGTTTCCAATTGCCACACTCAGCTAGAACAGTGGCTAGAGCTGGCTGCTCGTCGGCATGGCCTCGGTTATTGCAGCGTACCAGCGACCACTGGCTTCCGCTCAGCGCGAGCGATCCGTCCTGAATCGGCGCCTATGCACAAAACCTGGGACGGCGCGTCAACAAAGCTCGGCGCGGACCGCCGAAGAGGCGTGCTCGCGGGCGCGTTGGGCTACAAACACTGAATGCGTAACGTTGAGAGGCCATGGCATCTGAAAGGAGCTGGTCTTTGGCCGCACTTCCTCTCATGTGGTGTACGTTTCGTGCAAGAGTGCAGGAGAGCCGCTGCCATTTGCTTTAGTGCTGACTGAGGTTCCTTGGATCAACCCTGCGGGCGCAGTACAGCGTGAGCCGGAAGCGGCGCGTACACACCGTCTTAGCCACATACAATAGCAGTCGCCACGCACTACCAGCCACTTTGTCCTCGCCACTATCCAGCCGATAGAGCTCTGCGAGAACACACGGTGGGCCCCAGCAATTCCCACGGGCGCTGCGCGTTAATTTGGTCGCTATCACCAGCCACCCGCCGGTTCCTCTCCATCCGTTGTACCTGATGACACTACCGGCGGCCCCAACCAATCACGGCTTCTAGGTCGCTGAGTCACCGTCACCTGCACCGAGGCACCGCCCTACAAGAAAACGTGCCCGGTATATCCTGGGTTTCAGGTATCGAAAATCCCGGGTTGACGAAGGAAAAAGCTGCTCCCAAACAGGCGTTCGGCACGATCAACATACTGGATTTCCCTGGATACGTGTACATGCAGAATGCTCCACAGGCCTTCACGTAAGCCATGAAAACCCTGGGTCGTTCGTACGACGATTAGCTCACAGGCCACCACGTCGCATCAATGACTGGCTGAGAGTTGCTCTCTTCGGTATGTACTGTCGCAGTAAACTCGTATCTGCAAGGCAAAATGTGCTCAAAATCTCATTGACTAATGTGCTGGAAAATAGAGTTCATCAGACGTGTGTTCACACCCCCACGGTGGGAAGTGAGTTCCAATATTTCTATTGGCTGGGAAGTGGTCATTTCCCCGGGTACCCTTTCTTTATGGAATGCCTTGTAACACCCATTCCCAGAATTCGAAGTACGTTCTGAATGGAAATGTCTATGGTGTGGGTTGATGCAAGTAGTGTTTCTTCGTTAAATGCCGTGTTTTGGGCAAGTCTCATCGTGTCATGTTTGCAGAGCTGCTCGTGGTCGTGGCGGGCTGTAGCGGGCATGCATGTGGCTCTACAGGATGGACAGGAACTCTCGCGACCAAAATTGTTTTGTAGCTTGGATTTCGCGCGACTGACTGGTTTGACGCCACAGAGCTCAACCAAGAGTTGATCAATTTCCAATTATACATTGCAATGAGGTGGGTGGGGTTGGCGTCGGTGCGGTGCGGTGGAACACGCAGTCCCCGGATCTTGATCAGCTCAATCAAAGCAGCCCAAGAAGGGTTAAGGGGAAGCTCAATGGGGTCTGGCGTTGCGAGTATGCCGCGGCTGGGGGGGGGCATGCTGCTTATGCGTACGGACCAAGAGGGCCAGATCGGCCGGCGGCACACCAAGCACTGAAGGCGTGGTGGGAAGCACACAAGTCGCGGCAAAACGTCGAAGACGCTACGGTCTGCTCTTGGCGCAGTCCACACGCGTACAAGCCATTTCGGCTGACAATGACAAGAACACCACCGAAGACTTCAGCGCAAGAGAAACGCGGGTTAAGAATGAAGCAGTCGAAGGACAATAAGTGGTGTTAGGATCTGGTTGCGCAATTGGCATCGCGACTGTCGTAGACTTGGATGCTTCAGATGCAGTTAAAATACGCAGCTTTCCAGGATCCGCTCAGATGAGCCACGTGGACTTCCCAGGATACAACTGTACATCACACAATGTGTAATGCTGACCTCAAAAAAATGGCGCTTGCAGAGCGGTTGGAATCATTCAACAGCGTACGTGGACCAATGGAAAGGCTAGGAACCATGTGAGGTTCTCACACAGTCGTCTCATGCAGCTCTGTGCACTAAAAACGCACATCAGGATCTCAAGAAATCTGGAGAAATGTGTTGATGTCATGACAAGTCACAGGTCTGGCCCGGAACCCTCTCCATGCCCTCTTCAGGCCCAAGTAATCGGCCAAGAAATCTCACGAAATCTCGTTGTGGGTTGCAATGGCTCTGTGACTCCTGCAAGACACGTTGATTGGCTTGCAAGATTATCGACGGTAGTTCCCAGCCACTAGTTTGATCGTGGCTTGTCGAACAGCGAATCCGACTTCATTTCTATGCTGTGTCCTCGGCTCCGCCTCCCTTTTCTGCAGAACCGCCAGTTTTTGGAGGTTAGCAATACCATTTTGACTCGGTAGGAATATGAATCAGATGCCGGGTACTCATGGGCCGACAGTCGGCTGGCCCCGTGCGAGCCGGCGCTGACACTCGCCCTTTGTGATGGTGCAAGCGGTAAGGGCGCCGGCACACGCGCCGGCGGCTTTTGGCGCGGCGGGGGGGGCGGCAGCAACTCGGATGTGGCCGACTCGGGTGCAGCCGCGAGCGGCGCCGCCCGACTTTGCTCCATCAGTTGCACAGTAAAGTCGGCCGCTTTGTTTGCTGTCCTCGATAGCAGCCCATTGCGAATTTAACGCCTCCCAACCTTGGCCGGTCGATAAGGAGAGGGTAAATACACCGGCGGAGGGGGCGTTCGACTGGCCGCGCCGCTGGAAGTCGCCAAAGCAGCATCGTGTGAAGTTCCGTTGACCACGCACGAAGGAGCCCCCATAAGGACAGGTCACCCAGCATCTCAATGCGGTAATGGCTGCACCTGTCTTGGTTCCGACTGGCGTGCCGTTCCTTGACGGCCAATTCATCGGCATCCGCCGGAGGCGGGGGCGGCAGCGGCCGCTAGCAACAATGTATCGGGCGCCGCCAGGCGAGGCCGCGTGGGGGGTGGGGGCAGCGCCCATGCTGCAACGGCGGTGGGGGCGGGATCGCTCGACGGGCTTTCCAAGGTTGGTGGGACCACGGGGCGACCCCTTCCGGACCTCCTCGGTTGACGGCGCGGTGGGGCTTTCGGCGGAGGCAGTCCCTCGCGTCCTGCAGCTGCCGACGCTGCCGATGAGCTTGTAGTAGCCTACAAAGCAGCGGCCGGATCCACTCATGGAAAAGATAAGAGAAGTCACACGGGATGCGCAAAATCATTACAAGTAGACGCACGACAGAAAAATGTTCAATCTGCAGCGTCACTCATCGTCAACGAATGTATGTGACCAAACAGTGTTGGAAATTCCGTCGTGAGAAAAAGTCGGCGCAGGCAGAAAACCTGACGGGAGAAAGCGAATGCAGGAGTACATCACGCGTGGCATTCGCAGTTCAGTGAGGTGCGTGTTGTGGGGGAAACAGTGAAAGATAGAATACAAAAGAAACTATGCCTTCAGTTGATGTCTCCATACGACACGAGAAAAGGATGAAAAGGAGCAAAAGATAAACAAGGCTTCAATATTGTCTATATTGTCTATATTGAAGCCTTGTTTATCTTTTGCTCCTTTTCATCCTTTTCTCGTGTCTGGTGCACCGCCGCGTGTCGCCAATATTGCCCGCTCTTACTCACTGGCAACAGTTCCGCTCGTACCTCACCGTCCCATGATGAAACTAGCGTGCCGCTGCGGAGCCCCAATCATTTGGTGGCGAGATCATGCGGACGGGGTTGAGCGCGGCTGGTTCCTCTCACCAACACGACCACTCGTTGGCGGATGAACAATAGCAAATCACGGATAGATTTCGATCAAGCAATCGATATAACATTATTTAAAACACCCGAATGAAGTCTGTTTTGACGTTTCTATAAACAGAAGACCCCATACTCGTCCGCGGGAAACACTCTGGCCACCTCTGAGAATGTAAAGAATAAATGGGAAAATGCATTGGATCGGCTTTTGACTGCTTGTAGAAGTTCTCATGCATTACTTCAAACATACAGAAGAATTCAGTACATCCATGCCATCAATGTCCGCCCTTGGGGTCGCGGGCCAGCCGGCCGCGCGTGCCAATCAGCGACAGCCCCAGCCGTAGTTTGCACAGTACCCTCGTGGCGCGGACCTGGGCCGCTCCACGTGCCCGTGCGGCCGTTGACTGCGATGGCGGTTCCTTGTTCTCCCTACTCCAAGCGCCGCGTCCGGACCGCATTGCACACCTTGCGACATGAATGACGGACCAGGACGGTTCTCTCTCAGAGATGGGTTGATATTCCAGGGCGACTGAAGAATACATCACGGATGCGCAGTCCGTCTACAACTCGCCTTTCTGCTACGTCGGCTGTGCAAGATGGCGACAACAAGTACCTCGTTGGCCGGCAGCGCAGTCATCCTGCCAGGCGCTCTTCATTTCCTTTGACATACTCAGTTTGATTGCATTGCATCATACACAATGTCACGAAGCAATCAAATACAACATCATTATGTTGTGGCCCCCATCCGTGCTACAAGTTAAAGATTTCGCTCTTCGTGGAAAATCTACAAGTGTGCCTCATGCAAAGGGCCGCCTGCTCGCGGACAACACTGGAAAACCTGTGAACCCATGCTGCGGAGCATGCACTGGCAGAGCAACGAGGTCTCCCTCACGCAGGTACAAGAAGTAGGGCATAACGGCTGTCACGTTGACGTTCTCTTTCGCTCCTCCAGGTTGGTGCCAGACTGCTACCGCCTGCCCTCGTACTGAAGCAAATTTTGGAAGAATTCCCTTTTGTTCCTTTACTCCAATTGGCCGACAAGAGCACTCAAAAGACGTATTCTCATACTTGGCTGAATGTGTAGTGGCCCCCCTTCCTTCCACCGCCGCTGCAATCAAAGTCAAAACCATGTGTGTGCACGGTACGTGGGCCTGCCGCGCGGCCGCAAGCCACGCCAAAATTCTATCTCATCCTATTAGTCTTGTAAAAAGCTACTCTGGTTTCCGCGCATGTGGACCAATCAACCCCAAAGTTTGTACATGGTATCAGAGGGTGGCCAGTGGGTCATCAAAAGAAAAAACGGAGCACGAAACGCAGCTAATCTCACTCTTTGGTGCCCACTTCCGCAATCATATCGATCAGAGACAGCCAATCCGCCCGAATCTCGACAGCACCCGATTTATCACTGACTAAATCTGGAAGAAAGCAAAGACGAGGAGGCAATATTTTCAGCCTCGTGGGCCTGATTTCAAGATCTCGGGATGCCGCACGGAGGAAGAGCGGGGACGCTAAGAGCTGACGACAAGAATAGATGTCCCGGAGGAGAAGTAGCCGTGAAGCGCACGCCAAATCATTCAGTAGCAGCGGCCCGCGATTGATGTGCAGCGCAAGTGCGACAACTGAATGACAAGACAATCAGTCGATAAAAACATGGAGATCACACACCCCACCGCTACCCGCATGTCCGATCAAGCCATACTCACTCCTTTTCGTCCTCCTTCTCTTCGTGAAAACCATTACCACACTCCTTCTCAGCATCGCCGATCTCAATCTCCTGCGCCTCAAAGATCCCCAACACCTCCGCCTTCATAGCGGCCACCAGCATAAAATCATTCTCCATTCCTGTGGCGTGGTCCTCATACCGCCCCCAAGCCTCGACCGAGCTCTTGGCGAACTCGATATTCAAGAGCTCCTGCTGGCGCGGCGTCGTCCACGTCGCGTTTGCCTTTCGCTGGGCGACCCTGACGGTGGCCCACAATTGGGTTCAATTCGGGGTGGGCCACAGGGGAGAGAATGACAGACACGTCAAATCTTGCCGCCAAATTTTGCACCAGGTTGCGCGGCGTCGGTCGGTGCTTTACCGCCAGCTCACGCAGCTCGGGGAGGGTCTGTGGCTGCCGTCAGGTAGCAGACCAGTCCTCAGGCACAGCTTCATGCTACCCAAACCACGGCACGACGTCGGCCTTTCGCATCTTTCCCAAGGCTGGTTGTGATTCCGCAGTCAGCTTCATGCGGTAGAGCACTCGGTCCAGGACGAGTACGCCTGATTGAACCTTGTCTAGCACCTCGTCCTCAAGCCACTTCAGCCAGATTTCCGAGTGTACTTCGACATGCGAGTCGCGCGTCTTTTCTTTCCCAGGAGCACGTAACTAGCATCTTCGACCAGCCCGAAGCTGCGGGATCCCACGTTGGCGACGCTGATACGCGCCACTTTGCCCGTCGGCACGTTGAGGCGCGCGCGCAAGGACCTGTCGGTCCACGTGCGGCTGGGCGTCATATTCTTGTTTACCCAAATTTATTAGGTGTAGTAGATGGTGCGCCCCGCTGCACGGTACTCGTGCATTTTCTTGATAAATATCTCCCGCGGCGCGATGATTATTTTCTTCTCGCGTGCCACATCGTAATTATTTGGCACGACGGTAAATTTGAACCCCAGGTCCGTCGTGGCCGGCAGAAGGGTAGCTCTTGACCACGTGGACGGGATGGGATGTCCACTCTAGCCAGCTACCACGCTGGCGACCTTGAGAAATTCCATAGTACTGTCGAATATGGGTACAGATATCTCTTCACAATGGTTGTACACGGCCTCCCGCACGCGGGTCATCTGGGTCGCGGGGATGCGTCGCTTGGTCGCACGGCGCTCGCGTGTACCCGACGGTGGTCGAGCCGCCGCGCACCCCTCCTCGGCGATACGCATCACAGCGCGCGCCGACAACCCCGCCGCGCGCGCCGTGCGCTCCACATGAGCCGTTCTGTGCGTTTCTCTTTCGTGCTCGGCCTCGAAGTACCCCTCATGTGACGCACAATTTCTACCACCTCAACCGGAATGCGGCGCGTCGCGCGCAGGATGGTACGGGGTGATTAAGCGGACGTATCTGTCGAAGTCATTGCGACCCGCTGCGCGTGCGGATGGGTGCAGGGTTTGCTGTCCCACAACGGCAACCGCGGGAGGTGAGCGGGATGCCAAACGGCAGCAGTGGGGGTGAGGTGGGGGGCAGGTGTGCGACGGCGCTTGAGCCACGCAGAGCGCCCTTCGAGGACAGTCCTGGCTTTCATTTGGGCGTACCCGTGCGCGGGCGCTCATTGGCTGCTGACGAAGCGCGCGCGCGCAAGCCGCGCAGTGGGCCCACAACCGTCGTCAAAAGCACGTCTGTTTTTGCCTGTTTCGAGCCTCTCGAAGGCCCGCGTTCCTGTTTGATGAAACAGAATTCCTGTGCAAAGAACAGATCGACCCCCCTTGACAGGCTCTCAGAGGCCATCCCATGCGGGGTCCTTGCATATTTGTGTTTGCGAGAACAGGAATCGTTCCTCGCTCCACACATTCCGCCTGCTAGCAGGGCCATAGATGCTTCTCCGTCTCTCTTTCTTTCTGGAAGGGTGAAGTGTATACGTCTCATGCTGTGTCTCTCTTTTTTCGAGTGGAGATGCATCTATCCCGGCGAACAGATGCTTTTGGCGCCCTTTCTGGAAAAAACCAGCCTTGACAGAGCCCCAGGGCGGTTTGCAGATTATCTGTTCGTCCCAAAACACCCAAAAGCAGACGTGCTCTTGACGACGGTTTTGGGCCCGCTGCGCCGATTGTCTGCCGAGTGTCGTGGAATCGGATCAAATAAGGCGCGCCAGAGACCGCACTTTTGGGTGAGCAAATGCTAAAGAAGCCTCCACCTATCACGGGACCGCTGCAAGAAACTTTTAGGCTTCTTCCCAACATATTCTCTACGGTTATCTACCCTCGGCCAATGAGATTAGAGCGCTGCGCAAAATAGTGCAATCGAATGCACGAGGTATGTGAACATGCGACAAATGTGAGAAACTATGCTACTACCTTGTACGGCTCGCGCAGTGCCGGACGGCCTCAAAACGAAGCGTCTGCGCCGTATCTTTCCGATGAAAGTGTGTCGTTGAAAAGCTTCCTACAGAAAAAGGCGTACGTTTTCTTGCAGGAAAAACCTTTGGGGGGTCGTCATCCTTCGTGTGAAGACTGCTTATCATTTGCGGTCGTAGCGGCGGAGTTCTGGTCTCTCCCAAGAAGTTTCTGTTCTCATAGGACGAATAGAGTGACAGACTCTAGACATGCCTGCCTCAAGCGGCCCTGGTGGATTTCCAGACTTTCAATTGCGTGGCACGACCCACAAATGCCCTCTACTGGCTGGTACAAAGGCTGTCGGCTGAGTTCAGGTACTCTCCACTTTTCCCCCTTCACAACGCTCAATTTTCGAGCCAAAACGTACTTCAGGCCGTTGGTCCTGCGACACGCACGCACACGACCACCCGACATTGTTAACCCCACTTCCGATTCGCCGGATCAGGACGGTCAAACGAGATGGGATTTCAGAGGCAGAGTGAATGGCTAGCTTTTCGGCCGCCTACAGCCTAAACGGATACAGTGCGTTCTCGTTCCAAGAGATAGCTGTTTCAGCTCAATATGAGCAACAAGTGGACTACAAGGACTGGAATGGAAGACTCGCGACCCATATTCTCTTGCAAACGATTATCTTATAACGACAGCGCACTGTCGCGGTCGGCTGGATACTTTTTGTTATTCCCCGGGCAACATTGAGCAGGGAACACGATGCTATGCCGAACGCACGGGCTACTCACGGCTATCACAGAAGGCCCCAAGATAAAATCGATATCCATGAATGAACGGCTACAGGGTCACGTTCCAGTCTCTACCACCGTATAGCGTTATTGAGCAGGAGTACTATCATTCTAGGTGAGTATTCAAGGGCGGGGGTGTCTGTCAAGCGGCTTCACACGAAGGGGCGGGAGGGGTGGATGAAAAGGAGGCAGCACGACGATGGAAGTCCTCGTACGAGGCATTCTTGCAATATTTCTGTCTTTCCCATGTTGGCCGATACCTTCGATGTCGAGAGGGGTGATCAACTGTTGGAAGCTGTTTCTCAGCCATCCATTCAGCCGGATAAGTTGTTCGACCAATGGGCAGTTGACCGAGACCCTAACATGTACTGGACCACACCAGCCAAACTTGGGAAGACAGGAGCAGTCTGACCTTTTGTCAATCAAAACCACCCTTCCAATTTCCACTTCCACGATCAGCGGCCACGAAAGCTTCTGAGACCACCGCAGGATTCGGGGCGCTTCAATTCATTTTGTGTCATGTAGCCGGACTTTTAAATCTAATTGGGCCACCTGGAATAGGCGTGTGGCCATGTAGGCTCCAGTGCAGCACGAGGTGTTGTATCGATCTGATTAATGTGTACTGAATCGCCTGGGCCTTGGGACAGGGTACTATCCAACATGCGCATAGGTGCTCCGTTTGTAATTGTTTTCGACCTGGTGCACGTTGCAAGAGTACTTGCGATACAGAGGGGTGGCCGCCGAGTGACCTCGTACGGCTCAAGCGGTCGTCGCCATACGGTGAGCCCGACATTGTGAGAAGCGTCACTCTGCAACGTATCTTTGCATGTGTTCTGGCAGCATGGCCGTACGTTGGGCGTTTGTGAGGTTCAAGCATGTGAAGGAAGGGTGCTTTCCTGATTCAGATGGCTTTCAACGGGGGGTCTGTGCTTCAGAAGAGCTGAAAACGAGGAAGCGTGCTGCATATGACCGCATCGAGTGAGGAATTGAGGGCGCAATTGGTGGAACCTTCCCCTGAGATGCTCCAGACAGTTTTTTTGTTCTTTAAAATTTTGAACGCGCAGGAGAGGGCCAAGATTGGGGACAGCCGAGACGCGTGGAATGTGGCGTGACCGTGGCGCGCAGTGACTGAAGCGGGCAGTCGCGAGAGGCGTGACGCAGCTGCCCGCGTGCTGCTACGCGCCGGCCTGTGACGAGGAGATGGCGGTGCCGTGAGTGTGGCCCGTGCGAGGGGGTGGTTGTGTGGTGGTGGCGAGACTTGCCATGCGGGATGTCCCGCAGCTGACCGCGCGGAATGTCGTGGGGGGAGGAAACCGGACGGGGGGGCCCGTTTGGGGGGGTTGTGGAGGGGTTGAGGTTCCGAGGGGCTGGAGAGGGTGCGGGGTGAAGACGCCGCTGGCTTGCCGGTGACAGCCCCTACGGCGGCGGCGGCGGCCCCTGCGCCTGCGCCCCCTCCTGCGATAGGCTTGCTTCTGGAAATAAACCTAGCCATCATGGACGAGGGGTCTGGAGTGGCGTGGCGTTTGCCCCTGGGGGCGGGTGGGCTGCGTGGTAGCGGCGGCGAAGGCGGACGTAGGTGTGAGGCCGGAGGGCTGGGAGGGGTGAGGATGTCGGCGAGCCGTGCGTGACCTGGGACTGTCGCAAGCACGGCGTCGCCTGGGTGGGGGGCCGGCGCGCTCCTGGGCGGACGGCTCGGACGCGCGCGGCTGCCCGTGGACGCTCGTAGGGACATGAAACAAAAAGACCATTGCAGTGCATCTACTCTCTTGAAGACGATTGTAGGATTCCTTCGTCCGTCCGTCCGCGACCACCCCGGATTGCTGATCGTTCAACAGTGTCAGTGTTCACCCCCGATTCCAGCCAGTGGGCCAGTGTTCACACGTATTTGAGGATTTCATGACACGGCGTGCACATGAAGTGCAGATCGGTCGGCATTCCAGTCCCCATGATAGAATGATGTACCCAACAATTGACACTTCTTCAGACGAATGACAGCAGAAAACAAATTACGACAAGCTGCTCACTGGGGTGCGTGGGGTGCGTGAGGGGAGGGTGGGTGTGGGTGGGGTGGGGTGCGTTGGGTGCGTGAGGGGCGGGGCACGGTAGGTTGGGGTGGGGTGGTTGTGGGTAGGGTGGGGTGGGTGGGGTGGGTGGGGTCTTCAGGCGCCGTAGATACAGCCGTTCTCCCAAAATTCCCGCACTCCAACAGTTGCAAAAGCAACTGCTAGAGTGCCAAATCGGCCTCTACGACCCCGCAGAGGCCGATTTTGATCGATTTTGCAACAGTTGGAGTGCGAGATTCTTGAGTGAACGGCTGTGTGGTGGGGTGAGATGCGCCGGGACGGATAGGTGGGCTGGGCTGGGGTGATGCGGGAAGAGTACGAGGTGGGTGGGTTGGTGTGGGGTGGGCGTGGGTAAGGTAGGATGGGCGGGGTGTGCGGGGTGGTGCAGGTGCCGTAGTTATGGTGGGGTGAGATGCACTGGGACCGATATTGTCGTTTCGCCAAAAAGTGGAGAGTCCAGGCCTAACAAAGAGGCACTTTTCTGCGTTTGATTGGCTCAGGCAGCGATTGGCTTTACTGGGGTCTCTCCAGCTGTTGACGGAACGATCACAGGTGGGCTGGGTTGGGGTGAAGCGGGGAGAGTACGGTAAGGTTTTGTTTCGGAATTGGCGTGTTGGAGGCGCAGTCAATGAGCGTGAATTAGAGTTTTCATAAGAACAATCTTTTTCCAATGATAACATAGCTTTCTGACAGTTATTGAGCGGACCCTTGCCCGCTGTGATGCGAGTCACTGAAGCACGAGGCGCTAGCCGGCCCACGGGTACCTAGTTTACCTTATGGGGTGGGGTGGGAGCGGGTGAGGTGGGTCGGGGTGGTATGGCGTGGCACTGAGTGGGGTGTGGCGGCGTGGCGTGACGTGGCGTTGGGTGGGATGTGGCGGCGTGGCGCGGGTGGGGTGGCGTGGCGCGAGTGGCCCGGGCGGTGTGGCGTGGGGTGCGGTGGCACGGGTGGCGTGGGGTGGCGTGGGGCGGCGTGGGATCGGGTGCGATTGGGCGGGGTGGTGTGGGGGCTGGTCGGGTCCGGTGGCGTGGGGTGGGCTTGGCTGGGGTCGGTTCGGGTCGGGTGGGGTTGCGTGTGATGGGGTCGGGTT
>Ga0115031_1002974_pt1 | contig 12601 bp, 5 predicted proteins | sample Maine_Asex4_meta_FD_87301 | JGI IMG/M metagenome (GOLD analysis project Ga0115031, IMG submission 87301) | Marine algal microbial communities from Maine, USA - Maine_Asex4_metaG | ecosystem: Host-associated > Algae > Red algae > Unclassified | place: Maine, USA | collected 2015-01-05 | reverse complement strand
CGGCGGCACCGGCGGTTGCCCGCCTCGGCGGGGTGCCGCCGGGCTTGGCGGCGGGCGACGCCGTGTGGTCCCCCGACGGGGCCGCCGTCGCCTTTTCCGCCCGCCCGACCGTTGGGGGCGGGGCGCCCGGGGCGCCGGCCTTCCAGCCGGGCGCCCGCTTTTGTTACAACCGCACGTCGGCGGTGTATGTGGGGGCGGCGCCCGTCGAGGTGGGTGCCGACGACGGCGACGGCGACGGCGACGGCGACGGCGACGGCGACGGCGACGGCGACGGTGGCGGCGCCGGCGGCGGCCCGACCTTGACCGACGTGGTGTGCGTGAGTGGCGACGACGGTTGTGCCCGGTCGCCCCGCTTCCACCCGTCGGGCCGCGCGCTCGTGTGGGTGGCCACCCCCTGGACGGGCGCCCACGCGTCCGCGTCGACGGTGCGCGTTGGGGTGCGCCCCGCTGGCGCGGCGGCGGGCGGCTGGGCGGCCGCCGTCACCGCCACGCTCGTCGGCGTCGTGGGCGGCCACCCGCCCGCAACGGCCTTTCCGGGGCTCTACGCCCACGCCCTCCCCGTCGCGCCGTGGCTGCGCCCGCACGCGCTCGTCGTCAACGCGGCATGGGGCGGCCGCACCGTCGTGCTGCGCGTCGCCGTCGACATTGACGCGGTGGCGGCGCGCGGCGGCGGCGGCGGCGACGGCGGCGACGGCGGGGGTTCCGACCCGGCCGCCGCCGTGGCGGTGGCGGTGGCAGAGGCCAACGGGTCGGCGGTCGTGCACGACGCGGCACCGGGGGGGGTGGCGCTCGTCGAGGTCAGCGGGCCCGATACGCCCCCGTGGGTGGCGCTCGCCACGGACGATGCCGACGGCGGCGGCGGCGGCGGCGGCGGCGGCGCGCTGCGCCTCTGCCCCGTGACGCGGCGGGCCGACCTCGGCGTCGCGTCCGTGAGGACGCAGTACCTGCGCCGCGTCGACGGTGGCGGCGGCAGCGGCGGCGGCGGCGGCGGCGGCGACGACGCGGCGGCCGCCACTCTCCCCACGGACGCGGCGGCCATTGGCTGGGCCCCCGTCTCTCCCGATGCCGCCAACGTTGCCGACGCCTTTCACGTCGTCCTGCTGACGCCGACGCCCGCCGCGACCGCCGCGCTGCGGCCGGCCAACAATGACGGCGGGGCGGGGGTGGCGGCGGGCGGTGGCCCGCCGGCGGGCGTCGAGCGGGCGGCGGGCGTCCCCCCCCCGCTGATTGTGTATCCCCATGGGGGACCCCACTCGGCGTACGGTTCGGCCTACTCCCCCGCCCTGACCGCGTACGTGCGTGCCGGCTACGCGGTTGCCATGGTCAACTTTCGGGGGAGCACCGGCGCGCCACAGGCGGCACTGACGTCCTTGCTCGGGCGGGCGGGCACGCAGGATGTGGGCGAGTGCGTGGCGGCCACCTGGTGGGCGCTCTCTGCTCTGCGCGGCGGTGGTGATGGTGGAGGTGGCGGCGGCGGCGGCGGTGGCGGCGGCGGCGACCGGCCGCGCGTCGGCATTGTCGGCGGCAGCCACGGGGGATTTCTCGGCGCCCACCTCTCTGCCCGCTACCCGTCGCTGTACGCGGCGGCGGTGCTCCGCAACCCCGTCGTTGACGTGGCGTCCATGGCCGGCGGCACGGACATCCTCGACTGGTGCTACGCCGAAGCCGGCGTGGCGGCGGCCGGGGGCGTCGATACCCCCGCCGGCGGCGGCGCCGCCACCTACCCCGTACCCCTGCCGGCGCTGTCGGCCATGTGGGCAGCGTCGCCGGTCGCGTGGGTCGGCGGCCCCGCGGCTGGCGGGGCGGGCGCCGCCGCCCCGACCCGCCCGCCGCCGACGCTGCTGCAAGTCGGCGGCGCGGACCGGCGGGTGCCGCCGCAGCAGAGCCGCGAGTGGGCCCGCTGCCTGCGCTGCGCGGGTGGCGTCGTGGCCGTCCGTCACTACGCGGGGGAGACGCACAGCATTGATGGGGTGGGGGGGGGGGACGACGCGATGGTGCACGCGCTCGCGTTTTTGTGGGCGCACCTGGGGTGAGCGTGTCAACGAGATGGGGGGGTGTGGGCTGTGCTGCTGCTGCATTTTTTGACCGAGCGGAATAGGCTGTGACCAGTTGCATGCGGTCTCTTGCGCACACGGAACAGAGACAGTCCCGTCTTGGGGAACTTGTCCCGAACTGTACAGCCGTTCTTTCAAAACCCTCGCACGCCAACTGTTACACAACTCTTACAAATCGGCCTTCACGGGGTCGCAGAGGCCTATTTGTGAGAGTGGTGCAACAGTTGGCGTGCGAGGTTTTTACGAGAACGGCTGTAACTGGCGGCCACTGCCATTCTTGGTATTTAGGACTCAGAAACACGTCATCAATACCCAGCTTTCGTGGCTTCTTGCATAGAAAGCATAAAACATATGAAGAAAGAAAGAGCGGCTATCACTGCACACGCCGAGGCACCACACCCACCCAGTCCCCACATCGGCACCACAACTGCCGCCCGCCTACTCCTCGAGCGCCGCCGCCATTTGCTTCACCGTCTCCAAGTCCGCGCCGATCGCTTCGGCCACGCGGGTGCCGTATTCCTCGTCAGCCTTCATAAAGTGCGACGACATTGTGTTCTTGATGAGGTCCGAGGTGCTCATCTTGAGCTTGCACTCGAGGTTGTACACCAAGTTGGCGCGCTCCTTCTCAGAGAAAGAGCGGTAGAGGTCGCCCGCCTGCTTGAAGTTAAGTGTTTTGTTAATCTCCTCCTGCACGTACGTGCCCGACGGGAGGGGCTGCTCGTAGATCTTGGCCTTGGGCTCGTCCGTGTACGCCTTGTGGACGAGGCTCGGCTCATAGTTGAGGGTGCCCTTGTTCTCCCCCGTGTTCATCTGCCCGTCGGCGTGATAGTGCCGCGTCTCGTTGGCGGGCTTGTTGACGGGGATGAGATGGCGGTTGGTGCCGACGCGGTACTCGTGTGCAGAGAAATAAGACACTAGCCTCGACTGGAGCAGTTTATCTTCCGAGGCCTCAATGGAGCCAGCGAGCATGTTGGCCGGGGAGAAGGCCACCTGCTCCGTGTGCTCGAAAAAGTTGGGGGGAAGCTCGTCGAGCGTCATCTTGCCGACCGGTCGGTAAGGGAACTGGTCCTCGGGCCAGTGCTTGGTGCTGTCGAGCGGGTTGAACTCAAAGTCGTCGAGCTGCTCCGGCTTCATCTCCTGGATCTGCAGCTCGTACTCGGGGAACTTGCCCTGCTTGATGTCCATGTACAACGACCTCGTCGCGTGGTTGAGGTCGTCCGCCTGCAGCGCGTGCGCCTCCTCCTCGGTCAGGTTGCGAATGCCCGCCAGAGACCGCCAGCGGAGCTTCACATAGGTGACCTTGCGGTCCGCGTTGATGAACTTGTAGGCATGCACGCTGTTCCCGTCCATTTCCTGGTACGACGCGGGGATGCCGTGGTCGGAGAAGAGGTAGGTCAACATGTGCGTCGCCTCGCCCCCCAAGGCGCCCATCAGGTCAAAGACACGGTCAAAGTCTTGGAGGTTGCTCTGGGGGTCCGGCTTGAAGGCGTGGATGACGTCGACAAAGTGTCTCTGGTCCCGAACAAAAAACACGGGCAAATTGTTAAAGACCAGGTCCCAGATTCCTTGCGACGTACGCATCTTGACGGCAAAGCCACGCACGTCGCGAACCGTCTCGGCCACCGACTTGGAGAGGGTGACCATGGAGAAGCGGCAAAAGAGGGGCGTCTTGATGGACGTGTCAGAGAGGAACTTGGCGCTCGTCAGCGCGCTCTCGTCCCCATACGCCTGGAAGTAGCCATACGCGCCCGTGCCGCGGGCGTGGACGACGCGCTCAGGGATGCGCTCTCGGTTGAAGCGCGACAGCTGCTGGAGGGTGACCGTGTCCTGTAGCAGGAGCCCGCCCTTGGGCGTCGCCACCAGCGAGTGGTCCTTGTCACCAATGGCGGCGCCCCACTCGGTGGTGAGAGTGCCCTCCGCGTCGTTGGCCGAGTTGTCAAAACCGCCACCCGTCGCGATGCGGTCGCCGCCCATGGTCATGGGGCGAGCCGCGGTGACGGCCGCGCCAACGCCGGCGGTCGGCAGGCGCGGGCGCACCGACTGCACAAAAGTGCCCTTCTGGCCCGTGAGGCCCAGGCACCCAGCGGCGACGGGGATGAACGCCATGGTAGGAGAAAGGAGGGGTAGGCTGCACCGCGGAGGAAGACGAGCCAGGGAGTAGGTCGGGGGTAGAGCACCCGCAGACGTGACGCGGAGGACGAGGACGCCGATGGCGCGGTCAGACGCTCAGGCACTGTTGGTGCGGAGGGTAGATATCCCTACCGGGCTGGTGGCTCAGCCGGCGGGCACGCGCCCCCCCACCCGCGGCGCTCTGCCGGGCCATCCGGGCCGCGGCGGCACGAGCGCCCAGCCCCCCCCCCCCCACGCAAAGAGCCATTGGGGCAGAATCGCCGCCATGCAAGCAAAACCGCATGGCTCCAGCGCCCTCCAAAATGGCTCCAGCATCTGAAGCTCGCTGCGAGTAGCCAAGCCCTCGCTCCCCCCAACCCCCCGGGGATGTCGTCAGCTAACTAACGCCGCGGTACAAGCCGCACCACATTCATCCCTGCCAGATGGCGGACCACATCGTGATCCCGCCCTCCCAGCATCCGACCACCCACCTGAGCGCCCTCTGGACAAAGCAGAGACACGGAACCGCTACTGGCAGCCGGGTTGGAGGGCAAGGCGACGGAGCCTGCAGGCGCGGGGCACCTCCTCCGATCAATGTCCCTGGAGGGGCGGTGGCAGCGGCAATCGGCTGAGACGCCACCAGCGCCACTATGGCCCAATGATCGGGGAACGCAATGGTGCCTGCAGGTCCTTTATGCACCTGACTCGGCCGAGTACAGTATCCAGCGCAGTGGTGACTACAGTAACCGGGGGTGGGACACAAATGCCTTTATGGGCCCCAGAACCCTCTCCATGCCCTCTTCAGGCCCAAGCAAGCGGCCCGAAAATCTCAGTAAATCTCATTGTGGGTTGCAATGGCTCTGCGTGACTCCTGCAAGACACGTTGATTGGCTTGCAAGATTACTGGCGGAAAGTCTCAGCCAATGGCAAATTGTACTTGGCCCCTGAGCTGAAGGAGTTAATCATCCATAGATTAGTTCTTTGTGCTTGGCTCCATGGATGAAATCCTTTGATTATCATCCAGAGCCACCACCACCCCGAAATGCAGAAATGTAGGGTAGACACCACCTGCAGCTGCACACAGTGTGTGCGGCCGGGCGCTCCTGTTGCTGATCAGCATCACCCGCAGCGTAAGATGCCCCCCCTTCCCCCATTACCTATTTCGATGGCACGTACCGACGGGGGACGCAGCACTGGCCAGGGCGCTGCCATGGCGGTCGCGCCTAAAGTTGGGTCCCCCTCACTCGCGGCTGCCGCGCCCGCGCTCTCTGAGTCACCTCTGCACGGCTCGCTAGTGAGTAGGAGCCAACGGCCCACGCCGCCAGCGCACACCCTCACCGTGGAGGATATCTGTCTTGGCAGGCACTCTGCCGCATCCGCCTGCAGCACTCCCAACGTCGTAGTGTGGTACGCGCCATGAAGATGCACACCGCACGCCTCGCAAGGAGTCCACGTGGAGGGCCCGGTGTGGACGCACTCAAACTTCATAAAGTAGAGAGGCAGCGCGTCAGTTGCCCAGGAAACAACTGCATAGTTGTCGCGCCAACGACGTCAGCCGGGCTCCAGAGAGAACCTCTGGCACTGGGTGAACGAAGTAATATCTCAAGAAGACTACCCCCGACGAAACCTCCATTGCTCGCTCGACCATGGGGAGGTGGCACCCCTCGCCATCCAGCAGGAGCAATACGTTGGCGGCAGTCAACGTCCTCCCGGCCAAGATTCCACGGTACAACGGGTCAAGCAATCGGCGAAACGAAAAGGTACGATGCTTGTGCTCGGGATGAACCTCACGGTTGAGTGATCGGGCTTGGACCCACCCCGCGAGGACCAGTGGACCTGGGGCTGTACTGCCGCTGTCCGAAGGGCGTAGTGAATCTGCACAGAAGTCCCTAAACGGTTGTGTCACGCAATAGCGTTTTTGGCCGTTTTTTGAGCACCTCAGGGCTTGTGGTGAGCAGCTGACTTTCACAGGCATCTCGAGTCACAGCCAGGTTCTTGAAGATGAACACATGTTGGATCGACCGAAGTTGTGGCCGGTCGTACGATCTTCTATGCAAGCCTCTAATATCAGTATTCCCTTAGGCCAATGAGCAGAAGGACACTCTCGTTCTGCTGGCCAGCCACAGGCTCGTATCATCGATAGAGCGTACTCATTGGCCAAGAATCAGCAGCGCAGTGTGCGTACAGCCGAAAGATGGTTTGAACTTGATCAGCTCTGGCGAAACGTGTAGAAGATCCGGCAGAGCAGCTGCTACACCATATGTGGACACTACGTGAAGAGCCGCAGCCGATGGGCTTCACGCCGCGCTCTGAGGCAGTGAATACGATCCTCGCGCTTCCAACGGTGCACGTGAGGTCCATCGACCAGCCCAACTGACAAAAACTGGCACCAAAAGCCGGACTGGCGGCACATCCAAAGTGGGGTTGACACTGTGGGTCCTGACTAAATTTAGTGAAATATAGTCCCCAAGTAGCACGTCTTTTGGGACCAGAGGAGGCTGACGCCGCAGCGGCGCGTGCCGACCGCGGATCAATGTCAATGCGCGTCGCTGATCCACCGTGGATGATGATCTCACCGCCTCAACCAGTGCGCGTCGACACTCCCCACCCCCCTCCGCCCCCAGGGCGCCGCCGTCTCCCTTCCCCCACCCCCCCACAGCACTGGCTCCTCCCGCAAACCGCTCCCTCCCGTCGACCTTCTCCTGTTACATTTCTGGCCTGGCCCGCCGGCGTCTGGCACGGCGTGTGCACTGGCCACCCCCCGTCCGCTCCAACCGCACCACCCCACGCGCCGGTACTCGGGCGCCATGGCCGCTCCATCCCTTCCCGACGGCGCCATCATTGGGGGCGCCGCCCGTGTCCTGTTAGAGCAGCGGACTAGTGACCCGCTAAACGCCGATGTGGCAACCCGCGAGGGTGGGTGGGGCAGCGCTGGTGTACGCGGTGATGCTGCACAGGAGCGGCGGTGGCATCATGGCCGGCAGCCGTGAGAGAGCGGAATGGGTCTGTGGAATGGGACTAGGCGAAGATGGCGTCTGAAAGTGACCGGAGCGGAGGGGGGAATGCAGACAGGGGACTAGCTACTGTGTCGGTCCGAAAAGTATGGCGTGCTCGCGGGGTGGACGCCAGGCTTGTCGTGCCGCGTGAGACATGGCCACTCCGCGCCCTCCCCGTCTCCTGTGGTGGGTGTCCTGTGGTGGGCGTCCTCCTGCTGCTCCGTTCGTAATGTCGAAAAGCGAATGTCTGATTCTATCACTGGGCAACGCCCACACTCCTCTGCAGCACCAGTCCTTCACACAAACTGCAGCCACCACATCCCCTTGACCTTCAGGCCGCCCCTCCCCACCACCGTCACGTGCAGCGTAAACGGGCGCCCGACGGGCGCCGCCGCCCACGCCCGCAGCAGGCCGCTGCCTTTGACCTCAGACCCAAGTGTGTACGGATAGACCTTATCGTCGGCCACCCACTTGCCATCGAGCGAGAAGTGGACCGTATCGATGCTGCCACGGGCGTCAGCCTCGATGAGCACCCCCTGCGCGCGCTTGCGCATACGCATGAGGGCGGGCGACGGAGGCAGCCAGCGTATCGCGTGGCGCTCTTGCACGTCAATGACATAGATGGCGGGGAGGGTGACGGGGCCGGGCGTGGGGGGGCCCTTGGTGAACAGCTCGTTGAGAGGGGGGGGGCCCGCCGACGGCGACATCGGGGGGGCGGGGTGCACCGCCAGCGGCGGCGGCGTACTGCCGGGGTTGGCGACGGCGGTGAAGAAGGACGCGGGGATGCGAGGCGGCGTCGCGCCGCCAGAGAACCCTCGGGGCTGCGGGGGGCGACAGTCGGGCGAGGGGCGTCGCAAGAGGGTGTCCAGAGCAGCACCAGGAAAACCAATGGGCGTCACCATGGGCACAGACACGTAGGCGTCAGCATCGGCGCAGAGACGGCGGGAGCCCAGACCAACAGGCAGACATTCAAACCAGTGGGGCCCCTCGCTCTATTAGCAACCAACGAGTAGGGGCCTCGGCAAACACCAAGCGGCAAGAATAGTGAGCGTACCTTCAGGTGGTTCTGCGCGAGCGTCACGTTGCACGGCGACACAGAGCACACCCCGAGCGCGTCCACCGTCGCGATGCATTTGTCCGGCAGTCTGGTTTTCACATTCGTGGAGCCGCCTGGCCGGAAGGCCGGCTGGTGGAACTCAGTCAGGGGGGCACCGCCCTTGATACGCACACGGGCGCAGTCGTAGTAGTCGCTAAACACTGCATTGCTCAACAGTGGACGCCAATAGGGCCGCGCAACAATGCCAAGAAACAAGGACGCAACCGTCAGTAGCTGTCACTGTGCAGCAGACGCCATTGGCGCAACATGGAAGCAAGGCGGTTTTGACACTGTCCTACGTCCTGCTGTCGGCAGAACGACAAACGCAGCAGCCACCAAAATGGTTCCAACGTACCCGTGGGCGGTTGGAGGGCGTAGCCCCCAAACCAAGACCAGCCGAGCATGTACTCTCCGTCGGCAATGTTGGTTGGCACCCTCACCGTCGCGTGAAAGGCGGAACCCGTGAGGTCCCCCCCGCAGTGCTCCTCCTTGTCAGCCGGCGTGCACTTGAGGTGGCCCGCGCTGAAGCAACCCCACTCGAACGCCCCCTCGTCGTGCGCCTCGTGCGACTGCGCGAGGTGCACGGGCACGAGTGTCCACCGCACAAAGCCGCCGAGGTGGTTGTTTTTGAACCAGCGTACGGGAAAGTCAGCACCGCGGGTGGTGCTTGTCACGGGGGTCACGTCCTTGATACGTGCGTTTGGGCAAGGCCCCGGGCTGACCGGATAAAAGAACAACACCAATTGAAGGACAATGCCGGTACGTAGACAAACGGGAGAGGTAATGTAACAACAGCGGAGCAGGCGCATGAGTACTTGATTGCGGTGACATGGGCGGGTACGAAAGCACAAGTGTTACACAGCTATAACCATAGTGGGGGAGTTCTCTCGCACCGTTGGTTTGTGTTTGACAAGCTGGGCCAGGACATTGATCAGAGTGACAAGCGCCTCCACGTACCAGTAGTGATCATAGCCGTCGATGCCCTTGCCAACCTTGCAGTTCCCATGGACGCTGTTGGGCGACGGCTGGGTGATGGACGAGTGGCCTCTGGCAGGGGCAACATGCGCCGCAGCGACGGCCGCCACGCTGAGCAGGAGCAACGCCCATCGGGGCCCCATGGCGGGACCGACCGTGATCAAGTTGAGCGGGAACGCTGGGACCTGGAGGTTGGCACCAAGGCCGAGCTGGCGAACGGGACTACCAAAGCACGAGCACGCGGGTGCACGATGCGTCGGCGCAGGAATCAGCTGACCTCTCTGCCTTAGGGACACGGCTGAAAGCCCTCAGGACCCCCGCTCGCACGTGGCTCTCTCCTTCTTATACTCTCCTGACGGAGAGACGCGCTCTGCCGGGTGCCGCGATCCACTGCACTCGCGCCCTGGCGAACGGCCGCGTTACGCCCCCCGTTGGCAGCAACCTACGTGAAAGTGCTCCAATGGGGCCTCAGCCAAGTTCACCTGAGGCACCATTCGTTTTTCGTATGGATGGCCCGCGGCGACGATCTGGCCAGCCCCCCAGCACTACGAATCGGTCAGCAGAGACGGGGGGGTGATACGCAAAAGACCCGCGGAAACGCGTCGGCGGCATCCTCAGACTCCGCCATGCATGGCGGGGACAACCGCAGTTCGCTGCCTTCTACAAGCATACAGGGATACGTGGATGGGAGTAGCGGCGCACGACGCATCCAGTGGTCGAGCGTTGCCGAGGTGGGCCTCGGCCGACTCGGGGCGGCCCGCGCCATCGCACGCCGTCTTTGAATGCCACGATTCCCACTATTGTTCCCGACGAGCGCCGCCTGCCAACGTTGCACGTCTGCGGCACCGCCCTCAGGAGGTTGAGTTCGACGCGCAACAGGCGGTGCAGTATCAGGACCACGGTCGGCAGCGCATGCAGGCAACGTAACGACGCCGATGCCACATGGCGGCTGGAGCGGGTGTTGTCCAGAGCCCGGTGGCCCACACGGAGTAAACTGGATCCGCTGCATGGACCATCCTGGCGACGACTGACCGCTCGCTGGGCACTAAATGGCCATGAGCCGCTGCCTGCACAGCACGAGCGCGGCGCTGTGGCCCGTTCTGGGCGGGCCTCGACACCTCGTCAATCTCTTCCTCGACCACTACGCACCAGCGTGCAGGTGCCGGCTACCAATGGCGTCTGCGAGCCACACATCCGAGGGGCTCCACACGTATGAGAAACAGAACAGCTCCTGTCGACTGGCAAGACGTTGCCATCGGGCCAGGATTGGCGAGGAGCCCGGCTCGATTCCGCAGAGGCTGACTCGTATGCAGTGAATGCACCCAATTCAGGCGGCTGAGCGAGACGGTGCGCCACACGAGGTCAGCCGTCTCCATTTTCCATCCTGGTGACTGCTGGATTGGATGGGAATGGATGGCATCTGAAATAGCCGACCATCGTGTACTGTACGCAGTGGCTGTCGAGTCGCACAGAGGTGGCCAGGCTTGTGCTCGGTGTGGCCACGCGCGACACACGCAGCGATCGTACAGTGTAGTACTGTACGCTCAACCGGACGTCGGGTTAGGGCACCTCTGGCCGCTACCGCGACGACGACATGGCGTGACACACAGAAACCTCGTAGCGTACCACCCCGGAGAGTTACGTGCAAGACAAGAGCAGCAAAGAAACAAAGAAGAAACAATCAATTTCAAAAACAACAGATCCCGTCGAGCTGCGCCACAGCCATTCCAACCCAGAGCATCCCGCCCGCCACTCCTCTCGGGACGCGCCTCCGCTACGCTGCCGCCGCCGTCGACTGCGCCCGTACCGCCAGCCTCGCGAGGCAGCGGCTCCTCGACCTGCCCCGCTGCTCTGTCGCGCCCCGCCCACGCGGCGCACGCCCCCCCCCGCGTCGCCCGCGGCGGGTGCACGGGCGCATCGAGGGGCGGCCGGCCGAGCCACCGCCGTCGCCACATCGCTTGGCGCCCCCTCTCGGGGCGGCGGTCCACCCGTCAAGTGGCCCCCGCCCGCCTGACACGCCGGCGACCGGTACCCGCGGCCGTGCGGCCGTAGGGTGGCCACACGACCGCGGCCGCCGCGGCCACCAGTGCCAGCGGTTTTCCCGCCGCCACGGACAGCGAAGCCGCCACCGGCACGCACGCGGTTGGCCCACCCCCCTCCCCCCACTGCCCCCCCCCTGCGGCGGGCCACGCGTCGCCAACCGCCCTATGGCCGGTAGCACGGCCATCGGCGCCCCCCAGCCGTAGCCCCGCCGCCGCTGTGCGCCGAGAAGTGGGGGCGGCCGCGGCGGCGGCCGACGCTCACGGCGACGGCGCCCAAGCCGACCGCTCCAGATGTCTGCGGCGACCGCAGCCGCTCCGGTGGCCGCCGCCACCCCTCGGAGCGGGCGCCAGCACCGCCACCCGCATCGCCGCGCACGCAGTCGCCGCCCTTGCGTCAGCGGCGGCAGCACCCCCCGCTCGCGGCGCCTGCCGCTACGGGCGACACGGCCGCCGGTCGGCCGACAAGCCTGGGCGGGGTGGGGGCGGGCGATGGGTACGCCTGCGGCGTGCTCAAGTGCGACGCTCGACAGGTCTGAGCTACAAATCCCTGCAGTGATCCTCATTGCAAGTCACACGGCAGGCATCTTTGAAAGCGTTTGGCATCAACTAAATAGCATTGTCATTGACCATCGTGACCAGGACAGTACAGCCCGCAGCCCAGTTCCAGGGCTGGATGGGCCGACGGACAGCAGTCTCGTTCGATCGCCGTCCGCGGCGCACGTTGTAATATCAGCTGATTTGCAATATTAAAAGAAAGGCCAGCGGCAGCACCCAGGGAGAGACCGGGGACCGTGCGCCACTGCCCAGATGCGACTGAAGGCTCCCCATGATGCGGATGATCCACGAGCAGCGAGCCAACGGGCGGGCGCACTCGAGTAGTGTACCCACACGGGGGTACAGCGCAGAGGACGATTCACGGTTTCTCGCCGCAGCCGGGGTTGACGGCGAGTTCTAAGGGTCGCTCCAGTGACCCAAAAACGTAGATTCTCTGCAAGCCCATTGGCAGAGCTAAGGTCAGAACCTGGGGTCATCCTCCAGTACGATGCGGAGCGACAGCCAGATTGTTGGTCTTCTGCGGGAGAAAAGTCCGCGCGATTCTCACTCTGTTTACCCTGTAACTCGGAATGTCTCTCGGTCTCGCTGACCAATTTGAACTTGAGGATGAAAGCAGAAGAAAATTAGTCGCGATCGCTGAGACTGACTGAAGCGCCGGAGGGAGGAGAGCACAGTGACGTCCCAGAGCCAGTATGTTATGTCCGAGATCTCTTCCCTCGAAGCGCCACAGCGGCACACTTACTTCCAGGCGGACAGCGAGGGGCGTGGGCCGGG
>Ga0115031_1002967_pt1 | contig 12609 bp, 11 predicted proteins | sample Maine_Asex4_meta_FD_87301 | JGI IMG/M metagenome (GOLD analysis project Ga0115031, IMG submission 87301) | Marine algal microbial communities from Maine, USA - Maine_Asex4_metaG | ecosystem: Host-associated > Algae > Red algae > Unclassified | place: Maine, USA | collected 2015-01-05 | reverse complement strand
GTGCAGGGGGGGGGTGGCGGGATCGAGCACTGGGCGTGAGGGGGGGGCAGAGGGCACGACCGCCACACACGGCGACGCGACGCCTGAGGGCGAGCGGCCACCGGGCGTCGTGCCGCTTGACGACGAGCGCGGCACCACGACCGCACACTTTACCGTAGGTGTAGGTGGCCACACTCCCGCACGGCGTGGAGTCACGGTCAGTGCAGCCACATGGCGGCGCGACGCGGCCGTGGCCGGCCGCCACGCCCCGCCCTGCACACCCTGTCTGTGTGTCACCCGACGCTGACCCGCGCCTGCAGCGGCGGCCGCGGCGGCCATCTCCCTGACCGTGACTCCACCGTCCCCATTACATTTTTTTCTCGTCTGCCCCCGGTGACTAGTCCACATCTGGCAATCAAGAAACCCATCTCTACCACAGCCGTTCTCCCAAAAATCCCGCACTCCAACTGTTGCAAAAGAGTTCCAAATCGGCCTCTACGACCCCGCAGAGGCCGATTTGAAACTCTTTTGCAACAGTTGGAGTGCGGGATTTTTGGGAGAACGGCTGTACTGCCCCTCTTTCACCGTAGGCGGTGCCCCACGGGGCCCCCTGCACAGCTCCACTCAATGCTCCGAGGCGGCACTTTCCCACGCATCGCCGCCGCAGCACACAAGGCGTTTCACGACTACCGCAGAGTGGTCGCGTCCGTACGGCGCGCGACGGACACCGCCGGTCCGTTCGCTTCGAAGCACACGAACAAGTGTGACCTTCTGAGAAGTCTACAGGAAAATTGTAATGGATTTCTCAAACACGTGTCAATTCCACAAGTACACTAAAACCACGCGGAAATCAAACTGAAGCCTGCCCTGGGTAATCAAAGAAAAAAAATCGCCCCATAGCATGGGGACCTGGCCTGCAGAACCCCAACCTGGACAGTTTACGTCTTCGCAATCCATTGCAGGGATATCATTGGCTTGGATTAGTGCGACAGTTTCGTATGACCTCGCGATCAGCCACGAGACGGTTCAGGGCCTGGCACAGCTGCCCTGAACGGGAACTCCTCCCGTTCAGGCCTTTGTTCCAGCACAGACGCCAAGACGGGAAACCTCCCGTTCAAGGGCTTCCTGAACGGGACTCCCGTTCAGGCTCCCGTTCAAGAGTCCACTGTTCTGACGATCGTCAGAACAGTGGTCATCCTGAACGGGAGGAATCCCGTTCAGGCCCCTGTTACGGCACGGCGCCTGAACGAGGGAACTCCCGTCACAAACGTTGTTCAGGTGCAAGGACCTGGTCTCGAGAACCTCCGCACAGCGGGTCAGGATCCTGTGACTAGAAGAGTTAAGCACCTATAGTAAGCGGTATTAGGTTGCGCGCAAAGAATGGGCATTCGCGACGCTGGCGCCGGGGGGTGACCTACACGACCCTCCGATGCTGCTTTTTATCTGTTTTACTTACGGCCGTATCGCTTCGGAATAGCTGTGCGACGCAGCTGTGTTGCTCCAGGCCGTGGAATAAACAGTGGCAATACCATCTGCAGGCCGGCGACATGCCACAAAGGGCCAAGAGAAAGAAAACCAGTTGAAAAATCGGTGCGGGGACCGAGCGGCACTACGCGCCGGTGACCAGTGGCCACTCCCCATGAGGTTGGTACAACGCAGAGCGCCGGGAACGCCCCTACCGACGTTGCCAGTCTCTCTCGACGCGCACACAAACACGCTCTCAATACGTTCCGACGTCAAACGACGGATCCGAAAAACACAGTATCACACCCCGCCGCCCTCACCCCCAGCACCATCGTTCTCGATGGCACGCTGTGCCGCGTGCAGCGCCGCACGAAGGCGCACCATCTCCGCGGTGCGGGCGAATGCCCGGCGGCGACGCTCGGCGTGGGCGCGTTCGAACTCGCGGCGCTCCTCCGCACGGGCCGCGCGATACGCCTCAGAATGCTCGTCATCGTCGGCATGGCCGCGCGCGTCAGGCTCCTCTTCGCCCTCGACTCCCTCAGGCGGCTCCTCACCGTCGCCGGGGTGCAACTCCTCATTGATTCCAGCCATCCAGGCGTCCGGCGCGCCATCGTCGCCCCCGGCGCCGTCGGCGTCGCCATCCTCGTCATTGCTTTCATCGCCGTCTTCACGGTTTTCACCCGCGTCGACATCCCCATCCTCCCGATCTCGGCCGTCGTCACTCACCGAATAGCCAAGAACAGGCGGCGGGGGCGCGAGGTCGGCCATGGCACAACCAGGCCATTCACCGTCGGTCAGGCGCAGTCCGTTGACCGCTTGGTCGCCTTGCACCGCGAGGAGGACACTCAGAGTGCCCATCTCCTTGGTCCACTCGTCGCGATGGCCCACATTAAGGTCTGCCGGAAGAACCGCGTTACCGTCCTCGTCGACCGGCGCCGCTCGCATCTGCAGATGCTGGCGCACCTTGAGTGACACAAGCGCGATGTGCGCCAACCGACAGACGACGTTTCGGGGCCCCGCACGGGACAGTCCCGGCTCCGAGAAGTTCCGCATGCGCATGCGGTCGAAGACAGTGTGCGGCGCCTGCATCAGCGCCGCGCGGCAGCCGGCGTCGACGATGAAGGTGTCGTTTGCAAGCATGTCCCTGGCTTCCGTCGCGGAAAAGACGACCTCAAACTTTGTCCGGGTCCCCCGCACACGCCGCAGAGTGCCCAAATCCTCCTCACTATGCATACGTGAGGAGAATGTGCCCACCGCCATGATGCCAATGCGTTGGAAGAAGTGCGACACGCCCCTGTGCAGGAAGCGGTACGTTGGCGTCTTGCGCTTGGCCGCCACGGTGCGGACCGTCTCGTTCGGCGACTCCGTTCGGGCATTCTTCTTCACACGGACCGGAAGGCGCCACTTGCCCTGCAGCATCGACGCCGCTCGGATGGGGTTAACACCCATGATGTCGGTAATCTTGTTTTGCAGGTACTCGTTGATAGTAGCGGATGTGGGCCACACCTCCGAAGCGCATCGTGCGTTGGCAAAGTTGTTCTGCAGCCATTGAACGAGAACGGGCCGCAGCTCAACAATCCACGCGGCGTCCTGTGCGTCCCCGTTCGGCTCCAAGTCAGGTGCAGGCGGAGTCCCGGCGCTCCCTTGCGACGGCGGCAGCGACGGCGCGGCCGCCACTTTGTCGCGCATCTCCAGCAAGATGTCTCGGTTGTTTGACACCAACGCGACGACGTTCTCCACCATGACCGCCATAGAGTCCATCTTGTTCATAGCCGAGCGTTGTTGTGTGTTGGTCATAGCCAGCTCCCGCTTGAGAGCCGTGATTTCACGGCGGATGGATGCAAAGCCAAGGCTCGAAGTCGACAGCAAATCCGCCGGAGTTGTACCGTCCGTCGCCGCCTGCGCGCTGTCAATGGCTCCCGCGCCACGCGACGTTGAAGGACTCTGGCGGCGGCGACGCGTTGGCGATGGGCTTGGCGTCCCTTGAGGGGTTCCCGCTCGCGGACGTCGAGGCACGCGGCTCACTCGGGCGTCCGTCGGGGTGCGTGCCGCATGAAGGCGAGGGGGCCTCGGTACCAAGCTTAGAGCTCTGTCGAGCATCTCGTCGTCCGACAAGCTCCCACCGGCGTCGCCACTGGCACTTGCCGCCCTGGCTCCTGCGGCACCGGTGGAACCACCCGCAGCACGGGCGTGCGCCGCGGTGCTGCCGGCCGCCCCGCCGGTGGCACCGCCCGCAACACGGGCGTGCGCCGCGCTGGTTCCTGCTGGGTCGCCGGAGGCGCCTCCAGGACGACAGACGTGCGCCGCGCTGCCGACTGCCGCCCTGCCGGTGGCGCCGCTCGCATTACGGGCGTGCGCCGCACTGGTTCCCACTGGCTCGCCGGTGACGCCGCCCGTAGCAAGGGCGTGTGCCGCGCTGGTGCCCGCCACTCCACCGGTGGAGGCGTCCACAGCACGCGTGCGCGCCGAGCCGTTGCCGGACGCTCCACTGTTGTGGAAGCCTGCCTCCAGGGCTTTTGCCGCGCTGCTGCCGGCCGCTTCTCCGAGGGCACCGCCCGCAGGTCGGGCATTCCCCATGTGGTCGTGGGTAGTCGCGCCGACAACAGGCGGAGATGACAGCGGACGGCGCCGAGGCGGCGGTGGGGGCAGCGGGGAGCCGTACGCGATTCCCCCGGCATTGAACTCGGCGACAGGTCGTCGGAAGAAAGGCACGGAGGTCGCCGCGGCCGCTGCCACCCCGGGCCCGCCACCGTAGGGCGCGCTACCCGACGTGAGCACGCCGCACAGGCCCACGTCGGCTCGCCATTCTTGACCGGCCGCGCCGTTATGGCCGACAGAAGCGGCACCAGCAGCGGCCGCCGGCCCAACGGATGGGAGCATCCCGCGGGGCCTTTCCTCTTGCAGTAACGCGCGACGACTCGGTAAGAAGGGCGTCGCTCGTGGAACATTGGTGGCCGGTACGTCGTGGCGGGTGCGTTGATGCGTTGGAGCAGGTGGGTTGTCCCCGCGGATAACAGGCCCGGTGTTGCCATGCTGCCCTTGAATCTCATCTGGGTTGCCGAGGTAGTTGTTGACGTTACTGACAAAGGCCAGCTTGGTGCCGTAGTAGTAGTTCTGCCACATCATGACGGCGTAAAAGGGGGTGGCCAAGCTGTCGGTATTGGATCACAGCGACAGGTGCGTCTCGTTGCAAGTCAGTATCCACCCTACCAGATGGGAGGTGTTGCTGATGTAGGCCGTGGCCTCCGAAGCGGATGTCGCCGCTGCCCTGCAGGGCGGCAGCAGTTGGCGCTGTGGGCGTGTGGCGGCCGTCTGAGAGCTGGAACCTCCATTCCGAGCACCAGGCACCTCACCGTCAAACACACGACACGCGGTAGCAAGGCGAATCCAGTCGCTGCTCGTCGACAGGCTCGCGCCACACATTGTGAACCTCCCACTTGGGTCCACAGAAAGCACCCCATCAGGCGTCCACGTGGATCGGGAAGACCGTGTCCCAGCGTCAGCAGGTCCACACAACGTACAAGGCATGATGAAAAGACAACTCTAGAAGGGGCCCCAGCTCACGATAGTAGTCGTTCCCAGGGAGATTGTGGCGCGAGGAACCCGGGCTTCAATAGCCCGGGCGCCTCACACAACAGACTGTCGGCGGCGCCGGGTAAAACACGGTCCCCCGAATCACGTAACACGCTGACGTACGGTGCGCTCGCGACTGGCGCAATGGACACAGAGGTGCATGGCTCGCCGCCGCATCAAGTCAACGCCACAGATTCTGTTCGTTGCCGCGGTGCGTACAAACGACACTCCAAAGAGTCACATACGTGCTCTCAGCGGCGACCAGTCCCACGCGAGACGGGCGGGACAACGAGGCGGAATGATCGCAGTGTAGTGGCCAAGCTCGTGAGACCCGACGCGCAAAGCGCACGGCAATTGGCTGGGCGACAACCGAGAGCACTTACCACAGCGTCTGGGCCGAGGCGGCTGTCGTCACGTGACAGAGAGCGAGGGGGGAAGCGTGAAAGCACAGGGGCAGCAGCTGGCGGCAAACGGCGTCTACGGCCGTCAAGCTCTGGCGGGACGTGCCGTTGACGGCGGAGGTGGCGGCTGGCTCGGCGGACGACGCGACTGCTGTTGTGAGTGCGGTGGCAGCTCATTCGCGTAAAGCATCGATTGGAAATTAGAACCCTGCTGATTTCCGTAAATGCTGGAGCTCTTCACTTTCCTGTGAGCTGCCATGAAGGCTACAATACTCTGCGGCGTGTGGTCGTTGGCGGATGCCATAGTGGCCCCCTGAAAAACAGAGCCGTCATACAAAGTTCTTTGCAAAACATTGGAATAATACAAGGAGTTTGCATCAAGAAGTCCGGTGGTGATTCCTGTCCGTTTTGGCACCACTGCTTGCTGCCCCGCCGATCCGTGACAAGCCGAGCCTTGCAACCTCCGCGGGCAAGCGCCTCCCGCAAGGTCCCCGGTGGCCAAGTGCCGGCTGTTCGGCCAGATGGACGGCCCCTAGAATATGTTCCCAGTGGCCCCATCGTCGCTGCTTTCCTGACGTGTGTTGCCGAGGTGCGTGCTAGGACGTGCGCCGGCGGTCCTCCACCGCCATTGTCTCGCGTTGCGCAACGGCGACTTTGCTCACCCTGGCGGCGTCTTAGGCCCCCTCGCTTGCTCTTTTGGCACAACGGGGGCGGCGGTGGACTGGGGCATCCGTGGTCGTTTCGCGGCCGTCTGTCCCCCACATTGCATCACTCGTGCCCGTTGCGCAATGGGATTCGGTCGGCACCAGTGGGGGTACCGACCCTCCTGCCACGCGTCTGGCGTCAGATGCTGTGGGCGAGGCGGTCCAGCCTGGTACTGTCAGGGTTGCGGGATAGCTCTTTGACGCGTCCATTGTGTCATTCGGGGGTATTGCGCGATACGCAGCGGTCGGCATTGTGTGGTCCGACCCATCTGTTGCTGCTCTTGTGGCGGGAGCCGCGTGTCCGCGGTAGATGAGGGACCGGTGCCTCGCGGGCTTGCTTGCGTGCCGCTGGCAATCACGTGCCCTTGTGCATGCCATATTTCTATCGAGTACCTGGTGAGCACGTGCGAGGGTACCAGTCTCCGCGATTTGGAGTGCGTCAACTGAGGGAGACCGACGTTGAGGCGCCGTAGGTGCCGTCTGTATATGGCTGGGGGGCGAGCAGGGGGGAATGACTGCAGCGTGAGAGAGCCCTGCACTTTGCACCTGCGCCTCCGACGTACGTGCCATGGGCTGTGTCGCCCCCGATGTAACTTTGGCCTCACTGCCATACTGCAGGACGTGGATGCGAGGACTGACGGACTGTGTGGGGACTCGAGAGAGACGTCGGTCGTGTTTGACACAATGTGTTGTTGGTCGGTCGCAGAGCGGCAGCGGTGAGGAGGCCGAGCTTGGCCCCCGCGATTGACTGCGGGGAGTCCTCGGCGGGCTTTCCTAGAGTGTCCTGCGACAGTACCCGTCGGTGCATCTACGTGCTGCAAACAGGTATGTTGATGCCCACGGGGAGGGCTGGCGTTGAAATCGAATGACTTGTGCGCAAGCGTGCTGCCCCGGGACACTCGCCGGGGTGCATCGAGGCGGCCGGGCGACGCATGGGAGCCCGACGGCTGGGTCGTTACGGGAGCCGGTGGCTGACGGTGATAAAAGGATGGAACGCTGCCTGTTGCCATTCATGCTTCGCTCGTTCCCGTACCTGCTTGCCAACGATTTGTCCATTGCTGGTCCCTCCCTCTTCTGCCTTTTTGTGCTACCGCCATCACTCGTTCCCCCTCCACCTCCTTCCTCGCGGTCATGGCGCAGCCCGTCTCCACCGCTTCCCGAGCTCACCCATGCTTCCATTGCCGACTGGTGTTCGAGACTGTCGTCGCGTGTGCTCGACACATGCAGTCGGCGCACCCCGACAAGAACCGTTTGGTCGGAACGACGTCGCCTGGCGTGGCGACACCTGTCGTCTACGGGCCGCTCGCAGCTCTGTCGGCCGCCCAAGGTCCGCGGCTGCTCGATCCCGCAGGTTCTCTGACACCTGCAGCACCGCCGCTTGGCAGCGCTGCGCCGACCGTCGGCATTCGCCATGCGGCAGACGCAGCAAGTCGCGAGGAGGCGGGCGATGAGCTGGAGCGCGCCTTCCCGTCGGGGCTGGTCTCCGACTCCGAGGACGACATGCCGGACCTGATGAGTGACGACGAGTCGGATGAGGATAAAGACGTTCGTGGGGTCATCGCAGACCACGACATCAATTCTGTCTTGCAGGCGCGCGGCCGTGCTCGACTGCAGGCCGCCGTGCAGGCCGCTCGCCACATAAATGCGGCGCAGCGCGACGATGGGATGGAGCGGGGCACCGTCCGTTCCACGGGTCGTCGCTGTTCTTTGTTCTGGACCAGCACGGCAGCGCGCATCCGCGCGTATTACGAGGCCATGCCGGAGACGTCGGAAGCTGTCCCTCTGGTCAACCCGGCGATCGCGAACCGGCCGTCACGATTTGCTTCCCCCGCACTGCGTGGGGCGCTGCGCTTCTCGTTGACTGCAGGCGGCAGCGGCTTGTCTGAAGGGGACAACCTTCGATTTGCTGAGGTCATCATGGACTTGGAGCGGGCCACAACCGCGAATGACACGGCCGCGGGGGCCTTTTCTTCCCTGTCCGACACCGCGCACAGTTTCCTGACGGCGGCTCGCGAAGAGCAGGCGCGCGTTTTGGCGCGGCTGCGCTGGATGCAAGTGCCCATCGCCATCGGCAATGCCGTTTACATGTACCATTACCGCGACGTCATGACGGCCGGTCTCGACGCGCTCGCCGATGCAGATGCAGTGGATTTTGGCGATGGCGTCGACTCTAACGGCGCCACCGCCGCGAACAGTGCCGCGGCGGCGGCTGCGAGCGGCCATCAGGAGGACGCGCTGCCCGAGATCGACGACGATGACGAGTCGCGCGCGCGGCGCGGGACACTAGACGGGGACATGTACCAGCAGGAGCGGAGGAATGTGCGCGCCGTGCACGGCAGGTCGGCGCTGGTTATGGGTGTTCAGTTGCATGCTGACGAGGCGCTCGTGTCGTGGTCAGGTGCGCACAATATCTTCCCTGTGCGCGCCCGCTTCGTGAACGTCGTCAGCCGGGGGGGCGGGTGGACGACAGTTGGCTACATCCAGCACGTGCCGAGGGCGGTCGGCCAGAGCACGGCCCGCCGCCTGGGGGTAAGTGACGTGCGCAACGACCTGCTGCAGCGATGCCTTGCCGTGTCGCTGCGGACGCTCACACGAGCAAGCGAGTCGGGCGTCACTGCCCCCGTACGCGGTCGTGGTGCTTCCTTCCTCGTGCCACGCATCGTAGGGATCGTCGTGGACCAGCCTGAGGAGCGTGCTATTTTTGCGGTGATGGGCAACCAGTGTCGCTTCTTCTGCTCGCCGTGCATGGCCGACAAAGACGACGTGCCGAGCACGTCTGCCATCCGCCCGGTCGACCGCGACGTCGTGCAGACGCTGGAGGCACAGCTGGCAGCTGACATCGTTCGTCGTGACGACCCGCGCGCGGCTCGCCGCCGCGCGCTCGGCCAAGAGCACAGCGCGCTCGCCTTTGTTCCTGCTCTCGGAGCCGTGCACGGGCTTAGCACCGGATCGCGCTCCCTGTACCGGATCACTTCTTTTGACTTGCTGCACGTGTGGAAGCTCGGGATTTTGCGGCTGCTGGCGCAGTGCTTGCCGGCTTTTCTCACAGCCATCTGCCCGGACGGTCACGCTCGGCTGGGGCCCACGATGGAAACGCTAGACGTGCTCAACTTGCGGGCTTTTGAGCTCGACAGGAACTGCAAGGTCTGCCCGTCAGCGCCGGGATATGTTTGTCGGGGGAGAGAGTCTGTGTGGGTGGTGTGTGCTGTGGGCATGACCATCTTCTCCTGCCTCTTGGTTGCCATTTGTACCATGCGGTAGACGATGCATTGGCAGTCTGACTCACATTGTTCCCTGTCGCATGCACTGTGTCCGTATACCTATGTCGTGCTCGTGCATGAATCATACCTTTCTCCCACCAACAGTTGCTTTGTACCAATGAAGGATAAGCAGGCCACCATGACAGGGCGCAGCTGGCGGCACCTCTCGGTGTTTTGGCCATTTATGGTTGCTGGCCTTATCGGGCCGCCAGACGACGCCGCCACCGCGCCGCAGTCGTCCTTGCACCGCGGCAGCGCAGCGCCGGCGGGCCCGTCCGGCTTGGCAGCGGGCGTCGGAACGAACCCTGAAGACTCAAACCATGACGACGGGTGGGTATGCGTGGATGGTGACGAACTGGCCGTCGAGGAGGAGCCGTTGGGTGACCTGCCCGATCCGGATGTGGCGACCACGGCGCGGTACTCCGCCGTTTTTAAGGACAAGCCAGTGCACGAAGCCGTCCTCGAAATGTTCTGCAAGGCCGCCGAGCTCGGCGGGCATCTTTTCGGGGACAACGTGGCTGACGCCACGATCATGACCGAGCTGGAAGTGCGGGCCGTCGAGGCGGACGCCGAGAGGTTCGGCGTGGACTTTCTACAAACGTTGTACGGGCGGACAAACACCAGCAAGGTGCACCGCCTAATCTACCACCTCGGCGACGAGCTGCGAGCGCGCGGCAATCTGTGGGAAGGTGATACATCCCTGAACGAGACGTTGCACGGTGCGTGCAAGCGCATGTACCGGCGCACGAACAAGCGCGGCCCCGGGGTGGCGTTGCAAATGATGCGATGCGAGCAGACTGAAGTGGAGGTGCTGAGGGAGATCGACGACGCCAACGGTGTCGAGTCGGCTGCCCGAAGTGATGCCGTCACGACGGCCGAGGTGCCGATGAATACGGCGGACTTGTCTTTCTCTGTCCGCGGCAAGCGCGTCGCCGTGGGCGACCTCCGCACGATGCCAGAGCTACAAAGCTTGGCCGAGCTACTCGTCGCCGACGGCGTACGCTGGGTGACGGTCTCCAAGACTGCGCGCATCATCGCGCAGTTTGAGTGGGGTGCCGGCGGGCACATCCAGTTCGTACGGGCGACGCCCAGCTTCATGGGTAAGCCGTGGTACACGTTTGTCAGGTACTATTCGCCTGCCGGCGAGGTGCGTTGGGGGCGCGCGCGTCTGGTCGTCAGGTCTTTTGAACGGAGGGCGCGGAGCTGTGTGGTCGTGCAGCGCCTCCGCCGCGTGGCTGCCCGCTCGGGGTGCGTGCTGACGGCGTACGGCTGCGTGCGCCTGGCCTGGGACTTTAAGTCCATTGGCGACAGCTTTCCCGCGTTGGACGTTGTCGACACGACGCGCGTTTTGCGCCTGGCGGACGTGCAGGTCGACTGGCGTGACTTGTCGGATCGGCACGGGCTGCGGGCCATGCCTTCTACCGTGGACGGCACGCCTATCGAGCTGCGGGCCGCGCGCTTCTTCACGAATCCTTTCTATCCGTGGACAAGCCGGGACTTGGTACCTACACTGTGATTAGGCGCAACTTGCGGCGATGACTGCATTTTTTTTTGTCTTTATCGGTATAGCAGCGTCCACGAGGCGGTAGGTTCGACATGCTGGAGTTGTTTCCATGTGTTCGCCTCTGCGTGCACGTGTGCCGTGGTCTTGATTTGTTCTTTATGGGCACCGGTCAATGGCTTCTGGTTGAGTACTTTTCTGCTTCTTTGGGAAGCCAGCGGGAAGCGCATTGCCCAAAAACAGACACGGCTCTCACAGACCTCTGCCCGGCGTGGATTGTACACTTCACCGCTGTATCGAGCAGCCACTGGACCTGAGCAGCAAGGCCAGCCAAAAACTTCATGACCCAGAGGCCGGTTGAGGAAGATGCCGGGGGCTGGTGCGGGGCACAGAAGGACGATGCAGATGACACAGAAGGTATCCAATAACAACTGGGTGACTGTGGCTGCGACCGCCTGGGTGAAAAATATACTGACGGTGGCGGCGGGGGCTTTCAAAATTAAGGGGATGGCGAGGGGTGCCCGATGCCGCGAAGTGGTTTGTCTAGTGCAGACCGCGCGCGGGGAGCCGGACGGCTCATAGTGCTTGCGGTGTGGGCGACGGACAGGCCCGCCCTCAGGCGCGGCCTACGAATGCAGATACGGCAGTGGTAATAAACGGCGGGCTTGCCTCGGCAGCGTTCAAAAACGGCTCCGAGCGAGCAGGACCGTGCATTCGGGTCTCTCTCCTCGCATTAGTCACGATCTAGAGCACTAAGTGCTCTCATTGGATGAAGTTACAGGCACCATCTCGCATGAACTCGAGGGCAGTCCCGTGAGTATCCAGGACCTGGCAGGGCTGCCCTGAACGGGAGTTCCTCCCGTTCAGGCCTTTGATACGTAACAAGACCCTGAACGGGAAACCTCCCGTTCAAGGGCGCCTTGAACGGGACTCCCGTTCAGACTCCCGTTCAAGTGTCCACTGTTCTGACGATGTCCGTGAGGGCGGCGGCGGCCGCCGCGGCCTGCCGTCGGGCAACGGCGGAGACCGCGGCGTCAGTGGCGGCGGTGGCGGTGGCCCCTGCCCACTGCCCACCATGACGCAAGCAGTGTCTATTGGGAGGGAGCCGGGGAACCAAAGGGGGTGCGACCTGGGCGGGGGGGGTGGCTGCGCGCACGACCCCTGCCAACGTCACTGGTCGCCACTCGGACACGACCCCCGACCCCTCATGCGCTCGCCAGGCAGTGGCGGCCTGCAGTAGACGGGGCCCGCCTTGCCTCGCGTGTGGCGGGGATGGCCGGCGGGCGCGGGGACGGGCGAGAGGGGGTGCGCAAAGGCACTTTCCAGGAGCCGCCTGCCAACTACCAGAGAGACGCAGCGGCGGCAGCAGCGGCAGCGGCGGGTGCATGCGGCCGTTCTCAACCCCCGCCGTTGCTGTGTCGACGGGTCGGGCGGCCGCCATGGCAGGCGCGCGCTCGCGCTGCCTCGCGCTGCCCTTTGGATAGTGCGGCGGCGGTGGCCAGGGCGTCACACACACGGCGGAACTGGATGAAGACGGGTGACAAGAGGGGCGACCACGCTGTCTGTCGTAGTTGTGTTTGTCCGTGTGCCACTCCTAGCGTGGGTGCATGCGGTCACGCAACGCTCACCACAGAGTGGCATGCGTGGGAGGTGGGGTGGGTGCCACGGACCACCCCAAGACCGTCCCCGTTGCGGGCGAGTGACTAGGCCGCGGTGGGCACCCCCTG
>Ga0115031_1002966_pt1 | contig 12613 bp, 12 predicted proteins | sample Maine_Asex4_meta_FD_87301 | JGI IMG/M metagenome (GOLD analysis project Ga0115031, IMG submission 87301) | Marine algal microbial communities from Maine, USA - Maine_Asex4_metaG | ecosystem: Host-associated > Algae > Red algae > Unclassified | place: Maine, USA | collected 2015-01-05 | reverse complement strand
ATCACCCAATCTTCGGGTTTGTCTTGTTGTAGAATTCTCCACATACATTCAACGTAGTCTTTGGCGTGTCCCCAATCCCGTTTAGCGTCCATGTTACCAAGGTAGATTTTGTCCTGTAAACCCAGCGCAATTTTAGCGACGGCGCGGGTAATCTTTCTGGTAACAAACGTCTCTCCTCTTAATGGAGATTCGTGGTTAAATAATATTCCGTTGCAAGCAAACATATCGTATGCTTCTCGGTAATTGACGGTGATCCAATACGCGTACATCTTTGCTACTGCGTAGGGAGAACGGGGATAAAAAGGCGTAGTTTCACTTTGTGGTACTTCTTGTACGAGTCCGTATAATTCAGAAGTTGAAGCTTGATAGATTTTTGTTTTCTTGGCCAATCCTAATATACGAACGGCTTCCAAAATACGCAGCGTCCCTACGCCATCGACATCCGCCGTGTATTCCGGCGCATCAAAACTTACCTTTACGTGCGACATGGCACCAAGGTTGTAAATTTCGTCGGGCTGAATTTCCTGGATAACCCGGATGAGGTTGGTCGAATCACTTAAATCGCCATAGTGTAAACTCAAGGAACTCTCTTTATACAGAGGATTATTATAGATATGATCTATGCGTTGCGTATTAAAAGAAGATGCTCTTCTTTTAATACCATGTACTTCATAGTTTTTCTTTAAAAGAAATTCTGCTAAATAAGCACCATCCTGCCCTGTAATACCTGTTATTAATGCTTTTTTCATTGTTTATTTATTAAAAAAGTTCTTTTAGGTAGATTTTTAAACACCTTAAAATGTAAATCTGATTTGGGATATAAAATTGTCCATGCCGTAAGAAAAACAATCATAAAATCAGTATAAAGGGATTGGTTTTTTTGATACCATAACTCTAATGCCCCTTTATAGGGAGCAATTGATTCCTGATAAAATTCATGAGGATCTTTTCCTTCTGCCTTTTGCTCAAATAATGCTTCTTCATCTCTAAAAATGATAGAGCCTATCCCCGTAATTCCTGGTTTTACATTGTAAATTACATCTTGTATTTCTCTTGTATAGGCACTAAATGTTTTATCAACTAATGGTCGAGGACCAACGATACTGAGGTCTCCCTTTAGAACATTGATGACTTGAGGTAATTCATTAATTTTTGTTTTACGAAGAAAGCCTCCCATAGGAGTAATTCTTGAGTCATTTCGTAGTGTAATAGATCCAGTTCCTATATTAGGTGAATCTTTGAGCATTGTGGCAAATTTCAATATATTGAAATATCGTTTTTTATATCCTATTCGCTTTTGAAGGTAAAAAATATATCCTTCACCTGTTAACCTTAAACCAATAAGAAGAGGAATAAGAAGAGGAGATAAAATAATAAGAACAGTAAATGCTAATAAAATATCTAAGATGCGCTTTATAAAGAAATACATTTTACTACATTTTTTGGTCTAAAGATTTTCCCGTTTCAATGTGATTGAAATTAGGTAGAATTTCTGAAAGCAAAGCGATAATTTTTTCTTTAGTGAGTTCATCTTCATTAAAAGTAATCGCCAGTTTTTGGAACAAACCATTTATTTCATCAAAATCACGACTTTTTGGATTTTTTATAATTCCTAATTGCTCGAAAGATTCCATATCAAGAGTCTCTCCAACAGTATAGAATTCCTCAAATGCTTTTTCTCCAGAAGTATTTGATTGAAAAAAAAAGACAGGGTATTTTTTCGATTCATTTGTCAATAATAATGCTTTTTCTTTTGCTTCCTGTTCCGTTTTACAATAGTCAGGTTCATAGCCAAGATCTCTTAGAAATCGTTCTGCTATATTGGAGAATGTTTCAAAGTTTGTCTCATTCAATTTAGGAAAAAATATTTCCCCAGAATTTCCCATAACACAAGCCATTAGGCATATTTCTCCAGCTTCGATTGGTGAAACAAAATAACGCTTTATACCTAAAGGAGCAGATAGAGGCTGCTTTTTCATAATTCGTTCAATAAATCCAAAAGGCAAACTACCATTAGAAAATGCGACATTAGCAAAACGAGCAGTAGTAATGGGAATTACTTCTGAATAAGCTAAAATTATTTCTTCCATTAATTTTTTACTCGCTCCCATTACGTTGACAGGATTGGCAGCTTTATCCGTAGATACACAGAAAAAATGTTCTGGGGGAAATTCGACTAGTAAATCTAGCAAATGTTTCGCTTTTAAAACATTGTTATCAATCATTGCCTCTATAGAATAATGATCTTTCTCACTTCTAACATGCTTATGAGCTGCAAAATTAGCAACAATCTCAAATGGGCCTTCATTTCTCAAAATTTTTTCAAAAACTTTATCTCCAAAATTTATTGGATAAGTTTTAAAATCGTCAGGAATATTATAACCAATAGTGCTACGAAGGTCACGAACCAACTCTGTTAATCCATTTTCATTAATATCAATAATGTAAAGTCGAGATGGATTATACCTCAATAGCACTTTTATATAGTTAGAACCAATTGTACCTGCTCCTCCAATTACAAGAACTGATTTTCCCTCAATTCTAGCTTTTAACTTTGTATCATAATTTTGATAATCTTGCTTTAATAAACTCTCATCTCTTTGAGTAACACTAGATGTAATAAAGTCTTGTAGATTAAACGTATTTATCATTTTTTCGTTTTTAAGAATTCCGCTGCCATTTCTTCAATCCCTTGCTCAAAGGAAAATGGTGGTTGAAAATTCAATTTATTATTCGTATTTGTATTATCTATAATAAAAGAACCATATAGTCTTTCTGCTAGTTGAGGTTTAATTTTTTTTAATAGAAAAATTACGAAAAGCGGAAAAGCAAAAATTAAAGCTTTTGAGTCAAGTTGTTTTTTTAACTTAATAACTAACTCGGAAGTTGAATGAGGCTTTCGGTCTCCGGCTATAAAAGTTCCTGAGTTCTGATTTTCAATAAGATGTTTTATTAGGAAAATAAGGTTTTGTACATAGACCATACTGCGTAAATTATCGATTTTATTAAACGGGAGCAAAGGAGTTTTGCGAATTAATTCCATCAATTTATAAAGGTTTCCTTTTACACCTTTTCCATAAATTAAAGGAGGCCGAATGATTGTTACTTTAAATCCTTCAGATTCTATTTTCTTTAAGCCCTGTTCAGCCTCATATTTACTTTTGCCATATGGATCTGTTGGATTGCAGATAGAGGTTTCATCTAAAATTCCATTATTTATATCTCCGTAAACTTTTACTGTGCTAATAAAAACAAATTGCTCTACACCATGATTTTTTGCTTTTTCAGCCAGTTGTAATGTTAAATCACGATTGACCTGAAAATAAACCCTAGGGTCAATTTTTTTCATTTCATGAGCTTTCCCTGCAAGGTGTACGATAGAGGTAATACCTTTTAAGTTTAACTCACTAACTTGCTTTTGGCGAAGAGACACCGTTTCAACACTGTATCTTTGTTGAAAAACAGGAAGAAGCTGTTTCCCAACAAATCCCGAGGACCCCGTAATAAGTATCTTGGTTTTATTGTTCAAGTTATTATGAAAATGGTCTAAATTGAGCTAATTTAGAAGATGTTCTAACTATTGAAATGAAGGGCCAGTATCTCATTTTTTTCTTTTTTGCATAATTATGGACAATTCTAAATTGTTTAATAACAGTAGAAAAAGATCCTGTACTTGTGCCTCCATATCCCATTACGAGATGATGATTAGATAATGTTTGTATTTTTAAATTCTGTTTTTTCATCGCTAAATCTAGCATCCATAAAATATCAACAGCAAGTGTATGAGAAAAGCTTTGATCAAAAAGACCATTTAAATCATAAACCTCTCTTTTCAAGAAAAGAGAAAAGTGAGGAGGAAGAATACCAAGCATCATTTTTTTTGACGAAATATTACTTGGATACCACTTTCTAATAATTTTGTTATCTGCATTAGCAAATTCGCATCCTATACAAACTCCGTCAATCTTGTCATCATTTTTAATTTTTTTACTCACAGATTTTAATACCTCTGGATCACTCAAGTAATCATCTGACCCCATTAGGTATATAATGTCTCCCTCTGATTTTTTAATTCCTTTATTCAATGCATCAAAAATACCATTATCCTTGTCATGAATTAGGCAAATATCATAATCTTCATAGATACTTTTTGTGTTATTATTTTCAACACATCCTTCAACGACAATAACTTCGAAGTTTGTATAGGACTGACAAAAAACAGATTCAAGAGTTGCTTTAATCCGTTTATCATTAAAGTTTGGTATTATTATACTAAATTTCATTTTTCTCTTTTTTGATCCATTTATATGTTAAAGCTAAACCTTCTTTTAGTAAGTGCTTTGGCTCCCAACCCAAAACTGACTGTGCAAGAGAATAATCTGCATAACGACCTCTATCTCCTTCTGGCTTTGTAAGGTCAAAATCTATTTCTACAGATTTTCCTGATATTTCAATTATTGTTTCTGCTAACTCTTTTATTGAAGTGCAATAATCAGGTCCAATTTGAATTATTGGAGGAAGTTTTTCTTCTGCCTTAATAGCTTTAACAAAAGCATTTACAATATCAGCAACATATATAAATGCTCGTCCTTGCTGACCGCTACCCCATACAACCAACTTTTCACCGTTTTTTAACTCCATTAATCTATTAATCAATGAAGGAATAACTTGCATTTTTTCAGGATCTAAATCTGAATTAACTCCATAAACATTATGCAGCATCAATGTTGTAAATTCAAAATCATGCTTCTTACTTAAATAAGTTAATTCTAGACTCCCCATTAACTTACTCCAACCATACCCTGATTCCGGTTCAGCAGGAAAAAGGTCGGATTCTTTTAAAACTGCATCAAGTCCATTCTGCATATCCTTTGGGAAACTACATGCTGTGCCTGCATAAATAATTTTACCAACTCCAGCTTTAGTTGCCCATTCAAAAGTATTAGAATTAATATTATTATTAATTCTAAATATATCATACTCGTTATTGAATACGTAGTCAATTCCCGCAACTATATCTGCTAAATGAACTAGTATATCACAATCCTTTAATTGCTCAATAACTTTCTTTTCGTTTTCAATATTTGATAAATCGAAATTAAAAAATTGTTCATCTTTATTAAAATTTTCTATTGATGATATATTTTTTATTTTTCCTCGCCATAAGTTATCAATTACAATAACCTTATAACCCAACTTGGATAATTCTTTCGTAAGGCAAGAACCAATCATTCCTGCGCCACCTGTTACACAAATTTTTTTCATTTTTAAGTATTAGTTAATCCACTAAAAAAATTAAAAAACCTATTCCGTATTTTATATAAAAATTCATTGGAATACATCATAAATTTTAATTTCTCCCCTATTGAAAGATGGGGAAGAAATAAAATAGGTAAGGTCTTTTGAGTTTTTGAATAATTTAATCCTCTATTATAGCTGAATAAATATTTCTGAATAAATATATTTTGTTTATTGTTCTTATATCTTTCATAAAAAAGCTGATACGCACTCATTCTATTAAAAAAACCTTCTCTTTTTTTCACAAAAGAAATATCATATCCGTAAGTATTTTTTTTATGTATTCTATAATCATAGAGCGGTTCACTTAGGTGATAATTTTTGCAAAAAGCTCTTAAAAAAAGAGAACTCCAAGTGTCCTCATTAGGTAACTTAGTAGGAATAGGAAAGATCTCCTCACCTATTTTTCTGGAAAACACAATAGAACCACCTGAGTAATTTGGTAATGATCTATTCTTGGGAAAAATAACATTATCAAATTTCTTGTCTTCCGAAAAAGTTTTCAACAGACATGTACTGAAATCAACATCTTTGTTAAGCGAAGCCAATCTTGTTTCCAAAGATTTTTCTGGCAAAATATCATCCGCTCCTAAGAAAGCAATGTGGGTTCCTTCTGATTTTTCAAAGCCTTGATTATAAGCTTCGATTTTTGCAGGATGAGGGATATCAATTAACTTAATCCGATCATCTTTTTGCATGAATTCTTTTACAATCTTTACTGTATGATCAGTAGAGCCATTATTTATAACGATAAGCTCCCAATTATTAAAGCTTTGATTGATTACACTATTGATGGTATCATCAATAAATGAATCGCCATTGAGAACCGCCATCAAAATTGAAACTTTTTTACTAGTCATCTTTTATTTATGAATCAGGATCATTCCCAATATTAGACCAACACCGGGTATTCCCATTGAATCGGACATAAAGCGAATTGAAAACCAAAAAATTAAAACCATTTTAAATCTGACTCCAAAATTACCAAAAAATATTTTTATTAGAACTGAAGTTAATAGTATAAAAAAAGTAAGCCCTATTTCTGCTAAAAAACTGACTAAACCTCCTCCTACATTCGTTGAGGTAAAACCTCCTCCTAATATTTTATACTCAATAAACCTATTCCAATTATGTATTAATGCATTAAATCGTACTCCAAAGCTAAGGCCATAACCCCTTGAAAAATCTAATAATTCACCTCCTTTTCCTGATATTACTAAATTTAATATATTTAAAGCTCTATTTGAGGTATTATCTAAATAATATAATATATCATTAATAAAAAAAAGAACTCCAATAAATGCAATTATCAATAAAGATGGAAATTCACAAATAATAATGATTCCTAAAATAGCTACGCCATAGCCACTAAAAGATGAAAAAATACAAGACAATAATAAACTATTGAATAGAATATGCTTCGATTTAGTAAATGTTGTTTTGGGATATAATAATTTCTTTATTATATAGATATTAAGCAATGTCAATACAAAAAAGGTTGGTTCCCCTGAAAGGGTTCTTGCACCACGCCCGGATAAAAGTAATTGTGTGGTATCAACTTTCCTAAATACAAGTAAATTTTCAACTACCCCGTTAGTAACAAAATAAATAATTGTAAATACTACATAAGTAATCACTATTTTAAAAAATAGCTCTTCTTTTATACCCTTTTTGTGAAAACTTAAACCATAGATTAGGGCAGTAAGAAACTGAAGAAAGCTAAATATCCGTGTTATCTGTGGTAATCCATTTAATAGCATTCGAACTAGAATACTAAAAATAAATCCTAATATTAAAAATGCCACTAATCTTAATATAGGATTTTTAGAGATACCTAAACTGGATACTTTTTGGCTTTTTGTTAAACTCTTTACTAAAAATAACGCACAAAAAAGTGCAAAAAACCAAGGTTGCGTATCTGTGGGAAGAATTCCTGGTACGTATGGAAAAAATATAGTGAAAAGCAAACAACCTTCAAGTATTGAAATAATAGAAGGTACTCTAATCATTAAAGGAGCTCTACTTAAACTGTGTAAGCTCATAAATTTTCCCCTTTTTATCCTTAAATTTTAATTTGCTGTCCTTCTTATCAAGGAAAATAGAATTAATGGGAGCCGTAGAACTTGGTATTAAAGTTAACTGGTTGGCTATAGTATTTTTAACTGATGATCGTCCCGTTGAAGAAGAGTGAAGTGTATTATTTCTTTCTACAAAATTTTTTCCCACTTTATTCCCATTAATATTATTTTCCGAAAGTGAAAAATAATTTCTCGTTCCTTCAGATTCGAAAATTAGACATCTTGAAATAGCTTTCTTTGCATCTGCATCAGGTTCACTTACAACACTTTCCACTCTATTGAAAGAAGCAGTATATTTTCTTTTACTAGACTTAAAGTCTGTTACTAATATGGTAGCTCCAACTCCAGATGAGTGATGATGAAAAATATCACTTATTCGATTTTCTTGAGCTCCATTCACCCATATCCCTACATCCTTTTGACTGTTGCCAATCCCCTCTAATACAATATTTCTTATTGAATTAGCATTTGAAAATCCTTGTAAATGAATCCCTATATCTACATTAGATATTAATAAATCATGAATCGTATGAAAATATGAAGCCATTCCTTTATGCTGCGGATTTGCCATATATATCCCTTTATCTATAGTGTTATCATTCCCTCCCCCATAGCTTTTCCCTTTTATTCTCAAGTCTTTTAATGTTGCATGAAGAACATTTTTTTTGGACTGCGTCATGTTTTTATGCCCTATTCGAATTAATCCATTTGGAGTATTAACTTCAGACTCAATGACGGAATTTTTCCCACTACCTGTAAGGCTGCTATAGGTGCCTTGAATCCAAACCATAGGCTCAGAATTGTTTTTCTTTCTAATCAACCATGCACCGTTCTCTAAATGAATACTTTGACTATCGATTAGTTTAATTGAGCCATTAATCAAATATCTTCCTTTTGTCAGTGTTATTTGCCCTTCCTTTTTAATGGCATGTTGAATTTGTTTTGAGACATCAGTCTTTCCTGTATTATCTATTTTGTAAATTGAAAGTATATTGTTATTTGCGCCTTGATTTTGTATAATAGTTTCAGGGGCTTTGCACCCTAAACCAAATAGAAAAATAATTACCACATAAATATACTTTAACATTGTTATTTTTTGATTAGGGTGAAAATCTTCTTTTTAATTTCTATTAATTCCGTTTGTTTAAATATTAAAAAAGCAGAAAAAAACATGATAACAACTAGACTTAATGATTGCAATGCAAAACTCATTAAGTTTTTTTGCATTAAATAATGCAAAACTGCGACGATTATGGACATAATAAAGAGATATCCCAATAGCCTCCTAGAATCATAAGGTATATTATAATATTGCTGACTAAAATATAAATTAACGCAAAATAATATGAATGAAGCCAATAAGGTCGCTGTTGCTGCCCCTTTAATTCCATATAATGGAATTAAATAATAATTTAGCAAACCGTTTATTATTAGTGCACCTAATTGTATATATAAAATGATATTCGTTTTTTTCGCAATACTTAAGCCTGGTGCAAAAATATAAATTTTAAAAAAGACAATAGACATCACTATTAATGGGACTATTTGAGAAGCTTCGCTATAAGAAGCAGGAGCAAAAAAAGCTACTAAATAGTCACTATACAAGTAAAAAAAAAAGCAAATACCTATAAATAAATAAATAAATACCTTTGATAAAAAGGCTAGTTTTTTAGGAGTACTTGGGTCTTTATAATGCTTAAATACTAGAGGTGTCAATGCAGATTGAAAGGCAACAATTAAAATCAAAACTACGCTAGCTACTCTAAATCCAACTCCATATATTCCTAAGTCATTTAAGGTCATCATCTTTTTTATAAAGATTCTATCCATGAAACTTGAGGCAATAGCAGCTAATGCTGCAAAGACAAGAGGCCCTGAATAGGTAATCAAAGAATTTAATGTTTTCTGATTAAACTCAAACCTAAATAAGTGCCTTTGTAGATAAATCCCTATAATTGATGTCATAAATGCACCAAACAGCATCCCTAAAAAATAGCCTTCACTTGAAAAATGGAATTGGCGAATAAATATAATCGCACTGCCAAATACTAATAAAAAATAGAGTATCTCCAAGAATGTATATTCTTTATACCTAAAATCCCATCTAAAGATAGAATGAATATTTTGCCATATGCCATTCATTGTAATAGCAGCAACAGCACTTATATACAAGAGAAAAGAAATCTCTTGTTGTGAAAATAGCCAATAATATACTACGGAAATAAGAATAAAAATCATATAACACCCAACAACAAAAAGTAATTGCGTGGAAATTATATTGATTTTTTCATCAGGTTCAGTAGTTTCTGGGAGAAACCTCGCTACTCCTTGCCTTGTTTCTATACCTGCTACTAAATAAACAAAGGCTGCTATTATCAAAATGTAGTCTATAATGCCAAACTCAGCTGGAGTTAATAGTCTTGTTATTATAGGTAGTAAAAAGAAGATTAATCCTTTTCCGAATACACTTGAAATTAAGTAGTATATATTGGCTTTGAGTAAATTTTTAAACACTCCTAAGAGAATTTCTCAATTAAATCCATAACTCCCTTCTTAATCTCAGGTTTATCATCAATCTGTAAGCTATCAAAACCATATTTATCTATTATAGATTTCACTAAAAGAGCGACAACTTTTTTATCCCCTATAGGGGATATGACAGACAAACTGAATGGATTCTGAATCCATTCAGTTGGAATGTCATCATTAATTATTCTTAGATAATTCTTTGCAACCTGCTTAGGAGACCATTTGTTTCTGACGAATTCTTTTGCTTTTATTCCCATTTCAATCCTATATTCCTTATTTTCTATCATCTTTATTATTCCATCTTTCATATTTTCAGGTAAGACATATAACGTAGGTGGCAATACAGATTTGTCATAATCTAAAAGCAATTGTTCAGCATAATCACCACAAACTAGTGTAGGCGTTCCAAAGAAAGCAGCCTCCGCTGCAAATATAGCCATAGGAACATCTGAGTATTTTTGATCTACTACAAAGTCAGCTTCTTGGATTTTTTCGATTACAACGTTATTGGGCACACCTTTCAAAAGAACTAGTTCAACTTTTTTTTCCTTAGAGTTAATCTCATCTATAACTTTAATAATATCTTTAGTTCCCTTAGCTTCAGGATTAGAAGGGCTATGCAAAATTTTTAGAATTTTATGCCTTTTCTTTTTATATGGCTCAGAGTGTGTTTTTCTGTTCAAAGGAACTCCTAAATATAGATAATTAATAAAAGGTTTAGAATGAAAGATGGCTATAGGGTTATAATTAATACAAATTACATCGTATTTTTCTAATCTATTAATGTGATTTTTCTGTTTTTTAGCTTTTTTAACTAATTTAGAAATATTTGTTCCATGAAAATTAGGTGCAAAATATGAAGGTCGTGAATCACTACCTGTAAATACAGCTATCACTTTTTTTCCAAAAAGTCTATACAAAGGAAGTTCTATTCCTTCAAAAAATGTTATTCCAGATGTAAATATGAAAACATCATGTTTGAAAAAAACAAATGGGAAATAAAAAATCATTATTAGCCACTTTAAAATAAAAAAAACTCCACCACCAATAAGTTTGAAAATACCTTTTGGTTTTCTATAAAGGAATACAAATAATTGATTTAATACCTTCATAGTGAGAGGAATATCTTCTAAAGTCGAATATTGAAAAGGATGAACATGGGGGAGGAAAATTGTACACTGTATTCTAAGGTCTTTAAATCCTGTGTATAAACCAGAAAAAATCCCTGCAATATCATAACATCCAATAAAAATTTTGGGGTTCATTTATTTATTTTTCTGGGTTTCTAACCCAATTTTCACTTTCTCCAATCAATTTAATCAATTCTGCCCCCATTCCGAATATCGTGTTGTTATCAATAGAACTTTCTTTTTGACAAGGCTTATTGGGATGAAGAATTCGCTAATGATTTAAAAAAATCAAATCAGTCGTCAACTATTCACACCTATCAAATAAAAAAAAGGTCAACGATAAATTTATCTGTTTCTGGAAAACTTGCTGCTGCTATGGCTATTTTGGTTTTCGATATTTTTAATTAGTGGTTCATCCCAGGAATTCGTGCTAAGCAACTTGGTTTAGTTTTTTACCTTTAGTAAAGCCTTTGAATTTCCACTTGATGGCCTTAGCTAATTCGTTGTTATGAAAACGGATATATCTATCAATTTTATTTTCTAAATCAGAAATACTTGTAAAATTCCCCTTGGTAATTATATGCCTTTGCAATTTAGCAAACCAATTCTCAATTGGATTGAGCCAAGAACAATGTTTTGGTGTAAAAACAAATTGGACTCTATGGTGAGTCTTTTCCAAGAAGCATTTCCGGCTTTCCATACTTTTTAATATTCCACTTTTTTCTTTGATCCCCAGTTCTATTGTTTGATACTCTTCCAATTCCGCAACCCATTTCACTAATGATTCTGATACATGGGTGTTAAGTTGGTCTGCTAGAATAACCACCTTGTCCAATTCTGGTAATTGATTCACCATCTCTTTTATAAATTCGCAATAATCATCTTCGGTTCTTGTTTGACCTTGATGATAGCTTATTACTTTTCCATTTTCTACATTCACTGCTGCTATTAAAGTACTTGTGCCATGACGTACATATTCATATTCTTTTCGTTTTTTAAAACTCTTACTCTTTGGCCCTCGTTCCTCGTATCGCTCCAAAGCTTGTATGCCCGTCTTTTCATCAACACTTAATAAATGATAATTCGGACTTTGCTGAGCTATACTTTGAAGTATCAATGAACATATAAGCTTGACTCGTTCTACAAACAAATCCCAATCTTCTATCTTGAGATATAGCCAATACTCTGTCTTATGCGGTTGTAACGGTTGTCTTTTTTAAAAGACGACTTACTTGCGAAGTCGATATACTTTGTACTATCCCTTTTGCCGAAGCTACTTTACACAACATTTCTAAGGTCCAATCTGTCATCTCTACCCCATGTTCTCGCGGTTTTTCACAGGCCAAAGCAACTATCGCTTGCTCCTGTGCCATATTAAACTGCTTTGGTCCACCACTTCGTTTTTTGTCTTTTAAAATATTTAACAAGTAATTTTCTTCTTCAGCTTCTTCTAAATCGATACTTACCCCCAGAAACCGAACCACTAGTTTAGTTGAAATTTACTAACTTGTAAAAAACAACTTCACATGAAAAAGAAAAGACGTGTGTTCACAAATGACTTTAAATTAAAGGTAATTT
>Ga0115031_1002964_pt1 | contig 12618 bp, 13 predicted proteins | sample Maine_Asex4_meta_FD_87301 | JGI IMG/M metagenome (GOLD analysis project Ga0115031, IMG submission 87301) | Marine algal microbial communities from Maine, USA - Maine_Asex4_metaG | ecosystem: Host-associated > Algae > Red algae > Unclassified | place: Maine, USA | collected 2015-01-05 | reverse complement strand
GGGGGGGGGGGGGGGGGGGGGGGGGGGGGGGGGGGGGGGGGGGGGGGGGGGGGGGGGGGACCTACAACCACGGGGCGCCGCCGCCGGGCGAGGGCCGTCAATGGGGGGGGCGCCGACAGCGGCACCTTGGACGCCGCGTGTGCGGCGTGTGGGAGGTCGGGGGGGGACGCGGGTTGGCGCCGCCCTCCAAAGTCCCTGCATTGAATCTCCCTGTCTTCCTTTGTTTTTTTGGTTCGACTCTGGCTGTCCACGCGCATGCAGCTTTGCACAGGCGGGCGAGGTTGGGATAGCAAGAATGAACACGTGTTGTTCCAAGCAGACACCTGGGACCACAAGCTGTCATTAGGACACGCAGAAACACGGAGCTTTCGGGGTAAGGCGGTGCATGATGCACCGCCTCACCGCGAGAGCTCCGTGTTTCTTCGTACCAACCAAGACCCCATCATTGGCAGCAGGGTGTCGGTGGCCTTGAGGGATGTGCCCCGCCGCCATCATTGACATACCAATGTGAGCTGGTGCGCCCTCGCCAGTAACAGCCCCTCTGCCAGGCACAATACAACAACGCGTGGAGATGAATGGCCGAGTTGCTGCCTTTTCCTGCCCGCGACGCAGGCGCGAGCAGACACCGAGCAACGGCGACCTCCTCGCCTGCCACAAACACCGTCGCGGACCGAGCAAATGCTGTCCGTGTCGGGGTGCCACTGGTTCGCACGCCACTGCGGCATCCGAGGGATGTCAACTGCCCCAGGCACTCGCGACACGTATCCCCGGCCTTGACACTGAACAGGGGGGGTGGAAGCTCCCTTAAACGTACACACCAGCCCAGTGGAGGTCTGAGGTCGACGCGGCGCGGTTGCGAGGTTGTCTACGTTTCCGAGTGACGTCAGCACTCACCAGCCGACCCGCGGAGTACTCCGTCGGGTGTCGTCGGAGGTCGTCCTGGGGCCAAACCCCCTTTCCGCTGTTCTCGGCGGCGGGTTTGCCAACATGCGGCGGGGGAGCTGCCGTCACCCGCCGCTTTACCGTGTCTGTGCGGCTCCTGGGGTTGCAAAAGAGCGCCATTCACACCATCGTTGCATCGCCGGAATCAATATGAAAATATTTCGTCGATTTCGTTAAGTTGATGGGCGTTGCAGGCCACATGGTTCACCTGTAGAGCGAAAAATAGCAGCACAAAGTATCGTAGAAATGATGAATAGAAATCCGAATCTGCGGCGACACGGGATGCCGTCTGCCGAAGGAGCCACGACGGCGGACGCTGCTGTTGCGGTTGAACGGCAGGACCTACGTCACCTCTAGTGCTCAACGATATGGGATTGCAGCGCTCAAGGGCATAGGGACCATGCTTTCACGGTCCACGTCGCATTTTGCGCTCATGGCTGCAGTGCCATGTGCCATAACTCAGACTGGTGTGCAGCAGGGCCAAGAAAACAATGTGAGAGAGGAGTTCCGACAGCCAGTTGAAATCCATTCGCATGGGATTCGGCGGGTTGAGCATCACACATCTCGCGTGCTTGGGTCCTCGCCACGGCCACGGCTGACCCCCTCGCTGCATCAAGCTCAGCGCTGACCAGGCAGCATGCACCTGTGGCGCGTGAGGGAGGGACATGTTTCTCACCAAGTTGGCGCCCCCTCTGTTGTTGGTCAGGTCTGCCACCAGCCAGGTCCGAGGTGGGATGAACGCGATGAACGGCCCCGTGATTTTCTTCCCTATCATCCATACGGGCTAGGTGGGCGAATCGGACGTCGGGCACGGGCAGACATTCAGAACCGATGGGGCTCGGCAGGCCACGACTGGCGGTTTCCCTCCCCCCCACGACGGGCAGACACTCGCGCGCTTTCACCGGTGCCTGTCACGCTTCCTTCGAGCGCGTGCGCCCCCACCCCTCCCCAGCGGATCCCCTCGCGTTCGCGCGGCCGTTGGGCATGCGCGTTCCGCCAGCGATCGCCTCCGTCGGCAGCTGCAGGGTCCATCGCAAACTCGGCCGGCAGGAGCCCGATGCCCAGCCGCCAATGTCGGCAGGCTGCTGTGTAAGTTCATGTAGAGAGGGGGGGCGTCCCGGGCCCCCTCTTCATACAGATGTCGACGTGGAACGAGCGCCGGACTCCGGCGCATTTTGTCGTGGTGCAACCTCGGGCTTGGTTCCGATTTTCACCATCCCGCTTCGCTTGGCGGGCCATTCCGTCGGCGCGGCTCCTTCTGCCATGATGGCCGAAGGAGCCTGTCGCCAGAGCACCCCACGATGCGTCGGCTTGGACAAAAGTCTCCATCCGAACCCCGATTTTGACGGGCGCTGATGGCCCCATCCAAGGGGGGGTATGACGGACATTAAAGCGGCTTCTCGATGGGGATTCGTGGATGGGGAGAAGGTCCATCGGCCGCTGGGGTTCAAGTCACGAGACAAACGCATGAAACACAATTGCCGCGCATCGCACGATCAAGAAGAAGTACGGAAGCACTAGAATGTAGTACTTGTAATTCGAAACCGTCTGGGAATGATGCTGGATCCTGGACAGCTGGACGTGGCGACGGCAGCTGGCATCTGGTACCGGCACGTTTCCTACCCCTTTTTCTGTGTACATCGCCTTGTAGCGCCGTCGAGAGGTGCAACTGGTTAGAGCTGGTGGGCCCGGCGCACTGGGCAGTGCCCGACAGAGTCAAACAAGCAGAAAGTCAAGGAACGTGGCATGGGGAGAAAAACTACAACGAGGAAAAACGACCCACCCACCATGACATCACTGCATGTCATCGACCTACCAGAAACCACAAACGTCGCCCGAAAGCAGTACAGCAAACCTGGCACCATCCCGCGCTATTGAAAGAACCTGAAATCTCCTACAGAAATTGTCAGCAGGTCGCCGTCGCCCGCCACCCTAAGCAGCCCCCCCCCTTTGACGCCGATCCCCACTTACTCAGAAGCCCGCATTGACGACAGGCAGCTCCCCGCCCAGACCACTCCAGATCGTCGACACCACCAACCGCCGCCTCCGCCTCCGGCACCTACTGCTGGTACGCCGTCCTTCAGCATGTTCCCTCGCTCAACTTTCTTCGTTCTCGTGCCAGAAGCAAAGCAGGACAGGTGCTGCGGGCGCACGACGACTGCCTTTTTTGCGCCAACGTGCAGTATTAATGAACTTAGGCTCCACATCTGTTGTCAGAGCAGAGAATTGCAGGTTGTCGAAGCGGACTGCATTTAGTATCCAATCATCATTTGCCGCGTACATCTCGCCCGTTGCAGCACTGAGTGTACATCCGTTTCCGATCTCGAGACCCTACCGAATCCACGTTTCGGTTGGGGTGCTGTTCCCATCTCCGGACGGATGGGATGGAGTTTTCGATGGGCCGGAATCGCCCATCTACGTCCCATCCAAACGCCGTTTGGATGGGGGAGGGGGCATCACGGGGGTTGGACGGCGATTTTGTCCTTGCCGACGATCCATCCCCGTTTCTCGCGGGATCGTTTGGGAAGAGGGGAGGACGCGCTGTGCGAGGGCCGCCTGCTGATATTTTGCGAATGGGTGGTGGCGGATTGGTCCAGCAACGAGCAGCACAGTGCTCATCAAGGCGGCGGGCAATGTTTGTCATTAGCACGTGTGGCGAGGATTCGGTTTCAACGACAGCAGGTGTCTGCTTCGGCCCACGCACCATCGTGAGTGTCTGCAGACGCTGGCGGCCGACGGCGACCCTACTGTGGGAGGGCAGGCCAATCGTCTGCGCTCCTCCTCCGCCACTGTTGCTCTGTCGACGCGGAGCAGCCCCCACCTGCTCGTGTTTGGCCCACGTGCCGCTTTGGGACGTGTGCCGCTGTTCTTCCCGCGGCCCCACTATGCTTGTGCCGGGCATGGGGGGGCTGCCTCAACCGGCGGACCCATCGGCGCGCCCGAATCGGCTGTGGGAGGTTGTGGGGGGTGGGGGGGGCTGGGGCGGGCCAATGCAGATGGCGAGCTGCGACCGGCGCCCCTGTTTGTGGAGGGCGCGAACACGCAAGCCCGTTCCGACATGCGCGTCAACACGTGCGGCGGGCGTGGGGCAGAAATGACTAGGTGTCTGCCGTTTGCCCGAGCCGTCGCTCGTGCCGCCCGACGGTTGCCGGGCAGAACACGGAGTGGTGGCGTGGGGTGGGGGGCGGGGGCCAGGTGACTGAGCCGGCGATGAGGAGTGGTTCTTGCGGCTGCACAGCGTCGGTTGTGACAGACGCTGTCGGCGCCGCTGCTTGCGCCCCGCCCCGTCAGGAGGGGCTGGGATCCCACCTCGAAGAGTGGAGGCGGTCCTTGCGTCGTCGGTTCCAGAGAGCCAGGGGCGGCTAGGCGAGCGGGGTTGGAGGGGGGGATGGGATGAGCCGGGAGCAGGTGTGTGCCTTGTACGCGGCTCTTCCCCGGGGGTCGTGCACGGAAGTGGGTGAAGATGGCAGGAGGTGGGGGTGGCCAGACCTAGAGCCGCTCGCTCTGCGCCCCCCCCTCCCTCGTCTGCCTCCCACCAGCCTCGTGCCGCGCCGCGATTCCCGGCACGGCACGAGCGACGCGGTGGCGCTTGCCGCGCCCCACTGCCAAGCACTGTCCTGGCCGGCGGGCCGCCCGCGGCGGCGGCGGCGTCGGGCCTCCCCCATTCGGCGTGCAGGGCGTGGCGGCGGCGTCCTCGCCCCCATCCCTCCCCCCCCCCTCGCATATCAGCGTGCGCGCGCACGTGCCGCTGGTTTGCTGGTCCGCCCCCCCCGCGTGTACCCCACACGCCGGTTGCGTTGCAGCCCTCCGTAGGCTGCCGACGGCGCGGCTGGAGCCTCCACGTGGCCGGTCTCGACCCGGCCCACGGCGGGCTACCGCGGTCCCGGTCGGGTCGCAAACGGCACCCGGCCGTCTCCCCTTCTTGTGTACTCGTACATATACGTTCCGGTACGTCCCCGCGCACGCACCCGTCCGCTTGGCGCCCGCCGCACTCCCGGCGGAGCGGTAGCTACCGGGCAGCAGCATGGACGTTCCGACGACGTCGCAGCGGCAACCGTTGCTGCCCTGCTCGCGGTGGGCGGGTGCGCCGCCCAAGCGCCGGCGGATGTCCGACCGGGACGACGACGCGGCGCTGCCGAGCTCCCCGACTACCGTCGTTGTGGCGGCCCGGGTGGCGGGTGACAGCGGTGGCGGCGGCATGTCGGACGACGGTCGCCGCCTCGGTGACGGTGGCGACAGCGGCGGGAGCGTCGACTCGCTCATCAGCGTCGATTCGTTCGGCGGCGTCAACTCGCTCCGCAGCGTCGACTCGCTCAGCAGCAACGACTCGCTCGGCAGCACCGACTCGCTCGGCAGCTCCGACTCGCTGGGCAGCATCGATGGCATCAATGGCGGGCGTTGGTCTTCCAGCTCGCCGCCAGTCAGCCGGCGGCGTCCGCCCCTCCCTCGGCCCGTCGAACGGATGGCGCGGCGCGGTGGCGGTGGCTGCGCCGGCCTTCTCGCCCCCCCCCGCGGGGGCATGCCACTCTTCTCCCTCTCGGCCGCCCTGCGGCTCGCTCACCAGTCCCGCGACCGCTGGATGGAGCGTGCTGTGGTCTGCGACGGGTCCCTGCCTCCCCCCCCCGCCCGCCGCTCGCGGCCGGCGCCGATGCTGCCGCTCGGCGGCGGGTCGGACGGGGCGCTCGGCCGGGCGCGGCAGTCGCTGCTCGCCGGCAGATTTGCCAAGGAGCGGACGGTGGCTTCGACTGCGGCGGTGGCGGTGGCGGCGACGGCGTCGTCGTCGGCGCCACGCGCGACGGGGGTGGAGGGAAGCCTCTTTGGCATCCTCCCGCCACCAGTGCTGACCAAAATTATGCAACACCTGCTGCGGTCACTCATCCCCGATGACGCGCCTCCCGAGCTCCTCCGCGGCTGCTTGCCGATGACAGGGGGCGCCGCAACCGCCGCCGCTGTCGCCGTCGCCAGTGGCGTGCCTCCGGTCAATGTCGACGGGGGGTGGGCGCGCCCCGCCGCTCCCAAACGCCCGCGCACCTCTCTGGCAGGCGCTTTCGCCCCACGAGTCGCACCCGCCGCTCAAATGGCGGCGGCGTTGACAACAACGGCGGCGGCGGTGGCGCCACGCCCCAACTCCGCGACAGCGGAGCTGGACCTCTCCCTCGCCGTCACGGTGGACGCATCCCTGTGGGCGGCCGCCTCGCCCGTCTTTTCAACGTGTCGCCTCCTCCGTGCGGCACTCCTCCGCGCCGTTGCGGTTGTGGACGTGGACGTCCCCGGCCTCGGGGGACTCCCCCCCGATGACTGTGGTTCGGCGCCGGCGGCGATTGGGGTGGCGCTGACCAAACTCCGCCGCTCCCTGGTGCCCGCCCTTGGGCGGTGCCCCAACCTCACTGCCGTCCGCTTGGCGCTGCCTTATGGCTGGGCGGGCCTGCCAGCGGCCGCGGAGGCGGCGGCCGATGGGGCGGCTGCGGTCCTGCGCTCCGCCCGTTCCTCATTGCGGTCCGTCGCCCTCGAGGCGCACGTGCTTCCCCCGTCGATCGTGCGGGCGCTCCGCCACATCGTTGCCCTCGCACACCTCGACGTGACCGAAGTCGACGTGGCCGACAATGCGTGCGCGCTCGCTGAGCTTTGCTTCCGCCACGGGCGGAGCTTGCGGCACCTCGGCGTCATGCGTCACGACGGGCGGTGCGCGCGGGAGGTGGCGACGATCACCGCCGCGCTCGGCCGCTGCGAGGCGCTCACGTCGGTGCGGTTTGGGTGTGGCGTGTCGGCGGCGGTGCTGCGTGGGCTCAGCCCCAAAGCCGCCGTTACACTCGAGCGCGTCGAGTTTGGCGCGGCGGTCGTTGAGCCCGACGCTCTGCTGGCGGGACTCCCGGCTGCCGCGCGAGCGGTTAGACATCTGAGCGTCGTTGGCGCGTCGGGCGCGACGGTCGGCTGTCTCGCCTCCGCCATAGGGCGGTTGCCGCAGTTGGAGACGCTCGAAACGCCGCTGGTGCTCGCGCAGGGAGAGGGTGCAGAGGACCTCGGGACCGCCCTCGCCGCCGCCGCCCAAGCGACGGCGCTCTCCGAGCTGGTCGTATGCAGCGGCGTTGACGACGCGGGGCTGGTCGCGCTCGCGGCCATCCCGGGTTTGACCAGCCTGACGCTCGATGACGCGTCCGCGCTGTCACGGGGCGGGGTCAGCGCGCTCGCCACCGCGTCATCACTGCGTCGGCTGGTTATCAAGGAGATGGGCGCCGACGCGGCCGCCTTCCCGGCCGCCGCCGTCGCCGCCGCTGTGGAGGCGCCGGCTCCGCCGTCGCTCTCGCAGGTGACCCACCTGGAGGTTGAGGATGTGGCGTCGCCAGTTTTGCTACCGAACCTCCTCCGCGGGATGGTCAATCTCCGTCACGTGCGCCTCTGTCGATGCGCCGTGGACGCAAAAGACGATATGGCGGCGGCGGGGGCCGACGCCGCCGCCTCTTCTATCGCCATCCCCGAGCCGCCCGCGTGCTCGGCGATTGGCATCTTGGCTGCGCTGCCCGCACTCGTGTCGGCGTGCGTGGAATTTTGCCCACCGCTCTCGGAGACTTCCCCAGACGTGCTCGCGTGGCAACGCGCGCGACAGGACGTGCACATTACGGTTGTGGGGGAGGTTTGAGTGCTCACCCCGGCGGACCTTCGTGCTTGTTTTTTCGGTTGGCCTTTTGTTCCAGTTGCTGTTATTGTTCGTTCTTGTTATCGTTTCGCTCGCTTCGGCTCCTCTTGTCAGATTAGCGCAGAGAAGTACAGTCTCTCCACTGGCATTCAGCGTCCCACGTTTCGCGTTTCTCAGGACCGCACCCGTCGCGCCGGCGCTGGATGCCAGGCCACTCACTGGAGGCGAGCCGCAATTGCTGCATTGGCACTTCCATCCGCGCCAGTGTAGCACTCGTAGGGATCCGGAAGATGCGCTTGTGGGCCTGGGTGGGTGGGTGAGGCGGCAGCAGCGTCTGTTGGCCATGATCAGCTCCTCTGCAGGCCATATGGCACGGAGGCATGCGCCGCATGCCGTTGTCAATGGGGGCGGCGCTGAGCTTACACTCGAGTGGAAGCGGGCCTCGCTTTCCGAGTCCCTTCGCACCTGAGCGGTTTGAGGTAGCAGTGGCCGACGCGAGACGCAAATTCGCACCAAACTCGCGCTGACCTCGTGCAGCTTGAAGGAAAGGATATGTATCAGCAGGACGCTATTGGCTCTCTTGGCGGTCCGTGGCAACGCCGCTCAGCCTGCATCACCATACGAATCGCCTGCAGTGTGCCTGTGGTCCTGTGCCCAGTTCCCCCGCTGGCTCCCCCAGCCTGTGCCTACAAAAACCAATGCAAATGTGGCTTTACAACAAAACAAGAGACATGTGAACAGGGAACCAGCACGCGATCAAAAAAGGGGGGCACATCTACGATTGCCAAATGTCGACGCAATCCCCAGTGGCACCGCACGGTCTCCACCAGCACGCGCACCGGCGAAGTACGCGCATCAAGCAGACGCGTCCGGCTCGGCGGCTGGGGCAGACGGCTTAGACCCCCGCGTCGTGGAGCCTGACCGGCCCTTGCCCTTTTTGGCCTCCTCTGCCGCCTTCTTCTCGTCCTCTACGGCAACGACGACGGCTTCCACGTCCGTTTCGCTCAGAAGCTGGAGGCCCTTGTCCTTGGTGACGATCGCCACCTCAATGTTCTTAGCCGACGACTCGACCACTTCCAAAAGCGAGCGGACGACCAGCTTAACGTACTCCTCCTTGGCTGCCTCATCCGATGAGGCGGCGTTCGCCGCCTCCATCGCCGCCGGCTGGGACTTCTCCAGGTACTCGACAACGGTCTTGGAGTGGCGGCCAATGGCATTGGCCGACCACTCGGAGAAGGTGCCGGACGGGTCCGTCTGGAAGAGCCGGCCCGTACCGTCAGCGTCAAAGCCGACAACCAGAGTGGAGATGCCGAACGGCCGCACGCCGCCCGATTGGGTGTACTTTTGCTGGACACCCGCCAGGTAACGCGTCACGTACTCCACAGACGGGGCGTCCTCCACCGTTAACCGGTAGCTCTGACACTCCCGTCGCGCCTTGGAGAGCAACACCCGCGCGTCAGCGGTGAGGCCGGCAAACGCCACGCAGATGCGAGAGTCAAGAGGGACGATCTTGCGGACGGTGCGAGCCTCTTGGAGCTTGGCCGTAGACTTCTTCTCCACGCCCAGGACGATCACACTCTTCCCGCGCACGCCAACCTACGGAGGGGAACCGTCCACAAACGGGTATCAAGAACCAACACAGGAGATGGCGTGGGGAATCAATGAAGGGTAGGCGGGAAAGCGACCAAATCCCCATCAAGAAACACAACACAATTGCAAAGTCAATGCCAATGCTCTGGCGCTCTCAAGCGCCGCCGCCAGGCCACCGCCCGACCAACCAGGTCATAATCGACAGACGATGACGGACACACGAGGCACCGCAGCAACCAGACCCACACCAGGCAACCCGAACAAACTCAGCAAGCGCACCTACACCGCGTCCAGACGCACTCCTACAGGGATCGCTCATGCCTACAGAACAACCCCTGCCAACTTACCGCCGTGGTGCCCTTCCGCACCGCCTCGAGGGCGTACTCAACCTGGAAGAGGTGGCCATCGGGCGAGAAGACCGTGATCGCCCGGTCGTAGCGAGACATGATGGCGGTGGCGGGCACACGACAGAGGGCCGCGCGGGATCAGCGGTCGTTGAGCAACAGTGGACAATTAAGGAAGAGCGCCTTGCTGCCCGTGGTGAGGGCACCACTGCGACAGGGACGGGCGGAAGGAGGTGGCTGTTTGCTGGCCGCGTCGATGAAGGAACCGAACACCAAGCATCGATCGGTGCTGGCGGTAGTCTGTGTACTGCTGTCTCGCTTGTATGCAATTGATGAATGGATTTTCGGAGGATCACACCAGCCGAGGGCTTACTCGTTTGTGTCAGCCATCGACGTAGCGACGAGATTTCCTTGCATGGCGCGGACCAACCAGAGGCGACGCAGCCAGCCGGGAATTTCATTCACCCGGAGGGCACCTCCGCAGCCCGTTGATGATTCCGGGCGAGGACCACGGCGAGCTCCTCCCCGCTCCACGGCCGTCGCAGAGCACCTTGATGCGTGGCTGTCCCTGTGTTCCATCCAGAATCTGTTTCTCCCAGCTCCTGTGCCCCCGTGCCTTCTCCTCATTGCGAGCCGCTGCCCGTTTTCTTTACGTCCCCGCCACTCCATCCAGAGGAGCAGGCTTGTGCTGCCGGCCGAGTTTATCCACCCGGCTCCCGCCGCGCACGCCCTCTTCGACCTGCTTGGCTGGTCCGCGCCTGCCACCATGGCTTTCATCAACGCCGTCGGGGTCGGAGCTGTCACCCGCCCAACGCTGGCCAACTGCCGCCACCGCCCAGCGCATCCTGTCCTTGCGCCCCCGTCGGTCGCTCCCGCTCAGAAGTGTGTCCCACGCATGGTCGTCGACGACGACCTCCCGTCAACCACCCCCGTCCCCGCGGTGGCGGTGCCCAAGTCGGTCGGTATTGGCGTCATTGGCTGCGGCCGCATCGGCCAAGTGCACGCGCGGGCCATCACGTCCCTTCCCGGCGCACACCTGGCGGGCGTCGCTGACCCGTTTGAACCGTTTGGCTTGGCAGTGGCGTCTGAGTTTTCCACCACCTGGACGGGGGACTGGCGGGAGCTCGTCAACGATGCGGCCGTCGACGCAGTTGTTATTGGCTCGCCGACGCCCTTTCACGCCGAGCAGATTTTGGCGTGTGCGGCGGCGGGCAAGGCCATCTTTTGCGAAAAGCCGATTAGCAACGACTTGGCGACGATCGACGAGTGTATCCACGTACGTGTGGCTGCTCGGATGTGGCCCTCTCGGGTGTGCCGTGCGGTGGTCCGGGCAGTTGGGTGCATTGTTAGTGTCGCTTTGTCTAGAGCCACGCCGATAATCTAACCCATCCTGTGTGCTTGGCGCTCTGTGTCCTTTTCTTTTTTGTCCTCTGCAGGCGGTCGAAGACGCGGGCGTGCAGCTCCTGGTCGGCTTCCAGCGTCGCTTCGACAGCAACTTTGCCAAGGTCAGAGACATCGTCGCTTCGGGGGCCATCGGCGACCTGCGCACATTCTCCATCAAGAGTCGGGACCCCTCGCCACCCCCCGCGTCCTACCTGGAAAAGTCGGGCGGTATTTTCTTGGATATGACCTCTCACGATTACGATATGGCGCGCTTCATCACCGGCGCGGAGATTGACAGCGTCTACGTGACGGGATCGGCGGTGGAGAGCCCAGCCCAGGAGGCGCACGACCTTGACACGGTCATCACGGTACTCAAGATGAACAACGGGGTATTTGGGACGATTGAGAACAGCCGCCGCTGCGGCTTTGGCTACGACCAACGCGTCGAGGCGTTTGGCGGCAGCGGCAGTGTTTCTGGGAGCAACAAGGCGGCCGACACGGTGCAAGTGAGCACAGCGGGCGGCATTAGCGCTTCCAACCCCTACTCCTTCTTCATGGACCGCTACACCGAAGCCTACACCGGCATCATGGGCGCCTTTGTGCGGATGGTGGCGGGCGGCGGTGCAACGCCAGTCAGCGGCGCCGACGGCCGCGCCCCAATCGTGGCGGCCAAGGCGGCGGCGCTCAGCCACGCAGAGGGCAGGCTGGTGCGGTTGGAGGAAGTCGACGTGGCCAAGTGGGTGGCTGGGGCCCTGTGAGGGGGGGGGCGGGCGTCTGGGCTACTGGCTGCGGCCCTCGGCTGGTGCGGCGCAAAACGTCGTTGCGCACTGCCACGGCGCCATCGTTTTGAAAAAGCCCGTTAAACGACCCGTGCTGGGACCCGTGGCCGCACGTTTCGTCCCGCTCGGCGGGTATCGACGCGCCTGGACCAACCTGAATGCACACCCGGTGTTGGATGTCGGTCGCGGCCGCCGTGGCCCCGACCAGGTCGGCGTCAACGAGAGGGCCGGCGCGTGCCCGCCGACAGCGACCGAGCATCATGCTCGACGACATGTTGCACGCTAGACGACGGGCACGCCCAGTCTCGCAAAAGGGAGCTCGTGCCAAATGGGAGCTCGTGCCAATGACTGGTTCAGTGTACTGTATCGCTGTTTTCCGGATTTTGGCTGACTTGCACAAGAATAGCACCGGACAAGAACGTAACGTGCTATGATTGGGTGATCATAGTACTTCTGCCCTGTTCATTGGCCGAGGCTGTTTACCCAGCTATCTCCAAAAACCAAAAGACAGAAAAGTTGTATCTTGGCCATCGAATTCTCATTTCTAATGTTCTGAAAAGCTCAACTGCTTAGAGAATACGCAATGCTCGCTCGATGCTCACGGATCTCGCGCGCCTCGTCGCCTCTGCCAGTTCCCGCCGTATCTTGAGCTCTTGACTCAGCAGCAGTAGCCGACACCCCCCCCGCTGGCAACCATCGCGGCGCCTCCTTCCCCCAACCTTTTTGCACCTTGTACCTCACCCATCCCTTCTGGTGGCTCCCCACGTGCACCCGCCATGGCATTCGTGCCGTGCCTCCCTGGGGCACTCCCCGCGACGGCGGCCAGCCGGCGGGCGGCGCGCTGCGGCGGCCGCCCCGCCGTGGGCACCCGCCGTGCCAGCGCCCCCCCCCCCCCCCCCCCCCCCCCCCCCCCCCCCCCCCCCCCCACCCCCCCCCCCCCCCGCGC